>Ga0075426_10001550_pt1 | contig 16378 bp, 16 predicted proteins | sample SoiMethybrSBSTD5_FD_75304 | JGI IMG/M metagenome (GOLD analysis project Ga0075426, IMG submission 75304) | Bulk soil microbial communities from a Populus tree surrounding site in Tennessee, USA - Soil MetaG P. TD hybrid SBSTD5 | ecosystem: Environmental > Terrestrial > Soil > Tree plantation... | reverse complement strand
AAGTCCGCGTGGGCACGGCGCGTTCCGCGCCTTTGCCCACCCTACAAGCCCTCACCGCAGCACAATTACCTTGGCGCCGACATTGACCCGATTGTAGAGGTCGATCACATCGTCGTTGGTCATGCGAAAGCAACCCGATGACACCGCCTGTCCGATGGTCTCCGGCTCGTTCGAGCCGTGGATGCGGTAGAGCGAGGAGCCGAGATACATCGCACGCGCGCCGAGCGGGTTCTCGATGCCGCCCTTCATGTGGCGCGGCAGGTCGGGACGGCGGGCGATCATCTGCGCGGGCGGCGTCCAGTCCGGCCATTCCTTCTTGGCCGAGACCCGCGTCACGCCCGCCCAGCTGAATCCGATGCGCCCGACGCCGATCCCGTAGCGGATCGCCTCGCCGGCGCCCAGCACGTAATAGAGCCGCCGCTCGGTCGTGTTGACGATGATCGTGCCGGGAGAATAGTCGCCCGGAAAGCTCACCGTCGTCTTGGCGATGGGCGATCCATAGCCCCGGTACAGGCCGACGCGCGGCGCGCCGCCGGTAAAGCGCTCATCATAGCTTTGCGCGCCGGCCGGCGCCGCGAGCGTGAGCAGGGCACCGGCGACGAGCGCGGCGGCGATCAAACGCGACCACATCGAGTTCGACCTCGTGATGTTGCGAACGATGGAAAGTCGGCTGCCCCCCGTGGCGGGCCGGCGTGTTCATGCCCGAGGCTGGTGAAAAAATCCAGCAATGCGGCGGCGCGGTCGCGGCCGATTAAGGTTGATGAACGTATTGACAGAAAATCTCAAATCGAGACGGGCGTCCCGGTCGCAGCCTGAAACCCGCAAGGCACTCCCGCGTTGTTGAAAGTAGCGAGGTGGAGTGTTGGCCATGCGACAGTCCCATATCGGAGCCGGCTCGAGTGTGCTGGCGAGTCTTCTCCTGATTTGTCCCGCACTGGTGATCGGCGCTCAGGCGGATCCGAGACACGGCGGTGGCGGCCCGGCACCCGCTGCACCGCATGTCGCTGCGCCTGCGCCGCACGTTGCTGCGCCTGCGCCGCACGTCGCTGCGCCTGCGCCGCACGTTTCGGCACCTGCTCCGCACTTCGCCGCTCCGGCGCCGCACGCCGCGCCGCCCGCTCCGCATTTTGCAGCGCCGCATGTTGCCGCACCGCATGTGGCCGCGCCTCGCATCGCGCCGCACGCGGCTCCGCACGTGGCAGCGCCACGGGTGCCGCACGGTCAGGGTCCGCGCATAGCGGCCCCCCACGCCGCACCGCATGTCGCTGCTCCGCATGTCGCCGCTCCGCGCGCGACCCCCCATCATGGGGCACCCACTGTGGCGCACGGCCGCCACGGTCCGGCGGCGCCGAATGTTGCCACCGGCAACGTGAATCATGGAAACGTGAATCATGGACTGGCGGCGCACCCGTCGACTGCGACCGGAGGCAACCGCCACGCCCTTGCGCCGGTCAACCAGCCCCACAACGCACCCAATGCCACGGTCGGCAACGCGCCGAGCAATGGCCCCAACCGGCAGCATGGCATTGCGACGCCGAACACGGTCGGACAAGGCGCGGCCGGTCCAGACCGCAATGCCGCCGGCGCTTTCCAGCAAAACACCAAGGCTGCTGGACAGAATACCCGCGGCAGCCGCGTTCTCACCAATTCGGTGCTCGCGAACGCCCCCGGGCGCGATGCGGCGTCGCGCTCGCTGGCGCGGTCGACGTTCCGCGGACATTTTGCCCAGTCCCCGTGGGCCCGTGATTTCGCCCGGGACCGCCAGCACCACCGCCATTCCGGGTTCGTGCTCGGCTTCGTTGGCCCGGTCTTTTGGCCGTATGCCTATGACGATTTCATCGATTACACGTTCTGGCCGGCCGCCTACGACGACTTCTGGCCCTACGCCTATGACGACGTGTTCGAGGGCATCTACGGCGGCTATGCGCCCGATTACGGCACCTACTATGCGGGTGGCGGGTCGTATGGGGAAACCTATGCGGGCGGTTCGGCCTCAAGCCGCCGTGGCCAGCGCCGGGTTGCGACGCGCGGCGGCACGGGTGGCGGGAGCGCGCCGCAGGCGCCGCTGGTCTGCAGCGGGGACGCGAAGGGCCTGACCGACTTCCCGATCGAGCGGATTGCCCAGCAGGTCCAGCCGGACCAGACCCAGCAGGGTCTGCTCGACGAGCTGAAGGACGCGACCGAGAAGGCCGTGCAGATCCTGCAGGCTGCTTGCCCGACCGATCTGCCCGCGACGCCGACCGGTCGTCTGGCCGCTTTGCGAGCGCGCGACCAGGCCATGCTGCAGGCCGTGCAGGTCGTGCGGCCGGCGTTGGAAAGATTCTACGAAGCTCTCGGCGACGAGCAGAAGGAGCGCTTCAACGCCCTCGATCAGCAGGCGGTCGTGGCCACCACCGGAAGCGGCGGCCGGGGCCAATCCAGCCAGGACGTGTCACAGCTCTGCAACAAGCGGCAGTCGCCGATGGCCGGGCTGCCGATCGACCTGATCCGCAACTCGCTGCGTCTCAACGATGCGCAGAATGCAGCCTTGCAACAGCTTACTGACGCCTCGACCAAGGCGGCCGATATCCTGAATGCGAGCTGCTCGACCGATCAGGCGCTCACACCTCCGGGCCGGCTCGGTGCCATTGAGCAGCGGCTGCAGGCCATGCTGCAGGCGATCGACACCGTGCAGCCGGCGCTCCAGCACTTCTACACGTCGCTGAGCGACGAGCAGAAGGCGCGCTTCGACCGAATTGGGGTGCGCCCGGCATAGATCGTCCGATCTCTCCCGGACAGCTGCGCGCCGGCCTCGGGTCCGTCCCGGGGCCGGCGCTCGCATGTCGCGCTCCGCTGACGCGGACCTGGATTGTCGGTTTCGGAACTGCTCGCGTGAAGATCGGTCGAGGCCGGGATCGTGGATCTCAGGAGCGCCGGCACACGCCGCCGCGGCAACCGCGCCGTTTCGCAACGTCGGGGTGCGCAGCCGAGAATTCGGCCACCGTGAAGGCGATCCAGCCGAGCAGCAGTGCCGGCAGCAGTCCGACGATGAGAACGGTCATGGGGTGCTCTCGGCGATCGGCACGTCGTGGTTTCCGGATGGGATGGCGCGCCTTATGGCACGATTCTGCCCACGCGTATAGCGTGCGGGGCTCTTCCCCTGCGCCCCGCACATGGCGGCTCACCGTTGCGTGCACAAGGCCCCGGCGAGACCCCTCCGACGCCCACTCACTCGACGGTGATCTTGGCGGCCTCGACCACAGGCCCCCAGGTGACGAGGCTCTTTTTGATCAACTCGCGCATTTGCTCGGGCGTGCTGCCGAGCGGCTCGGCCTCGAGCGCAAGGATGCGAGCCCGCATTTCGGGCTGGCGAAAACCCTGGCCGATCGCATCCGAAATCTTCCGCGTGATTTCCTTCGGCGTGCCGGGCGGGGCGGACACGGCCATCCAGGTGTCGGCCGTGACGCCGGGCAGCGTCTCGGCGACGGTCGCGATATTGGGATAATCCTTGAGGCGTTGGGGGCTCGCGGTGGCGAGCAGCTTGAGCCGGCCGGCATCGATGTTCTGCTTGTTGGCGAGCAGATAGTCCGGGACCATGTCGATGTTGCCGGCGAGCAGGTCGTTGATGGCGGGGGCGCTGCCGCGATACGGCACCTCGGTCATGCGAAAATCGCCCTTGAGCATCAGGAGCTCGCCGAGCAGGTGCCCGGTGTTGCCCTTGCCCTGGTGACCATAGGTGAGCTTGCCCGGGTTGGCGCGCGCGAGCGCGATGAACTCGGGGAAGGTGTTGGCCGCGATGCCGGCCCGCGCGATCAGGATGAGCGGATAGGTCGCGAGCACACTGATCGGCTCGAGGGGGCGCGGATCGAATGCGGACTTGGTGAAGATCAGGTGGGTGATGCTGTAGTTGAGCTGGGTCCCGCACAGGAGCGTGTAGCCGTCGGGCGGTGCACGCAGCACCTGCTCGATGCCGATGCGCCCGCCGGCCCCGCCCGGACGATTTTCCACCACGACCTGTTGACCGAGCAGAGCGCCGGCGCGGTCGGCTGCGAACCGGCAGAGCAGGTCGGCCGTGCCGCCCGCCGGGAATGGGACGACCAGGGTGATCAGCCGGGTCGGATAGGCAGGCTGTGCCTGCGCGGCCCCGGCCAATACGGCGAGCGCGATTGCGGCGAGGACTTGTCTCATGATTTCACCACCCTGGCACGTGTCGAAAGCGCCTCGACGATATCACGGTGGTGAGGGGGCGCGAGCGGCATCGAGCCGCGGCTTGCCAGACGACGCGCTTGCCGTCGTCCGGGATGGCTCAATAGAATTGCGGCGGCGTGTCTGGTTCACGCCCGCAGTCCGGAGACATCCATGATCCAGGTGACCCGTATCGGCCACGCCACCTTCGAGACCCCCGACCTCGAGCGGCAGATCGAGTACTTTACCGACATCGTCGGGCTGGTGCTGGCCGAGCGGCAGAACGGCCGCGCATTCCTCGCCACCAAGCTGGGCGACCTCGTGGTCACGCTGCAAAAGGGCAGCGAGGCGAAGTGCGCCGGCATCTCGTTTCAGGCCGCGGCGGCGACCGATCTCGCCCACCTGCGGCGCGGCCTCGAAGCCGAGGGCGTGCGCTGCGACCTGCGCAACGATCCAAGCCCCGGCATTCCCGAGGCGCTCACCTTCGCCGACCCGAAAGGCACGATGATCGAGGTGTTCACCACCGCGAACCCTCTCCCGCGCAAGCCCAACGCCGGCATCGGTCCGATCAAGCTCGGCCATCTCGCGTTCTGCGTTTCCGAGCCGAAAGCGTTCGCCGATTTCTACGGCCGGGTGCTTGGCTTCCGCGTCTCCGACTGGATCGAGGACTGGTTCGTGTTCATGCGCTGCGGTCCCGATCACCACACGATCAATTTCGTGCAGGGCAAGACAACGCGCATGCACCACATCGCGTTCGAGCTCAAGGACTGGGCACAGGTGCAGAGCGCGTGCGATTTCCTCGGCGGCCGCAACATCCCGATCATCTGGGGACCGGGGCGGCATGGCCCGGGGCACAACGTGTTTACCTATCACCGCAATCCCGACGACCAGATCATCGAGCTGTTCACCGAGCTGGACAAGATGCTGGACGAGTCGCTGGGATATTTCGATCCGCGACCATGGCATCGCGATCGGCCGCAGCGTCCCAAGGTGTGGGCCGGAATGCCCCGCGACATCTGGGGGACGCCGCCCACGCCCGACTATCTTCGCCAGCGCGACTAGGGCGCGTCACCAGACAGCGATATCAGTTCTGGAACCACCATCGCCGTTCCGCGTTCACGGCGGAATGGTCCTTCCCGCGCGATCTCCGGCATCAACGGCCCGGCAATCGCCTTTCCTCCCACAAACTCTCCAGGAGCGAAGCGCATGCCGCGCGAGCTTCGTTACGGTTCTGTCGCCAAGTGGTTTCATTGGGTGATCGTCGGGCTGCTGGTGACGCAATATCTTGTGGGCTGGCTGATGCCGGACATCCATCGCGGCATGCTGCCCGGCACGCCGATGATGGTGCATATCTCAGTCGGGGTTCTGATCCTGGCTCTGACGGCTGCACGATTTGCCTGGCGCATCACCCATCCTATTGCACCGGAAAGCTCATTGCCGGCCTGGCAGCGTCTCTCCTCCGAGGCGATCCACTGGCTGCTCTACCTCGCAGTGTTTGCCACCACGCTGACCGGCTGGTTCTTCGCTTCCATGCGCGGGTGGAGCATCCGGCTGTTCGGCCTGATCGACCTGCCCATGCTGACCGGCGCGGATTCGCCCATCGCCCGCACGCTCGGACGCTGGCATGAGACCCTCGAATGGACGCTCCTGGTCTTGGTCGGCCTGCACGTCGCGGCCGCCCTGGTGCATCTCTTCATCTACCGCGACCGGGTGATGGCGCGGATGCTGCCATCGACACTGATGAAAGCTTGAGGCTCTCGGCGTTGCGGATGCCGCGAGAACCCGCGGCGAGAGCGTCCACTTTCCGGCCGCCCGCGTCCGCCAGGCGTGATATCGTCGCGCGATCCGTCCGTTTTCTGTCGGGTGAGAACGCGCGGAGCCCAATGCGATGTGTCGCGTTTGTGTGCGCAGGCTCCTGACCGCACTATCGCTGGCCGCTGTGCCGGCGGCGCCTCATGCCTGGGCGGCTGAGGCCGGCGATCACACCGGTCCCACAGGTGCGTCGCCGTCCTACCAGTCTCTTCCGGATCTTTTGCGGCAGATCACCGACATCGGTGGATTGCGTTCTCGCCTGGAGCAGGCGGGTGTTTGCTTCACATTCACATATTACGGTGACGGCTTCGCCAATCCTTCCGGTGGTGTGCGACAGGGGCCGGGCTATGACGGCCGGTTCGGCGTAATCATCGACGGCGATCTCGAGAAGCTCGCCGGTTGGCCCGGCGCATCGTTCCACGCCAGCATCCATCAAATCCACGGCATCCAGTTCAGCGCCGAGCATCTCGACAACCTGATGACCGTCAGCGGGATCGAGGCACCGCCGTCCACCCGACTGTTCAATCTGTGGATCGAGCAGAAGCTGGGTCAGGACGTAAATGTGCGCGTGGGGCAAGTTCACGGCGGCGCAGGAATTCCTCGTCAGCCAATATGGCACACTGTTCGTCAACTCGACCTTCGGCTGGCCGGTCCTGCCCGCGCAGGACCTCCCAAGCGGTGGGCCGACATACCCGGAGGCCACCCCCGGTGTGCGCCTCGCCTATACGCCGAATGACCGGATCACCCTGCGGGCCGCGCTCTTCAACGGCGATCCCGCGGGGCCGGGCCCCGGCAATCCGGTCGACCGCGATCCGTTCGGGCTCGCATTTCGCGTCAACGACCCGCCGCTGCTCATTGCCGAACTCGCCTACGCGTACAATCAGGAGCAGGCGGCCGGCTCGGAAAACCCGAACCAGGAGGGGATGGGCTTGCGCCGTTCCGGGCGGGGCCCGCGGCGCGCCGAGGCGACCCTGCCTGGCACCGTCAAGGTCGGTGCCTGGTTTCACACCGGCACCTTTGCGGACCAGCGCTTGGATGCCCAAGGGGGATTGCTCGCAGCCTCGAATGGAAGTCCGCTGCAGCACCGCGGCAACTTCGCGGTCTACGCGATGCTCGACCAGATGCTGTGGCGCGTTCCGGGCGGCGGTGACCGCGGCCTGAGCATGTTCCTGCGCGCCTCGGGTGCGCCGAGCGACCGCAACCCGATCGACCTCTACGTCGATGGCGGGTTGACCTTCAAAGGGCCGTTCGCGTCGCGACCGGACGACATCGTCGGTATCGGTCTCGCCTACGGCCGTGTCTCGCCGCAGGCTGCCGCGCGCGATCGCGATGCGGCCGTTATGGCGGGCATCGCCATGCCGGTCCGCGATTTCGAAGCGGCTCTCGAGCTCACCTACCAGGTCCGGCTTGCGGACAACTGGTCAGTGCAGCCCGATCTCCAATACATCGTTCACCCCGGCGGAAATATCCCGAACCCGCTCGTGCCCGCGGGCACAGCGGCAATTCCGGATGCGCTCGTTCTGGGCGTTCGGACGATTCTGAAATTCTGAGTCGGATATCCGACCGATCAGCTCGTCTCGCCGAAGCGCGCCAGCGCGGCCTGATAGAGCCGCTCCGGATCACCTTCGCCCCGTTTGGCCAAGTCGATGATGACCTTGGCGACCGTTTCGGTGACGGCATCATGGGTGGGGGCGAGCCGGAGTTGCCGGCAAGCTCTTTCGAATGCGATTCCCATAGCTTCGACGACCTCGGGGTCGAAGACACCCGGTTGCAAAAACGGCCTGATCGGCATGCTCGGTCCCGTGCTGGCGCGCGGCGTCGACCTCCCGCATGCGCGGGTTTGGCGCCGCATGCGACACATCAACGGAAGGGCCCGGCCAGCCTGGCGTTGATGCGCGCTGACGCGCGTCGTGATGAAATGACGAATGCTTATTGAAACAATGATGCCTGCCGACCGTTAAGCCCCCGTCCAGCGGCGGACCTCGGCCCTGTTGCAGCGCGATGACGCTACCCGAATGCATAGCATCAACGTTCAGCCAGGAGCCAAGCACTGCGCCGCGTCCGTGTCTGTGCAGTTGCGCACAGATGACGGGCTGCACAAGCGCGGGTGAGGTTTGGGAGGCGAAACGATGTTACGGATGGAATCGGTTGGCAGCCACGGTGAGATGCGCCCGTTTAATAACCTGCTTCGGGTGCTCAATGAGCGCGATTACGGGCTGATCGCGGCCGAACTGTTCGCCGCCGACCACACGGCAGGTGAGGTGCTCTATAACCCTGGCGACAATGTCGACGTCGTCCACTTTCCCTGCGGCACCAGCATGATGTCGTTTGTCGTCGGCGGCGAGGACGGTCGTGAGGTCGAGACGGTGCTGATCGGGCGCGAGGGCGCGGTCGGCGGCATCGTCAGCCAGGGACATCTGCCCGCCTATACCAGGGTGATGGTGAAGTTCGGCGGCGGCTTCGTCTGCCTACGAATGGAGGACCTGGAAGCCGCAAAGGAAAAATCGCCGGCGTTGCGGGCCATCTTTGCGCGTTATGCAGACTGTCTGCTGGCCCAGATCTTTCAGTCGACCGCCTGCAACGCGATCCACCCGATCGAGCAGCGGGTGGCCAAATGGATGGTCGCCGCCGCCGAGCGCACTGGGGGCGAGGTCGTGCCTTTTACGCACGAGGCGATCGCCGCGATGCTGGGTGCGGGACGCAGCCACACCACGCGCGTGCTGCAGGATTTCAAGGCGCGCGGCCTGGTCGAGACGCGCCGGGGCTCGGTGCTCATCCACGATCTCGATGGATTACGCCGGATGTCATGCCCGTGCAACGAGCTGGTCAAGAGCCATTTCGAGGACGTGCTCCGCGGGGTGTATCCGCGGGCCTGATCGCGCCGCTCGGCGCGCGGCGCTTGGGGTACCGGCGCCGATGGTGACGCGACGCCGCGTCGATCTCAGTGCGACATATCCGGGCCCGACTCGGATCGCGGGCGACGCAGCAGGAAGTCCCGGATGGACTGCCGCCGCACCTGTCGACGGGCCCAGGCCACGTCCGGGCTCGTCTGCTGCACTTCTCGGTCGAGCTTGCGCAGCGCTTCCAGGATATCGTCGACTGCGATCGCGCCGGCGGCGCCCGACGGCCGCCGCAAGGCCGGAGCGGCCTCGACCGCGCAGGCATCCGAGACCCAGGACGCCAGGATGGCGCGCTTTTCGTTGATCGTGAGGTCGGGATCGTCGACCACGTCACGCGGGTGGGCGAACGCCTGCGCCGGATGGAGCAGCTCGTCGAGATTGAAGGCGAATGGCTTGCGGCGGGGAGAAGGAAGATCGGAATTGTTCATAACCACATCCTCGTGATGAGCAACATGGATACGAAGCGGTGCCAGTTGCCGACCCGCCGCTGCACAGGGGGCGCGCGGCGGACGGCGGCAACGATTTGGTCAATGAGCGTCGGTTTTCAAGACGAACAAAAATCGAACGCGTGCGGATGGTTAGGGGCCTCTTAAATCGGCCGGGGTCCGAATAAGGCGAACGGTGTCTGTCGCCGTCTGCCGAACAGGGCGGTCTATACCCAACACTCTTTGCGGTCTATACCCAACAGTCTTTCTTGCCTCGGTGTGCCACGCAAGGCGATACTCGCGCCATTGCTCATCATGGAGGCCCGATTCCGATGGCCCGGCCCAAATCGTTGACATCCCTTTCAATCGACGCGCTGCTCAAGCTGCGCGATGAGGTTGCCGATGCGCTGTCCAGGCGTGCCGGCGAGATGAAGGAGCAGCTTCTGCGACTCGGGAGCGCTACACGTGGCAGGGGCGGGGCCGGCGCTGGCCGTCGCGGCAGAGGAGGGCCGCTCAAGGGTCGCAAGGTTGCCCCGAAGTATCGCGGTCCTGGCGGCGAGACCTGGGCCGGCCGCGGTGCGCGCCCGCGTTGGCTCGTGGAAGCGCTGAAGGGCGGCAAGAAGCTCGATGATTTTCTCATCGCCAAGATCGCTCCCCAGGCCAAGGCACCGCGGAAACGCAAGACGAAACGCTAAGAGCATCACCTCGAAGAGCGGACGAAGCTCGAGCGCTGCGCTCAGGAAACGCGTTCGACCTAACCCTTGATCGTTGGCGAAACAAAAGCGCCGTCGGATCATGCCGGCGACGATCACGGCCGCTTGCGCGAGAGCCTGATATTGAAAAACTGGATGGCCGCGCCCCGAATTGACGCTCCTCGATGACAGGCTTTCCGTTCGACAACGCGCCGTCCTCTGCGCACGTTCATCGGAGTGCGCGAACGATGCGATAGCGGCCATGGCAAAGCCCATCGGTCCGCCCGCTCCCTCCGTCGGTGCCATCAAAATCCATTTCGTGTGTGAGCTACCTCATACACCTGAGGATCAAAACCGACCGACGATGCAACCGGGGCTTTCGCTGTTTTTGCGGCGACATGGCCCCGTTCACCGATGAACGTGGAGCCCAACATGCAACATCGTTTTTCGAGCGACATCATCGCAGCGTCCGTTGCGGTCATCGTGGCCATTGCGGTCGCAAACCTGTGCCCGACGGTTGGCACAGATCACGGCGTGACCGGGATTTCGAGCGCCCGCGGGCAAACCGCGCCAATCGTGCTCGCCCAGTACAATCCGTGCCCAAACGGAAAATGTCGAAGGTAATAGACCCTTTCCGGTCCTGAGGGAGGAACGGTCATGAACACCGACCCCATTTTCGGACTTCCGCTTGATGCCCCCACGCTGGTCTGTCTCGTGCTGGGCATCGTTATCATCGCCGCCCTTTCGATGAATAAATTCAACGAACCCACTGTTGCGGTGGACGCCGACCTGACTGCGCAGTTGCTGCCGAGATATCTCGCAACGCACGAGCAGTACTCGCGCGCGTTGATCGCCTACATCGTCTCGCTGGTGGGCATTCTCTGCCTCCTGTCCCTGATCGGACCTCGCCTCCTCGACCTTTCGCCGGCTTTGGCGCCCTTCAGGCCGGTTGCGCCAATCGGATTTGCGCTGCTTCTGGTTGGAGCTTTAGCCAATCTTCCCTGGCTTCAGGACATCGAGTGGCGCATCCGGCTCTTCTGGCACGAGCGCGCGTACATTCCGGCTGCGGCGCGCGCGATGGCCGACACGCTTCGAGCCTCCAATTTCGAATTTTCCTCTTACGCGCAACCGGCTGTGCTGGGATGTGCATCGATGCGGGGGATCGAGCTGACGGACTTCGAAGCGCCCCGCGGCACTGTCGAGCACGGATGGGCACGTCTGACCTGCCTCTCCTATGAGCTCAAACGGCGCCGCGACGCCGGCGATATCGAGGCCCTCGATTCCGAGATACTGGATCGGTACGCCGCCGATCTCGACACCATTGCGGCCAAGCGGCAAGCGCTGGAAGGCGACATCGCACAATATCGCCAGGAGAAGGCACGAAATCCGTTCTACGAAAACAATGAGCTGAACAAGGCCATCACCGGCCTGTTGCGAAAACTCTATATCCTGCTGGCCTGCGCGGTTCGCCTCAAGGCCAGTCCCACCACGGATATCAATACCGTTTTTCGGTCGTTCGGATTTGCTCTCGGACCCTCCACGGCCCGGACGGGCAATCAGGATGTGATCATCGTCGGCCTTGCGGTCATGACCGCATCCCTGTTCATGCTGACGTTCGTCGCGGTGGCCGTCGCGTCGATCGGGATTTGGCAACCTTCGGACAATTTCCCGAAAGACATGGTCCAGCCGTTCATGTGGTCGCTTTCGGCGCTGCTGGTGCACGGCTGTGCCATTATGACGGCGGAGTGGATGCGCGCGAGGTTCTTGCGTCAAGGACGGTGGTTTGCGGTTGTGGGCCGGGAACGCCGGCCGGTTGCGGCAAATTACATTCGAGTCGCGGTCTGCTGTGCGCTGACCGGATACGTGGCCCTGTTTCTTTGGGGCCTGATTTTTCAGCCGCCAACAATCGGCCTCGCGAAAGGCACGGCTCCCTTTACGCTGCTGCCGGCAGCGACAGGGGCATTCTATGGCTATCACCTCGACAACGTCGAGTTGGGGCGGCGTCCCCGTCGATCATGGGAGATCGGCCTGCAGAGTCTGGTGACTGCGCTGTGCGGGCTTGTCGCAACGCCGGTTTGGCTGGCGCTCGGCGGCGCCGTGGCGGGCAACGCCGATTTCATCGTGCTGGTGACGCTGTTCGGCGCCGTCGTGGGAGCCTCTCTGGCGTGGTACCTGCCGCAAGCGGCCGCATCCCGTCGCTCCGACCCGATGGCCGAAGCGCAGAATGCGCGTTTCGCAATGCTCAGGGCTGCGGCTGTGGACCGGTTGGGGAATGCGGAACTGGCCGATCAATGGCTGGCCCAACCGCATCCGTCTCTCGGAAATCGTGCGCCCAGGGACGCGGCCGCCGACATCGATTTTCTGATCAAGGCGCTGGGGCTGTTGCACAGGCCGGTTGCAGCCGCAGCGGCCTAAGCGCCATGCAATGGCGCATCGGCACAGGCGAGATTGCCGTTGAACGGCGATCTCGCCGGCTTGTCAGCGCCAGCCGGGGGCGCTCGAAACGCGTCAGGACTGCGCGGCTTCGTCGCGTCATGCGTCGTGCATGGTCTCAGGGCGCCACTTCCTGCCGGTGCGCCTCCACCCCGATCCTCTCGGCCGCATAACCGCGCTCCAGGATGGCCCGCCACCACGCCTTTTCCTGCAGATACCAGCGCACGGTCTTCTCGATGCCGGTTTCGAAACTTTCCTGCGCCCGCCATCCGAGCTCGCGCTCGAGCTTCGAGGCGTCGATCGCGTAGCGTCGGTCGTGCCCTGGCCGGTCGAGCACGAAGGTAACCAGTCTCTGCCGCGGACGGTTACCGGAAGGGCTCAGCTCGTCGAGCAGCTCGCAGATGGTCTTCACCACATGGAGATTGGTGCGCTCGTTGCGCCCGCCGATATTGTATGTCTCGCCGAGCTGACCGCGCTCGAGCACGAGCGTCAGCGCGCGCGCGTGATCCTCTACATAGAGCCAGTCCCGGATATTCAAGCCGTCGCCATAGACCGGCAGTGCGTGCTCGAACAGCCCCTTGATGATCATATGCGGAATGAGCTTCTCAGGGAATTGATATGGCCCATAGTTGTTGGAGCAATTCGTGACGACGGTCGGCAGCTCATAGGTTTCGCGCCATGCCCGGACCAGGTGGTCCGAGGAGGCCTTGCTGGCGGCATACGGAGAGTTGGGCGCATACGGCGTTGTCTCGGTGAACAGCCCGTCTGGACCGAGCGATCCGTAGACCTCGTCGGTCGAGACGTGCAGGAACCGGAATTCGGCACGCCGGTCCGGCGTGAGCGTGCGCCAATGGCGCAACGCCTCTTGCAGGAGCGTGAACGTGCCGAGGATGTTGGTGTGGACGAACTTGCCGGGACCATCGATCGAACGGTCCACGTGGCTCTCGGCGGCAAGGTTCATCACCGCGTGCGGCCGATATCGTTCGAACAGGGCGCGCAGATCGGCACCATCGCAGATATCGACTTTGGCAAAGGCGTAGCGCGGATGCGCGGCGGCCTGCGGGATCGAGGCGAGGTTGGCGGCGTAAGTGAGCTTGTCGATGTTAACCACGAAGGCGCCGGTTTCGGCGAGCAGATGGCGCACGACTGCCGATCCGATGAAGCCCGCGCCGCCGGTTACGAAGATTGTCTTACCCTTAAAGCGCATGAGACTCCCTGTCGGCTATTCGGCGAAGGCGGTGTGCACCGACAGCAAATATTCGCCATAGCTGCTCTTGGCGCATCTTTGCGCCAGCGCGAGAAAGTGGCCGAGCGTGATGTAGCCGAGGCGCAGCGCGATCTCTTCGGGACAGGCGATCCGGACGCCCTGGCGCTGTTCCAGGATCTGCACGAAATGGCTTGCCTCGACCAGCGATGCGTGAGTCCCGGTATCGAGCCAGGCAAACCCGCGGCCGAGGATCTCGACATTCAGATCGCCGCTTTCGATATAGGCGCGATTAATGTCTGTTATCTCGAGTTCCCCGCGCCCGGAAGGTTTAATGGCGCCAGCCAGCTCGATCACCCGGTTATCGTAAAAATACAGGCCGGTCACCGCCAGACTGGAACGCGGCTTTGCGGGTTTCTCCTCGATCGAGATTGCGCGTCCGGTGCGATCGAGCTCGATAACGCCGTATTGTTCCGGCGTTTTGACGACGTAGCCGAAAACGGTGGCGCCACGCGGGCGGGTCGCGGCCTTGCGCAAAAGCTCGGGGAGGCTGTGGCCATAGAAGATATTGTCGCCGAGAATGAGCGCGACACGGTCAGTTCCGACAAACTCGCGCCCTACGATGAAGGCATCGGCGAGGCCGCGCGGCTGGTCCTGCACCGCATATGTAAACCGCATTCCAAGCTCGGATCCGTCCCCCAGCAGGCGCTCGAACAGCGGCCGGTCCGGCGGTGTCGAAATAATCAGAATGTCGCGAATCCCGGCGAACATCAGGACCGAGAGCGGATAATAGATCATCGGCTTGTCGAAAACCGGGAGCAGCTGCTTGGAAACCACGGTCGTAATAGGATAAAGCCGGGTTCCCGTTCCCCCGGCCAGGATGATTCCCTTCATCGCTGACTCCCGTACACTAGCGGAAACTCCATATCAGATGATCAGCCGAGCACAAACGTGCTACGCAGCCCCGGTCTGCGGCGAGGCAAGGCGCGAGCCAATCGGTCGGAGGCGGACCGCATGAAAATTGTCGAGACCGGCATTCCCGAAGTTCTCATCGTCGAGCCCAAACTGTTCGGCGATGCGCGCGGTTTTTTTCTCGAAACTTTTCAGGCAGAGCGCTATGCGGGATGCGGCATTCGCGGCCCTTTTGTCCAGGACAATCTGTCGCGCTCGGGCCGGGGGGGCGTGCGGGGACTGCACCTGCAGAATCCCCGATCCCAGGGCAAGCTGGTCAGCGTCCTGCGAGGGCGGGTGCTCGACGTGGCCGTCGATGTGCGCGTCGGCAGCCCGACATTCGGTCAATACGTTTCGGTCGAACTCAGCGAGGACAATCGCCGGCAGTTGTGGGTACCACGCGGCTTCGCCCATGGTTTTGTAGTGCTCTCCGAAACGGCTGATTTCTTCTACAAGTGCGATGAGCTTTACAGCCCGTCCGATGAACTGGTGATCCGCTGGAACGATCCCGCGATCGGGATCAACTGGGGCGTTGATGCCCCCCAACTGTCGCCGCGCGATGCCGCGGCGCCGCCGCTCGCCGAGGTGCGCGGGCTTCCAGCCTATGGTCAGGTGTGATGCGTATTCTCCTGACGGGCATCACCGGCCAGGTTGGTGCGGCGCTCGAAGCCCCGCTCGAGCCACTCGGAACGCTCGTGAAGGCGGATCGCAGCCTGATCGATCTCTCGCGGCCGGACACGATCGGGCCGACGCTGTCGCGATTGGAGCCCGACCTCATCATCAATCCAGCCGCTTACACCGCGGTTGATCGTGCCGAGGAGCAGCGTGAACTTGCCTTTCTGGTCAATTGCGAAGCGCCCGGCGCGATAGCCGAATGGGCGGCCGCACGGGGAACTCCGTTCATTCATTTTTCCACCGACTACGTATTCGACGGAGCGGGGAGCCTGCCGTGGAGCGAAGACAGCCCGACCGGACCGTTGTCGGTCTATGGTGCGAGCAAGCTTGCTGGCGAAGACCTGGTCCGTTCGGCAAAAGGGGCCCATCTCATCGTTCGGACTTCATGGGTATATGCCGCACGGGGCGCGAATTTCCTGCGAACGATTGCGCGCCTCGCACGCGAACGCAAACAGTTGCGGATCGTCGCCGATCAGATCGGGGGGCCGACCTCCGCGCGGGCCATCGCGGACGCGGTCGCGAGAATTGTGGAATCGAATCGGCCGGAACTGCCGCGCCGCTTCGCGGCCTGCGGCGGGCTCGTCAACATCGCCTGCGCTGGCGAAACCAGCTGGCATGGGTTTGCGTCGGCGATCGTTGCGGGATTGCGCGGCCGCTGCGTCAAGCTCGAGGCAGAAGAGATCGCTCCGATCCGCACGCAGGACTATCCCACCATCGCGAAGAGGCCGGCTAATTCGCGCCTCGACCTGACCCGGCTCAGGAGGACCTTCGGGATCGTGATGCCGTCATGGGAGGACGCGTTGCGTGTCGAACTCGATGCGCTCGCCGCCGAATTCATCTGAGGCCGCCTTTCTGAATTGCGCTTTCAAAACCGGATCAAGGCGATTCAATTCGCTCGGCCTGGCGCGGAATCCTGCAGCAGATCGCCGAAGACGCGATCCATCCGGCTCCAGCGGAAATCATTGAACAGGCGGTGGAGCTTGCTCTCCATGATGCCGAGATTGACGTAGTGCCGGAACCGGGAGCGCAGGGGCAGATCGAGACGCGGCTGCCCGGGATCGAGCTCCCACGGGTGGAAGTAATTGACGGCCCTTCGCCTTTCTTTGCGATTGACCCGGCGAA
>Ga0075426_10001549_pt1 | contig 16389 bp, 14 predicted proteins | sample SoiMethybrSBSTD5_FD_75304 | JGI IMG/M metagenome (GOLD analysis project Ga0075426, IMG submission 75304) | Bulk soil microbial communities from a Populus tree surrounding site in Tennessee, USA - Soil MetaG P. TD hybrid SBSTD5 | ecosystem: Environmental > Terrestrial > Soil > Tree plantation... | reverse complement strand
TCCATTCGTTCGCTGCTCGAAAACGGATTGATTGAAGAATTGGATTCGCAGGAAGATACAGGTTCTGGCGACGAGCGCCGCCGCTACTATCGGCTTTCATCCGCGGGCCGTAAACTGGCTCGCGCCGAAGCCCAGCGGCTTGCGGAAGTTTTGCGCGTCGCTCGCGCCAAGAAAATTTTAAGGGGGCGTTATGTCTGAAAAACTCTACGCCTGGTTGCTCCGGCTATATCCCGCCCATTTCCGAGAGGACTATGGCGAGGAAGCCCTTCGCCTCTTCCGCGATCGCGCTCGCGACGAACGCGGATTCTTCCCGCGCTTCCGCCTCTGGCTCGATCTATTCTTCGATTTCACTATTTCGCTGCCACGCGAATATTTTCACGTTCCGGCTCCGCGCGTCGCGCCGTTGGTTCCGCGACGTGTCTACGGCTTTCCCACGCTCTTCGTTTTGGAGGACGCATCGCCCCGCCCCAGCGCGCTGGCCATTGGCGGCTTGTTATCGCTCTTCACGCTCACCACGTGCTGGGCTTCGCTCTATGGCGTCCACGGCCGCGAAATTGCCTCTGCGTCACGGTTCGCCGGCGTGCCGAACGATTACCAATCCAGCCACAGCGAACCGCGGTCGACGGCGCCTTCCGCTGCTGCGCCAGATGCGTCCCACGCAACTACTCGACCTGGCGCGCTCGACTCCCCTCAACGCAAGAGAATCGTCGATAGCGCGATTGCAAATCTCAAGGAGCACTACTTCGATCGCGACGCCGCGCAAAAAATGGCCGATGCGCTCGCCATGCACGAAAAACGCGGCGATTACGACACTGTCGCGGATCCCGCCGCGTTCGCCGCGCTCGTCACTCAGCACATCCGCGAAGTCAGTCCGGATCGCCATCTCTCGTTCGATTATTTCCAGGAGCCGCTTCCGCCCCAGCCCACCGAGCAGGCCGCACAGGTTTCTCCGCAATACCGCGAAGCCATGAAGCAACAAAACTGCACCTTCGAAAAGGTCGAACTTCTCTCCCACAACATCGGCTACCTGAAACTCAATTCGTTTCCTGATCCCGAAGTCTGCCGTGTCGCCGCCATGGCCGCCATGACCTATGTAAATCACGCCGACGCCGTCATCTTCGATCTTCGCGACAATCGGGGCGGCTCTCCCGAAATGGTTCAGCTCTTCGGCGCCTATCTCTTCGACCATCCCGAATATTGGTACAATCCGCGCGAGAATACGACCGAGCAGTCCTGGACGCGCTCGCCCGTTCCCGGCAGCGAACTCGCCGACAAGCCTGTCTTCGTATTGACTTCCGCGCGCACCGCTTCTGGCGCAGAACAATTCTCCTACGATCTGAAAATGCTCAAGCGCGCAACGCTCGTGGGAGAAACCACCGCTGGCGCCGCCCATTCGGGCACGTTCCACCGTCTCGACGATCACTTCGGAATCGGCATCCCCGAAGTGAAGGCCATCAACCCTTACTCATCCGACGATTGGGCCGAAGTCGGCGTCGAGCCCGACGTAAAGGTCTCCGCCCCAAGCGCGCTCGACGTCGCGCTTAAACTTGCACGAGCGCGAACCACAAAGAAATAACGGCATGACTCACACCATCCTTTAAATTAAATCCAGGCAAGCGTCCTTCCGGAACTTCTTCCGTCTAACTCGCAAGTTCGGGTGTGCGAATAACTGTGGGAGGGCTTCTCCATGCGAACTTCGTTTTGGGCATCGCTCGGTAGTTTTGCGCTGGGCCTTGCAGGAGTAGCCACTCCTGCAATCGCCGCAGACGACCAGCCGGGCGGTGGTCGTGTGTGGATCGGTACTTGGGCAACGGCCGCCCAGCCATTTATCCCGAAATCTCTTCAGACTTACCGCAATCAAACCCTGCGACTCATCGTTCACGCCAGCGCCGGTGGACATAAAGTCCGCATAAAAGTTTCGAATACTTATGGCGACCAACCCCTGATGATCGGGGCTGCGCACATTGCACGCCGCGCTACCGCCGCCGACATCGATCCCGCGACCGACCGGACTCTGAAATTTCGAGGACAATCCTCTGTGACAATCCCGGCTGGCGCGTTAGCAGTGAGCGACTCGGTTGAGCTCGATGTCTCCGCGCTCTCCGACCTTGCGATCAGTATGTTTCTTCCGCAGCCCACGGAAGCAAAGACCGTGCATTCTCTGGCCAAACAAACAAGTTATCTCTCGCCCGAAACGGGAGACGCCACCGCCGCCGCGAAATTTCCCGTCGCGAAGCCGATTCGCAACTGGCCATTTCTGACAGGCGTCGATGTCGAAGCCCCGCCCGGCTCCTTCTCGATCGTGGCGTTAGGGTCTTCTCTCACCGACGGCGACGGCACCACTGCCGACACCAATGGCCGCTGGCCAGACGTTCTCGCCGCGCGTTTGCAAAAGGACTCCGGACGAAAAGTTGAAATCGGCGTTTTGAACGAAGGCATCATCGGCAACCGCTTGCTATACGATAGCCCGAAGGTTGCGACTAACCCGTTCGGATCTGGGCTGGGCGAATCCGGCCTCGCGCGCTTCGATCGCGACGTGCTCGATCAATCCGGCGTGAAGTATGTGGTCCTTGGCCTCGGCATAAACGACATGCTGTTTCCCGCGTTCCCCTTTACTCCCGCTGGCGAAACAGGCACCGCCGATCAAATCATCGCCGGCTATCGCGAACTCATCGCTCGCGTACACAAAAGAGGCATTCGCATCATTGGCACAACCAATCCCGCGTTCGAAAAATCCGCGTTCGAAGGTTTTGTAGAAAGTTTTTTCACGCCCGAACGCGAAGCCGCCCGCCAGAAAGTCAACAACTGGATTCTCTCCAGCGGCGAATTCGACGCCGTCGTCGATCTCGACAAAGTCCTGCGCGACCCCGCCCGTCCAACTCAATTGCTCCCCGCCTACGACAGTGGCGACCACCTCCACCCCAACAACGCAGGCTGCGCCATCGAAGCCAACGCTTTTCCCCTGACCCTCTTCAAGGAGAACTAGCCGGACACGGAAAATATGCCGAGCCTCCGGCACCGGATGGCGATAGAATTGCCATATGAGCCCTAAGTCTGCCGAGCTATTCAAACAGGCTCTCGAACTCTCCGTTGAAGAACGCACCGACCTCGCTGCGCAAATCCTCGAAAGTCTGGACTCTTCCAATGACCCTTCTGTCCAAGCCGCTTGGCAAGCCGAAATCGAACGCCGCATGGCTGATATCGACTCCGGCGTCGTTAAACCAATTTCTCTCGATGAATTTCAGCGTCGGCTAAAGTCTACTCTGGAATGAGTCCCCGACATCTCGACATTCACCCGGCTGCTTCCGACGAAGTCGAGGCCGCTTCAAGGTGGTATCGCCAACGCAGTCTGGACGCTGCTGAAAGGTCTGTCCTGGAAGTCAACGAAGCCATCTTCAAAGCGTTGGACGCCCCTGAGCGTTGGCCAGCCTATTTACGTGGAACGCGTCATGTCAAAACTCGCAGCTTTTCGTTTCTAGTCATTTACCACGTGAATCGGAAAGCGTCTGTTGCTCGCCGCCGTTCTGGTCTTATCTCGCTAGTATCTTCTCCCAATTCAGAATCGCATTCCAAAGCATCCGATGATCCCCCCGATTCATGTCCCGATGCATTGGATTGAAATTAAACGAAACAACGTGACCCTTGCCCACCGGCATATCGAAAATCGCTGGTCGTCCGATTAATCCAGCCTCGCCCCACACTTGTCCGCTCACGAGCAGCGGCTCTCCGCCCCGATCTCCCCACTCCAGCACAACTCCACTGCGATCCTCGGGCCCATCCAGGCACGACGTGCAATATGCCATCCGCAGCCACCGCCGCGGCACGTCGTACAACGGAAAATTCTGCCGGAACACATACGTCCGTTCCGGATAACCGTACGCAATCGGATGCTCCGGCCGCGCAAAGCTCGCTCGCACATGCGCGCCCGGCGTTCGCGTCTCCGCATTCTGCGATTCGGCTGCCGCGGTCGCTCCACCTCCTTGCGAACTTCGCGGCACTCCTCCCGCCGCACGCCTCACTCCGCGAACAATCCCTCCCTCCAACGCCAACATCGACCCGCTTCCCAGCGTGATCATCAATCCGCCGTCATTCACGAATTTTTCGATTTGCCCCAATCCCCCATAACCAATTCCGCCGGTAATATCGTCAGATTCCGCCGGCGTCCCAAAACTCGGCGTCTTCTCCGTCTTCTTGAACGGCATCGGGCTCCATCGTTTCGGCAGACCCTGAATCTGTTCCGCCAACTCAAGGTCAACATGCCCATACAAAATCACGTCCACCTTGTCGCGTAGTCCGCCCGCCCGAATATCCTCGTCACGCAAATAAACGTACGGCACCTTGCGTTGATCCAGAATGTACCGAATCCATCCGATCGAGTCCGTATCCGCCCATGGCACCCACACGCCCAGCCGCGGCGCCTTTGCCTCGTGTTTCGGCACGTTTGGTTCCGCATCTGCGCTTGCAAATGCGAGCCCCGAATCGCCTGCAACACTCAGCAGCGCTTCGAAAAGCCCCTCCTGTGGCGGGAAAATCCACGAGCCTGCAGGAAACTGCTCGCCGCCAACTGCAAACTTCTTCTCCGCGATCTCAATTTTGAATTTAGCCAGCGTATACCGCGCTGCCAGCAATCCCTCTTGCCCTGTGTCCTCTAGTAAGAACACCGGCCCGGTGCCGCCGATTTTTCCCGCAACCTTTGGTGTTTCAGTCACGGCGGTAAGTGTGGCGTGGGAAATCGCCTTGTCCGTTGTGGCAAACGCAGTCAAGTGATCGTTGTTCGCGAAATTCCACGACAAATCGTCGTACGGTTCGCCACCGTTCTTCGGATATTGCTGCGGGGCGAGCAAGTCCACCGCATAGTTCCGATACGGCTGATCCAGCCGCACGACGTATGTCCCAGCAGGAAATTCTCCGTCTTTCAAATGGATCGCAGCGTATGCACGGCCCACTTCAATGTGCTGTGCAATCAATCGGGCGACCAATTGCGCGACGCGCGCTGGATCGCCTTGATCTTGCGGAATCAAGAACGCGTATGGAGGCTCCCTCAGCCCCTTCTGCCAGGAGTTGAAACTCTTCGTATAAAAGTTGCGCAGCAGCTCTTTGGAGTTTTTCGCCGCGAAATCCAGCGAAGCCAAAATACCCGTCTCGTTGTAATTCACATTGTCCCGGGCGGACCACGTGAACTCTGCGGGGGGTGGAACTGGCCGGTACCATTCTGCAGAACGCTCGCCGTGATCGAGTGTCCGCTTCATTGTCTCCGCGCTCGAATTTCCAAATGTCTCGTAGCCGCGCCCAATCGCGTTGTGATTCATCGCTACCGAATCCAAATAGAGATGACTGAACGCTTCGCCGAAATTCCATGTCGAAACCCCTGGCATTCCGAGTGCCGTCATCGCCTGCACGTCGTGAAATCCCTGCTCCAGAAATTCCGTGTATGTAATCGGATCGATGTTCGGATTGTATGGGCCGGTTCCATTCCACGACATCAGCAGCGGCACCGCCTCATGCAAATCGTGTACCACCGTCGGATGCCACTCGTGAAACATTCGGTGAACCGCCTTCGTTGTCTCGTGCGTCTGCTGGTGCGTGTCGCGGTTAATATCCACGAAAGCGTACTTCGACCAGTACGGCGGCGATTGCCGCGGCAAGTTCGCGTAATCCGTTTTTCCTTTCAAATACGTATAAAACCACTCTGTCACTTTGTCGCGTCCGTCCGGATTGCACACCGGATTAATCAGCACAACGACTTTTTCCCGGATTTGCCGGATCATCGGTTGCTCGGAAACAGCCAATCTGTATGCAAGCTCCAGAACCGACTCCGTCGAACCCGTCTCATCCGAATGTAACCCCGCGTTCAGGTAATAAATCGGCCGGCCGGTCGCAACCAGTTTTTCGGCTCCGGCCGCATCCACTTTGCGCGGATCTGCCAGAGTCGCCGTCGCACTTTTCAATTGTTCTAAATTCTTGATTCCCGCTTCATCCGCAATTGCGATCATCGCGATGTCGCGGCCTTCTTCACTTTTTCCGATAGAGAAGAATTTCACTCGCGGCGATGCTTCCGCCAGCGCTCGGAGATATTCTTGCGCTTTTTCCGAGTTTGCCAACTCGCCAGGCGCTCCCATGATTCGCCCAAAAAACTTTTCTGGTGACGGTACCTTGCTCGACGCTGGAATCGACGCTACCCACGGCGAAAGAAATCTGGCTTCCGTCGTTGCCTTTAGAATCGCTTCGGTCGAGCCGGATTCCGGCGTGTCGGTCGGCGTATCCGGTTTTTGTGCCGCCAAAATCGGCGCGCAGAGTAGAAGGGTCATCGCGAAGGCAGATTTCATGGAAGTCTCCAAAGGGCGCGTGAAATTTACTATCGCCGGCGATGCTCGGCAACTTGATTGTCTCGTTCACTTTCGGAAACAGGAAGAAATCGCCCTTTGACGCCGTTCGCGCTTGAGACTAAACAAGAGTGTGCGTTAGCCTGAAGTATCGCTCGCGAGTGGCTCTGGGGGAAAAGTGAATCGCAGATTCATCTTTATTTTGCTCGCCGCTTTTCTCGCTGGTGGCGCCACCATCGCGTACGCATTCCAGCAACGCCTGAAGACAACCGCCAACTTTAACGGCGAGATTCTCCTTGCGCAGAAACAAGCCGAAACCATTCGCGAAAATACGGTGGTACCGACCGACCAACGCGTCCGCGCCGGTGAAAAGTTCTCGGCAGCTTTGCAAAAGTTTGGTTTGTCGCCGGAAGAAGCCAATCGAGCTTCCGCTGCAGCGCAGCGCGCATTTAATTTGCGCCAGGTCCGGGCGGGTAACACAATCACGGTTGGCCGGTCGGTCGAAGGCCGCCTTCGGGAGATCGACTACAGGATTGATACCGACCGGATGCTCAAGATCACTCCCGATGAAAATGGATACTCCGCACAGATTAGCGAGATACCTTCGCGGGTGGAAGTGGTGGCGGTGAGCGGGACTTTGGAAGACTCGCTCTTCAATGCCGTAGAGGATGCGGGAGAGAGGGCGGATTTGGCGATGCGGCTGGCGCAGATCTTTGGGTACGACCTGGATTTCTATACCGACCCGCGCAAAGGCGACACATTCCGCGTAGTGATGGAGAAGCGAAAATACGCGAACGGGCAAACGGCGTCGTATGGAAAGATTTTTGCGGTCGAGTACAACAACGGCGGGAAAAAATATCAAGCGTTGCTGTTTCACGATCCGGCGGGCCAGGCTGGTTACTACACCGCCGACGGAAAATCGCTGCAGAAAGCGTTTTTGCGTTCACCGCTGAAATTCGGAGCGGCCATCACTTCGCACTTCAGCAAGGCGCGATTTCATCCGATTTTGAAAACAGTTCGCGCGCACATGGGCACGGACTACGGCGCGCCGGTCGGCACGCCGGTGCAATCGATCGGCAGCGGGAGAGTAGTGTTCGCTGGCCTTAAGGGTGGCGAAGGAAATATGGTGCAAGTCTCGCACGCGAACGGATACGAGACAATGTATTTGCATCTCTCAAAAATGTTCGTGCGTCCGGGCGAACGCATCGAAATTGGAAAGACGATCGGGCTCGTGGGCAGCACGGGACTTTCGACGGGGCCGCATCTCGATTTCCGGATTTTACAGCACGGCCAATACAAGAATTTTGAAAGGCTGGGATTGCCGCCTTCGGACCCCGTGGCCAAGAAAAACTGGCCGGAATTTGCGGAAGTCCGGGATAAGTGGCTGCCGCTGCTGAAGAATCCGGAACTGTTGCAGGCAACGACCGTTTCGACGGGAAACGTTGCGGAGCGCTGAGCGACTCTTATTTCGCTGCGCGCGATCACAAAGAAAAAGCAGATTCCTCACTTCGTTCGGAATGACAACTACTTTTGACCTGGCTCAATAAATGACAGGCATGCGGGCGTAGTCGGCGGCGGAGCCTTCGTCGCGGACGCGGAGCACGAGGAGCGTGCGGTCGTCGTGCGGCGGGGCGGAGCCGCTGAATTTGTCGGTGGCGAGAAGAATCGCACCGGAGACGTCTTCGACGGATTCGGTGGGTGGCACATTGGCAAGAATCGCAGACAGGCGTTCCGCGCCGAACTCTTCCTTCTGGGGATTTTCTGATTCAACGATTCCGTCGGACGCGAAGACCAGCAGGTCGCCCGGCTGCAGATCCACTTTCAATATGTCGTACTCGATTTCCGGCAAAAGACCTAGAGGCACGCCTTCGATGATGAGTTCTTCAACTTTTCCGTTTCGTACAAGAAGCGGATGAGGAGCGCCGGCGCTGGCGATCGTGAGCTGACGCGTCGACGCGTCGTAAAGCGCAAAGGCCATGGCCACGAAGCGGGCATCGAGACGCGCGGCATAGAGGCGCGCATTCAACATTTGCAGCATTTCCGCAGGAGGGCAGGGATGCTCGACGACATGCTCGCGAAGAATTCCGATGGCAAGCGAACCGAAGAGCGCGGCCGGAGTGCCTTTGCCGGAGACATCGCCCAATACAAGCGCAAGGCGGCCATTACCGTAGGGAAGAAAATCGTAGAAGTCGCCGCCGAGTTCGCGAGCCGGCATGTACGACGCAGCGATGTCGAGGCCGGGAACTTCGCGCGCGCCGCGGGGCAAAAGCTGGCGCTGAATTTCCCGGGCAGTGTCGAGTTCCGCGAGGAGACGCTGCTCGTTTTGGCGAGCTTCCTGGTAGAGGCGCGAATTTTCCAGCGCGATGGCGATGAATGGGCTGAGCGCAGAGATGAGCCGTTCATGCTGCTCGGTAAACGCGCGGGGTTCGGTCGATTCAAGGTCCAGGACGCCGATGAGGCGATCCTGGAGAAGAAGAGGAACGACGAGTTCGGAGCGAACGCCGTGGCTGGTTTCGCAGTGAATGTAGCGCGGCTCGAGTTTGACGTCGGGGATGCGGATGGGTACGCGACCTGCGGCTGCGGCTCCGGTAATACCTTCACCGAGCGGGACGCGGAAACGGGAAGCGATGGTGTCCTCATAGTGCAAAGCGAAGACGCCTTCGAGAAGCTGGGTTTGCTCGTTCCAGAGCATGACGGTGAAGACGTGATAGTCGACGATCTTCTTGACGTGTTCGGCGATACCACGGAGAAGCGCCTCGCGGTCGAGGATAGACGTGAGCTCACGACTGATGTCGTAGAGAAGCGTAAGCGCTTTTGCTTCGTCAGGATTCGAGAGAAATGGCGGTGGAGCCGACGGGTTGGCGGCGAGGCGGGGGACGGGTGCTAGTTTTGCTGATTCTTCCATTAGCCTGGAACTCTGTGACCTATTGTGACTTAGATGCGCTGCGATGCAAGAAGGAGACAGCGAGCGGTGTCGTGGAAGTGGCGGGAGGCGAGATGAGCGGCGCGATTGGTAAGCGAAGAGACTTTGTTTGTGACGAATAATCTCCGCCGCTTGGAAATCGTTCGAGCAAATCGATTTGTTTCGTGCGGAAACACTTTGTCGGATGCAGCAGAGATCTCTCGCTCAAATACAAAGGTCGGAATGGAAATCCTTCGCAGGAGGTCTGGTTAACCCCTCGCATGTGTGGCCCGGGCAAGCCCTTTGTCACCCGCCCCCCTCCCCCTATTTTTCGTAAGTGAAAGCAAAGGGACTTTTAAGTCCTTTGCGCCACAAGTGTTCATTCTAAAGGGAGTTAGCTCACTACGGGCAAAGATGGCCAGCCGTTCGGCTTCCAGCGCTTGCTTCGGCGCGGGATCCTTCGGTGGATGAGAGCTTGGTGAGGACATGGGTTCTCCTCGAGAGGAGAGGACCCTCCACGACTGGAGCGTGAGCCAAAGGCTCGAGCCGACCTCGCCTGCGAACGAAAATTTTCTCGGCGGCACCGTTTGAACGAGCGCCGCGTGTTTCATCAAAAAGCTTGAGTGGGGAAATAGAGAATGCCAAGTGGAAATGAGTACAGCGGAACGAGAGGACAGGAAATGCTGTACGAGGCGGAGGATTTCGAATGGCGCGTGTTCACTTAGTGCGAGTGAGGTTCAGCGCGAAGAGTTTTCTTGAGGAGGTTGGGCTCGCCGGTGGAGTTATATTGGTATTGCATCTTGTGCCGTGGATTTGTCTTGCTAGGAGTTGCGGGCGTTGCGGCAGGGCGCGATGTGCGCATGCTTTGGCCGGATGGAACGACGGCAGGAGATCATTGAAGCGGGGCGGAGAGTCTGTTGAGAGCTATGAGCTATTCGTTGAAACCGGTGGGGAAGATTCGCTCGGAGTTAAGGAAGCGGAAAAATGCGCCGAGGCAGGGATATTTGGGCGCGCCGGATGCCTGGGTGGAAATTGAGCGCAAGTTTGCGAAATGCGCGGAAGGGATCGCGATCGGCGACGAGATCATCGTGATTACGTGGCTGCATGAAGGGCGGCGAAGTGTGATGAAAGTGCATCCGGGGGCGGACAAGAACAATCCGCTGATGGGCGTGTTTGCGACGCGGTCGCCGGACCGGCCGAACCCTTTGGGATTGCACCGGGTGAAGGTGCTGGAAATTGAGGGATTGCGATTGAAAATTGGGCCGCTGGAAGCGATTGACGGCACGCCGGTCATAGATATTAAACCCGTGCTCGCGAAGAGCTGCGACTCCTGAGAATCGGCGTGCTAGGCTGGGCGAAGGTGGTTCGCGAATGATTGTGGCCAGGGTCGGCCCGAAAAAGCGAGCCGCAATGACGGAGGAGCGAAATGATGAAAGGCAGATCAATACTGAGATTCCTGGGAGTAGCGATTGCGGTGTTCGCTATACCGGCGATGGCGTCGGCGCAAAAGACGGTGAAGTGCGAATCGAACAACGGAAAGCGGAACTACTGTTATGACGTCTACGACCGCGACCGCGTAACGATGCAGCAACAGATCAGCGGATCGCCTTGCGAGGCGGGGCGGACGTGGGGCGTGGACAGCCGCGGGCTCTGGGTGGATCGTGGGTGCCGAGCGATTTTCGTGATTGGCTCGAGACAAGGCGCTGGTGAACCGGAAGGCGGTTGGTGGAGACAGGAACCGAACGATACCTGGCCACCACGAGGCGAGTGGCACGGCGGGAAATGGGATCGCGGCGGGGCGTGTTTTTACAAGGACCGGAATTTCAGTGGAGGCTTTTTCTGTTTGCGACGGGGAGAGAGCAGGGAATCACTGGGCGGCTATGGAGACGATATTTCCTCGATCCGTGTGTTTGGCAGTGCGCGAGTGACGGTGTTTGACGATCGCAACTTCAGCGGAAAACGCACGGGCATTGGCGGAGACGTCGCGGATTTAAGAGAGTTGCCGGTGCGAGGAAAGGCCGGGCACACCTGGAACAACCGGATTTCCTCGGTGGCCGTTCAGTAAGAAACCGAGCTTAGTGGAAAGAGAAAGCCTCGTTCGCGATGTGGCGAACGGGGCTTTTTTCATTTTTGAAATAGTGAAGTTTCGCGGTCGTGGACGTTGAGCTGTGCGCGGTTGAGGGGGAGCGACTCGGGATAGTTCTGTTGGAGAAAGGCGATAAGCCGCTCGCGGACAAGGCAACGGAGATCGAACGCGGCCGAGGAGTTGTTGGCGCTCATGATGGCGCGAAGTTGCATGGCCCGTTCGGTGAAATCGGTGACCTGGAAGGCGGCAGTGCGACCGTTCCAAAGTTTGGTGTCTTTCAGGATACGGTGAAACTCCTCGCGGACGGGCGCAACGGGGAGCGAATAATCCACGTATAGAAAAACGGTGCCGATGATTTCGGAGGTAGTGCGCGTCCAGTTCTGGAACGGATGTTCGATGAAATAGGTGAGCGGAACGATGAGACGGCGCAGATCCCAAAGCCGGACGACGACGTAAGTCGTCTCGATTTCCTCGATCCAACCCCACTCGCCTTCGACGACGACCGAGTCGTCGATGCGAATGGGTTGCGTGAGTGCGACCTGAAGACCGGCGATGATGCCTGCGAAAGTGGAACGCGCGGCCATGCCGACGACGAGTCCGGCGACTCCGGCGGAAGCGAAGATGCTGGTGCCGAGCTGTCGGGCGTTGGGGAACGTCATGAGCATGGCGGCGACGGTGATGATAATGATCATGACGACGGCGATGCGCTTGATGACCAGAGTTTGCGTGCGGACACTGCGGGCGCGGAGATTGTCTTCCACGTCGATGGAATAGCGGAAAGTGAGAAGTCCGCCGATGACTTGAATGGCGACGATGAAGGCCCAACCAACTGCGGCGATGAGGCAGAGGTTTACCGTTTTTGCGACGTAGGGGATCGAGTTTTCCGGCAGGGGCGTGAAGGGAAGGGCGCAGGAGAGCGCGATGAGAGGGAATATGTAACGCGCGGGAGATTTTGTGTTTTCGAGCAAAAGGAGCTGGAGACTGCCGGGTTTGCCTTTAACAAAGCGCTGTAAAACTACGTAGAGCAGGAATTGCGCGAGCAGACCAGCCGCCACGGCGCCGGTGAGAATCGCCGCGCTAATACCGGCGACGCGAACGGCCTGCCAAGCGAATGAAAGAAATAAGGACGCAACGAGCATAAGAAGAATGAGCGCAGGGGAAACTGCGAGAGGTGGGCATCCACAGAATACATGAAAGAGGCGGAGGTTTACACGGCGACGAATTATTGAATTGCGTAAAGATTGCCGTCGGCGGAGCCAAAGAGAATCGTGTCGCCGACGATTGCGGGAGAGGAAAGGACGGCACCGGTGGACATCATTTTCGAGACGCCGGAGACCATGTCGTCATAGAAGAAATCGAAGAAAGCGGCTTCGTACTTCGGGACGCCGTCTTCTTTGGTGTAGGTGGCGGCATTTTGTTTGCGGCCGTCGGTGTCGAAGGACCAGGCAAGATTCCTGGATTTGAGATTAATAGCGAGCAAACGGCCGTCGTGCGAGCCGATGTAAGCGAAATCTCCGGCGAGGGCGGGCGAAGAGAACATGGGCCAGTGTTTGAAGTCGAGAGAAAAAATGGGAGCGCCGGTTCTTGCGTCGAGCGCATGGAAGAGGCCGGTGTCGGATGTCGCGAAATAGACTTTGCCGTCATTCACGGCGGGGGAAGCGATGACCCAAGAGCCTTTGTTGGAAAAGGCCCAGACTTGTTTGCCAGTGGAAGCGTCGAGCGCGTAAAACTTCGAATCGCGGCATCCGAAGTAGACGATGCCATCGGCGACCGCCGCGGAAGATTGAATGCCTTGCTGATTATGGGTGTCCGGGTCTTCGCCTGTTTTGAAGCGCCACTCTTCTTTGCCGGTGGCGGCGTCGAGAGCATAGAAGTAGCTGTCCCAACTGCCTATGAAGAGAATGCCGTTGGCGACGGCTGGGGATGCGTGAACGACGTCGCCCGTTTTAAATTTCCACTTCAGCGAGCCGGTGTCTGCGTCGAGCGCATAGATATTGGTGTCGCCGGAGCCGAAGTAGACGATGCCATTGGCGATGACCGGCGAAGAAAGAAAAAAGTCGAAGGGATCGGGCATCGTTTCTGCCGCGGGTTCGGCGCCGTGAAGATGCTTTGCGGCGAAGCGGCGTTCGCCTTCGGTTTTGAATTTCCATTTAAGCTTACCGGTAGCGGCGTCGAGGCAATAGAAATTGCTGTCGTAGCTTTCGAAGAAGACAGAGCCATTCGAAACGGCGGCGGAGCTCTGGATGCGGCTTTCGCTTTTGAATCTCCAGTTCACTTTCCCTGTAGCGAGATCCAGAGCGTAGAAGTAGTGGTCCGTGCTGCCGACGTAGACGGTGGCGATATCCACGACAGGCGAGGAAAGAAAGGCGCCCTTGGAGCGAAACTGCCACTTCACTTTGTGAAACTCGGAGATGCCGGGGCCGTTGTAGACGCCGGTGTGAGCGGCATTCGAACGGAAGCCGCTATCTTGCGCCCGAGCCGATTGCACCGAGCAAAAGGCGGCGAGAACGGTTGCGAACACACACAAGCGCTTACATGAGAGCATCGGGGAATCCTCCGTTGCGGGGATAGACGCGACCGGACGAAGTTGGTTTCACTAACGGGATTCTAAATTTTCGAAGTATGGGGCGTTGCCGCGCGTTACCGCGCCTCGACGCGCCAGGTGTCGCCTGCACGAAGAAGTTTCGCAAGATCACCGGGGCCGCGCTTGGCGAGGACGTCGTTGAGCTGCTCGTGGACGAGATCTTCGTAGCGGGGCAGTTCGTCCCAGGCGCGAAGAACGCCGATGGGAGTCGGGAAACCTTCGCGATGCTCCATGTGGGAGAGGAGAAAGGCGTAGGAAGGTCGCGGATGATGCGCGTCGTGGACGAGGAGGTCGGATTCGGCGATGCCATTGCCGAGTTGAACGACTTCGATGTCGCCGTCGGATTTGCGACGGATGCCCTTGTCGCGATTCTTGCCGAAAATGAGCGGCTTGCCGTGTTCGAGCTGGACAATGTGTTCGCTACGAGCATCTTTTTCCGTGAGAGAGAACCAGGCGCCGTCGTTGAAAATATTGCAGTTTTGCAGGATTTCGATGAACGCGGAACCTTTGTGCGCGGCGGCTTGTTTCAATGTGTCCTTAAGATGGCCCTGGAAGACGTCGACGCTGCGTGCGACGAAAGTGGCTTCGGCGCCGATGGCGAGCGAAATCGGATTGAACGGCCGATCGAGCGAGCCGTACGGAGTGGATTTGGTTTTCTTGTTCAGCTCGGAGGTCGGCGAATACTGGCCCTTGGTGAGGCCGTAAATGCGGTTGTTGAAGAGCAGAACTTTGAGGCCGACGTTACGGCGAAGCATGTGAATGGTGTGATTGCCGCCGATGGAAAGGGCATCACCGTCGCCGGTGGCCACCCAAACTTCGAGATCGGGACGAATGGTTTTCAAGCCAGTGGCGACGGCGGGCGCGCGGCCGTGAATCGTGTGAAACCCAAAGGTGTTCATGTAATACGGAAAACGTGAAGAGCAGCCGATTCCGGAGATGACGACGAAATTTTCGCGCTTGATGCCGAGTTCAGGGAAAACGGATTGAACGGCGGAGAGAATGGCGTAGTCGCCGCAGCCCGGGCACCAGCGGACTTCCTGGTCCGTTTGAAAGTCTTTTTTTGTGAGAACTGGGAAGGTTGTGGTTGCCATGTCGTTTACTTTGTCCTTGACCTCACCGCGCAAAATTTGTCCCGTCGATCTTCGCTTCGCGTCAATCAAGCCGCGACGCCCTCGGCTTCGCTCGGGATGACAGAAATTTCAACTGCCGAGGAGCTCTTCGATTTTTTGTTCGAGCTCGGACTGCTTGAACGGGCGGCCTTGAATTTTGTTTAGGCCGATGGCGTTCACGAGAAATTTGGCGCGCAGAACCCAACTGAGCTGGCCCATATTGAGTTCGGGCACGAGAACTTTTTTGTAGCGCTTCAGAATATCGCCGACGTTGAACGGCAGCGGATTCAAGTGGCGCAGGTGGAGATGGCCGATGCGCTTGCGGCCACCGAGCCTTTCGCGCTGGGCTTTGACCGCGGCGGTGATGGCGCCGTGCGTGGAACCCCATGCGACAATGAGCAGGTCGCCATCCGGATCGCCTTCGGGTTCGGCGAGCGGAATATCCTGGGCGACGGCTTCGACTTTTGCGGCGCGGATTCGCACCATCTTTTCGTGGTTAAGCGGCTCGTAATTGATGTTGCCTGAGACGTCCTGCTTTTCGAGGCCGCCGATGCGGTGTTCGAGGCCGGGAGTGCCGGGGACCGCCCAGGGCCGCGCAAGCGTTTCGGGATCGCGGCGATACGGTTTGAAGTCCACAGGATTCGTTTCGAATTTAACCGGGATGTCGGGAAGTTCGCTGAGTTCCGGAATGCGCCAGGGCTCGGCGCCGTTCGCGAGGTAGCCGTCAGAAAGAATGATGACGGGCACCATATATTTTACGGCGATGCGGCAGGCTTCCATTGCGGCCCAGAAGCAATCGCTCGGAGTCGCTGGTGCGACAATCGGAATTGGAGCCTCCGAATTGCGGCCGAAGAGCGCTTGTAGCAAGTCCGCTTGTTCGGTTTTCGTCGGAAGACCAGTGGATGGGCCGCCGCGCTGGATGTCGCAGATAACCAAAGGAATTTCGACGGCGACGGCGAGGCCCATCGCTTCGGTCTTAAGCGCCATACCGGGACCGGAAGTCGTTGTGACTGCGAGCGCTCCAGCGTAGGCAGCGCCGATGGCGCTGGTGATGGCCGCAATTTCGTCTTCGGCCTGGAAGGTGATGACGCCAAAATCTTTGTATTGCGAAAGCTCGTGAAGAATGTCCGACGCGGGCGTAATCGGGTAGCTGCCCTGAAACAGACGCAGGCCGGACTTTTGCGAGGCTGCGACAAGGCCCAGCGCAAGGGCCTGATTACCGCTCATGTTGCGATAGAGCCCGGGCGCGAGTTTCGCAGGGGGTATTTCGTAGCTGATCTGAAACGCTTCGGTGGCTTCGCAGTAGGCGTAACCGGCCTTCATCGCCAGTTTATTGGCTTCGACGAGGAGTGGTTTCTTCGCGAACTTGGATTCGATCCAACGAA
>Ga0075426_10001548_pt1 | contig 16391 bp, 21 predicted proteins | sample SoiMethybrSBSTD5_FD_75304 | JGI IMG/M metagenome (GOLD analysis project Ga0075426, IMG submission 75304) | Bulk soil microbial communities from a Populus tree surrounding site in Tennessee, USA - Soil MetaG P. TD hybrid SBSTD5 | ecosystem: Environmental > Terrestrial > Soil > Tree plantation... | reverse complement strand
CGACCCAACGCCAACCGACCTCGGACTCCGCAATCCCGAGCTCGAAGAACAGATCCGCCACCGCGCCTACAGCTTTTATGAGCAGCGCGGCCGGCAGGAAGGACATGATTTGGATGACTGGCTGCAGGCTGAGGCGGAAATAACCGGAAAGAAAGCTAAGGCCGCATCGGCCTAAACCGAGAACCCATCCCCCCGCGATAAGGGCGCGCTCCGCGCGCCTTTTTCCATCCCACCCGCGCAAGTGAAAAGGCTGGTCGCCAATTGCCGACCAGCCTTTTATACGAAGCTTTTAATCTCCGACTCTATTTTTAAGGAATTTGGGCCCGGAGAAAAATGCAACCCAAGAGCCGGGATTACCCTTAAAAGAGGGCAGCATGAGGTGCCGCCCTCTCGTGTGTATCCTGCAATTTAAACCGATTTCACGTTCTCTGCTTGCCAGCCCTTGGGTCCCTTTACGACGTCGAACTGGACCTGTTGCCCTTCCTGCAGGCTGCGAAAGCCACCTGCCTGAATTGCCGAGAAGTGAACGAAAACATCTTCGCCATTCTGGCGGCTGATAAAGCCATAGCCCTTCGCGTCGTTGAACCACTTTACAGTTCCTGTTTCCATTGTTGCTGATTCCTTTTCTGGTGGGTTAGCGGAGGATCAAACGCAGGGTAGTGCAGGTGACTGCTCACAAACCGCTTTCGATCAAGCGCACAAACATTGTACCTCATCCACATATCACTTCCTCGATGGGTAGCCGTTCTGGCCTGGCTCACCTCGATGCCGCCTGACCTGTGAGCCCTGCGCACAGAGTACCATCGCCCGGCGAGTGCTAGCATGGGAGCAACCTACCCCGCCGCCTGAAGCAGATTGTCGCGGAGGTGGCAATATGTCGTGGTTTCCGCGCCCTTCCGATCGACGCCGTTTCCCCAGGTTCAGAGCCGAGGTCCCTGCGACCGCGACACTAGAGCACGAAGGCGAAATCTTCTCCTTTCGCACCCGCTGCAGCAGTATTTCTGAGGGCGGGGTCGATGCTCCCGGCCTGCAGTCGCTGGTCTTGGGCGATCTGGTCGCACTGGAGCTGGATCTTCCAGGGGCAATGCAGCCTATCAGGGTAGACACAATGGTCGCCCGACGCAGCACCGACCGTTGCGGCCTGGAGTTCCTATCGCTTAGCAACTACCAACGCAACCTGATTAAGCGTTACTGTCGCCTGCAGCCCAAGGAAAAGCTGCGACGCTGGCTCTAGGCTTCTGATCTCGATAGCTTCGGGCCCCGTGTACGATGCGCACACCCTCCTGTCCAGGGTGCGCAAACAGCCCCTCCCATTGCAAATGTCTGGACTCTGTACCGTCTCGAACAGCCTATCCCGTCGAAATCGGGCTCAGGCAAACCCTACCGAAAGCAGCCCTGCGCAACCATCTAGCTGCGCGAGATCCACGGTCATGAACGCATCCAGTGCAAACGCGTCTCCTACATCGCCGCAAAATGTCACAGTCTCAGCCAGGCCGTTCTGTGGAAATGGCAGCAGAAAAGTCACCGTCGTCCCCAAAGAGTTGTCCGGGAACAGAGTCAGCTGAATGATGCTGACGAATCCGGTAATCTCCACAAAGCTCATGGGGAATAGCGAAACTATCGCCGAGCAAAACAATCCGGGCGTGAATACCACCGTGGCGAAGGTGTTGAGGAAGAACTCCGCTACAACGTTCCCGCAAAAAAATAAGGTGCTTGTCGGTCCATTCAGCGGAAACTGCGGGATAAAGGTCACAGCCGTCATCAGCGAATTACCACCCACGCTGCTGGCAGGTTCGGTCAATTGAACTGTGCTGATAAACCCTTTGACAGTAACCTGTGAGGCGCTGGGCGCAGTGGAGTTTGACCGGCGCGGATTCACGCCGCACCCGAGCAGCCCAATGAGAAGGAGTACAGAAAGGGCCTTCATAGGGGCTCCTCAAGACGAATCGAATGTAAAGACCGTCTTTTTGACGACATAGATGCTGCCGCTCCGTCCTAGGGGATGCTGATTCTCGCCGAATCCGAACAATTTCCCGTGGACGCGCAAAGCCCACCTGGCCGTCGGGCTGCGCCCTTACAACGATGGTTAGTGATTTCCCTTGTAATTCGCTGAAGTGAAGGCAATTAGAAAAACTCAAAATTTGGGAAAAATTTCTGTGCGCTCAGATAGATTTTTATGAACCCCCACCGGGTTTGTGGCCGCTTCGATGGCCCCCGCTGGTGGCTCACTTACGCTCGGCAAAGATGATGGCAACCGCGACGGCGATCAATACCGCCAGGCCAACGACGGCGGCAACGTACAGCATGGCTACAGCTTAAGCCTGCTGTGCGCTGTTCGGGAAACACTGCTGCATATGGGTGCGTAAGTTGCTGATCCGGTTGACTCGAGATGCTGCGCTTCGGCTGTTCGGAATGCAGTTGTATTTCGGACAGCAGATCAGCCGCGAATCAGGTGCGGATTGCTTGCGAATGTGGGCATGCCCCTTGGAGATGTGCCTTGGTCAGGTCAAATGGGGATAGAGTGGCGGTCAACGCGGAATAGAGCAACACCCCACGGGTGCCCGCTTCCTACCTATTGCAATCAGTTGAGAGTGGGCACCCTTTATTGCTAGTCCGTAGCTAGTTGCGCCGCTTCATATCCTCGAGCAGCTGGCGCGTGCTTTCCGGCAGTCCCTCTGAGTCTGCTGTGGCTTCTACAGGTTCTTGCTGGGCATCGGGGTTAGCTTCAATGGTCACAGCTGCCGGCAGAGCCTTGGGCTGCGTTCTGTGTGGCTTCCGCGCGCCAGCTGTGGCTTTGGGCGGTAAGAGCTCGTGAATGTACATCTGCAGCCGATTATCCTGCAGCAGCATGTTGCCTTTTTGCTTCGCTTCCGGATTCTCAGCCGTGAACGGTTTGCCGTACAGCCGATCCTCGCAGCGAAACCGACGCGCACAGAGCGTAATCGCCTTTGTCCCAAACGGTGTTTGAAAATATCTTGCCAGCTTGCCACTAGATCAAAAGCCTTCAGAACCTTTGCTGCGCTGTTTCGTGAGATGTGTTGCAGATACAACGGCTTAGGGCCGGGTTTACTTTGCCCAGGCTGGCGTCCGTTGTGTTTTCGCCTATCGTAGCGTCGCATCAATCACTTACCGTCCGAATCAAGATACAACGATTATGATTAAAACATTTGTATACTCTTCTGTTCTAGAGATTCCCTGAAACTTAATTTCCTACGGCTGGAAACGGATGAGACGAATACCGCCGCCCGTCTTCAGTGCCCGGCAACAAACGACTGAACGGGAAGCAGCATCTAACTTGGTAGATCTCCCGGAAGTTGGTATATGGACGCCCTCCGCATCCTGGCCGACGCGATGAACTATCTCGATCGCACGTATTGCCGCGGATCGATTCTAGAGTGGGTTGGCACCACCCCCGAAGGGGCTGCCTACGTGATTCTGCGTCGGTTGTTTACGGAACTACTCGAGGAACCCGTCGAGGGGGAAAGGGATTGCCTGGCAGCCTAAATGTTGGTCATTCGAACTTCTGTGTTAGACTCCGCCGTAGCGAGAAGGTTTCTCCGAAATTATCCCTACCTTCAGATCAAGTGACACATCGGCCAGGATTCCTGCAAGCGGGTACTATGGTCCGTGGCACTGTTTACGACGTCTTAGGACTGCTAGTCCTCCTGCTCGTGCTGGCATCCCGGCTCGATAGGAACAAGCATCGTTCCAGGCGCCTGTTGCTTGTCGCTGGGGCTATCTTTGCCGGGACGCTGATTTCGTGGTGTTTGGAACTCTTGGGCTCTCCATAGACGCCCTGGTCTACCTCGCACATGCGGGGAGTTAGGCCGCTTGCCCCCTCGCAGGGTGCACCATTTCATCTGCGGCAACACCCTGCGCCCGCAGTTCTGAGGCCGCGCAAACAAGGAAAAACAAGAAGCTCGCTTCGAGCAGGTTCCGCGTGGAAATGTTGAGGGGGAGCCTGTCGAGCCGGACGACGTGTAGCAGAGCGGCTAAAAATGCCGTGATCCACCCCAGGTAGTAAGTGGACCTGGCCGTCAGATGTAAACGACGTAGACTATCCATTGTTGTAGCCTCCTCAAGAAGTGGAAGATGCCAACGGGATGACGCGTCGACGATTTGATGTCCGGATGCTATTTTCAGCCAAATCAAGATATCACGATTCTTTCGTTCTGGCGTGCGGTCCGGCTTAGCAACTGCACCTGTCGGCAAGCCGAGACCGCTCCGACAATTACGATAGCTGGCTTGAATATTCAGATTGTTGGACCGACCAAGGCCAATTTGGAAGCGCTGCGGAAGGATTTCCAAAGCCTGGCGATGTCGTACTGATTCACGCTGCCGCTGGCGGTATGGGCTTACTCTTGGTGCAGTGGGCACGGCACCTCGGGGCTCAGGTTATTGGGACGGTATCCACCGAAGAGAAAGCAAAGGCTGCTCGGCAAGCCGGGGTGACTGATGTCATTCGTTACACCGAGCAGGAGTTTGTTGCAGAAACCAAGCGCTTGACGAATGGCCATGGCGCCGACCTCATTATTGATGGCGTTGGCAAGACCATTTTCAGGAAATCTGGAAGCGGCGGCGTTGCGCGGTCACATCATGATTTTCGGCGCTTCCAGCGGTGCGGCCGACCCAATCGTGCCGAATTCGCTCATGTATCGGGCGGCAGTCTTCAGAACTATCTCATGAGCCAGGAGGAGTTGATGAGCCGCGCCAACGACGTGATTGAAGGCATGAGAACGGCTGGCTGAAGCTCAGGATTTTTCTGATTCTCCCCTTGGCGGAAGCCGCAGAAGCGCATAGGCTTTTGGAAAATCGTCAGACCATCGGTAAAGTTCTTCTTAAGATCGAGCACGTAGGTGGAGATGGGCCGATCCAAACTTTGATCTGGCTTCGGGATGAAACGTGCCTGCGAATCCTGCCAGGAGCCAAACCGGTCATAGAAACGCTTCGACTCTGCAGGTGAAAGATAGCCGGGCTTCGATGTCTGAAACACTCATTTCACTTGGCAGTGGACTCGAGCGAACCTGATGGTTGGGACGTCGCACCGAGGTGGTTGTATAGCCAGGCAAACACTGCTCCGGCAATGAATGCGTCCACGACTCCGTAAAGAGTCCCTACGGTCACTTCGCCGATGCTGCGTGTCGCGTGATAGCCCGGGTAGATCGACGACATGAGCTGCAAGAACTGCGCGCCGTAATTGCCGGAAACAAGGTTCGCGAGCGTCGTCCCCAGCATCGCGAGCCCCCAGAGAATGGCTGAGGCGAGGGCGAGCGCCAGAGTATTGAGTTTCATCTCCACACCTCCAGCAAAATTGTATCGCAAGCCGAGCGAATTCGAGTTTGTTATTTGGGATTTATCGCGGAGGGCGAATGGCCGTGCGTTTGTCAGATAACCTGGATCGGTAGGCATTCAATATGTCGGGTAGTGATACAACTCCCTGCAGCTCGGTGGGGTCGGCGCGGTGCACCACCGGCAGCAGCGGCCAGTCGTAAATATGCCGCAGGGCGGTATCCAGGGGATGGTCGGGATGAAGCAGCGGGGTCAGGCTGTTTTGCGCTAGCGCCGTCTTTAGCGGCAACGCGGCGTCGCCCTGGTCGGCAATCTCAGCCAGGCTTTTACGGCTCGCGCCATGCCATTCTCCGTCAGGGCCGATTATTTGTTAGTGGCATTCTGTGGGATGTTTGAGATGGCGGAGGTGGAGAAGATTAAGGTGGTGCAGAGGCATGTGTTTCTCGGCAGTGGTCTTTGGTGTGCTTGCTGGCTCTTTACGATTAGATTTGCGGACTTGGGTTACAACCAACAAACTATTGGATCGAAAAGTACAACCAACCATGTGATGGTCGGACATCCTATTTCCGCGATTTTTTCTTCCTTGACCAAGATCACAGGAATGGTCTCCCCTGGATCGTGACATTCACCACCTGGGCCACAGGTGCCATTAGCCCTAAAGGTAAACAATCCGCCATGTCGTCGGGCGTGTACCACTCAGCCACCAACCCAGGAGCGTCACTGAGCGGATGTGTCCAAACGCGGTGTGATGCCGAAGAGAAGCGCAACCAATAACAGCCACGCTGAATGAAGCCGTAATTTCCGGCACGAGTTTTGCTGAGGCATTGCGAACGATCTGAGTTGACGAGTCGCTTCTTTCGCGGTATAAGCATTCGGTCTGGTTTTTGCATTTGGGAAGCCGGTGCGAATCCGGCACGGCCCAGCCACTGTAAGCGTGGAGAGCCGAAACAAGGTAGTTGCCACTGGGGAATGCCCTAGGAAGGCAGTTTCGGACTCGATGATCCGCAAGTCAGGAGACCGACCAGACACCTACTTTGTTCCACGCGACCTCTACGGGAGGGTCGATGGGCAGTCTGCTCGATTTCCGCATTTCGCATGAACAGATCTCGCCGCATTTCTCTCCCAGAATGCGAAGCCGGCGATGTCTGCAGCACGCAAACGAGCGATAACGCTTGTCTTGGGCGGGGTGCGTAGCGGCAAGAGTTGCTACGCGCAGCAACTCGCAAGAGTCTTTGACTCAGTCACGTTTATTGCCACCGCACGGTCGAGCGATCCTGAGATGCGGCGCAAGATTGCTGTGCATCGACGAGAGCGTCCACGACATTGGCGCACCGTTGAGGCCCACACCTCACTAGCCGCTGTAATTCGTCGGGAAAGCACCGATGCGCAAGTAATCGTGATCGATTGCCTCACGACATATCTTGGAAATCAGATGATGGACTCGCGCCACAGATGGCACGAGGGGAAAAATACGCTCGCAGGTTTTGATACGAAAGACGTGTGCGACGCGATCGAATCAGCGAAGGCGTCAGTCATCATCGTTTCCAATGAAGTAGGCAGCGGAGTAGTGCCGGCGTTTCGCAGTGGGCGAGTGTATCGAGATCTGCTTGGTGAACTGAATAAGCATGTTGCCCGGATCGCCGATTCAGTCGTCCTCATGATTGCAGGCCAACCACTGACCATCAAGCCCGAGGGATCGAGATGATGTCTCGGCGCAGAACTCCCGTCGAATTATCCGATTTCTCGCGAGCCGAAAAGCGCGGTGTCTACAAGGCGATCCACTCCCGCCGTGATGTGCGTCAATTTCTGCCGCAGGTGGTTGGCGAGCCTGAGCTCAAGCGGCTACTCGCGGCAGCTCACCATGCCGGCTCTGTCGGATTCATGCAGCCATGGTCGTTCATTGTCATTAACAGTAGTTACGTAAAAAACCAGGTTAAGAATGCATTTGAGCAAGCCAATGTGATCGCATCGAGCGTCTTCGAGGGCGAGCGGCGAGAGCTTTATTCGCGACTCAAACTGGAGGGGATTCTAGAAGCGCCGGTCAACCTGTGCGTCACTTGCGATCCGACGCGCAACGGACCTCACGTTCTTGGGCGACACACGATCCGTGAAACGGACGTCTACAGCACCTGCTGTGCCGTTCAGAATCTTTGGCTTGCCGCTCGCGCGGAGGGCATCGGTGTGGGGTGGGTCAGCATTTTTGATCCTTCTCAGTTACGCGCGGTGCTCGGCATCCCGGAGCACATAATCCCAGTCGCCTACCTTTGCATTGGCTACGTCGATAGGTTCTCGCCCCGGCCGGAACTCGAAACCGCCGGCTGGCAAGCACGACTTGAACTAGAAGATTTGATTTTCCATGAACAATGGGGCCAAAAGTCAACTGGTCACTGACCTAATTGCGAGTCTACAGCGCTGATTCGGAGAACGGCATTGGTCGTGAAAGATACGTTCAAGATTTCGATAACGAGCGTTGCTACCGATTGGAACATTCGCAGACTGTTAAGCGTGCCACTTTCAATTCTGGTCCTATGCGCTGTAGCTCCGGCACGCGTTGGTGAGTTGCGAGGCACAGTTCTTGATCCGCTGGGGGCGGCCGTTGCGTGCGCTAAGGTACAACTCATTCGCGGCAACGCCATCATTGCAACAGCAGCGACCGACGACTCCGGCGATTTCCACTTCGTTGCTTTGCAGCCTGCGCGATATCGGGTTCGGGCCACTGCTCCGGGATTCTCGGAGCAAGACAGCACCCCTGTGTACGTTGGCAAGGCCAGCATCTCCCGTATCATTTTGTCCTTAAAGATAGGCCCCCTCCTACAACAGACGGTAGTTTTGGCCACAGGAAGCCCGGCTTTGGAGTCGCAGGTTGGCGCTTCGATATCGACTGTCACGCAACGGCAGATTGCGAATGAACAGGACGTATCGCAAGCGCTGCGCTCAGTCCCTGGCCTTCAGGTTCTGCAAACCGGGCAGCGAGGCGGGACAACCGATGTTTTTGTGCGGGGCGGGAATGCAAACACCACGAAGGTATTGATCGATGGAATTCCAATAAACGATATCGGGGGGCAGGTTGAGTTTGCAAACCTTGGAACGAGCGGCGTTGATCAAGTCGAAGTGCTACGTGGTCCGAATTCGGTGCTGTTTGGAGCAGACGCATTGGCCGGTGTCATCAATCTGAAGACCAGCCAAGGTGCCACTGCCTTGCCGCAGCTTGTGTACTCCGCTGATGGTGGAAATTTCAACACTCGGCGTCAGGAGATCTCAGTTGGAGGCGCCCGCGGACAGGTCGATTATTTTGCCGATTTCTCGCGATTCGATACCACCAACAGCGTACCGAATAACACTTTCCATAATGCAACGTACGCCGGCAATTTTGGGTGGTCACCGTCCAGTTCCACACTGTTTCGGTTTACCCTGCGGCACACGGCGACGGCACTAGGGCTGCAAAACGCACTTGATGTTTACGGTATACCCGACGACTCCTTCCAAAATGAGCAGGACAGCTACTTCGGAGCTACGGCACAAAACCAGACGACGAGCCGCTGGCACAATTTGCTGCAATACGGTGGCACGCGGCTTCGCTTGCACTTTGAGAATCCCGCTCCAACCGGACAGCCGTTTGATCCCTTCGGCACAGGCGCAAACTATCTCGGCAATCCGGTGACGCTGCACGGGGCGAACGGATTTGAGGCCAGCGGACGCGCGATCCTCGATTTTGGCGGCGACTACCCGCAGTTATTCGATACCAGGTCCAGGCGCGATTTTGTCTATGCGCAGTCCGACTACAGGTTCGTTTCGCATGTCTCCGGGCTGCTGGCTTTCCGCTATGAAAACGAGCAGGGCTTTACTCACTTTGCGGGCACAAAAACGCCAACAGACAGAAACAATCTCGATTACACGGCGCAGGTCGGTGCCGACGTGTGGCAACGGCTTTACGCGACAGCCGGAATCGGTATTGAGAAGAATGCGGTATTTGGCGTCGTAGCCACTCCACGAATCTCGCTCGCGTATTACGCTGCTCGGCTTGGCACTGCCGGCGCCTTGAACGGTACGAAGCTTAAGTTCAACTATGGCAAGGGGGTCAAAGAGCCTGCGATCTTCGATGAGAGTACGTCACTTTTCGCTCTCCTCTCGCAACTGCCCAATGGAGATCAACTGATCTCCCAGTTTCACCTAAGACCAATCGATGCCGAGCGTTCTCGAAGTTTTGATTTTGGGTTGGATCAGACGTTCTGGAGCGGCCAGGCGAAGTTCGGAGTGACATTTTTCCACAATGAGTTCTCGGATCAAATCGAGTTTGTGGATAGCAGCGCACTGCCACAACTTGGTGTGCCCACCGCAGTGGCTTTTGCGACGCCATTTGGAGCGAGTGTCAATTCCGGCGCATCTCGTGCCATGGGACTTGAAGTCGAAGCGAAAACGAAACTGGGGCGGAGCATCACTGTCTCAGCCACTTATAGCTATCTGGACGATATGGTCCAGCGCTCGTTCTCAAGCAGCGCGCTGGCTCCAGCTTTCAATCCGGCATTCCCGACCGTGCCGATTGGAAATTCGCCTTTGGTTGGTAACCCTCCTTTTCGTCGCGCTCGACATTCAGGGTCGTTGTTGATCAGCTACAGCCGAGGAAGGTTGACAGCCTCGCTCGACGGGAACCTTGTAGGTCGGCGTGATGACAGCACGCACGCAGTGGACGCCTTTTTCGGGACCACATTGCTGCTCCCTAATCGGAATCTAGACGCTGCGTATCAGAACGTCACTCTCTACGGCAGTTTGCGGTTGAATTCTGTACTGGAGCTGTACACGAATCTGGAAAATATTTTGTCCCAGCATTACGACGCTGCATTCGGTTTCCCCTCTCTTCCATTCACGTTTCGGAGCGGCATAAGGTTCACGTTAGGAGGCGAATCATGGAAGAAGCACTAGTGGCGACTACTCCGGAAAAGGTGGCTCCGAACGGCTCGAGTTGTGATTGGAAGACCATTGCAAAGGAGAGATTAGACAGCCTCACTAAGCCTGTCGGCAGCCTTGGCCGATTGGAGGAAATCGCCGCTAGGATGGTCTGCATTCAGCAGCGGGAGCAGCCTAGGTGCGAGCGGAAAATCGCCTACGTTCTTGCGGCCGACCATGGTGTAACTGAGGAAAAAGTAAGCGCCTACCCTAAGGCCGTAACCGAGCAGATGGTGAGGAATTTTCTTGCCAATGGCGCCGCCATTAATGTCCTGGCGCGACGTGCTGGAGCTGAAGTTGTGGTGGTCGATGTGGGCGTTGATGCTGATCTCGAAGCTCATCCTCAGTTAGTTCAAAAAAAGATAAGACGCGGAACACGCAATATGACTGTAGAACCGGCCATGAGCGAAGCGGAAATTGACGCGGCACTGGATGTGGGCAGGTCGCTGCTCAGGGAATTGCCGCTGAGCAAAGGACAAATAATTGCGGTTGGCGAGATGGGAATTGGAAATACGACGGCCGCTGCTGCCATCACTGCGGTGCTTACTGGCAGATCGGTGAAAGAAGTGACCGGTTTGGGCACAGGAATTTCGTCAGAGATGTTGCCCCACAAGCAGCGCGTGATTGAGCGGGCCTTACGGTTACACGTTTTGAGCAGTGCAGGTCCGTTGGAGATATTGCGCAAGGTTGGAGGGCTGGAGATCGCTGCCATGACCGGGATGATTCTTGCAGCACGTGACCGGGGCATAGCAGTCGTGATGGACGGCTTCATCTCTACCGCCGCTGCTGCGCTGGCTTATGCGATTGATCCAACAGTGGCGGCGATCATCTTCGCAGGGCACCTGTCTCGCGAGAGAGGTCATCACCTTCTGCTTGACTACATCGGCCTCGACCCCATTCTCGACCTTGGAATGCGCCTGGGAGAAGGGACGGGCGCAGTGCTGGCCATGATGGTGATCGAGGCAGCTCTGGCGGTCTTCAACGAAATGGCTACGTTCTCATCGGCTGGAGTGAGCGGACCACACGCATGATCGGAATATTGCACGAGTTGCTGCTGGCATTACAGTTTATGACGCGAATCCCGATCCGCGGGCTTCCACATCGGCCGGGCGCGCTCGCGCGTGCAGCTAAGTTCTTTCCAATCGTCGGCCTTGTGATTGGGCTAATCGCCGGCGGCATTCATTACTTTCTCATGCCCTACGTTTCACGTCCCATTTTGGCAATGGTGGTGCTCTCCTATTTGGTCGTCATCACAGGCGCGTTGCACGAAGACGGCCTCGCCGACTCCGCAGACGGGTTCGTGGGTGGATGGTCAAAGGAGCAGGTATTGGAGATCATGCACGATAGCCGCGTCGGGACATATGGCGCCATTGCCGTCGGTCTCTCTCTGCTTTGGCGCTTCGTCCTTATAACCACTGTCGCGCCCGCGCGATTGCCAGCAACCCTCATTGCCGCAAACGTTCTCTGCCGTTGGACGTCACTGCCACTTGGCTTCTTTCTCCCCTCTGCGCGCACGCAGGATGGATTGGGAGGCTACATTGCCGGTCGGCTTTCCGTCTCCTCATTTCTCTGGGGAACATTCTTTGCACTGCTCAGCGTTACTGTCGTCCTGAGGCGGGGGAGCTTCTGGCCCTGGCTGATAACAATAGCAATCACAGTTGCCTGTGCATTTTATTTCCGCCGACGCATTCAGGGGGTCACCGGCGATTGTTTTGGCGCGGTAAACCAGGTGACGGAGATTGCGATTTATGCGTTTGGAGCATTGCACTCATGACCAGCCGCGCAATCGTAAACGCCAACTCGTGTAATGGCGGGAGAACGCCGAGCCTTCAGCTCATTCTCTTGCGACATCCACAAGCACGTCTTCACGGCCGTTTCTGCGGCCACTCCGATCCCCAACTGACCGAGGAAGGACGCGCTGCGCTTCCGGCAATCATCTCGCGCTTCGGCGTAGAGCCACCTTCAGCAATCTGGTGCAGCGACTTGGTACGAGCGAAGGAAACTGCAGCCAAGATCGCCGAGCGTTTTGGTGTGCTTCTCACGCCTTCCGTTGCTCTCCGTGAAATGAACTTCGGGGTGTGGGAGGGGCTGAGTTGGGAAGAAGTCGAAGCACAGTTTCCGGAGGATGCGAGGGCATGGGCCGAATGTTTTCCTCATCATCGCCCGCCGGGAGGCGAATCATTCCTCGATTTCCAGTCACGGGTGATCGCCGAATTGAGGCGCGTATCGGCTGGTACCGAACACGGCTACGCGCTCATCGTAACTCACGCTGGATTCATCAGAGTTGCTACAGCCTGGGTGCTCGGAATACCTGAGGATCGAATTTCGCGCATCGCTGTCGATCATGGCGCTGCGGTTGCTCTACGGCGGATAGGGGAGCAGTGGTCTTTCGCCGTGCCAAGCACCAGTGAGTTTCGGTTGGCTGCAATCACCGGAGCCCAGGAGGAGCGGGCATGAGGATTGTTTCGTTGGTTCCCAGCGCGACGGAGATTTTGTGCGCGCTTGGTTTGGCGAATGACATTGTCGGAATCTCTCACGCTTGCGACTGGCCGCCGACAATTTTCGGGCGGCCGCGGCTCACGGCAACTTGCCTTGATGCCGAGTTGACCAGCCTCGAGATCGACCAACGAGTGCGCGAGACCCTGTCTTCGGGCAATAGTTTGTATGAGATTGATGGTGAGTTGCTTCGGAAGCTGCACCCCGAGTTGGTCATAACACAGGAACAATGCCAAGTTTGCGCCTTAAATCGTGATCACACTCTCTGCGCCATCGACAGCCTCGGCCTTAATGTAAGATCGCTTTCCCTCGCGGGCGGCAATTTTGCCGGCCTGTATCGTGACATTAGCAGTGTGGGATCAGCCACTGAACGAACAGAAGCTGCCGAGCGCTTGGTCAACCAGCTTGCAGCGCGGCTGGAGGCAGTTGCTCAGCGCACGGCGTCTGCTAGTCGCCCGGGTGTGTTTTGTTTGAGTTGGTTTGATCCGCTGATGACTGCCGGAAGTTGGATCACCGAAATGCTCCGCGTCGCCGGTGGTCACGACCCTTTCGGCAGCGGGAATGCGGCATCGTCCCCCATTTCCATGGATCGCCTCCTTTCGCAGCCGCCCGAAGTCATTTTTTTAATGCCGTGTAGCTTCTCACAACAACGTAGCTCCCGCGAGTGGGCGCAGATAAGAAGTTTGCCGGTTTGGCGCGCTCTGCCTGCCGTTCAAGCGGGCCGCGTATTCACTCTGGAAAGCAGCCTGTTCCATCGTCAAGGGCCTCGGATGGTCGATGGTGCGGAACTGATTGCTTCCTTGCTTCACCCAGATTGCTGCTCGTTTGTTGCTCAAGATGAGCTTGCACAGAAGGTGGCCTGATGAAGCCCAAGCCAAAGGCATTCATCGTGGGAGTTGGTCCGGGCGCGCCACAGTTAGTCACGCTTGCAGTCCGCCACATCATCACCGAAGCCGAGATCATCCTCGGCTGGGACATGGACTTGCTGCCGGTGCGCGACTGTATAGTCGGGAAACAGGTGTTTCTTCAGGATGTAAGTAATTACATGAAGGCTACGAGGGCAGCCGTCCGTGAAGCCAGAAGCAGCTGTAGAGTTCTCGCTATCCCTAGAGTCGGTGATCCTTGTCTCTCATCCGGACTTAAGGGGTTGCTGCGCGCTCTCTCTGGCTTCGAGGTCGAAATTCACTCCGGTGTCAGCTCCGTACAGCTTGCGGCTGCCGTAGCGCGGATCAATATCGATGAGAGCTCGATCATTAGCTTCCACGATCTCGGAGATCCCGAAGAGAAAAAGCGGTACCTGCTCGCTTGTTTTCGTCAGGGCCGGCACATCATCGCCCTTAGTAGCCCGGACTTCCGTCCTGAAGAAATGGCGCAATGGCTCATCAGAAGGGCCGTGCGACCGGCAACGCCGGTTGTGGTGTGCTCCTCGTTGAGCTTGCCTGACCAAACAGTTTTGTGGACCAACCTGGGACGTCTGGTCAGCCGCCAATTTCCGTGGCTCACTATCAGTGTCATTGTCAATTCCGCTGTCCCGGGTGCCAGCCAAGACCAGAAGCTCTGGTGGCACTGGCGCAAAAGGCGCGCGAAACACACTTCGACAAAGGAGAAAGGATGATCTACCTGATTGTTGTCCTTGCTGTGCTTACCCGATTCCTGTTCATTTCGCATGTTCCGGTCTTCACGCCGGTCTTTGGAGCCTTGTTATTCGCGGGCGCACGCCTGAGGAAACGCGATGCAATATGGTTCCCTGTCACTGTTCTCGCGATATTCGACTGGATATTGACCACCCGCGTTTTTCACATGGAAATGAAATGGGAGCACTCTCTGACCATCTTGGCCTTCGCCGCGATGGCTGGCATTGGTGGGCTGCTTCGCCACAAGGTATCCGTATGGAGATTCACTGGCGGCGCGGCTGCCGGATCGACAGCCTATTTTCTCATCAGCAACTTCGGCGTGTGGCTCGGGTGGGGCCTCTATCCACTTACTTGGCGAGGGCTTGCTGTGTGTTACGTTGCAGCTCTCCCTTATTACCGCAACTCACTAATCAGCACCGTAATCGTGGGCGTATTGTTATTCGGTGTTTACGAACTCATTTCAAGGAAGGTATCTCCAAGCAATTGTGAATCGGGCATTGCTATCCCCGATGTCGGTGGCAACCCTCGTGCCACGGCCGTCTGAGGAGTAGGGTCTGCGCGGAGTTTTTTACGGCCATAACTTTGCGGCACCACAATTGATTCATCTGCTATGCGGCAGTATTCGGAAACCGAGCGACGTTCTCCCGCCGTCTGCCTCAAAGAGCTGCTTGAGGACGCAGTCGAGCGCTCAACGGCTGATGGCATCCTGCTATCAGGAGGCTTGGACACCAGCGTGCTGTTGGCGATTGCCGCCAAGCAGCGGCGAAAACTGCGAGCTTTCTGCATCGCAGTGGCAGGCGCAGCCAATCCTGATGAGTCGTTCGCCAAGATGATGGCCGAACGCTGCGAATTCACGCTGCGGATCTTACGTCCAAGCTTGGCTGATCTCGTTGCAGCTATGCCGGCAATAATGCGTGTCCTCGGCGGATTTGACCCAATGGAATTGCGTAACAGCGCTGTCGTTTGGCTGGCACTGCGCGCGGCTAAGGAAGAAGGCATTGCTGGCGTCCTCACCGGCGACGCCGCCGATGAGCTTTTTGCCGGATACAACTACATCATTAGTATGCCGCCTGAACAAGTCCGGCCTTATCTCGACTTCCTAAATGGAGTGATGCGCTTCAGCTCCCAGCCTATGGGCGCAAGCCTCGGCGTACACGCTCACCTCCCTTACCTTGATCCTACGGTTCGCGAATTCGCTCTGACCATGCCTCGGGACAACCTGGTCGCCGAGCGCAACGGCCAGCATTTCGGGAAGAAAGTCCTGCGTGAGGCATTCGCGGATTTGCTGCCACAAGAGATTACCTGGCGTATCAAGACTCCAATCGAATATGGGTCGGGGAGTCATGCACTGCAAAGATTCGTAGTCGAGTCAGTTTCGGATTATGAATTTGAAACGAAGCGCATCCGACTGGCTGCAGAAGACGGCGTCTCGCTTCGCGATAAAGAGCAATTCTTCTATTACCAGATGTACCGCACGATTTCGCCTCCACCTCGTGAGCAGGCCGGTGGAGTAAAGCGTTGCACCGCGTGCGCCGGCGCGGTCGAAAGAGCAGACCAGAAGTATTGCCGCATGTGTGGCGCTTATCCTTGCTGAGGAGGCAATATCCCTGGCAGGCGGCGGTCTTATGAGCGCTCTCATGGAGCGGCGGGAAGGAATAGCTACCTCGCGCTGCAACGTCCGCCATTCGATGTCGGCTTCAGGAAATCCGCGCGAGCAGCCACGAGACTCCACGCAATGAATATCCTTGGCTGTGATTGATGGTCAACGTCCAACTAACATGTGGTTGGTCGTGTGAAAGCATGGCCTTGAGGCGCGCATGCCACGACCGAAACTTGGGAACAATTTGGGAACAAATATTCCCGAATCAGGGCTAAAACCAAGGTACAGGACGAAGAACCAATCCAAGCGAACCAACAAGTTAGCACTACGTGTTCTGCCTTGGGCGCAGGGGGTCGGAGGTTCAAATCCTCTCGCCCCGACCAATTTTTCAGCAAACAATGACGAACTCCTGAGCGACAATTCTGCCG
>Ga0075426_10001546_pt1 | contig 16403 bp, 17 predicted proteins | sample SoiMethybrSBSTD5_FD_75304 | JGI IMG/M metagenome (GOLD analysis project Ga0075426, IMG submission 75304) | Bulk soil microbial communities from a Populus tree surrounding site in Tennessee, USA - Soil MetaG P. TD hybrid SBSTD5 | ecosystem: Environmental > Terrestrial > Soil > Tree plantation... | reverse complement strand
CTTAGAATTTTTTAAGATTCGCTTCCAAGTCCTCCAAGCAGAGGGCACTCTGGAGGAAGAGAAGCTCCGAGAAAAGCTCTCCGCGATTGAGCCGGATTTCACAGAAACCATAAACAAATTCCTGGCGTCTTATGCCCGGTATCGCTCCGAGCAGCCCTTGTCTCTATGGGAGGAGAAAGAGTCAGCCTTCAAAACGAATTCCTCGGAGTTTTCAACCGTCTGTGCTCTCTTGGCCGCTGCGGAACAATACAACTTCGATAAACGCGCCACCACGTTAAGAGATGTTCATCCACTAGGTTTACAGGTTCATCTTGAGTCGGGCGTCGCAAACGGAGTGCTCGTGGTGAGAACAGTGGCCGAATGCACCCAGTTACTTTACAATCTCCTAACAAATTCGTTAACGTTTAGTTTTAAATCGGACCCGAAGGAAAATTGTACGCTCCTCATCGAAAAAATTTCGAAATCGCCCTTCCGAGTGGTGACGAAGTATGAGAAACTTTCGAATTCGTTCTGGAATTTTTACCCCGTTTCGGAGCATCTAAAACACTAGGAGCGTATTGCAAAATGCCTCAGTCCCCCTACATCGATGTGGCTAAGACAACCGAGCCCTGCTCTCAGGAACAGTCCCCGTCGTACCTATTCGACGATCGTGTCCTAGAGGAACTCCGCGAGGCCGTGAGAGAGGCGAAAGCTGAAGCTAACAGAAAAACGGCCTCAGAATAGATCGGTGTCATCGGGAAGTCGTGTTTCGAATTGTCAGCCACCAGCAAGTACCAATTCGCGGCCAGTCTTTTTTGGCAAAACTCGCGTCCTAACTCACCTCAGTTATTTGGAGACGTTCCCTTCAGCTTCTGCAGCCGCCCCTCCGCGTTCTGCTGCACCAGCTTTTTGAACGGCTCCGGAATTCCCTTGTCCGCGGGCAGCAATTCCAGCGCCTTCTGCGAGGCCTGAATCGCTTTCTCGTTCTGGCCGTCGGCTGCATAGCCGTCGCCCAGGCTGTCATAGGCGTTGGCCGAGTTGGGATAGGCTTCGGTGTTCAATTGGAACAATGCCACCGCGTCTTTGGTCTGCTTCGCCTGCAGGCGTTCATAGCCCAGCAGGTTCAGCGGTCTCTCGGGGAAGAGGAAGGCGTGGGGATCGCGCTTGCGCGCCTGGTGGAACATCTGCGCCGCCTTGGGCACGCCGCCCGGCTGTTCCACCAGCGACCAGAACTCCCAGGCAGGAGTCTTTTTGACCGCCACATGCGCTTTAGGATCGGCAGGCGCTTTCACCAGCGTCTGCACATACCAGGCCACAATCTCGCGCGGCAGTTCGGGGTGGGGCCCAAAGATCTCGGTCCCGTGTTTGCCTTCCTGGAAGCCGACAAACTTGTTGCGCGGATTGCCGTTCAATTCAGACAGCCACTGCATGTTCTGGCGAGCATTGGGATCGAACTCGTCGTCGGCGGCCGCGGCGGTGAAGATGGGCAGCCAGGGGTTGTGCTGCAGGAATTTCAGGCCGGCGCCATTGGTGGGGCCAGCCAGCAGCGCCAGCGACTTCACTTCCAAGTGCTGGCGCGCCACATCCACCGCAAAGCCTACGCCGCAGCTGCCGCCCCCGGCGCCGATGCGCTCCTTGTTCACGCCCGGCTGGGCCAGCAGGTAGGCATAGGCGGCGTCCACATCGCCCGGCCACTTGGTATTCTGCACCTGCTGCAGCTTCTGCGGGTCCTTGCGGAAGTCAATGCGTTCGCCCCCGCTTTCGCCGTATCCGCGGTAATCGAGCGCCAGCGCGTTGATGCCGGCGGCGCTGAGCTGCGTCGCGACGGGCTCCCATGCTTTACGATTACTGTTGCACATGTGCAGCAGCAGCACGCCCGGTCCGGGCTTGCCGGCCGCGTAGTAGGTGGCCTTGAGCTTGACCCCGTCGGGCGCGGTGATATCCACATCGCGTGGCGCGGGTGGGGTAGCGGCGAAGGCTGGAAGAGTCACCAGGAACAGCAGCATGGAAGCTACAATGCGGACCATTGCGGTACCTCCTGCAATGAGCAGAGTCTAACGGGAAGGCTGGGGCCTATCTTACCGGCTGGGAAGCTTTGGGTGCCGGTGCCCCCTCAGGAGGCCTTCGGTGCTCAGATCTTCATCCAGGTCGGGCCAGTGGATGCCGTAGCCGCTGTCAATTGTAGCGTGCGCAGTTCGTGAGCGCGAAATCCAAAGTTTCTCGCCAGTTGCACCGGATCGAGCCAGAACTTCGCTGAAGGTCCTCTCGATCAACGTATATATGAGGTGGCTCGTTGGGCTCGTGGCTGTAAAAATAGAGACGGTACGGACCCGAGCGGAGCACCGTCGGCATGGGCGGATTTTAGCAAAGCTGATAAGCGATGACGCCTTACGCCCACAGAGGCATTCCGCATCGAATCCGCGTTCTACTCGTCATTCCGGGGCCGATACATTTTGGAGGCAAGCATGACCGATTTTCGCGGCGCCCGCGTCGTCCACCAATTCACCCAGACCAACCAGGCTCCGCCGGAACAGGTCTTTCCCTTGCTCTGTCCGGTGCGCGAGGCCGACTGGGTGCCCGGCTGGAAGTACCGGCTCATCTACTCGCAATCCGGGGTGGCCGAACTGGGCTGCGTCTTTACCACGCCCAACGACGACGGCTCCGAATGCACCTGGCTCTGCACTGACTGTGATCCCGCGCACTTCCGCATCGCGTACGCCTGGATGACGCCCGGCCTGGTCGCCTGCCAGATCACCATCCAGCTCGAGCCCGGCCCTAGCGGCACGACACGCGCCCACATTGGCTACACGTACACCGGGCTCTCTCCCGCCGGCAACCAGGAAGTGGAACGCTTCACCTCCGACCGATTCCGCACCAAGATGGAAGGATGGGAGAAAGCGATCAACCACTACCTGGCCACGGGGAAAGTGATGACCGCAGCGCATTGAGGATCGGGAACGCGCTTACTTCCGCAGCCGCAATTGCATCGCTTTCAGCCGCGCCTGGGCTTGGGCCATCCCAGGCGCCATCTGCAGCGCCGCCTGATAAGCGCGCGTGGCGGAGGGCAAATCGTCTTTGGCTTCCAGCGCCTGCCCCAGCCAGAAGTAGGCCATCGGGGAGGGCGCAATCTGGACGGCACGGTAAAAATCGGCCAGCGCGGAGTCCAGTTTGCCCGCTTCGTATTCCAGGGTGCCGCGGGCCAGCAGGCTGTTGTGCTGGTTGGGGTCGAGTCGGATGGCGGTATCGAACTCGGTCAATGCCGCGGCCGGCTGGTTGGTCTGAAGATAGAGCACGCCCAGGTTGTTGTGGGCATGGGCCGCATCCACAGGATCCAGTGCCACGGCCAAGGCCAGCTGATACTCGCGCTCGGCCTGGGCGAACTGCCCGGCCTGCAACAGCAGGGTGGCGCGGTTGTAGTGCGGCTCGAAGTCGCGGGGCTGCAGCCGGGCGGCGGCCTCGAAGTGCGCCATCGCCTCCTGCGGCTGGCCCATGGCCACCAGCGCGGTGCCCACATTGTCTTCCGCAATGCTGTTGTCCTGCGTAACCTGCAGGGCGTGGGCAAACAGCGTGTAGCTGTTTTGCCAATAGGCCAGTTGGCGATTCGCTGCCCAGGCGTAAGCGCCAAGGATGATGATCGCCAAGGCCGCCGGGGCAGCACGGGGCACATGCAGACGGGGAAGCACCTCGGCGGCAAGCCACACGGCGATGGCGAAGAGACCAAGGAAGGGAATGTAGGCATAGCGATCGGCCATGGCCTGCCTGCCCACCTGCACCACGCCGATCACCGGCAGCAGCGCCACCAAATACCAGGTCCAGCCCGCCAGCAAAACGCGGCGCTCGCGATAGTGCCATGCCAGAAAACTGATCCCCAGCAGCACGTCTGCAGCCACTGCCACCTTCCACACGGCCAGGGAATTTTCCGGATGAGGATAGAACACCGCCAGCCGCGTCGGCCACACGCCCTTCACGATGTACTCGAAATAAGAATAGAGGGCGTTGCTCAGCCGTTGTCGCAGCGGCAAAGACAGCGTGGTGCCCAAGGCGCCGATGTCGCGCTGCGCATACACGGTGATGGCGGCGCTGCCAGCCGAAAGCAGCAGCAGAGGCACCTTTTCCAGCGCCAGCCTGCTAAACGCGGCGGCAAACCCAGAAGCCGGCACGGGCAGCCGCTGGAGTGGCCAGTAATCCAGGCACAGCAGCAACAAGGGCAGGGTCACCACCATGGGTTTGGCCATCAGTCCCAGCGCAAAGAGTGCCGCCACGGCCAGGTAGCGTCCAGCGCCCGGCCGCCGTACGTATTCCCGGTAAGCCCAGATCGTGAGCAGCAGAAACGTGGTGCAGAGCAGCGACTTGAACTCCGCCACCCAGGCGACCGCCTCCACGTTCAGGGGATGAACCGCAAACAGCGCCGCCACCGCCGCGCTGCGCCAATGAAAGCCGGTGGCAGCGCGCAGCAGCAGGAACAGCAAGACCACGTTCACCAGGTGTACCAGCACGCTGGCCAGGTGATAGCCGGCCGGATTCAACCCGAACAGCTGCACCTCCGCCATGTGCGCCATCCACGTCAGCGGGTGCCAGTTGCCGTAGGTGATGGTGCGCATGGCCCAGCCCAGGTTGTTCCAGCTCAGCCCACGAAGCACATGCAGGTTGGCGGTGACGTAGTAGTTGTCGTCGTAGTTGATAAACCCGTCGCGCAGGCTCGGCAAGTAGAGCGCCAGGGTTCCCAAGGCCAGCAAGGCTGCGGTCGCCCACTGCTCTCGCCGGGAGGCAGTCTGCGGACGCGTCACGGGTGCCGGCGCTTGCAGTTCAGTTTCGCCGCTGGTGTGGAGTGTCATGGGCCAGCTTTGTGCTGTTCCAGAATAGCTGCCACGGCCCGAATCCCGGAATTACCAGAGTGTATGCGGGGCCAAACCATGCAATGCGCGAGACCTCCCTGCGCAGGAACGGGGAGGCTTACGCAGGCAGCAGGTTCGCCGCTTCGTGTAACATCAATGTTTCCCCATGTCCGCGATGATCGTAGCCGAGAACTTGAGCAAGACCTACCGCGTCGGCAAGGTGGACGTCCCGGCGTTGCGTGGCGTCTCTTTCACCGTGGAGAAGGGGGAGTTCGTGGCCGTGGTGGGCCCCTCGGGCAGCGGCAAATCCACGTTGTTTTATCTGCTGGGCGGCCTTACCCACGCCGATTCCGGGCGGGTGGTGGTTGACGGCGAGGATTTCGCCAGGCTTTCTGACGCCCAGCGCACCCAGATGCGCAAGCGCAAAATCGGCTTCGTTTTTCAGAAGTTCAACCTGCTTCCCACCCTGGACGCCTACTCCAACATCGCCATCGCCCAAGACATAGCCGGCACCAATTCCAAAAAAGATGGTGAGCTTTTCCAGCGCATCGTCGGAATGCTGGGCATCGCCCACCGGCTGCGGCACCGCCCGGCCGAGCTGTCCGGCGGCGAGCAGCAGCGGGTGGCGCTGGCGCGCGCTCTCATCAATCACCCGGCCATTGTGCTTGCCGATGAGCCCACCGGCAACCTCGACAGCAAGAACTCTGAAGTGGTGCTCGATATGCTCCGCCACTCCAAGCAGGAGCTGGGACAGACCGTGCTGATGATCACCCACAATCCGGAAGCCGCCGCCTATGCCGACCGCATCATCCACATGCGCGACGGCCAGATCGTGCCCGAGAGCCCGCTGTGAGGAGCATGGCAAAGGCCGGTAGGCGGAGTTTCAACCAGAAGGTTCCAATGTTTCAAGCTTTCAAAGTTTCTAAAAAACGGCGTGCCTGGTGAAACCCGTGAAACCTGAGAAAGCTTGAAATTCCTCCTCGCTGACCTTCGCCTTCCAGCTACCATCTCGCAGCTACTAGAATGAACCCATGGACGACCTTCGCACTCCCATCCTTCCCGGCACGGCCGCTTCCGACTACGAACGCTACCTGCGCACGGACGAGCTGCTGGCCCTGCAGAAGCCGCGGGAAGAGATGCTGCACAAAGATGAGCTCACCTTTCAGGTAGTGCACCAGGCTTCCGAGCTTTTGCTCAAAGGCGCCGCCTGGGAGTTGGAGCGCGCCCTGGAACACCTGGAGCAGGCCGACCTCGCCAACTGCTCCCGGCTGGTGCGCCGCGCCAACATGGAAATTGAATACCCCGTCAGCCTGCTGCACGTGCTGGAAACCATCACCCCCTACGACTACCACCTGATCCGCGCCGGCCTGGGGCATGGCAGCGGGTTGGACTCGCCCGGATTCCTGGCCCTGCTGCACGTGGGGCCCCGCCTGGGCCGCGCCTTTGATACCCAGCTCCAGCGCGCCGGCGTGACCGTGGACGAGATGTACCGCCATCACCAGAAGCACTTTGGCCTGCACGACGTGGCGGAGAGCCTGCTCGATTTCGACGAACGGGTGCAGCTTTTTCGTTTCCACCACCTCAAGTTGGCCCAGCGCATTATCGGCGGCGGCGTGGTGGGTACCATGGGCACTCCGGTGGAGGTTCTGCACCAGCGTCAGGAGCACGTCTTCTACAAGGAATTATGGGACGCGCGCAACGAAATCACCGCCAAAGTTACCGAGCAATGGGAGCGGGAAGGACGGCGCTAAAGCCTGCCTGAGATTCAGAATTCGGGCGTCTGGAACAACTATTGCGATCCACCCGCCAAGTGGCGGAAGAATGTAGCCCCGGGCGTAAGCCCGCGGAGCATAGTGGACCGAGCCGAGCCGCGGCGGGTCGAAAATGATTTCTGAGGGCCACCTGCTCAAGCGGGCCAGGAGCGTGTCTTCGCGTTTCTCCGCGCCAATGGGTGGCTAAGGAAGTGGACTTTGGCGTGATTGCCCCTGATTTTGCTCTCATTTATAATCGAAGCTGCCGAGCGGGAGTAACTCAGCGGTAGAGTGCGACCTTGCCAAGGTCGAAGTCGCGGGTTCAAATCCCGTCTCCCGCTCCAGAATTTGCCAACCCTCGCCCCGAGCGAGGGTTTTTTCCATGGCGCGGTAGCCAAGTGGTAAGGCCGAGGTCTGCAAAACCTCTATCGCCGGTTCGATTCCGGCCCGCGCCTCCAGCCTTTACTCTTGCGACCAGCGTTACTGTTGCCAAGGTTTGTTGTTCGCCAGAGTAACCAGCTTGGCGTAATAGCCCTTCCTCGCCCGGATTTTCAGGTTCTCTCCCATCCGGTGCGCTGCAATCGTGATTTTGCGGTAATGGCCGTCGGCTCTGAAATCTGCTGGCCGGTAGGCGATGGCGTAGCGACTGCGCAACTCCTCGGCCACTTTGGCAAACGCCTTCCCTACTTCCTTCGCCACCGGAGGCTTAAACATTTTTCCTCCGGTTTCTTCCGCCAAGCGCCGCAGGTTCTGGTTTCCTTGGGTTGCATCCCAATCCTCGAAGTCGCCCGGGTACTGGTAATTGGTGCTGACCGTGTAAATCACCACCTGCGCCTGCTGTGCCATTTCAATAGCGGCATTCAGGCCGACCGTGCCGGCATTGTTCTGCCCATCGGACAAGATCACCAGGACCCGGGCAACCATGTCTCGGTCGGACGAGGCTAGCAGCCTTTGGCAGCCCGCGACCACCGCGTCGTAGAGCGCGGTTCCTCCCCCAACGGTCAGTCCCTTCACGGCTTGGGAGAGCGCCTTTGGATCGTTCACGAAATCCTGCTCGATTTTGGGCGAATTGCTGAATCCCATGACGAAGGCCTGGTCGCGCTCACGCCTGAGGGCCTGGTGAAGAAATGCGCTGGCCCCCTGCTGCTCAAACCGGAACCGCGTAGTCACCGAGTCGCTGGTATCAATCACCAGGCCGACGCGCAGGGGCAATTCGCGTTCGGTGCGAAAGCCCAGGATCGCCGCCGGAGGTTTTTTATCATCAAGCAGCGTGACGTCGTTGGGCGAGAGGTCATCAATGAACTTGCCACCGTGCATGGCCACAAAAATCACGTTGACCTCATTGACCTCTTTGGTGAAAGACCATTCGGCAGCCGAGACCGGCTGCGAGGGCAGCGCCTCGGAGATGGCGCATTGCCCACAGGTTTGCCCGCAGGCAGCGGGCGTGAGCTGTAATCCGGCGAGCAATCCGGTCAGCAGGAGGGCGCCAGCAGGGGTAAATCTCAGGGGCCTTACCGCCTGGAACCAACTTTGTAGCTTCATTGCAGCCTCCCTGATGCTACGCATTCCCAGGTTCGGCGGGGATAGATGCACGCCGGCTGCCGCAACTCCATGGCCGAATTACTTTCTGCATTAGCACTGTAAGCTGTTGTAGGCGTTGCAGGCGGCCTCTGTTGCACCAGCTCCCGGAACTGACCGCAGCTCTTCTGGAGAAGGAAACACTATCCGATCGGATAGGCCTCGCTATCCGTTTGGCTGGTGCCGCAGCAGCCCGCACAGGAGGCTGAGCCACCCATGAGACCGAAGTTTGCCTTCCGCGCCGGGACACCGCGTATGGGTGAACCGCTGCCCTGCTGAATTGGTCACAAAATCTTCCCCATCCGCAATTGCCTGGCGGCAGAGTTCGCACCGTTCTGACCGCGCGTTCTCTGGCGTTGACGGCGGAGTGTCCAGTTGCGGCGGCAGCCATGCCGCGGTGTCTCCGAATATCACTCGCCACGTCGCTCGCCTCGCAGCATCGTCAACCGTGTTCGCCGGACACTCCACTTGCGGCGCCATCCACTCGTGGTTATCGCCAAACACCACACGCCACGTGTCTTGAGAGATCGCACTTGCTGCCATAACCACCTCCGGCGCTCTTACAATCAGTGAGCGGCTCCAGTCATTGCCGCCGAGAGAAGCACGCTGATGACCAAATGCCGGCACCAGCGGGTGAGAGGTCTTGGCCGCGCAACCTCATGATGCAAATGGGCAATGCCGTCACGACGGGATGAGGTCATATTTCCGAAGATTGGACTGCGCGCTAAAATACGAGCAGCGGACTATCTGATCGGATAGGGCGGAGCCCACGTCCGATCTCCGTCAGTTTGGCGTGACTGTTTTTGTGGCCTTCCTGTTGCTCAAGAAGCCGAAGCACGTACCGCGGCGGTGGAGAGTTGCAGGAAATCGGCGGCACCGATGATGCGCAGGACCACGCGCACAGGAAACGGAAATCGCGCGCGCGTGGGGTCATGCACGATCACAGGTTCGGAAAGCTGATAGGCAACGCCACGGGTTTCCACCTCGCAACCGCCAGCGGCTAACACGTTCTGCACCCAGTGCGCCTCCTGCCCGTAGGTGAGCGCGACCATGAATCCATCGGGCGTTCGGAAGACGTTTACCGGCGTCCGGTAGAGCCGGCCTGACTTGCGGCCCACGTGCGTGAGAATGCCGAACCCAGGCAGGCGGCCGGCGAAACGGCCGGTGATGCGGTTCGTAACCGCCAGATTGAAGCCTGCCACCCACCTCTTGCGGAACCTGATCAGAAGAATGGGAAGCAGGATTACCGCCAGTGCGATGATGAATGCGGCGAGCGCCATGATGGGCCCCTCCTGCAGGGGTCGTTTTCGCGCTTAGGCGCCAAATCTTTCGGCGGCGCGCGCCTTGGCCTTGGCGGCCTCTTCTTCCCGATTCTTGGGCGGAGCGCTGGTCTCCAGTGCGCGGAGCAGCCGGTTCGCCGCCGCCGCGATCTCCTCCACGGCGGCCAGAAAGGCCGGTTCATTGGCTTTCGAAGGCTTGTTGAACCCGGTAATCTTTCGCACAAACTGCAGCGAAGCCCCGCGGATCTCCTGCTCCGTCACCGGAGGATCGAAGTTGAATAGAGTTCTGATGTTCCTGCACATGCTCCCGACCTCAATGCCAGGCCTTATTTTACTAGCTGTCTCGATATTGTCTTCCCCAGGCGCAGGCGGGGTGGGACAGCTTGTCTTTTCCGTCGTGGTGGATCACTTTGGATGGATAGTTTTCGATCTCCATCGAGCCAGTCTGTTGAGAATTTATGGGCTGTATGTTGATGGTGGCAGGCCTTGGATTGATTGCGAAGTTTTGATGCGTGTGGTGACTTTCCATCCTGGCGTGCGACAACCCTGTACGGGCCGCTGCGCTGGCGAGTCGTGGCCGCGTTTCGTTCAGGCAGGTTAACGGGTGTAATATGCCCCTGTTACGCGTCAGGCCGGGAGAAACATAATGGGAAAACTAGCGATTTGGGCGCAACTCGAAGCCAAGCCGGGCAAAGAAAAAGAAGTCGAAGAGTTTCTCAAGTCCGCGCAGCCGCTGGCCGAGCGAGAGACGGCGACGGTTAGCTGGTACGCGATTAAAATGGGGCCGGGAAAATACGGAATCTTCGACACCTTTGCAGACGAAAACGGCCGCAATGCTCATCTAAACGGAGAAATCGCCAAGGCACTCTTTGCTAAAGCGAAAGATTTGTTCGCGAAAGCCCCGGAGATTGCAAAGCCTGAAATTCTCGCCTCGAAATAGATTCGGGTAAATGCAACCTTCTATCCGCTAGCGTTCGCAACGGCTGTGTTCTGGTTTTCTCCTTGCCTGTTTCGTCTGCTATCGTGCCCCTCCTCAGGACCGTCGAGGCCGACCTGTCCTACGACGCTTCAAATCGCGCCAGAACCAAGAAGCGGCCGCTGCTGCCGCGTTCTATCGCGAACTGGACCAGAAATTAAAATCTCTGCCCGGAGTACGCGCCGCCGGTTTCACGAGGCTGCTGCCGATGACTGGCGGAAATTCCTCGGGATCGATCTCGGTGGAGCAAACTTCGGTTCAGGGCTTCATCGTGTCCACTATATTCAAAAAGCCGTACGTCGAAGCCGACCAGCGCTGCGGAATCCTGCTCCTGCTATGCCGGAACGGCGGTGGTACCCTTGCGTAATGCGCCCTCTTCGTTATTCCATCAACGTCACATTGGACGGCTGCTGCGATCATCGGGCAATTCTCCCGGACGAAGACTTGCATCGTCACGCGGTCGAAAACATCAACCAGGCCGATGCCCTCCTCCTTGGCCGGGTGACTTACGAAATGATGGAGGCAGCCTGGCGGCCACGGGAGCATACGGGAGCGAGGCCTGAATGGATGGAGCCCTTTGCGCGGACGATCGACGCGGCAAAGAAGTACGTCGTTTCGAGCACCCTGGAGCGGGTTGATTGGAACGCGGAACTCGTGCGCGGGGACCTGGGGAAAGCCGTTCAGCAACTCAAGCGCGAGTCGGGTAAGGGACTGTTCACGGGAGGCGTAAAGCTCCCGCTGGTATTGGCGGAGCTGGGATTGATTGATGAGTACGAGTTCGTGGTGCAGCCCAGGCTGGCGGGCCATGGGCCCACGTTGTTCGCGGGACTATCGAAGCATCTCGACTTGAAGCTGGTCAGCCGGCTGGAGTTCGGCTCGGGGGCGGTGGCGATGCGCTATGAGCCGAGAAGGTAGGCATCTTAGGGCCGAGGGCGTTTTGCCCAGATCGAGCGTCGCAAGGTGCGCCTGAGCCGAATAGGGTCGCAATATTGTTCCGGATCTATGTGGCTGAGGCGTGTTCGACTTTACCAGAACCAACTGCGGCCTCTCGCAAACGCACGATCGTATTCCGCCATGCTTCAGGTTGTGCATCGGTCAAGGTAGATAGCGCAGGCAGCTTAAGAACTCGCCCTGGAATCGAGCCCCGGCCATGAAGCCGGGGCTCTTTTTCAGAACGTGGGCGCCGCCGCGAAGCCGTGCATCAGCCCGTCTGAGCTCATGTACGCGCCCACGACCGCCCGCTGGTTGTTCATGGCGAATGGGTAGGTGCCGACCGAGTTGGGGTAGTGAACCGGGATGAACTGCGGGGTGATCTCCTCGCCCGCACGCTCATTCAGTTCAATGTGCTTGGCGAAATACCCGTTGCCGTATATGCCGTAACCGGCGATGTCGATGGCGTCGTTCACTGCCGTCGCCCACGTGTCATCCTGAGCATTGGTGAAGAAGTCCTCGTCCGTGCCCGCCTTCATGTAGCCCACCCACATGGGAATAGACCCGAAGATGCGCCAGCCGGTGCCCACGATCGCGCCGCTGTTGGCGATTCCGTAAACGGCAGAGCACGTGTAGCACGCGCCGGTGTATCCCGAATCGCCGAGGTCCATAACGCTGAATTTGCCGTTCGCATAGACGAAGCCACCCGAAGGCTGCCCGCTCAGCGGCCACCAAATCGCGCCCACAACCGTGCCCGCCTTGTTGATGCCCATCGGCACCGTCCACGCGGCCTCGGTGCCGCAGAATCCAGTCATGTCGGGATAGTCGATGCTCTTGATGGTGTTGTTGTGGTACCAAATGAAGCCGTGCTGCTCGATGACGCAAAGATCGCTGGTTTTGGTGTAGAAGCCCACCAGGTCGCCCAAGTCGTTCACCCCCATGATGGCCGTCGAGAGCGAACCTGGCACCGACAGTTTGGTGAGGACGCCGTTGACGATTTTGAAGCCCTTCACGTTGCATATGGGCAGCTGCGGGTTTGCCGGCGCATAGGGAACGCACGAAGCGCCCGCAAGCTGGTACAAGCCCACGATCTCGCCCGAGTTGTTGACCCCGCGCACCTCGGTTTGGACAGCCCCCGGGATGTTGACGGCGGTGTACTTGAACTGGGCGAAGCCCGGCAGCGCGAGCAAAAGGAAAACGGAGATGAAGCGCATGGAAACCTCCTGACCCTCACGCTACGGGGGCATCTACTTACCTTCTGTGACGCACAGCACCTTCGGATGTGCCGCGAATTTCCTCAGGTTGACGGAATTTCCGGAGGGGTTTTCTGCGCCAGAGGGGAAACGGTACACTTTACTAAGGGCCCCGCTGCGGCCCAACGCCAGCGTTGCTATCCTGCTGGAGTTATCCGAACCAGCGTTCGTGTTTAGGTGCAACTTGGGGGCAAATAGGGTTAACGGTGCGCGTTTTCTGTAGCTAAGTCCTGCAGAATCAACCAGCCGTTATAATAGAACGCAGGCGCGGCAAAGCAACTATTGATGCGGCCGGCCAAAGGGAAGGCATGTTCGAAGTCACTGTGGAAGATACATTCGCCGCCGGGCACGCCCTGCGCGGATACCGCGGCAAGTGCGAGAACCCGCACGGCCACAACTACCGGGTGCGCGTCACCCTGGCGGGCGAGGAACTGGATACCATCGGCCTGCTCTACGACTTCAAGGACCTCAAGGCGGCGATGGGCGAAGTCATTGACCGCCTCGACCACCAGTTCCTGAATGACCTGGAGCCGTTCAAGAGCATGAATCCCTCGGCGGAGAATCTGGCCCGGTATTTCTACCAGGAAACGAATGCGCAGCTGCACAAGGCGACCAATGGCCGGGTGCGGGTGAAAGACGTCATCGTGTGGGAAACGGACACCACCACGGCGCGCTATTTCGAATAGGCGGCCGGCTCTCGGCCTGGGATCCCGGCAAGCCGCTCCGGCTGAATGCTGACTGCTGAGTGCTCTTTCATGCAGATCACCGAAATTTACAAGTCGTTGCAGGGGGAATCGTCCTGGGCAGGGCTGCCCTGCATTTTCGTGCGCCTCACCGCCTGCAACCTGCGCTGCACCTGGTGCGACAGCGAGTACACCTTTACCGGCGGGGTCAGGATGCCGCTGGAGCAGGTGGAGGCCGAGGTGCGGAGACTGAGCGGCGCTTCCCGGCACTGCACGCGACATTCGTCCGATCTGGATCCCACTCGCAATCACGCCATCCACGAGGAAACGTGGAAAACGCAAGAGCCGCTGCCACTGGTCGAGATTACCGGCGGCGAGCCCATGCTGCAGGAGCGGGAATTGGTGCCGCTGATGCAGCGCCTGCTCGATTGCGGCTACACTGTGCTGCTGGAGACCAGCGGCGAGCGCCCGCTGGCCAAGGTGCCGCCTGCGGTGGTGAAGATCGTGGACGTCAAGTGCCCGCATTCCGGCGCGGCAGGCAGCTTTCGCCTGGAGAACCTGCAGGCTCTGGGCCCGCGCGATGAAGTCAAGTTCGTCGTCAGCGACCGCACCGATTATGAGTTTGCCCGCGAATTTATAGGCCTGCATGGCCTGGCCGAGCGGGTGCATTCCGTGATCCTATCGCCGGCGTTCCGCAAGGAGGCCAACGGGGCGCGGGATGCTTCGCATTGCCTGCTCGACCCGCGCGAACTGGCCGACTGGATGCTGGAAGATGCCCTGCCGGCGCGGCTGGGGCTGCAGATACACAAGTTCATTTGGGATCCGGCGCTGAAGGGCGTCTAAATTCACCACGGAGACACGGAGAAATCACTTTTTGAATCATTGAGCCGGCAGCTCATTGAAGAATCGATGAGCTCGCAAGTGACTCACGCCTGAGTTCAGGCTCTATTTTCTCCGTGTCTCTGTGGTGAATAAGGGCTTCGGGCTATAGGCAGCAAAGCTGCCCCGGGAGCGCATCTTACATTGGCAGAGATTCACAACCGAATGGCTGGACGAGATCACAAAGCCCCTGCCGTCGTGCTGCTGAGCGGGGGCATGGATTCTTGCGTGTGCGCGGCGCTGGCGGCGCGCAACCACGATGCTGCCGCCCTGCACATCAGCTACGGGCAGCGCACGGAAAAGCGGGAGCGGGAGGCGTTCCTGGCCATCTGCGACCGGCTGGCCATCCGCAAGCGGCTGCTCATCCGCAATGACGCGCTGCACGCCATCGGCGGCTCCGCCCTCACCGATCCGGAACTGCAGGTGCCCACCGCCAGCGAGGTGATTGGGGGCGAAATTCCTCTCACCTACGTGCCCTTCCGGAACGCCCATTTCCTGGCCGTGGCGGTGAGCTGGGCGGAGGTGCTGGGCGCTGACCAGGTCTATATCGGGGCGGTGGCGCAGGACAGTTCTGGCTACCCCGATTGCCGCCCGGAGTATTATCGGGCCTTCAACGAAGTAGTGCGCACGGGGACGCGCGAGGGCCGCATCGAAATTGCCACCCCGCTGATCGGAATGCGCAAGTCGCAGATTGTGCGCCTCGGCCTTGAATTGGGCGCGCCCTTCGATTTAACGTGGTCTTGTTACAGCCGCGAGGATCGCGCCTGCGGCGTGTGCGACAGTTGTGTGCTCCGGTTGCGCGCCTTTCAAAACGCGGGCGCGCGCGATCCCATCGCCTATCTCGCCCCGGCGGTTTAGGGTGGCGAGCAGCGAACAGGGGCCGCGGCTGGAGAGCGGCCCGCAGCAGCAGAGAGTTTCGCAGTGAGATATTCGGCGTGGAGCCGGGAGGCTGAAATGAAGCAGCGTCTAACCATTTGCGTGCTGGCAGTGCTGGCGGCGGCCCTGATGATTCCGGCTGCCTGGTCGCAGAACATGGCGACCGTGAAGGGCAAATGCACCGATGTCCAGGGTAAACCCATTGCGGGGGCGACCGTGGAGTACGCCAACCAGGACACCGGCCAAAAGTACGACTTGAAGACCAACAAGAAGGGCGAATTCTTTTCGTTGGGCATTACCCCGGGCAAATACAAGATTTCGCTGATTCAGAACGGCCAGGTGCTGTTCTTCTTCAACGGCGTACAGGTGCAGCTGGGTGACCAAGAGAACACGATGGATTTCAACCTGCAGAAGGAGCAGGCATCAGCGCAGCAGCGCGCCCAGACCCAGATGACGCCCCAGCAGAAAGAACAGCAGGAAAAGGCCCAGAAGGAAAACGCCACCATCAAGTCGCTGAATGAGAAGCTGGCGGCGGCCTCGGCGGCGGAGCAGGCGGGCAACTTTGACCAGGCGGTCTCTGTTCTGAAAGAGGCCACCACCATCGATCCCAACCGCGACCTGTTGTGGTTCAAGCTGGGCGATGCTTACCGCGGAGCGTCCACCAAGGCGACCGATGCCTCCCAGAAGACCCAGGATTATAACGACGCCATTGCCGCCTATCAGAAGGCGCTCACCATCAAGCCCAACGACGGCGCCTATCTCAACAACTTGGGCGACGTGCAGGCCAAGTCGGGCAAGGTGGATGATGCGGTCAAGACCTTCACCCAGGCGGCCCAGTCCGACCCCACCCACGCCGCGCAGTACTATTTCAATTTAGGTGCGGTGCTGACCAACACCGGCAAGATGGACGATGCGGTGCAGGCCTTCGACAAGGCCATTGCCGCCGATCCCAACAAAGCCGACGCCTACTACTGGAAAGGCGTGAACCTGCTGGGCAAGGCCACCACCGACAAAACCGGCAAAATGTCCGCTCCTCCGGGAACGTCGGAAGCTTTCAACAAATACCTGGAGCTGCAGCCTCAAGGAACCTACGCGGATGCCGCCAAGCAGATGCTGTCCAGCATCGGGGCGTCGGTGGAAACCAGCTTCGGCAAAGGTAAAAAGAAAACCACCAAGCGGCAGTAGGTTCGGCACGCTTTTATCGCCACTTTGCGGCTCAAACGGCCAGCATTCTTGCTGCTGGGGTCGTTGCATAACCCACTCAAGCCAACCGAAGGCTTGAAGGGGCCACCCATCTTTTTTGAAGGCTCGCGTCTTCATTGATTGCAATTGGGACAGCGGTGTTAGGCGCGGAACGCCGCCGAGAATGTAGCCCACGGCGTA
>Ga0075426_10001545_pt1 | contig 16406 bp, 14 predicted proteins | sample SoiMethybrSBSTD5_FD_75304 | JGI IMG/M metagenome (GOLD analysis project Ga0075426, IMG submission 75304) | Bulk soil microbial communities from a Populus tree surrounding site in Tennessee, USA - Soil MetaG P. TD hybrid SBSTD5 | ecosystem: Environmental > Terrestrial > Soil > Tree plantation... | reverse complement strand
CCTGTCGAAGTTCGAGGTTCCGAACAGCATTTGGGGTTGATGGTCGATGAACGCCACGACACAGTTATCCGGTGTCAGGAGTCCTTTTTCGCTCCGCTTCGAGCGACCGTTATTTTGAGACATGGATTTCTTTTCCTTTCCTTTCTAAAGTGACTCTTCAAGCTGTCAATTAAGCTGTCGTGCGTTTCGTGTGACTGACCGAGTGGTGTCCTTTCGGTATATTCCATCTAATAGGAGATCGCATCGGACGCTATTATTGGCGGCTCTTCCGGCTTTTTAGTGGCATCACGGAGCCATTTCCAGACCGCCGCAATGGAAGTAGATCGCAATTTGAAAGTTCGGCTTGTTGCGGAATCCGCGAGCGGTGTACTTTACCCACTGAATCTTGGAGTTGATGGACTCGCTGGTAGCATTCGTTATCCGATGGCGGGTTCTGCAACCGTCGTTTCAGCCTTTGCGCGGTTTCCACGATCGGTTGCGGCCGACTCCGTAGGGCCCAACTATGCCACCAGCGGAAATGCTTCCTCGCTGGGCGCTCATAGACGTAGGTGAACAGTGCCATGGCCGCGTCTTTCAACGCCCAAGCGCGAGCCGTTTTCAAATTGCTGTCTCTCAGTGCCGCAAAATTCCTGGCGGCTTTGGTTTCCATCCTCGTCGGATGCCGCAGCCAGTCGTAACGCGTTCCGGTCATCGGCCGCTCGCCCGGTGCCGCCACTCAACTGACCGCCCGCGGGGACCTGCCCTGTGTGCGCCACGGTCGACGGGTTCATGTGAGACTGCGCGATCTGCAATCCTGGATCGAAAAGGACGCGGCCTGATGGGAAAACGCGGCGACGGCCACCTTTACAAACGCGGACCATTCTGGTGGATCAAGTACTTTGTCGACGGGACTCCACGGTTCGAATCCACAAGAACCGTTGATGAAGCCGACGCGCGCCACAACCTCCGCGAACGGCTTGTCGAGGTGAGAAAGGGGATTGTCGGCGCCGGAAGGGTTGATCGCGTGCGCGTGAATGCGCTGCTTGATGACCTGGTGGCCTATTACGAGCTCAGCAATCCGAAGTCGGTCGAAGACTTCGCCCGGCCCTTCGTGAAAAAGCACCTGCGGCCATTCTTCGGCAACCTGCGCGTGCCTCACAGGTAACCACGTCACTGCTGCAGCAATACCGCCTTCGGAAGCGCATAGAGGGGTTGTCGGACTCGACCGTCAACCGGACCCTGGCGCTTTTGCGTCGCGCGTTCCACCTCGGAGCTGAAGCTACGCCACCCAAGGTGATCATCATTCCGAAGTTCCCGATGGTAAGTGAAAACAATGTGCGCACCGGGTTCCTGGAGCACGAAGATTACCGTGCACTACTTCTCGAGCTGCCGGCCGAACTAAAGCCCCTCCTGGTGATCGGCTACCATGTCGGCTGCCGTCTCGGCGAGTTGCTGTCGCTGAAGTGGCTGCAGGTGGATCTGGCCGCGGAGCAAATACGACTCCACCAGGGCGAAACAAAGAACAACGAGGGACGTGTTCTTCCGATCTACGGCGACATGCTGACGGTGCTCTGCATGCACCGCCAGGAGCGCAATCAAGAGTGGCCGCGGTGCCCGTTTGTGTTCCATCGGTGCGGCAGCGGATCCGGAGCTTCAAGAAAGCATGGGCATCCGCCTGCGAACGCGCTGGCATCCCATCGTTGCAGTTCCACGATCTCCGGAGATCCGCCGTCCGCAACATGGAGAGGGCCGGCATCCCGCGGTCTGTAGCAATGAAAATTTCCGGCCATAAAACCGAGGCTGTCTACCGCCGATACGACATCGTATCCGAGCGTGACTTGCGGGAAGCCGCACAGAAAATGGAGCGATTCATGGCCGAAAAAGTTACACCGACGGTTACATTCGAGAATCCCGAGCCAAATCAGGGAGAAGGGAAGACTGTACGCAAACCTCTGAATTGATTCCTGGTGCGAACGGGGAGGGTCGAACTCCCAAGCCCTTTCGGGCGCCAGATCCTAAGTCTGGTGCGTCTGCCAATTCCGCCACGTTCGCAGCAGAGGCTTTCCCTCGGATTATAACAACCCGTTTTCGGTGCCGCAGATGCTGACTTCGAGGCCCATTTCACGGAAAGTGGCGGCTTTTGTCGCCAACGCGAGATTGGCCTTTGCCGCATCGGGCGCGTAGGCCACCTGAATGTGATTCGACTTGTGGCGCGCCATCATCTGGTCGCGCGTGATGCCGTAAGTCACGGCATGCATGATGGGCCACTGCGGCGTAGTGATCCGCCAGCGCCGCTCGGTCTCCTCTTGCGGCAGTTCGACTACTTTGGCGCGCCCCAGATCGGCCTTGAGCGTTCCATGGTCCACAAAGATGCGGCTCCACACGATCTCGCCCGGCTTGCTGACGCCTTTCACCGTTCCGCCGCCTAGCCGGAAATACATGGGCGGCTGGCGCTCGCTGACCGCTCCGGCGTATCCGCCAACAAGATGCGCAGGCGGCACCGCGCCTGAGATCTCGAAGACCCAGACAAACTCCTCTCCATACCGCTCGCCGTAACGCACATCGTGCAACGTGGTCTCGGGATCGTAACCCAGGTGTGTCCAGACGCGGCTCGTGACCAGCGCGTCCAGGCCGGCGCACTCATCCACCTCGTTGAAATGGGGTAGCGCCTGGTTCTCGTAAAGGATGCGGCCGGTCGCCGCGTCACGCACCGGAGGCCGGTCCACGTTGTTGAACAGGCCTTCGGCGAGATCGGAAGCCGGCGTCAGGTCTTTCAAGCCCTGCTGGTATTGAATGCCGATGGCATCACACCCGAATTCATCCGCAATGCGCATGGCGGCGATGTACATTTTGCACTGCTCGAGAATTTGGGCGTCGGTTAGTTCCGTTTCCGGGTCCGTGCCGGTGCGAAATTGCATACCGCGCGCATCCAGCCAGGAACGCACGTGCTGGGCGGCGTCATCGGGAACGGCCTGCATGGCGGCATAGAGCGCCGACTGGCTCAGGCGTTCCTTAAAGACGCCGGTGGGATGCAGCAACTCGTCGGGAATGATGGCATTGTACATGCCCATGCAGCCTTCATCGAACACGCCTAGGATGGCTTTCGTGCGGCGCAAATCGGCGGCCAGCACGCCGGCGATTTTTTCCGCGCGCGCCGGCAGCTTGCAATCTTTGAGCGGGTGCACGTGGCTGGCGTCGTGCTCAACCGGCTGCCCATTGAGCCAGCGGCGCAACCCGGTGAGGAAGAAATCATCGCGGAAATCGATGCTCCACAGCGTGCTGTACTTGATCCCCGCTTTGGTCAGCGAGCCGTTGAGATTCAGCATTCCAACGAGGCCCGGCCACTCGCCGCTCCAGTTCGCCACGGTGAGGATGGGGCCGCGATGCGTAAGTAATCCATGCAGAACGTGATGGCTGTATTGCCACACGGCCTCGACCACCACCAGCGGCGCGTCCGGCGGAATTTCGCGGAAAACCTCCATGCCACGCTTCTGGCTGTCGATGAATCCGTGCTGCTTCACGGCATCGTAGGGGTGGCCGCGGCGCACCTCGCGGCCCTCGCGGCGGATCGCCTCTATGACCGCTTCTTCGACGCGAGCCTGCGCGGGCCAGCATTTTTGGTTTGCGGCGAGACGCAGATCGCCGTTGGCCACCAGAATCACTGCTTCGGGCATGGACATATTCTGCCATTCGGCCTTCGCTCGCGTCGAATTCCCGGCCGCGCCAAGCCGTTATGTTAAGCTGAAAAACGTCCAACCCAATCAGGGCCGGTAGCTCAGGTGGTAGAGCATTTGCCTTTTAAGCAAAGGGTCGCGGGTTCGAGTCCCGCCCGGCTCACCATAGCAAACCACTTTTTTCCCCAACGCGGATAGGCGATTGGTCAGCCTTACTCTCAGGCGGCTTATCATACGTTCATGGGGAATCGCATGCCGCCTTCAGATGCTTGCTCGTACTTCAGCCGGCGGGAGTTGCTGAGCTTTGGTGCGGGGATTGCCCTCGAATTGGCCGAAAACAAAGCGGCTCGCGCAGCGCCACGAAAGAGAATCGCCACCATAATTACGGAATACCGGCCGGACTCGCATGCCGACGTCATCGTGGGCAGATTGCTCGAAGGCTACGAGTACAACGGCCAGCATCAAACGCCCCAGGTTGAAGTGGTCTCCATGTATACCGACCAGGTGCCGTCGCACGACTTGAGCCGGGCCATGGCCGCCAAACACGGAGTCAAAATCTGTTCAACCGTTCAGAGTGCCTTGACCCCAGGCGACAGAGGACTGGCGGTTGAAGGCGTGGTGCTGGTCGGAGAGCATGGCAACTATCCGGAAAATGAGAAAGGCCAGAAACTATACCCCAGGTACGAGCTGTTCAAGCAGATTGTCGATACCTTTCATGAGATCGGCCGCAGCGCTCCGGTCTTCAGCGACAAACACCTCTCGTACGACTGGCAAAAGGCCAAGTGGATGTACGATCAATCGCGCGCGTTGCGTTTTCCCCTGATGGCTGGCTCCTCCATCGTCATGACGTGGCGCCGCCCTCCGCTTGAGCTAGCGCTCGAATCAGCCGTGGAAAAGAGCGTGGTCGCGTTTTATGGTGAGAAGGATGCGTACGGTTTCCATGCGCTCGAGGCACACCAGTGCATGGTGGAGCGCCGCCAAGGTGGCGAGACGGGCATCCGCTCGGTGACTTGTGTGGAAGGCGCCGAGGTTTGGCGATGGACAGACCGCAACCCCTGGGCTGCACGCTTACTCGAAAGCGCGCTCGCGCGGTGCGAGGGGCGGAAGCCAGGATCGCCCCAAGACAACGTGAAGCAGCCCGTCCTGTTCTTACTGGAATATACAAGCGGCCTGGAGGGTGCCGTCTATCTGCTGAATGGCCTGATTGAACAAGCTGTGTTTGCTGCCACCATCCGGGGCGCTGCCGAACCGGTAGCGACCGAGCTCTGGCTCCAGCCCACGCGGCCTTTCTCGCACTTCTCTGGCCTGGTCCACTACATAGAGCAGATGATCGTAACCGGCACGCTGGCCTATCCCATCGAGAGAACGCTGCTGACCACCGGAGCGCTGGCCGCGCTGATGGTCTCCTGTTACCAAGGCCACCGACGCCTTGAGACGCCCCATCTCAACGTGAACTATCGTGCTCCGAAAGAGTCGCTCTTCAGCCGCGGGCCGGTGCCGGCGGCGAGTAGCGAGACACATTCGTGAGACGCATTTATACAGCATTCCTCCTGGCTGGCACGATTGTTGCGCAGCCGCAGATTTCCGAGCGCGCCCGAAAACTCCACCGTGACGCTTTCGTATTCGATGGCCACGTGCATGTGATCGATCGCCAGTTGTATCACGGCGGCGATATCGGCGACCGGGTTGCCGACGGCCAATTTGATCTGCCTCGCGCGAAAGAGGGCGGCATCGACGCGATGTTCTTTTCGATCTTTGTCACGGAAGAATACTACCCGCAGCGCTTCGAGACCAAGCAGACGCTCCGGCTGATCGATCTGGCGCTCGCGCAGCTCGCCACCAACCATGGCACGATCGGGCTGGCGCTCAATCCTTCCGATATCGAGCGCATCAACAAGCAGGGTAAGATGGCCGCCGTCCTGGACCTCGAGGGTGGATTCGATCTCGATGGAGACCTGGGCGTGCTCCGCGACCTCTATCGGCTGGGGTTACGCTCGGCGCAGCTTTGCGCCCACAACTGGACCAATAATTTCGCCGACTCGTGTTGCGCGCCGCCCAAATGGCATGGCATCAACGAACGGGGCCGCGCCGTGATACGTGAAATGAATCGCCTGGGAATGGTGATCAACGTTTCGCATAGCTCCGATGAGACCATTTCACAAGCCATTGACCTGAGCGCTGACCCCATCGTTGCTACCCATCACGGCCTGCGACATTTTAACGACATCCCGCGAAATATGCCCGACTGGCTCCTAAAAAAACTGGCTTCCAAGGGTGGCGTCATGGGTTTCCAGATCGGCAACGAGTTTCACAATCGCAAGGTATTCGACTGGCGCACGCAACATGCGGGAAAGCCTTTCTGGGACACCACCGCGATTGGCAAAGAACCGCTAACGATCGAGGAGGTAGACCGCAAGGTAGCGCCGCAGTTCCCCATGGTAGGCATCGACTGCCCCGAGGACCTGAAGTTCACCGCGGACGACTGGGTGGCTGTGGTGGACTACGCCATCCAGCTGGTGGGCGAAGATCATGTGGCGCTTGGCAGCGACTTCGATGGCGGTCCTACGCCACCACGCGGCATGCGCGACATCCGCGACCTCGCCATGATCACCGATGCCATGCTGCGCCGCGGCTACTCCGAAGAACGCATCCGGAAATTCCTTGGAGGCAACTTGCTTCGAGTCTTCCACCAGATCACCGAGCCCCCGCTCTCGCGCCCAACTCCCGAGCGCCGTCAGCGATCACCTCGGTAACAGGCTCTTGACCTGCCGGTCGATCTGCCGCGCCTCTTGCCCGCGCTTCATTTTCCGAAGCATCTGTGCGTAATCCCGGAGGCCGGCTTGAAGCTCGGCGTTCAGCACCTCAGGCCTCTCCATCACGATAGCTAGCGCGCGAGCGTACGGGGCTTCGGCTTTCGCGTACCTGCCGTCCCGCCGGTATGCTTCCCCAAGATCGTTGAGAGCGGCGGCAAGGGTCGCCCGGTCCGGCTCGCCGGCACTTTCGAGCGTCGGGATCGCTTTCTCCAGCAGCGCCTCGGCCTCGGTATTACGATGCCGCGCCAGGAACAGCTTCGCCATCGACGCTTCCAGGAACGCCGTGCGGGCGTGCATGGGTCCCAGCTTGTTCTCCAGTATCGAGAGCGCCCGGCGGTAGTACGGCTCGGCTGCTTCGTAATGCCCTGCCTTGTGAGTGAGCATGGCGATGGTCTGGAGCGTGAACCCGGCCTGAAGGTCCTCCGGGCCGAAGACCTTTTCTGTGATTGCGAGCGACTGCTCGAAGGCGGAGAGCGCGCCAGCTTCGTCGTGCATGAGAGCGCGAACGGTACCCAGGTTTACGAGAATCTGCGCCACGGCCGCGTGCTCCGGACCGAGCTGCTTCTCCGCCTGCTCCAGAGCCGTGGTGTAAGCCACCCCCGCTTCCGCGTAGCGCGCCTCCTGCTGCAGACGGGTGCCTTCCTTCAGATACTGTTCGTAGATCGCGGGCTGGGGCTTGGCGCCGGCAGTCAGCCCGGTTACCGCCAAAATCAATGCGACAGAACCACGCACTTGCGGCTCTTGCTCCTCTCGAATCCGTAAAAACAAAAAGGCCGCCGCCACGGGCATCAACCCGCGACAGCGGCCTCTGAGTGCTTCAGTCAGCCGAAACGAAAATCAGCTACGAGTAAACTTGATCTTCTTCTTGGTCATCTCCGCCAGCACCGGCAATCCATCCTGGATGCTCAACCGTTCGATCTCGCCATGCCGCAGCTCAGCGCAGAAGCGGAGGAAGGCCTGCCACGCCGGATGCAACGGCGCGGGCCTGGCTCCGGGATCGATATCCGATCTCACGCTACGGTCCACGGCTAATTCACCTTGTACACCCATACCTGCCCCGGCCCGGTGACGCTGCCCACATCCCCGTGATTCTCTCCAACGAAGATGAGGCGGTACGCCGGCGCCACCTCCACGGCCTCTCCGTAAGCCACGCCAATCCTGGGCGGCTCCAGCATGTACCTTACCGGCTGATCGGGCGTCGCCGGATTTGTCAGATATACGTAAACCGAGCCTCCGCCGCCCGGACAACTGGACGAGCCGGCGTTGTTGGGAGCGCCCACCACGATGTCGGCCAGCCCGTCACCGTTGAGGTCGCCCAACACCAATTCGCGAAGCCAGATTCCAGGAACCCCGGCGATCGGCGTGACGGTGAAAGCCGCCGGCTCGCCTGCAAAGAGCAGGCCACTGTAGATGGAGGCGCCGCCACCATTTGCCGCCACCAGATCCAGGAAAGATCCGCCATCGACGTTGGCTGCTCCGACCTGACCACCTCCCGTCGGAAACACCAGTGAGGACGTGAAGCTCGGACCAGGATACACATAGGTTGCGCTATTCGCGCCGACAATCAGATCGAGACTGGAGGTGCCGGTCACGTCGGCCAAGGCCACGCTCAGTCCAAATCCTGTCTTTGACCTGGGCGCCGGGTCATTCAGTGTCTGGAACGCGCTGAAGCTCGATGTCAGGCTGTTGAACTTGAACAGAAATACCTGGTTGGGCGTGGACGCCGCGTTGACAGCTCCGGCCGACACTACCAACTCGTCCTTTCCGTCTCCATCCAGGTCGGCCGCGGCCAGCCCCATGCCGAAATTACCGTTCGCCGTCGGCGGACTAATGGGGATGGCATCGGAGTAACTCAACACACCGGTGAGGCTGTCGATCGAACCCAGAAAGAAGTAAGCCACGTTGCCCGACCAACCGACCGCAATGTCCGGAACGCCGTCTCCGTTAAAGTCGCCGATCACCGTCCGGGCGGGCTTGATCGCGATGCTCTTGGTGATGTGAGGTTGGATCTGCGTGTTCGTGCCGATCGCCGTCCCATCCAGCACGGTTGCCGTAAGCGGATCGATGAAAAAGACGTCGAGCCGCTGAGCCACCCCGGAACCGACAGCGGTCACCAGGACATCCCTGCCTCCTAGCGTGACCTTCCGCAAACGCACCGTGAGTCCGAAGGCTCCCGTGTATTGCGCGGCGCCCGAACTGTTGACGTAATTCAAGGTGTTCACCAGCGTGAACGCCGGCGGTAACGGCTGGAGGATGCACCCCTGGTTGCTGGCATTATTCTTGTTCAGCACGCTGAACAATCCGGTACCTTTTCCCGTACGGCCATCGGAATTTCTCACCGTGATATCGAATGATGCAACCGTTGCCGTGTCGGCCACGGTAATATTAGCGGTCAACTGGTTCGAGTTAACGAACGTCGTCGAGTTGACCGTGACGCCGCCCGGGTTTGTCGTGCCGCTGACAAACCACTGAGAGTTCGCGCCTCGTTTGAAGCCGCTCCCGCCGATCGCCACGTCCAGGTTGATGGTGCCCTGCGGCGCGGCATTCGGGTTGGCCGAGTTGACTTGTAAGCTTTGAGCTGCGAGCCACGATGGGCTAACAGCAATGGCCAGTGAAATAACAAGAAAGTTCCGGGTGCGCATAGCCAGCGTCTAACCTCTTTCACTTACACGGAGGCGCTTTTCCGTCTTCCGCGAAGAATTTCATTCATTTCATGTCTCCTACCAAAACGAAGGGAGCCCAGTAATAGGGATGCGCGTAACGCCCTCCCGCGCGCAGCATGGCCCGTTGCGCCTCGGCCAGCCCCTTCGCCCTGCCGGACTGCGGCAGAGCGCGATAAAAGCTGCGCATTAATTCGAGCGTCGAGCGGTCATTGACCTCCCACAGGCTCGCCAGCACCGCCCGGCTGCCGGCATGCAGGAACGCCCGGGACAGCCCGATGAACTCGTCCCCGGCGGGGGCCTCCGCAAAATACCCGCTGCCCAGCGCCGTGTCGCAGGCGCTCAGCGTCACCAGCGCCGCATTCAGCCGCAGATCCAGGATTTCGTGCACCTCGAGCCGGCCGTCCTCAGTTTGATCCGGCTCGAGCTCGAGCGCCGAAAACAGCGGGTTGATCTTGTTGAAATAGCCGTGCGTGGCGAGGTGGAGGATTCCATACCCGCTGGCCTCGCGCTTAAACGAAGCTTCCGTGGCATTCGGACCTACCAGAACCTGGCTCGGCTTTGGGAAAAACTCGCTGATAGAGCGCGCTTCCTCCTGCGCATGGGGCAAATGCGTGCGGGCAGGCGCAAAGGCGAGCAGGGTGTGCTGGGCCTCGGGTTGTGCCGGCCGCACCAGTGCCGCGGCCGCCGGCAAATAGGCTAGCGCATAATCCTCGATCAGGTAGCGATCGCCTCTGGGCAAAGCATCGAACGGCAGGTAATTGAGCGCTCCGTGAGGCACCAGGTACAGAGTGGAGATCTTGTTCAGCCAGCCCGCCTTCTCGATGGGCTCGATCAGCGTCCGCCGCAGGCTTTCGGCCGGCTTCCGCCAATCGTCGTTGGTCCGGGGTATGAGGTCGCGCAGCAATCCCACTTTCGCAGTCAGGGCCGCGTCGCCGGCCGGAACGGTCATAGCCTCCAGGCGTCCTTTGGTCAACACGAAGATCGCCGTGACGTCGCCGGCCGTGATGAACTCCACCAGAGCCGCGCCCGGCGGAAAGTGCTTCCGGATGGCGTCGATCGGAGGAACCGCGATGGTGCGTGCGGCGGCGTAATCCGGGTCGGTGGCGCGCAGATCGTCGAGCAGGTTCTGGTAATCCCGCTCGGCTTTCGCCAGCTCGCCGGAAAAAGCTCCCGTCTTTTGCGCGCGACGCTCGGCCGGTGCCTTGGCGTTCTCCTGGTCGAGCGAACGCTGCAGATCCCGAATGCGCACCCGCAAATCCCGTTCCGCCTCCGAACGGGCTCTCGGCGCGCTGTGGCCCAGCAGCGCCGAGTAGCTCTGGGCGCGCAGCTTCTCGGCAAAACCGAAAGCCTCCCCGGTGCGGCCCAGCTTGAGCAGCAGCCGCACCAGCGCCACATACACCTGGTATTTGTCCTCCAGGTAGCCGGCGCGGAAGCGGTCTTCGCGCAGCTGGCTGCGCACGGATTCGATGACGGCCGCGGCCCTCTCATACGCGCGTACGGCGTCACGCGGGCGGTCCAGCGCCTCGAGGGTCTGGCCTTGCGCATAGCCCAGGCGCCACGCCAGCTCCGGGTCGCCAGCGGCCTGAGCGATTTCACTTCCCGTGGAAATGTGTTCGAGCGCCGCCGCGGCCTGCCCGCCAGCGCGCTCTGCTTCGCCCAGAGCATACAGCGCCTGCGCCTCCAGAACACGGGAGCCGTTGGCTCGCGCCATCTCGCGTGCCTCGCCCGCGCGCTGTTGGGCTTCCGGCAAGCGGTCCAGCTCCTTGAACGTCAGCGAGAGCTGCACGAGGCTCGAGATCGTTTGCTCCCGGTTCTCCGACTGCCGCGCCCGGCCGAGCGCATCTTCATACAGAGCCGCAGCCTGCGCGAACCGCTTGCGCCGCCATTCGAGGTCCCCCAGCGCGATCAAGCTGGTAGTAACGCCGCGAGGATGCCGGATCTTCTGGGCCACTTCCATGGCCTGCCGGAAGTCCGTCTCCGCCAATGCGGCGTCGCCCAGCAGCAGGTGCACGTTTCCCAAGTCCTGCAGGCCTTCCACCAGCTCCCGTTGCAGGCCCGCCTGCTCGTAAACCTCGAGCGCCCGGCGGTACTCGGCCAGCGCCGCGTCGTACCGGCCCATATGCACTAGCGCCGTCCCCTTGCCCTTTTGCCAGTCGGCCTCTTCTTTTTTGAGACCGGTTTCCCGTGCTACCGCCAGGGCCCGGTCGAATGTGGCCAGCGCCTCCTGCCCTTGCCCCAACGCGGCATGACACACTCCGATGTTCCCCAGGTCGCGGGTGATCGAGGGCTTCAGATTCTGCTGCTCGTCGAGCGCCAGGGCCTGCTGGTAATAGGGCAGCGCATCCCGGTAGCGTCCCAGCAGAAGATACACGCCGCCAATGTTTCCCAGGGTGTCGGTTTGCCCCCGTACAAAACCCGTGGACTGGTGCAGAACCAGCGCCTGCCGGTACTCCTGTAGAGAGTGCTGGTAATCGCCCAGCTCATCGTGCACCAGGCCCAGATTGTTTAGCGCGGAGCCTTCCATCCGCTGATCGCGAATCTGGCGGGCGATGGCCAGGCACTGCGTGTGCTCGCGGATCGCCTGATTGTAATTCCCCATTTCCCAATAGACCAGCCCGAGGTGCCCCAGCGTCTTGCCTTCCTCCTGCCGGTCACCGAGCGCCCGCTTCATCTTCAGAGCCTGCTGCAGATGCGCCAGCGCCTTCGGAAAATCACCCAGGTCGTAATACGAATAACCGATGTAGCCCAGCGCGATGGCTTCCCCCCGCCGGTTCCCGGCTTTTCGATAAAGCGCCAGTGCGCGCTCGAAGTCCGGCAGTACGGTGCGCGCGCCTTGCTGGAAAAAGGCTTCCCGTGCGTGCGCCAGCAGTTCATCGGCGGGGGACGGCTGCGCCCCCTGCGCCGCCAATGTTGCCGCCATCGACCCGAGGATGAGGGCCGCCCGGAAGATCACTGGTCCCTTACTTTAAACCCGACTACCGGGCACTTGACCGATTTGCCCTCCTGCAGCCAGGCGTCGAGCGAGGCATAGTACTTCCGGCCGGGCGCCAGCCGGATGCTCTCCGGTATCTGCGCCTCGGTAGCGTTAATGCGCACATTCCAGAGCAGGTCTCCGTCCGCGCTCAGGATCCGGACGTCGTAATAGAGGCTCCGTTCGACCGGCCGCCACCGAAAGACCAGCCCCTGGCGTGCTACCACCGCGCCTTCACGGGGATACAGCAATTCCGGAGCTGCCGTGGAATCCGGTGCCTTTCGGACCGTTTCGATGGCGGAATCGCGACCCGGCCAGGGGGAGCGCACCGAGAAAGTCAGAATCAACGCCAAACACATTGCCGCTGCCGCTGCCATACCCCAGCGCCACCCCAGCGGAGCCGCGCTGGCCGACGCGAGCGAGCGAGCCCTCGCCACCAGGGCCGGTGGAACCTCGGAAGGAGGCGCAGCTTCCGCCATTCGCGCCAGAGCGCCGATCTGGCCGGCACAGTAATCGCAGCCAGCGGCGTGCGCCGCCACTCTGGCGCCCTCGGGCGGGGCTAAGCCCCCGTCCACAAACGCGGCCAGTTGCGTCTCATCGGGACAGCGCCATGTGCGGCGCGCGGGCCATTCCTGCATCGCCATTACCCTCTGATTTGCCTACACGGATGGGGTTCCCATTTTTCCGATTTGGTGCCGCAGAACGTCGAGGATCTTCCGGAGCCGGCGGTCGGCCGTCTGCGGATCGGGGAGCCCGGTCAGCCGCGCCACCTGGTCCAGAGTCAGGTCCTGTTCGAAACGGAGGCGAAGCAGGAATTGGTCGGCGTTGGGCAGGCGGGCGAGTGCGCGGGCCAGGGCGGTGCGCCGTTGCCGTTCGGCCGCAATGGCTTCGGGGCCGGGCGCCGGATCCTGAAGGCGATCGAGCGAGGCGTGAGTTTCATCCAGCAATGCGGCTTCAAGTGGCTCGAACTGCCGCTTCCGCGTGCTGAGTAGCCACCGCTGGCGTGGCGTCAGAGACCGCTGGATGCGTTCGGCACTCTCGCTGACCTGTTCCCGGGTGAGCCCGTCGAAACGCGCGCTAAGTTGCAGAAAAGCTTCGTCGAGCGACGCGCCGTTCTGGTGCACGCAGCGAAACACGTCCCGGTCTAAAGCACTTAACCCGGCAATCGAGCCGAATATGTGTGCACGCCCCGACTGGCTGCGGTACCAGTCTATGCATAGCCGCCGCGTCACCGCCCGCATCCAGGTCGGAAAACTCGCCGGACCGCCCAGGCGGAATTTGCGCAGCCGGTGGAACCGGTTTCGGCTCAGCTGCTCGCAAACAAAGACGAAGCAGTTGGCGGCATCGTCCGGGTCCGCCTCAATCAGCCGGACCACCTGGAATAGGAGTCCGGAATACACCTCCAGGAACTCCGCCCAGGCCAGTGGAGCGGCCTCCGAATCCAGCCGTCGCAGAATTTCCGCGATTGCCAGCCGGTCCGCTTCTTTGTCCAATATCGCCACCCCTAGCCCCAAGGCCGGTGAGAGTGGTCAATTCTAGCACTGGCGGCGCTTCCTGCCTAGACGAAGTCAGGCGCCTTGAGGGCTGTCTTCCGGTTCGAGAAGTGGTTGCAGAAGTTCCCTGGCTTCCGCCTCGCGGTCGCGCGGCACCTGTAGCTGGACCCACTTATGGAGAAACGCATCCACATCCTGAACCAGAGTGGCGATTTGGCCCAGAATAAAGAAGGGAATTGCCGCGTCCTCCAGTAAACCTCTCGCCATGGCAACCTTGATGCGGTCGTTTGTCTCGAGCACCACGACGAGGTCTAGAGCAGGGTCGAAGTTGCTGGCTGGCTCGGGCAGACGTGTTCCGGGCAAGAGCGGAACGTGGCAGTCGGAGCACTCCGTGAAGCCTTCGCGATATTCAACCTGGCACAGCGGACAATACATGATAGAGACCCTTCCGAAGTGTACCGCCATGGGCAGCCCGGCCCGATCCGTCAGAACAGGTGTCCCATCAGGTCCACCAGCAGTTCGGGGCCGAGCGGGCCAGTTCGCCTGGTTCGCCAGTCAAAGAAGCGCCATTTGGCCGTCTCTTCCTCCAGGCAGAAAAACAGTGCCTGGCTCTTAATCTCGAACCTTTCGAGCATTTTCTGGTTGTAAGCGCGAACTTCGCCTTCCAGGACGTAAGGGATCAGGAACTTCAAGGTCGAAAACAATTGCGGGGTGGCTTCGAAGGTGATCTGCATCTCACGCCCCTGCGAGCCGATCCGAATAAGATTCACGCCGGGTTCCCTGAACATATCCGCGGCATACACGGATGGCGACAGGTCGAGGGCTGCCCGTGAAAGCCTGGTGTTCACCGAGGAGACGAACTCGGCGCAAATAGAATGTAGTTCGCAGGCACCGCGACGGCGTAGCGCAGCGACATGATCGGCATCCGCGGAAAAGTGCTCGTTTTTTTTGGCGGCATCAATCTGGCGTGCCAGCCTGGCAATTAAGTCATCCTGGGGCATCGGGGACGGGTGCGCCTATTGTAAAACGACGTGAGCGTCATCGGCCAGCCCGTGGGTGGCATCAGGGCGACGCCCGAGGGCGAAGAACCGTATATTCCATCGTCACCAGAGGCTGACGGAAGAGAGGCTGATGGGAAGGTAAAGCTCTTCGAGTATCCCGCCGATCAAAACAATGCCGATTATGTACGCATCTGAGCACTAAGGAAGAGTCAGCTGACCGTCAAAAACGAGCCGAGACCGCAAATGCAAGGAAAAACCTTAAAGGTTCTGCTAATTGAAGATAGTCCTGAGTACGCCGAACTGGTGCAGGCGTGGCTCTCCCCCGGTGGAGAAATCGCATTTGGCCTGAACTGGACAGACTCGCTGGCCGCAGGCCTCAAACGCCTGACACAGGGTGGCATGGATGTGATTCTTCTCGATCTGGGCCTCCCGGACAGCGACGGATTGGCAACGTTCGCCGGGATCAGGGCTCATGCTCCCGATATCCCGGTGATTATTCTGAGCGCCGGCGACAGCGAGATGCTCGCGTTGCAGATGATACAAGAAGGCGCTGAGGATTACCTCGTCAAAAGCGCATGCAACCGCGAGCTGCTCGTTCGCGCTGTGCGGTACGCCCTGGTAAGACACAAACAATCCGCCAGGAACGCTACGGAAGCATCGTCAGGTCAACCTAAGGTCATTGGCGTCATAGGCGCAAAAGGGGGAGTCGGCACTACCACCGTGGCTTGCAGCCTGGCGGCAGAGTTGCGCCGTCAAACTTCCCAAAAAGTCCTGTTGGCGGATCTGGATGTTCATGCCGGCCTGGTTTCATTTCTAATGAACACCAACGCCCAATACTCGCTCCTAGATGCTGTCGGCTTCGTTCATGACTTAGACCATGTGTCCTGGGAACAGCTGGTGACGAACGCTGGCGATGACCTGCATGTCCTCCCTTCACCGGGCCTCCTGGGCAGCGTTGATTTACAGGTGGCCCAGATCCGTCAGGTGCTGACTCTGGTCCGGCCGATGTACGACTGGACAGTGCTCGACCTGGGACGGCTGAACGGCATTTCCGCCGGCATGTTGGACCTCGTAAATCAGCTGTTCGTGGTCACCACCATTGGGATTCCCGCGCTCTACGAAGCCAAGCGCGCCATCGACGCATTAGTGAGAGCGGGGGTCGAGGGCGACCGGCTTCGCCTGATCGTCAACGAAATTGAAGAGACGCAGGCTTTATCCGGAAGACAGCTGAATCAGGTTTTCGGCGTTCAAGTGTTTGCGAGACTGCCCCGTGACACCGAAGAGTTGCATAAGGCTTGCGTTCTCCGGAAACTGCCGCGCGAGGACAGCGGGATACGCCAGCAAATCGCCGCGCTGGCGCGGAACGTGGCTGGACTCCCGGAGAAGAAGGCCAGACGGACATTCCGGCCACTGTTTGCGATGGCCGAAAAGCTTCGCAAGAGCGACGCGGCCGCAAGCAAGCCGCTCGATTGAACCATCATGACCGAGACCCTGAATACGAACGTATTGGTGCTGCTGATTGAAGACGACCCGGCAGGTGTCGAGCCGATTCGGGAGGCCCTGGCTCATCGGGCGGGCTGGTCCAGATTGCAGTGTGTCGGAAGCGTGGCTACCGGCATCGCCCGCATTGCGGGCGGCGGTGTGAGCGTGGTTCTGCTGAATCTCTCAATGCCGCGCGGCGATGGGGACGACGGACTGAGCCATTTTCGCCGGCTGCACGCCGGGGCTCCGGGCGTACCGATCGTCGTATTATGCCGCGCGGAGCAGGAAAGCCTGGCATTGAGCGCCGTGCGCGCGGGCGCCGCCGACTAC
>Ga0075426_10001542_pt1 | contig 16417 bp, 15 predicted proteins | sample SoiMethybrSBSTD5_FD_75304 | JGI IMG/M metagenome (GOLD analysis project Ga0075426, IMG submission 75304) | Bulk soil microbial communities from a Populus tree surrounding site in Tennessee, USA - Soil MetaG P. TD hybrid SBSTD5 | ecosystem: Environmental > Terrestrial > Soil > Tree plantation... | reverse complement strand
GCGCCGATTCCGAAGCCCGCCTGCCCGAAAAAGTGCCGCCGCGTGATATCGAGTAACCGGCGCTGGTCGTCCGTCATGGCTTCGTCACTCCTTCGTTATGGTCTCGTCGAGGTTGAGCAGTACGTTGGCTACCATCGTCCAGGCGGCGGTTACGGCATCGCCGCTCACTTTTTTCGCTTCTTCAGGATGGGCGTTGAAGTGTTCCTGCTGCTCGGCCTCGTATTTGGCCAGGTAATCCATTTCGCCAGGCTTGGCATGGCGGCCCGTTGCCACGCGATAGCCGTAATCGATGCGAGAGCGTGCGTCGGCGCCGCCTTCTTTGGCCAGACGCCCCGCCATGGCGCGCGCGGCTTCCCAGGAGGCCTCGTCGTTCAGCAAATTTAGAGCCTGGAGCGGTGTATTGGTGTGGGTGCGGCGCACGGTGCACTGTTCGCGGCTGGGCCCATCGAAATTAATCATGGTGGGATACGGGGCGCTGCGGCGCGCAAAGGTGTAGATGCCGCGGCGGTAGCGGTCCTCGCCCTGGCTCTCGACGTAAACGTCATCGTTGTACGGCATGTCCCATATGCCAGGCGGCTGCGGAGGGAACACGCTCGGCCCCCCGATCTTGGAACTCAACAAACCACTCGCCGCGAGCACCGTGTCGCGGACCATTTCGGCTTCCATGCGGAAGCGCGGCCCGCGCGCGAGCAGGCGGTTGTACTGATCTTTAGCCTGCGACTCCGGCGTGACAGTCGAGGACTGCCGGTAGGCGGTGGATGTTACGATCAGGCGGTCGATGGCCTTCATGCTCCAGCCACGGTCCATGAACTCGACCGCAAGCCAGTCGAGCAGCTCGGGATGCGAAGGCCTCTGGCCCTGTGTCCCGAAATCCTCGCTGGTCTCGACGATGCCGTGGCCGAAATACTGCTCCCAGATGCGGTTCACGGCAACACGCGCCGTCAGCGGATTGTCCTTGCTCACGAGCCAGCGCGCGAGGCCCAAGCGGTTAGGCATGATGTCTTCGGAGAGCGGAGGCAGTATGGCCGGCACATTGGCGTAAACTTTGTCGGCCTTGGCTGAGAAGCCGCCGCGAATGCGGATGAAGTCATAGGGCCGGTCGAAGGTCGGCCGCTCGCGCATGACGAGCGCGCTGGTGATGTCGAGCTTCTTTTTCTCCTCCTTCGCCTGCTTGAGTTCATCGCGGGCCGACTGGAGAGACGACGCCACGGTAAGGAAATAATCCGAGACTTTCTTTTCCTGGTCTTCGGTACGGCCGCTTTTGCCAATCAGTGCGCGCAGGGAATGGCTGACGTTGACTACCGTTACAGGGTCTTTGTCGTCGGTGGCGGACAGCCGGAAATAGCCCACGCTCTGGCAACTGAATTCCGATTCCTGCACGAGCGTAATGCGCGCTTCCCGGGTGGCGATCGGCTTCTCGGGCACAAGCACCAACTGGCGCGGGAGGCGCTGGTCTTCGCGCGAAGCGTCCACCATCCAGATGTGGCCGCGTTTCTGTTCGAGCGACCGGGCGCCGGTGTCGGCGGCGAGTTTCTTGACCGCCACCGGTTTCCAGCCCGAGCCATCGGAAACTTCAATCTTGATTTGGGTGATGTTGAAATTGCCGTAAGGATCACGGCCCGGCCCTCCGCGCGGCAGTTTCGGATTAGGCAGCGCTTCCAGGCGGATCCCCTTGGCGGCACGCACCGGAAGCTTGCACTCGATGGTGTAAGCCTCATTGCGCGGCATTTCGCCGCCGGCGATAATCAGGCCCTGCGCGTCGGCCGTCAGAGTGGTTCCCGCGGCCGCCGTCATCTTCTCGGGAATGATGGGCCGCCAGCGCCGTTCGGCGTCGAGCACCGACTTCTCCCAGGCCGCCTGCTCCGCCTTCAGCTCGGGCGTCATAGTCTGGGTCTGCTCGGCCAGTTCCTTCATGCGCGCATCCAGTTTTTCACGGTGCGCCTTCTGCGCGGGCGTCGGCATATCGAGCACGGGCTCGATGTAGATTGGGGTCTCGCCGTTTTCCTCCGGCCGCTTGTCTACGTTGTTGAAGAAGGCCATCATGGAGTAGAAATCGCGCTGCGTGAACGGATCGAACTTGTGGTTGTGGCACTGCGCGCAGCCGAGCGTGCTGCCCAGCCAGACGGTACCGGTTGTCGCCACGCGATCCACCTGCACTTCAAAGTAGGACTCGTCCCTGTCCACGCCGCCCTCTTCGTTGAATTGCGTGTTGCGATGGAATCCGGTGGCGATATTTTGCTGCTCGGTCGCGTTGGGCAGCATGTCGCCGGCGATCTGGTCGAGGGTGAACTCGTCGAAGGGCATATCGCTATTGAGCGCGTTGATCACCCAGTCGCGGTATTTCCAGACGTCGCGCCGGTCGTCTTTCTCATAGCCGTTGGAATCGGCGTAGCGCGCCAGATCCAGCCAGGGCCGGGCCCAGCGCTCGCCGAAATGCTGTGAGGCGAGTAGTTTGTCCACCAGGCGCTCGTAGGCATCAGGCCGTGCGTCCGCCAGAAACGCATCCAGTTCGGCCGGCGCCGGCGGCAACCCGGTCAAATCGAGAAACACGCGGCGCGCCAGCTTTTCTTTCGATGCTTCGGACGAATAGCTCAATCCCTCCTGCTCGATACGCGCCAGAAGAAAGTTATCGATCGGATTCCGGACCAGCGCCGCGTGCTTGACAGTTGGCGGAGTGGGCTTCACCGGCTTGACGTAGGCCCAGTGTTTTGGCGGCGCCTGGTCGCGGGCTTCGGCGCTCTCCGGCCACTCAGCGCCTTCATCGATCCAGCGCTTTAGTGTCGCGATCTGTTCCGGCGCGAGCGGTGTGCCGTTGAACGGCATCCGCGGTTCCCCGCCCCGGCCCTCGACGCGCTGGATCAGCCGGCTCTTTTCACTCGATCCCGGCACGATGACCGCGCCGCCGATGCCGCCTCGCATCGCAGTGGATTTAATGTCGAGCCGCAACTGCGATTTCGGCTGTGTCCCGCTGTGGCAGCCATAGCAGGAGGCGCGCAGGATGGGCTCGATATTGTGCGCGTAATCCACTCGCGTTGCGCCCGCTGTCTGGCGGGAGACCGAATCGATCCATGCCGCGATCAGCGCAATCTGCTCGGCGCGAAGGCCCGCGCCCGCCGGCGGCATGCGCAACTTGGCGTCCGCCGACGCGATTTTCTGGTAAAGCAGGCTGGCGCCGCTATTGCCGGGCACGATTGCCGGGCCCGATTTTCCGCCCTTAAGCACGCCTTCGGCGCTATCCAGTCGCAACTGCGCCTGTGGCCGGCTGGCGCTATGGCAGGATGCGCAGGATTCCTGGAATATCGGCAGGATCTGAGTATCGAAGCTGGGTTGCTGGGCAGCCGCGGGGCACGCGCCGGCAAACAGCAGGCCCATCACGGCCAAAGCCTCAATAACCACGGGCGTCTGGCGCATGGTCAACTTAATGAAAGTTTACCATTTTGCGGCCCGTGATTCTTGACAGAAACTGACAAACCGATTCGGCGCGCATGCCATCTGACATAGCAGGAGGCCGATTGAAGGCGAGATCGGTAAAACAATGATGCGCAAATTAGTTGGCTGTGCGGCTTTGCTGATTTCTTCCGCTGTCTTCCTGCCGGGTATTGCCGCGGCGAGGGACCGGGACGATGCTCCGGCCCGGTACGAGCAACGGGACAGGCATGATGGCCAAGAGCGGCGCGGATCTCGCGAGCGGGTCACAAATGAGCGCCGCGACAGGGACGACCACGGGCGGGATCGGGGTCGCTATCACCGCTATCAGACTGACCAGCGATAGATCAGACGACTCGGAACAATTGCGCGGCAGCGTATCCGAACGACGCGCCCAGCGCTGAGCCCGCTATAACGTCGCTTAAGAAATGCATGCCCAGCAGCACTCGGGAGACGCCCACGCTGCCGGCGCAGAATAGCAGAACCGGCAGCGCGGCCGGGTAGAAGGTGCCGAGCGAAAGAGCCACGGCGAAGGCTGTAATCGAATGTCCGGACGGGAACGAGAACTGATCGGGCGGCAGCAGATTGGCCCAGCAATGCCGCTCGATGGCGCAGGGCCTCTTGCGGCCCACGGCGCGCTTCACCAGCTTGAAACTGCAAACGCCGGCGAGCACTGCCAGTGCGGCGGCTCCGACCGCCGCGTACCTTGCGGGATCGTTCGAGGCCAGCACGGCAAGCCCGCAGCTCCACCACAGCCAGCCATCACCCGCTCGCGAGGCGGCCAGCATCCACACGCGAATCCAGCGCGGCGGACGCCAGCGGTTCACGCGATGCATCAAAAGGTAATCCGGCGCCGACAGGCTCGCGGCGGCTCTGGAAAGATTCATACTCCAGCCTCCGGATAGCGCTGCGGCTCGATCCACCCGGGTATCGGCCGCCCTTGCGACGTGCAGGTTCGCGAGGCCCAACGATATACGAACGCGAACTCGCGCACGCAATTCGCCAGCGTAACCACGGGAATGGCCACGGCCAAGGGCGACAGGAGTAGCGTCCACGGCTTCTCGCGCATCATCCGCGAGCCAAGCTCCATTACAGCGCTGGTCAACTTCCAGTAGCTGCCCGATTCGCCATGTAGCGATGCCCGGCCGGCGCGCAAACCGTCGAGAAACTCCTGCCTGGTGCGTGCTCCGGGAACTTCCGTGTAGGTACGACCGAGTGATGCGAGGGTGTGCGCATCACTGCCGCCGGCAATGGCTTTGCCGAAACGCGCGGCGAAGTCACCTGCCCTCCGGTTGCAAAGGCCGGGAATCTGCCCGTTCAAAACTTCGATTCCCGGAAAATGACGTGCAAACAGGGCGAAGTCGGATTCGGTACGCGCGCCCGTGAGGCTAGAGTACACGTGGTTGATGGTGAAAAAAAGCCGCTGTTCGCCCAGGTACGCGATCAAGGCCGGCAGATCGTCGCGGCGGCTCTGGATCCCGGTGTGATGGCGTTCCTCGATATCGTAAACGCCGATGTGCAGTTTGGTCCCGGCCGGCGAAACGGCGCTCACCTCTTCGCTCAGGAAAAAGTCGCGATGGTGGCGCAGAGGCTCTACGGCGTCGATCGAGTCGTGGTCGGTGACGGTCACCAGATCCATCCCGCGCCGCTTCAGCGCTTCGTAGACCGGCTGCGGATCGCTATAGCTCTCGCGGCAAACGCGGTTGAGCAGCGGCACGGTACACATGCCCGAGTGCCGCGTATGGACGTGCAGATCGCATCGCATACCTCCTTCTTAACCGGGTTTGTGTTTCAGCTTCGTGACGTCTTGAAGACATTCTTGAGAAAAATTGTTTGAAACAGATAACGCTAAATATGGCGGGCTCTAAAAGTTAGGTTCCAGATGATGCCGGACGTCGACACCTTTCACCAGAAATAGGGTGTCTTCGGCGATGTTGGTGGCGTGATCGGCAATGCGCTCCAGGTGCCGCGCCACCAGGATGAGGTCGAGCCCCTGTGGGATCTTGGCTGGATTGTCCTGCATGAACGAAACCAGCTCGGTGATGATGGTGTCGCGCAGCTGGTCCACCGTGTCGTCGGCCAGCAGGACGCTGCGCGCCAGTTCCGGCTCGCGTTTGACAAACGCATCCAGACTTTTGCGAACCATGGATTCCACGGTGCGCGCCATCTGCGGCATGTCGATCGACGGCTTCACGGCGGGTCTCTGGATCAGCGCCATGGCGCGCTCCACAATGTTGACCGCCAGATCGCCCATGCGTTCCAGATCCGTATTGATCTTGATGGCCGCGGTGAGAAAACGCAGGTCCCGCGCCATGGGCTGCTGCAGCGCCAGCAGCCGCACGGCGAGTTCGTCAATCTCGATTTCCAGGTGGTTGATGCGGTCTTCGTTTCCGAGCACCTGGCGAGCCAGCTCCTCGCTGCGTTCTTCCAGCGCCTGCACGCTCTGATGAATCGCCGATTCCACCAGCGTGCCCATTTCCAGAAGCCGCCCTTGCAGGTCTTCCAGCTCTTCAACGAAGTGGCGCAAACGATTGTCCTCTTCCGCCGCCGGTGCTCATTTCGGATGATCCGCCATGTGGTGACGAACGTCGATGCCTTTGGCGAGAAAGATCACGTCTTCGGCGATATTGGTGGCGTGATCGGCGATGCGCTCCAAATTGCGTGCCACGAAAATCAGATCCACGGCCGCCGGGATCGTAACCGGATCGCGCTGCATCAGCTCCACCAGCTCCTGATACACGCTATCTTTCAGAGCGTCCACTTCGTCGTCCGACGGCAAAATACTCTGCGCCAGATCGGCGTCCGCCCTAACGAACGCTTCCAGGCTCTTCAAGAGCATGTTTTGCGCCAGCGCGGCCATTTTCGGGATGTCCACCAGCGGTTTTACGGCAGGGAGGTTAATGAGCGCGATGGCGCGTTCCGCGATGTTCACCGCCAGATCGCCCATCCGCTCCAGGTCGGTGTTGATTTTGAGCGTCGCGGTCAGGAACCGCAGGTCCCTCGCCACCGGCTGATTCAGCGCCAGCAAACGAGTGGTCTTGGAGTCAATTTCGACTTGCATCTGATTGACGCGTGGCTCGTCGCGCATCACCGCCTTGGCCAGTTCCTTGTCCCGCTCCACCAGGGACTGGACGCTGCGGCGGATGGATGACTCGACCAGTTCGCCCATCTGCAGCAGCAGCGCGTGCAGTTCCTCGAGCTCGATACTGAAATGCCGCAGTGCCATCTCGTCCTAACCGAACCTTCCGGTGATGTAGTCTTCGGTTTGCTTTATCGATGGATTCTTGAAGATTACCTCGGTCCGGGCGAACTCGATCAATTTACCGAGCAGAAAGAAACCCGTGTGATCGGCCACGCGCGCGGCCTGCTGCATGTTATGGGTAACGATGACCAGCGTGCAGTCGTCCTTCAGGCTGAACAGGAGATCTTCAATCTTGGCTGTGGCAATCGGATCCAGAGCCGAGCAGGGCTCATCCAGAAGCAGCACCTCGGGATCAACCGCCAGCGCCCGGGCGATGCACAATCGTTGCTGCTGGCCCCCCGACAGCGCGTAAGCCGAATCCTGCAGCTTGTCTTTCACCTCGTCCCAGAGCGCCGCGCGGCGCAGACTTTTCTCTACGATCTCGCGCACCGCGCTGCCGCGCCCCAGCCCATTGACGCGAATGCCGTAAGCCACGTTTTCGAAAATCGACTTGGGAAATGGATTGGGCCTTTGGAACACCATGCCCACGCGCCGCCGTAGGTTGGTGACGTCCAGCGCCAGCACGTCCTCGCCGTCCAGAGTGATCCGCCCATCAATGCGGGTATGGCGAATGGTCTCGCTGATTCGGTTGAGGGCCCGAAGGAACGTCGACTTGCCGCATCCCGAGGGGCCGATCAGAGCCGTAATCTGGTTGGAATAGAAGTCGAGCGAGATGTCGAACAGCGCCCGGAAATCGCCGTAATAGAAACTCAATTTTTCGGTCGAGAGCTTGACGCGCGCCTCTTGTTTGGGCGCCGGCCCGGAGTCCGTAAACGGCTCCTGTCGGGTCGGACCAACCGTGGTCTTCGGTTCCGGCGCGCTCATGATTGCATGCCCATCACTTTTCACGTCACCTCCGATGATGCGCCGAAGAACGCGCCAGAATGATCCGGGCAGCGATGTTGACGATGAGAACAAGACTGAGCAATACGAATCCCGCGGCCCAGGCCTGCCGGTGCCAGTCCTCATAGGGAGCGATCGCGTACGTATAGATCATGACGGGTAAGGCTGCAATCGGCTGGTTCCATCCCGGGCTCCAGAAGCGATTGCTGAAGCTGGTGAACAGCAGCGGCGCGGTTTCGCCCGCCACTCGAGCCAGATCCAGCATCATTCCCGAAAGAATACCCTGAATGGCCGCCGGGACCACAACCGTGGCAATGGTCCGCGATTTACTCGCGCCCAGCGCCATGGCGCCTTCGCGCAGGCTTTGGGGAACGCTCCGCAGGAATTCCTCGGTGGTGCGCAGCGCGATAGGGATCATCATGACTCCAAGGGCCAGGCCCCCGGCCAGCGCCGAAAAATGATGCATGCGCTGCACCACCATGGTATACGCGAAAATTCCGATCACGATCGAAGGCACGCCGTTCAGCAAATCGGTTGTGTAGCGGACCAGCGACGGAAACACGCCCCGGCCGAATTCAGCTAAGTACACGCCGCCAAGAAATCCGATCGGCACGCCGATGAGGGTCGCCAGAAGAAGGAGCTTGCCGCTGCCCACGATGGCATTCGCCATGCCGCCGCCATTCTCGCCGACAGGCGTTGGCAGCTTGGTGAAGAAATCCAAATTCAAATACCGGGCTCCGTTCCAGAACAGATATCCCAGGATCACGAAGAGAATTCCCACAATAACGAAAGTACAGACACCTGTCAGGCTCAACATCACGGCATTCACGATCTTGCGCCTTCGTGTCAGCGTCTTCATTTTTCAATTCGCGCGCCGGTAGTCAGAATGAGGAGCCGCGCCAGACCATTGATGATAATAGTGAGCGCGAACAATACCAGACCCAGCTCGATCAGCGCATGGATATACAAATCGCTGGTAGCCTCGGTGAACTGATTCGCGATCACCGACGCGATCGAGTCGCCTGGCGCCAGCAAAGAGGACTGCAACTTCGGCGTGTTGCCGATGACCATGGTCACGGCCATGGTTTCGCCCAGCGCCCGCGCTAATGCCAGAAAGATGGAGCCGTAGATGCCCCTCCGGGCGTAAGGGACAACCACCTTCCACGTGGTTTCCCACCGCGTCGAACCCAGCGATAGCGCCGCTTCCCTCTGTTCAACGGGCACTGACAAAAGCACCTCGCGCGACACCGAGATAATGAAAGGGACGATCATTAGAGAAAGCACTACGCCGGCGGAGAACAGGCTGACGCCGTAGAACGGCCCACTGAACAACGGCAGGAAACCCAGCACGCCTTTGAGCGCCGGAACGATGCCCGACTCGAGCACCGGAACCAGCAGAAAGATGCCCAGCAATCCGTAGATCACGCTGGGAACGGCCGCCAGAAGCTCGATCAGAAACGTGAGAGTGTCCGAGATTCGGGGAAGCGCCATTTCAGAAAGGAAGATGGCTGCGCCGATCCCAACAGGCACCGAGATCAGCAGTGCGACTATAGACGTGACCACCGTTCCGAACATGAAGGGGAGTGCGCCAAAATCCTCCTTCACCGGATCCCAGGTCTGAGTGATGATGAAGCTCCACCCGAATTTATGACGCGCAAGCCCCGAGCTGATCCACAGTTCGTACACCAGCAGGCACGTAACCAGGAAGATGCTGGCCGCGCAGATCAACGTCAGCAGGTAGGCAATCTGGTCGCCAGCCCGCACCCGCCGCGCAAAGGCGCGAATATCAAAACTCGCAACGGCGGACGGTGCGGCGCTCATTCACGTGACTCAATGCAACTTGGCAATCGCCTTCTCTTCCTGGCCAACCACCGCCTTGGGCAGCGGCGCATATTCCAGGGCTTCGGTCAGCTTCTGCCCTGGCCCCAGCATCCATTTCAGAAAACCTTTCATGGCTTCCCTCTTCCCGCTGTCTTGCATTTGTTCCGGCACCAGCAGCCATGTAAAGCTGGAGATCGGGTACGCGTTCTTACCCGCCGGGTTGGTGATCGACACACGGAAGTCGTCGGGCATGGTGACGCCGGCGGCTGCGGCGGTCACCGAAGCCAGCTCGGCCTTTACGAAGTTTCCGGAGCTATTGCGCACGCGGCCGTACGCCATCTTGTTGTGTGACGCATAGATCAGCTCGACGTATCCGATCGAGTTGGCGGTCTGCTTCACCTGTCCCGACACGCCTTCGTTCCCTTTGCCGCCGATCCCCACGGGCCAGTTGACCGAAGTATTTGTGCCAACCTGGCTCTTCCAATCCGGGCTGACTTTGGAAAGAAAATCCACCCAGACATAGGTTGTTCCACTACCTTCGGAGCGGTGCACTACCAGGATATCATTACCTGGTAACTTTATCTTTGGATTGGCCTTAGCGATTGCCGGATCGTTCCACTTGGTGACTTTTCCGAGGAAAATTCCCGCCAGGGCCTCAGGCGTGAAATTCAAATCAGTTGCGATTCCCGGTACGTTGTAAATTGGAACGACGGCCCCCAGCACGGTCGGGAAGTGCAACACGTCGCCCCCACGTTTCTCCCGGAACGCTTTAAGTTGCTCGTCGGTCATCGGGCCATCGGTCGCCCCGAAATCCACCGTGCCTTCGGTTACCTGGCGGATTCCACCTCCGGAGCCAATCGACTGATAGTTAATCTGGATGTCGGGATGAATCTTGTGGTACTCGTCGAACCACTTGGAGTACATCGGGTACGGAAAGGTCGCGCCCGCGCCGGTAATCGACATTTGCGCAAACGAGGGAAGCCCTAGAAAACAGACAGCCGCGAAAGCCGCCAAACAGTTTCGTCTCATCATGCTAAATGCCTCCTAATGCAATCAGTATCAGAGCGTTACTTCGGGGCCGGGGCCGAACCCGGCAGCGTGTAGCGGAGGTTCACGAAGCCCATCGAAAGACTGGCATGAGTTGGCGCAGTGCCCGTGACCAGCCATGGATTCCGCTGCAGATAGGAGTATTGGAACATGAGGTTTAAAGCGCCCCACTTGGGGTCTTTGGCGAGCGTAAAGTTGGCACCAACCGTACCCTCCTGAATAGCACGATTCTGCCCGTCGCTGGAGATCGGTCCATATCCCACCAGCTTGCCGGTAGTATCGACCGCGAGGTTCTTTCCGATATAAACGCCGCCATAATATGCATAAAACATGGCTTTTTTGCCAGTAGCCTCAAACCCGGTAACGGTCGATGCGGAATGCACCAACGACAGGTTGCCATTGGCTCCGATGATAAAGTCCGGTGCCTGCCCGAAAATGTAGCGTCCACCGCCGTCGCTCCAGAAATTATTGGTAAAGATACGGAAGCCTTTGAACAATTCGAAGTTGAGATTGACGGCGGCGCCACCGCCGGCCTTTGTGTACGTCTGGAAAGGCGGGGTGCTAGCCGGATTGGAAATCTTGTTGGTGATTTCCACACCGGCAATTTCGAAGTGGAATTTGCTCGACGGATCGACTGCGAGCTTGGCGATTATGTCGGGGTGCAGGGCAGCGGCTGAAATCACGCTCGCGCCATTATTAACTTGCGACCCCAAGATGCCCGCTATCGCAGCCGGAGCGATGATGGCACTGCCGCCGTTACCGCCCCCAACATAAGGCTCCGAGTTTTCCAACGCCACGGCAAAGGCCGCCTTATCGCCCAGGTGAACCATTCCACGGAAGCCTGGGATGCGGCCCCAGACCAAGCCTGCCTGGTAATTCACGTCTATGTCTTGCGAGAAGAAAAGGTTGCCAGGTAATGGCGAGATGCCTGTCCGACCGGGCGTGAGCAAGCTCCACGACTGTCCAGCCATGAATTCAAATGGACCGTGGCTGATGTTAGCCCAAAACAACCGCATGCGGAACACGTAAGGGTTGCTGCTAACGGCGAGGCCGCCGTTGGGAGGATTTCCGAGTTGACCCAAGAAGTCAGATTCCCAGTAGCCGAGGATTTTGGTGTCGCCGAACGCGCCGTCGAAGCGTGCGCCGATTCGGGAGTTCTGGATGCTCAACCGCGTTTCCGTGAGGCTCCCTGCTTGCGTGCCCGAATACGGAATGCTACCAAAGTTGGTGCCAATCCCGGTTCCAGGATTCGTCGATCGCGACACTGCGGTCATATCCATGAAACCAACCGGCGTGATCGTGGAGTTACCGATGCGTAGTTGTAATGGCGCAGCGACATTATCGCTATCCTGTGACGCGACAGGCACCACAGCGAGCGGAAGTGCCGACGGTACAGCGGGTGGCAGAACCGGCGTGGTGCTGGCGACTTCACCCAGCCGGCGGACGCCAGTTGCTGGGGTGTCCGGGGTTGGGGTGGTCGCGGACGGCAGCGGCGCTGTTTGACGGCCGGCTTCGATCAGCTTTCTTTGTTCCGCGAGAGCGGTGCGCAACTCCTGGATCTGGCGCTGCTGCTCCGCCATCTGAGCTTTCAGTTGAACGATATCCGGGTTCTCAGCGGCGGCCTGGCTCGCCGGCCCGTCTGCCGCAATCGACTGAAACGTAACGGTAAAGGCGAGAATCAGAATCTGGCTCGTTCGGTGAAGTGCTTTATTGTTCATATTTGTTTCTTTCGTGGGCAGGCGCAAACCCAGCCCCGGCCCGAGGGCGATGGAAATTTATCGTTGTCAAAAGCTGAAGGGGAAGGATATCTTGCCTGCGTTATCCCTTGATGAACTAATGGTTACAAAACCGTTAATTCATATCGCTGCGCGGCAAAGTGATACTGAAAACAGAACCTTTGCCGAGGTCACTCGTGACCGAGACGGTTCCTTTCATTCGTTCCAGGATGTGCTTGACGATCGAAAGTCCCAAGCCGGTGCCGCCCACCGCCCGGGAACGGGCTTTATCGACGCGGTAAAACCGCTCGAAGATACGGGATAAGTCCTGGGAGGGAATCCCGATTCCGGTATCGGCAACCGAGATGCGGACCTGGCGGTCCGGCCGTCGGGTAATTTCGATCCGGACCTCGCCCGCGGGGCGATTGAATTTAATGGCGTTATCCAGCAGATTGACCAAGGCCTGCTCCAGCCGGATCTTGGACCCCGACACGCTGGCGTCTTCGACCTGCCCACAGACGAGCGTGACGCCACGCACCCGCGCCTCCGATTCCACGGTTCGGAGCGCGTTGTCGAGGACGCCACGAATCGAGAACGCTTCGGCTTCCGCAGGCTCAGCCCTTCCGGACTCCAGCTCCGACAAGATCAGCAGGTCGGAAGCGATATTATTGAGCCGCGCGGCCTGGGCCTTGATGATTTCCAGAAACTGCCGGTTGTTCTCGGGGTCTTCCAATGCGCCTTCGAGCAGCGTCTCGGCATAGCCGCGAATGGCGGCCAGCGGCGTGCGCAGCTCGTGCGAGACATTGGCGACAAAATCCTTGCGGACCCTTTCCAGGCGTTCAAGGTCCGTAATGTCGTGCAATACCGCAATTGCGCCCTGACGGGATGAGGCAGGAAGCGGCGCTACCTGCACCTCAAACGAGCGGCCATTGGCCGCCGACAGCTCCAACCGGCCCTTCAGCGGCTCCCCGGAAGCAAGAACCCGGGAGAGCATGTCGAGCAGGCCGGCGTCGCGGACGACTTCGAGCAGCGGGGCGCGCTGCGGGATGGGCAGCGGGATAGCGGTCACGCGCGCGAAAGATGCATTGCAGAAGGTGATGCGCATCTGCTGGTCGACGGCTAGCACGCCCTCCACCATGCTGGACAGAATGGCCTCGCGCCGCGCCGATTCCAGGCTTAGCTTGTCGAGGGAATCACGCAGTTGAGCCGCCATGCGATTCAAAGAGCGGGCGAGAGAACCAAGCTCGTCGTCCGCGCCGGGAGCGAGATCCCGCAAGGCGTTGGTTTCGACGAGATTCTCCGCAAACGACTGCAAATGGCGAATGCGCCGGGCGAACCGCGTGGAGAAAACGGAGGCGATGACCATAGCCAGGGCGAGAGCAATCAGAGAGGTTCCGAACAGCCACCAGCGCACCGCGGCCACCGCGGCGTCCAGCTCTTGCAAGGGAACGGCAAGCCGCAGGATAAAGCCGGCGGTGCCCTGGTACGGAAAACTCAGCGCCACATAACAGAGGTCCCGGTCCAGCGTGGCGCTGTGGCGAATGGAAACGCCGACCTCGCCGCGGCGCGCCTGAAGGATCTCCGGGCGTTGGGCGTGGTTCTCCATGGTTTCGGGATCATGCTCGGAATCGGCCAAGACTCTTCCCTGCGGATCTACGACTGTCACGCGCGCCTGCGACCGCGCCGACGCCTGGCTCGACCAATTCGCGAGATCAGGCGGTGCAATGCCGGCAACTTCGCCCTCCAGGATTCGCGCTTCGGACGTCAAGTGGTGCTGCACGCTCAGGGTCTCCCGCCGGCCAACGTAGGTTGTCAGGAAGAAGTCCAATACCAGCAGCGTCGCGATAATCAGGAAGAAAGCGCTGATGAACAGCTTGCGGAAGAGAGGGCTCTTAAAGACGGCCACGTGTTTGGATCCCGCGAAGCGAACGCCTCAGTCCGGGTGGACCCCAGCGCCGCCCGTTGCTGACGGGGAACGCTCGCATTCTAGCACTCATCTCCCCCAGGGCTCTGCTCCGGATTCAAGGGCACCAGTGGCTGCGCCAATCTTCCCAATCATGAAGCGTGGCGTCGACCATCTTCAGAGACGCGCGATGCAGCCAGTGAGGGGGGCGGCCGCGGAGATCGGTCAGGGCGGCTTTCGCCGCTTTTGGCGTTCCCAGGTGCACGTTGGCGGTTTCGAAGCCCATGCAGCGCAATAGCCGGCTCTCATCGCGTTGCTTGGGCATGTCCGTCAGCTCGACGCGCGAGCAATGCGGCGCGAGACGCCGCACGATCCAGCGGCCTTTCATGTGAACAAAAGGATCTACCGAGCGCACGGCGCGCCCGAGGATTTCGTCGTAATAAATGGCAGCCGATTTCCCATCGATTGCCCAGCGGGCGGCTGAGGGAACCAGGGCCTTGGCTTCACGCGCAATCTTGCCGCCCTCAAACTCCGCCAGAGCCAGATACCGCTCGCGGCCGAGACTACCCAGGCCCGCGACGCGATGCACGATTCGATGGGACAGGCCTCGCGCGGGCAGCAGTTTTTCGATGGCTTTCAGGGCGCTCGCGGGTACGTGCGCTTCGGTGGCGAGAGCATCGAGTCTGGCCCAATAGCGGCGCGGTTCACGCAACACTCCCGTAACGGTATCGCGCAGCCAGGCGTGATGTTCTTCTAGAACAAAAGCGCGGCCTCCCGACGCCAGCCCGTCCTGATATCCGTCCAGAATGGCCACACATGCGTCTCTCGAGCCGATACTCAGATGGGCGCCCTTGATGGCCAGATGCGCGCTCGCCGCCAGGCGGACCAGGTCAACGGTATAGGGAAGGCGGCACGCTTCATCGAAATCATTGATGCCCCAGACGAGCCTTCCTTCGATGTCCCGCCAAGTCCCGAAGTTCTCCAAGTGCAGGTCGCCTACAGCCAGCAGTTTGGGCGCTTTGAGACACTCCAGGCACACCTCGCTCCACTGCTGCATCCAGCGGTAAAAAGTCGCGCGCAGGAAATAGAACGGGTCGGCGGCCATGGCGGCGTGCTTGCGCTCCAGGTCGCGATGAATCAGCCGGGTGTACCCGGCCAGCCATGCTTCGTAGCGACGAGTCGCTTTGATGATATTCATGCAGGCCCGCTCACTTTCGGGCGAAGCGCGCCAGATAGTCCGTCCACCAGCGCTCCTGGCCGTCGGCGTCAAATACTTCCTCCCAAAACTTGCGGGCGGCGCCGGCCTTGGCTGCGGTGCGACGCGCCAGAAAACTCGAGGCTTTTGCGGACCGCCGGCCGATCAGGTCGCGGGTGGCGACACAGTCATTGATCTCGCCCAGGTAATCCTGAATCTTCCGCAGCCGACTCAAACGCTTTTCAAGCCCGGGACCGTAGCAGGGCGCAAACAACTCGAGCGTGTAACGGAATCGCTTGGTATCCAACCGGAAGCGGTGCAGAGCGCGCGGTGCCGGGACTACGCGGAAGATCGCGCGGCCCGCGCGGAAGTAGGCGCGAGTCAGCATGGGCAACTCGAGCGACACGTTCTCCGAGACGCTGTTGGACACATTCCAGAGAGTCTGGCGCGGTTTTCCCATAAGTATCACCGCAGCCGCAGCCGCGAGCGCCATTTCCGGGAGACGTCGCGCCGGCCCCAGCGGCGCAGCAAACGCGACAGCTCGCTTTGGGCCTGCTTTTTCTGTTCGAGGAGCGCGGCCGAAAGTGCCGAGTCAGGAGGCGTCCCTGCCTTCCTGAGAAGATACAAGGCGATGTCGCGGTTGCGTACCTCACCCGACAGTTCCATCACCTCATGAAGACGCTTGTGAATCTTCTTCACGGCGCCGCCGGGAAAGAACTGCTGAAAGACTCTGACGCACTGCTGAAAGCGGCGGACGGACACTCGCAAATCATGAATCGAATCGGCATGGTGGAGCCGGGCGGCGCGATGCATGCGAAATGCCATCCGGCGCAGCAAGATCGAAGTTCGCTCCACTGCGTACTTTCGCATTATGACCGCAACCTGCTTAGGACAATTTCACGGCCATAGACCTCGCGGAAGGCTTCGGCGGAGCGTTCGGCCGCCCACTGCTCGAGATCGATATCGCTCTTGGACCCGAGCCGCATCAGAACCTGCCCATCCCGAACATGACATTCCAGCGTTTCGACGCGCTCTTCATGGCTGCGGTCCAGACTGTCGGCAATGCGCAGCAGTGGGATCAGAAGAATCAATGCACGCCTCTCATCGCCGTTCAAAGCGTCCAGATTGGCATGGTCCGCCGCGGGCATGGCCTTGCGGTGAAAGCGGCACAGATTGGCGATGAGCTCCCTTTCGCGGTTGTTGAATCCCGGTAGATCGGAATTGGC
>Ga0075426_10001541_pt1 | contig 16419 bp, 11 predicted proteins | sample SoiMethybrSBSTD5_FD_75304 | JGI IMG/M metagenome (GOLD analysis project Ga0075426, IMG submission 75304) | Bulk soil microbial communities from a Populus tree surrounding site in Tennessee, USA - Soil MetaG P. TD hybrid SBSTD5 | ecosystem: Environmental > Terrestrial > Soil > Tree plantation... | reverse complement strand
GAATTTTCGCTCGTGAGTCCGGCGCCACCGGCTAAAAACCCGGTTGCCGTGCAAAGCATCGCGGTATCCGAAGCACTCAACGTGGATGCACCCAAGGCCGCCACCAACAACAACGGCAATTCCGCACAGCGAGCCACTGAGGCGGGACGAACCGATTTCTCGCAACGGAGTGCAGGTCACGTCATCCGCGACCGCGACTGGGTGGACTTACGCAAGCAGATGGAAGAACACCTGCAGGATCTGATGTGGCAGATCGACGACCAGGTGGAAGCCAAGCTGGAACACTGGAAAGAGCAGATGGTGGACGCCGAGGCGCGGCTGGAGTCACTGTGCCAGCTGCAGGACAGGCTGCAGGCGCACATCACGGTGCTCAGTGAGATCGTTAAGGAGAAGGTCAAGCCGGATGCGGAACCTGGCGCGTCGTTGGGGCCTTCGGATCCCAAGACGAGCGGGGAAGGCAAGCCGGATGCAGCCGCAACGGAGAGCGTAGCCGCCACAGCCTCGCAGGTGGAAGAGATCCGGCAACTGCAGCAATGGATGCAGTCGCTGATTCATCTGCTTCCGCAGGCAGTGGAGCAGCACGCTACCGAGGCCGTAGGGGCTGCAGAGCAACGCCTGCACGCCCAGTCCGAGGAGCAGTTTGAAGGTTTACGTAAGCAGCTGGCCGAGTTACAGCAACGCCTGGAGACAGCGGGGGCTGCGCAAGCGGCAGAGGAAGGCGCGGCCGAGGAGGAAAAACGCAAGCTTTCGGACGACGCGTTGCGCGCGGCAGGCGAGGAGATCAGACAATCACTGCAGGAATCCTTGCGCCAGGAATCCGAAAGGTTGCAGCAGGAATTCAAACAGGCGCAACGGGCGGCGCAAGAAGAAGCCGAGCGTCTGCGCAAATTACAGGAAGAAACAGCCGCCCTGGCAAGCCAGCGCTCCACTGAAGATGGCCAGCACGCCGAGCGGCTCAAAGCGGCGGAAAGCACCGTGCATGTACTCGGCGAACAGCTGCGCGCTGAGCTTCGCTCTACGCTGCAGGCGGAACTGCAAGCGCAAACGGAGAGGATGCAGCAGGCGACCGCGTCGGTGGAGGAGAAATCCAGCCGCCTGCAGGCCCAGATCGCCGAACTGACCGCCAGCACCGAGGAGGCGCGCCGCGCCCGCGAATCCCTGGAATCGGTGGTGGCCTCGCTAACCCAGGCCGCCAGCCAGCAGATCAAGGAGGACGTTTCGGCAGGGCTGAGCAGGATTTCCGACGAAGCGCGGCAAGAAGCAGAGCGGCGGGAAAAAGAATTCTCGGACAAAGTTGCCGAGGCCCAGCACCTGGGAAAGGCGGCGCAGGAACAACTCGCAAAACTGGCTGCGCAGGCGGACGAATTTTCCGCCCGCCTGGAGGCAGGCGACCGCACCCGCGAGTCCCGGCTGGAGGCCGCCATTGCCGCAGCCGAGCAGAAGGTGGAAAGCAGCGCTGCGGGCATTCTGCAGCAGGTCGGCAAGCGTTCCGAGGAGCAGATCAAGCGGCTGGAAGAGCAAGTGAACGCGCAGCAAAAGAAGCTGGACGAGCTGACCGCACAGCGGCAGCAGGAACTGCAATCGGCTCTGGACGCCCACATGGCGACATTGCGCAGCTCTTCGGAAAGCATGCTGCGCAAGGTGAGCGACGAACTGCGTGGGTCGCTCAACCACCACCTGAAAGAGGAATTTGCCAGCCAGCGCCATATTTGGGAAAAGCAGCGCGAGGCCAGCCAGGCGGAGAAAGCCTGGGTGGAGACGCGGGCCAATGAACTGGCGGGGCGCTGGGAGGCGCGGCTGCAGGGTTACATCGAGCACGCCACCGCTGATGCGGTGAATAAGCTGCGCACCGACGTGGAGAAGGCGGCGGCCGAGATTATCCGGGAGCAGATGGAACAGGTGGAGAGACGCCTGAGCGGGTCACTGGAGCCGCTGCTGGTGCGCGCCGAAGGCAGCAATCGCGGTCTGGAAGAATTGCTGAAAATTGTGCAGCAGGAACGGCAGCGCGCGGAAGCTCAAAACGGCGCCTTCCAGCGGCAGCGTGACGAAGCCCAGGGCTGGATGGAAAACCAAATGGAGCGGCTGCGGCAGGCGGTGCACGACGCGGTGGTGGAGACCAGCGGAGAAATCAAGGGCCGCATCCACATGGCGGTGGAGATGGCGCGCGAACCCATCGAGCAGCGCAGCCGGGAAGCGCAGCGCCAGGTAGAGGAACTGGCGGAACGCAAGTCCCGCGAAATGACCGACCGTCTGGCCGAATTCGAAAAGGCAATGGCGCCGCGGCTGCAAACGTACCTGGCGGAAGTCATGGGAAAATTCCAGAGAGATACAGAGGAAGTGGCCCAGAAGTCAGCTCAACGGTGCCAGGACGATCTGGCGGAAACCCTGGATTCCATGCTGCACCTGGTTCGCGGCAAGCGCGACAGCAAATCGAAGTAGGCGCTACTCAGCAATTACCAATTCGCTGTTTTCCACCCGCAAATCCTTCACGAAGGCCGGCAACTTCAGTTTGTCGCGGTTCTCCGGGTCAGCCAGTTTGCGCTGCAGGACGGGATTGACCATGGAGACGGGCACGCTCAGGTCGCCGACCTTGAATTCCGTGGGATCGAAAGTAACGTAGCCGTTGCGGCTGCCCAGGCGCCCAGCCACGGTGATATACACGTCCTTGCCATACACCTCGGTGAGAAATTGGCCTTTGACGACATTGTCTTCAAAACCCACAAGGGTGGATTTGATCGGAACCTGCTCGGCTGTGGGCTGCGGCGCAGGTTGCGAAGCCGGAGTGGGGCGCACGGGAGCGGGCGGCGCAGCCGTAGCTTGGGCGATGGCGGCGTTGACCTCAGGGGCGGTGAAGTGCACTTCCGTTCCCTCCTCGCCCAAGGATTGCGCGTTGGCCAGTTGCGTGAGCTTTTGCTGAAACGATTCGGCGTTCTGTTTCGCCAAAGCGGGGTTGAGCGCCTGGGCGATGGGATCAGGGCTCTTCAGGAGCAGAAAAGTGCTGATGACGAACCCGGCAAAGGTGATCCAGCGCACGACACGGTAGATTTTCTTGATCTGCTCCATCCTGCTTACGGTAGCCCAACCAATGGCAGGGTCAAGTGACCGGAGGACTAATCCACAGGGTACAATCGCGGCCATGTCGAGCGGGAAACTGAAAGGCAAAACAGCGCTGGTGACTGGAGGGGGGCGGCGGATCGGGCGGGAGATTGCCCTGGCGCTGGCCGCAGCAGGCGCCAATGTAGCTTTTACCTACCTGCGGTCGCAGCGCGAAGCGGGGCGGACGGCAGAGGAAATTCGCCGGCGTGGAGCGCGCGCATTGGTCCTGAGCTGCGATGTGCGCGATGAAAAAAGCGTCCGCCATGCGATCAAGAAGGCCATCAGCGAGTTCGGCGGGCTGGACCTGCTGATCAACAATGCCGCCATTTATGAAACCGTGGAGTTCGAAAAAATCACGGTGCGGCAGTGGGATGAAATGTTCGCCACCAACGCTCGCGGGCCTTTCCTCATGTCGCAAGCTGCCGTGAAGCCGCTGAGGCAGCGAAAAGGCCGCATTATTCAGCTGGGCTCGCTGGGCGGGCTCCGGCCGTGGGCCACGCACGCCCACTATTGCTCGTCCAAAGCTGCCTTGGCCATGCTGACGCAGGTAATGGCCAAAGCGCTGGCCCCCGAGATTGCTGTGAATTGCGTGGCTCCGGGGATGATTGATTTGGGCGAGGGACGGGATGCAGGCTTCCTGCGGCGGATCGCGGGGAAGACGCCGATGCAGCGCAATGGCAGCGCCGAAGAAGTGGTGCGCGCGGTGATGTTCTTCGCCACGGCGCCCCATTTCATTACGGGGCAGGTGCTGGCCGTGGATGGCGGGCTGGGTCTGGGCTGAGGAGCGCCGTTGGAAGGAAACAGCAGGTCGTGCTTACTCAGTATTCGGCGGTGCGCTTCAGGGCGGCCACGATTTTCTCCACCGAAGGCATGTGGAATGTCTCCAGCGGGGCGGAGAAGGGAATTGCGGTCACATCGGGAGCGGTAACGCGCACAATCGGGGCGTCCAGACAGTCGAAACCTTCTTCGGCGATGACGGCGGAAACCTCGGCGCCGATGCCCAGGGTGCGGTGGTCTTCGTAAACGATGACCACTCGGTGGGTCTTGGCCACGGACTCTAGAATCGTGCCCTTGTCCAAGGGCGAGAGGGTGCGCAGGTCCAGGACTTCCACGTCGAACCGGTGCTCCTGCTTCATGCGCTCCGCTGCCTGTAACGTCAGCTGCAGAGTGTAGCCGTAGGAAATAGCAGTGACGTGCTTGCCTTGGCGGCGAATGGCAGCTTTCAGCAGGGGAACCAGGTAATCCTCTTTTGGAACTTCTTCCTTCACCGAGCGGTAGAGTTTTTTGTGCTCGAAAAAGATCACGGGGTTGTCATCGCGAATAGAGGCTTTAAGCAGGCCCTTGGCATCGTAGGGCGTGGAGGGCGCAACCACGATCAGTCCGGGCTCAGGGGCAAACCAGCTGGTGTTGGTCTGGGAATGACAGAGACCGCCTCCCACCCCGCCTCCATAGCACACGCGCACGGTAACCGGGCAGGTCTGGCTGCCGGCGCTGCGGTAGCGCAGCTTGGCCGCCTGCTGGCTGAGGGCATCCATAGCCGGGGTGATGAAATCGGAAAACTGGATTTCCGGCACCGGACGCATGCCGGCAAGAGCGGCACCGATGGATGAGCTGATGATGATGCCCTCGGCCAAAGGCGAGTCAATCACGCGCTCGGGGCCGAACTCGTCGTATAACCCCTTGGTTGCCTTGAAGACGCCGCCCATTACGCCCACGTCCTCGCCGATGACGTACACCCGCTCGTCGCGGCGCATTTCTTCTGCCAGCGCCGTGTTGATCGCGTCAATGTACGTTGAGAGCGCCATTTTGTCCTATTGGCAGCTGGCAGCGGGTGGTTGGCTTGGCAGTATCAATGTCAGAGTGGCCTTAGCCGCGGGTATTCTAACCGCTTAAAGGTTCGCGTGCCCAGTTCCGCGCTAAGTCGCTGTTCCTGCGACGGTTCGGGACACGATGTACCTTGCTACAGCATAGTTTTTCGGTAGGCTGATGAGAAATGCAACTGGGCAATCCAGGGGCCGCAATCACCCGGCGATTTTCAACATGGTTGTGGAAAATTATGTGGAAAACTAGGCCGATATCCCGGTAAACCCAACAACTCACGTAACTTCTACGACTTGCACCTGTTAAAGTGCGCAACAGGAAAAAGATAATCACAGGCGGCAGGATGAAGGTGCGGATTGACAAGCTGCTGGTCGAGCGGAAGCTGACGCCGTCGCGGGAACGAGCTCAGGCGCTGGTGCTGGCTGGGCGTGTGCTGGTCAATGGCCAAAAGGTTCAAAAAGCCGGGGCGGGGGTGGAGTCGGATGCGGAAATTCGGCTTCTAGGAACAGACCTGAAGTATGTCAGCCGGGGCGGTCTGAAGCTGGAAGCGGCGTTGCAGAACTGGAGCATTGATGTTTGCGGGAAAGTCTGCCTGGATGTGGGGGCCTCCACCGGCGGATTCACCGATTGCCTGCTGCAGCACGGGGCGGCGCGGGTGATTGCCGTCGATACGGGCTATGGACAGATTGACCTGCGCCTGCGCCAGGATGCGCGGGTGCGCCTGCTGGAAAAGACGAACGCTCGCTATCTGAAGGTTGAGGACATTGCAGAAGCGGTGGACCTCGTCGTGATGGATGTGTCGTTCATCTCGGCTACCCTGGTGTTGCCGCCGGTGGTAGGCTCCGCCTTTCCTGGTGCGGGGCGCGCGGGCAAGAAGATCATCGTGCTGGTAAAGCCCCAATTTGAGGTTGGCAGGGAAAGGGTGGGCAAAGGCGGGATTGTGCGCGACCGCGCGGCACAGGATGACGCGGTGGAGAAAGTGCGGGCGAAACTGCTGGAACTGGGCTGCCGCCATACGGACGTGATCGGGTCGCCCATTTTGGGCGCGGAAGGGAACCGGGAGTTCCTGTTGTTGGGCGTGTTCTAGGGCCTCCGCCTGACCGATTTCGTGCCCAGGCTGTACAATCAGCGATTCTGATTTGGAGACGTGCTGCGCATGAAATCGGCCGCCATCTTTTCCAAGCCTGCCAAACCGGAGCTGGCACAAATTGTGCCGGAACTGCTGCGCTGGCTGGGCGAGCACGGCTACCAGGTAGTGGTGGATCACGAGACCGCCGCCTACGCCTCCGTGCCGGAGGTGGTGGAACGGGTGGCGGTGGCCGCTCGCGAACCCAAGTTTGTAGTGGTGCTGGGCGGAGATGGAACGCTGCTCGCCGCCGCCCGCGCTGTGGCCAAGGCAGGCATACCGGTGCTGGGAGTGAACCTGGGCTCACTGGGCTTCCTGACCGAGGTGCCGCTCGCTGATCTATACGCCACACTGGAAGCGGTGGACCAGAAAAAATGCGGCACGGAACCGCGCTCGATGCTGTCCTGTCATTTGCTGCGCGACGGCAAATGCGTGGCCCAGTATCACGCCCTGAATGACGTGGTGGTGAATAAGAGTTCAATTGCGCGATTGGCCGATTTCGACTTGTACATCAACCAGGATTTTGTCTCCAATTACAAAGCTGACGGGCTGATTGTGGCTACGCCAACGGGATCGACCGCCTATTCTCTGGCCGCGGGAGGGCCCATCCTGATGCCGTCGGTAGAAGGTTTTGTGATCACGCCGGTGTCGCCGCACGCGCTCACCCACCGGCCGCTGGTGGTGCGCGACTCAGTGGAGATTTCCATCGTGGTGAAGGCGGCGGAGGAGCATGCTTTCCTCAGCGTGGATGGACAGGTGGGAATGCCGTTAAATGATGGCGATCGGGTGACCTGCCGGAAATCCAAGCACCAGGTGCAGCTCCTGCGCATGAAGAAGACGTTCTTCGATGTGCTGCGCACCAAGCTGAAGTGGGGACAAAGATAGAACTAGTAGCACAGGTGGGCTGTCAGTGGTCAGTTGATGGCTGCTGCAGCGCGAAGTTCTTGCTCGCTCGTCATCTCGATGCGCACAGAACGCGGTAACCTTCTTCAAGTTGAGACGCTTGTTTTCGCCCTGTTGCTGGTCGCCGCGGGCGCCATGTGGGCGCAAGACCAGGACCAGAGCCGGCCGGCAGCGGACCTGATCATCACCAACGCCAAGGTGTACACGGTGGATAAGCAGCAGCCGCGGGCGGAAGCCGTGGCTGTTCTGGGTGAGCGCATCGCGGCAGTGGGCAGCGCCTCCGTAATTGATGCCTGGCGCGGGCCCGGGACGCGGGTGATTGATGCCGGTGGCAAGTTAGTGCTGCCCGGCTTCAATGACGCCCACGTTCACTTCGTAGACAGCGGACTGAGCCTGGCCAGCGTGCAACTGAAGGAAGCGGCCAGCCCGCAGGAACTTGCGGAGCGTCTGGCACAGTTTGCGGGGAAGCAGCCCAAAGGGCAATGGATTCTGGGCGGCAATTGGGACGAGCAGCGCTGGAATCCGCCGCAGTTGCCTACTAAAGAGTTGATTGACAGCCTCACGCCTGACAATCCCGTGGCGGTGAACCGCTACGACGGGCACATGTACCTAGCCAACTCGCTGGCGCTGAAGTTGGCCCATATCACGGCCAGCACGCCGGATCCGCCGGGCGGCGAGATTGGCCGCGACGCGCACGGGAATCCTACCGGCATCCTGAAAGACGCAGCGCAGAAACTGATTGACGCCGCCATCCCGCCGCTCAGCCACAAGCAAAGGCTGGCGGCGGCACGCCGCGCCTTGGAGTACGCCCGCAGCCTGGGCGTGACCAGCGTACAGGAGATGGGCAATCCCGGCGAGGACCTCTCGCGCAACCTGGAGGCCTACAAGGAACTGGAGGAAGAAGGAGAGCTGACGACGCGCATCTACGTGGCGCCCATGATTGAGGATTGGCAGAACTATGCCGGCGTGGGGATGCGGCACGCGTTTGGCTCGAACCTGCTGCGTACGGGCGCCATCAAGGCTTTCGCCGACGGCTCACTGGGCTCCAGCACGGCGTATTTTTTTGAGCCATACGCCGACAATCCGCACACGCGGGGCCTGCTGACCGATGAAATGCAGCCGCTCTCGAAGATGCGGGAGCGCATGATCGGCGCGGATAGGGCCGGGCTGCAGCTTTGTGTGCATGCGATTGGCGATGAAGCCATTTCGCTGACGCTGGATTTGTTTCAGGATGTGGTGAAGGCCAATGGAGAGAAGGACCGGCGTTTGCGCATCGAGCACGCGCAGCACATCGCGCCCAAGGATTTCGACCGCTTTGCCAGGCTGGGGGTGATCGCCTCCGTGCAGCCCTACCACGCCATTGACGACGGCCGCTGGGCGGAGAGGCGCACAGGCCCGGAACGCATCAAGACCAGCTATGCCTATCGCTCATTGTTGGACCACGGAGCACGCCTGGCCTTGGGCACCGACTGGGACGTGGCGCCGCTCAACCCGCTGTTGACGATCTATGCGGCGGTGACCCGGGCCACGCTGGACGGCAAAAATCCTAACGGCTGGATGCCGGAGCAGAAGCTGAGCGTGGTGGAGGCGGTGGAAGCCTACACCCTGGGCTCGGCTTACGCGGAATTTCAGGACAAGGAAAAAGGCTCGCTCACCCCCGGCAAGCTGGCCGATCTGGTGATTCTGAGCGACGATATCTTCAGCATTGATCCCAAGCTGATCCACAATGTGCAGGTGGAGACCACGATCCTGGGCGGGAAGGTGGTGTGGCAGCGGACAGCGCAGTAGACTGCCTCATCATTCGGGTATTGGCATTTCTCCCGTGGACTGTGAGATTTCAATGCCGGCAACCACTGCGGGTCGACCGCCGGATTTTATCGCAGATATGGCTTCATCGGACTGCCGGAAAATAGCAGGAAGCTTTTCTTGCCCATGAAAACCATTGCACCAAGCTTTCGCTGAACCGAGAAGATACCGTGCCTTCGGGCCGCAAATCTCTGCGATCTCTGCGTTAAGCCTTTGCCTTTTCCAGACGGAATAAGTCGGACAATTTTTCGCGGCGGCGGATGAGGCGCGCTTTCCTGCCGTCCACCAGGATTTCGGCCGGGCGCGGGCGGGTGTTGTAGTTGGAGGCCAGCACCATGCCATAAGCGCCGACGTCGAGGATGGCCAGCAGATCGCCATCCTTAACCGGCGGCATTTCACGCTCGCGGGCAAAGAAGTCGCCGGTTTCGCAAACTGGGCCCACCACATCGAACACCTGGTGCTCGCCGGCCGCGGCATCGCGCACCACCGGCACGATTTCGTGATAGGCATCGTAAAGAGCCGGCCGCACCAGATCGTTCATGGCGGCATCCACCACCAGAAATTTCTTGCTGTGGTTGCTCTTGTGGTAGAGCACGCGGGTGAGCAGCGCGCCCGCGGGCCCGATGATGGAGCGTCCCGGCTCCAGCAGCAGATGCAGCTTGAGTCCTTGCAGAGGAGTGCTGATTGCGGCGGCGTAATGGCCGACAAAATCCGCAAACTCAGGCAGGCCGATCTGGGTGTAGGCGATGCCCAAGCCACCGCCAGCGTCCACGTAGCGAATGGTGTGCCCATCTTCGCGCAAGCCCCGCACCAGGTCAGCCACCCGCTCCATGGCCGAGGTAAACGGCGCCAGGTTGGTGATCTGGGAGCCGATATGCACGCTGACCCCGGCAACTTCCAGGAACAGGCTGTCGGCCGCGCGAGCGTAAAGGCGAGATGCGTCGTGAATAGGAACACCGAACTTATGGCGATGCAGGCCGGTGGAGATATAAGGATGGGTTTCCGCCGGGACGTCCGGATTCACCCGCAGAGCAATGCGCGCGGTGATGCGGCGACGTTCGGCGCGTTCGGCCAGCAACTCCAGTTCGCTCTCGCTTTCGATATTGAAAAGCAGAATGCCGGCTTTGAGAGCGGCATCCATCTCGGCAGCGGTTTTGCCCACGCCGGAGAAAACAACCTTCCGGGCTGCCCTCCGGTCCACCTGCAGAACGCGCTCCAGTTCGCCTCCTGAGACGACATCGAAGCCGCATCCCATCGCGCTCAGCAAGCGCAGAATGCCAAGATTCGAGTTAGCTTTCACGGAATAGCAGACGGTGTGCGGCAAGCCGCGGAACGCGCGGTCAAACTCGCGGTAACGATGGCGAATAGTGTTGCCGGAGTATGCGTAAAGGGGCGTGCCAAACTTATCGGCCAACTCGGGGACAGCCAGGCGCTCGCAATGTAGCAGGAGCGCCGCCGCTTTAGGCGCGGGGCGATAGCTTAACCCGGGTGGGCGAAGCGAGATTTCACCAGCGGCGCCTTTTCTGGATTTGGGTTTGCCCACCTATTTGACCTTCAACGCGACCACGGTTTGGTCGTCGAAAGCTTCTACCCCGGAGGCGTGCTCATTGACGGCGGCAAAGATCTCAGCGACCACGTCGTTGGTGGAGCCTTCGCCGGCACGCGCCACCACCTTCTCCAGGCGCTCGCGGCCAAACAGGGCGCCGGTGTGGCTGCGAGCGTCGAGAATGCCGTCGCTGAAAAATACGAACAGGTCGCCGGGGTGGGTTTCAAACCCGAATTCGTCGTAGTCGGCATTTTCGAACAGGCCGAGAGGAAGACCGGTGGCCTCGATGATCTCCACCTTCCCGTTGTGCCAATAAATGGGGCGGGGCAGCCCGGAATTAGCGATGCGCAGGTGGCGCTCGTCATCATCCCAGACGGCATAGATGATGGAGACAAACTGAGCCTCGATGGGGCGCTCGCCCAAAGACAGATTGACGGCGGAGAGCATCTCCGCGGGCGAGGGCTCAACCGCGCAATGGGAGCGCAAAATCCCGCTGACTAAGGCGGCGTAGATAGCGGCCGGAGCGCCTTTGCCGCTGACGTCGCCAATGGCGATTGCGTGGCGGTCCAGCGAGTAGTCAAGAAAATCATAGAGGTCGCCGCCGATGGCGCGGGCAGGCACGAAACGGGCGGCAATGTCCAGATTCTTCATCTTGGGCTGGGCCTGCGGCAGAAGGCGCAACTGCAGCTCACGAGCCAGCATCAGGTCGCGCTCCAGGCGCTTCTCCTGGCGCGCTACCTGCTCGTACAGGCGCGCGTTTTCGATGGCGATGGCGATTTGCCCGGCCAGGGTAGTGATGGTGCGCTGGTGGTCCTCGTTGAAAAAGCCAACCCGCGTGTGCTCAATGTCGAGCACGCCGATGGCTTTATCCTTGTAAATCAGCGGCACGCAGAGCTCCGAGCCGGTTTCCGGGTTGAGTTCAATGTAACGCGGGTCCTTGCTAACGTCGCGGACCAGCACCGCCTGCTTGTGGCGGGCTGCCCAGCCCACCAGCCCGCGATCGAGAGGAATGTCATGCTTGACGTGCACGCTGGTCTTGAAGCGCAGGGAAAAGCGATGCTGCAGCTTGGAGCCGGTGGGATCGAGCAGGAGCACGCTGAACATCTGGTAGTCAATCAGGCGGTTGATGAGCTCACCCACGCGCTTGAGCAGTTGGTCGAGATTCAGAATGGAGGTGAGCTCACGGCTGATCTCGTTGAGCAGAGTAAGCGTGCGCGCCTGGCGGTTGGTGCGGGTATACAGGCGGGCATTTTCAATGCCGATAGCGACGCGCGAGGCAATCAAGGCCAGAACGCGCCGGTGCTCCTCGGTAAAGTAGTTGCGGTACGGCGCCTCGATGTCAATCACGCCGATGACGCGGTTTTTCACAATCAGGGGCACGGCCAGTTCGGAGCGCACGCGGGGAATGGCATTGATGTAAGCCGGCTCCTCGGCCACGTCGTTGACCAGCACGGCTTCGCGGCGCTGAGCGGCCAGCCCGGTAACGCCCTCGCCCACCTTGATGCGGATGCGCTCGGCTACTTCCGGCGGGTGGCCTATCTGGAAGCGGATGCGCATCTCCTGCGCTTTCTCATTGAGCAGCAGGATGGCGAAAATCTCGTAATCAATGATGCGGCGCACCAGTTCGGCCACGCGCTTCAGCGTGGTATCGAGGTCGAGCGAGGTATTCACCGCGTCGGCCACTTCCAACAGGAAGGACTCGATCCGTGCCGGCGAAACGGTTTGCGCTTGCGTGGTCTCCACTGTGCTTATGATAGCAGCCGCGCATTGGGCGGCAGGCCTGACACCGGGGCCACAGCTGGGACTGGCAACTCGGCGAGCGCAGCCATTACACTTGAACCGTGAAGATCGCGCTGGGCCAGATCAACACAACCATCGGGGATTTCAGCGGCAACGCGGGCAAGATTATCGCCTTCGCACAGCGAGCGCGTGCCGCGGGCGCCGGGCTGATTCTTTTCCCCGAGCTGGCCATCTGCGGCTATCCGCCCCGCGACCTGGTGGAGCGCCCGTCGTTTGTCGCACACAACCAGGAGGCTCTGGAGCGGATTGCGCGGGAAACGCGGGGCATCGCTGTGATCTGCGGCGTGGTCACCCCGGCGGAGGCGGAAACCGGCAAACGGGTAATGAACTCGGCGGCCTTGCTGCGGGATGGGCAGGTCGCCCTGATCCAATCGAAAATGCTGCTGCCCACCTACGACGTGTTCGATGAAATGCGTAACTTCGCCCCCGCCCAGAAGCAAGAACTGTTTTCGTTTTGCGGCAAGAAGATGGCGCTCACCATTTGCGAAGACGCGTGGAACGATAAGCACTTCTGGCCGCGGCGCCTTTACGGCCTGGATCCGGTGGAAGAGTTGCTGCGAGCCGGCGGCAACTTTTTGCTCAACATTTCCGCGTCGCCGTTCTGGGTGGGTAAGCGCGAGTTCCGCCAGAAAATGCTGGGCACCGTGGCCCACAACGACAAAGTGCCGGTGGTGATGGTGAACCTGGTGGGAGGCAACGACAGCCTGGTATTTGACGGCTCCAGTTTCGTGCTTGCCCCCGATGGCCGGGTGGTGGCGCAGGGCAAGAGCTTCGAAGAGGACTTGATTTTTTTCGATCCTGACGCGCTGGCCGGCGACCTTCACGAACAGGTGGAAGGCGACGATGCCAGCGCCTATTCCGCCCTGGTGTTGGGCACGCGCGACTACTGCCGCAAATGCGGGTTTACCCAGGTGACCATGGGGCTGAGCGGAGGCATTGATTCAGCGCTCACTGCCTGCATCGCGGTGGACGCGTTGGGAGCGGAAAATGTGTTAGGGGTAAGCATGCCCAGCCAGTATTCCTCGCAAGGCAGCATTGAGGATTCGCGCGCCCTGGCGGCCAACCTGGGCATCCGCTTCGAGGTGCTGCCGATCGCGGAGCTGTTTGAGGCCTACCGCAAAACCCTGCGTCCGGCCTTCAAGGAAATCCCGGAAGACGTGACCGAGGAGAACATCCAATCGCGCATTCGCGGCACGCTGCTTATGGCACACTCCAACAAGTTCGGCGGGATCGTGCTCTCGACTGGTAACAAGTCGGAACTGGCGGTGGGCTACTGCACACTCTATGGTGACATGGCGGGCGGATTGGCGGTAATCTCCGACGTGCCTAAGACGATGGTTTACCGGCTGGCGGAGTATGTGAATTCTCAAGCGCCGCGAATTCCGCAGGCTACCATCCAGAAGCCGCCTTCGGCCGAGTTGCGGCCCGACCAGAAAGATACCGACACACTGCCAGCCTACGAAGTCCTGGACCGGGTGCTGGAAGACTATATCGAGGACTTGAAGACGCCCCAGCAGATTGCCCAGGAGCGTGGCTTCGACCCGGCCCTGGTGCGGCGGGTGGTGTGCATGGTGGACCGCGCCGAATACAAGCGCCAGCAGGCTGCGCCCGGGCTGAAGATTACCGAAAAGGCATTCGGCTTGGGGCGGCGGTTTCCCATCGCGGCAAAGTATGAATAAACAATCAGCCACAGAGACACCGAGGCACTAAGTCATAAAGTACAAAGAGCCAACGACTTCCGAATCCAGCGGTTCGAACGTGCAGCAAGAATCAAAATTGCCCAAACAAAAGGAACCATCAATGTCCCAGAGCCTCCGCAAATTAGTTGTGCTGTTGCTGATCGGGTGTGCCGCGATCAGCTTCGCGGCGAAGCAGAAAACGGCGCCGCCCAAGCCCCACCCCGCCGCGCCTGCTGCTGGTGCCGCGCACCTGCCGACGGAAGCTACCGTCAACGATTTCCTGAAGCATATGTTCGGCTACGATGCCTCGCTTACCTGGAAGGTGGACTCGATCAAGCCGGCCAAGGATCCCGCCCTGTCCGAGGTAAACGTGATCATGAGCGGCAAGCAGGGGTCGGAAAAGGTAACGTTTTACGTGAGCCCCGACAACCAGTACGCGATCTCGGGCAATATGGTGCCCTTCGGAGCCCATCCCTTCGCGGAAACGGCGGAGAAACTGATTCAGGGCGCGAAGGGGCCTTCCCGTGGCCCAGCCAATGCCCCAGTAACGCTGGTGGAATTCAGCGACCTGCAGTGCCCGCACTGCAAGGAGGCGCAGCCCACCATCGAGAAACTGCTGGCGGACGAGCCCAACGTGCGCTTCATCTCGGAGAACTTTCCCCTCGCGTCGCACAACTGGGCGTTCAAGGCGGCGTCTTTCGCTGACTGCGTGGGCCGGGAGAACAACGCCGCTTACTGGAAGTTTGTGGACACGGTTTACAACCAGCAGCAGAACATCACGGAGTCCAACGCCACGGACAAGCTGACGGAACTGGCTACCGCCGCCGGCGTAGACGGGAAAGCGACGGCCACCTGCGCCGACCAGCCCGCCACCCGGAAACGCGTGGAGCAGGCGCTCAATTTAGGCAAAGACGTGGGCGTGACCGGAACACCTGCGTTATTCATCAACGGGCGCGGCACTAACCTGGGAATTCCTTATGAAGTGTTGAAGCAGATCGTGGACTTTGCGGCTAAAGAGAAATAGACGGCGGAAGCAACTACCTCGCCAGATGGTTTGGCGCACTGGCGGGAAAAAGCGATAATTTTGCTGATGGCCGATCCGGCGATCCTGACCCCCGACTCGATGCGCGCGGAAAAGCGCGCTGTGGCCGGCAATTCGGTTGTAGCCGCAATCGGCATTACCGCGCTCAAAATTGTTGTAGGCGTTTCCACCGGAAGCCTGGGCATCCTCTCGGAGGCGGCACACTCGGGACTGGACCTGATTGCCGCCCTGATCACGCTGTTTTCTGTCCGCGTATCCGACAAGCCGGCCGACGCCGACCACCAGTACGGACATGGCAAAGTTGAGAGCTTCTCGGCGTTTCTGGAAACGGGGCTGCTGCTGCTCACCTGCGTGTGGATCATTTATGAGGCCGTTGTCCGGCTGTTTTACCGGCACATCGAGATTGAGCCCAGCATAGCCGCGTTCCTCGTGATGTTCCTGTCCATGGGAGTGGACTTCTGGCGCTCGCGGGCGCTGGGGCGGATCGCCGTCAAATACGATAGCCAGGCCCTGGAAGCAGACGCGCTGCACTTCAGCACCGACATATGGTCGAGCGCGGTGGTAGTGCTGGGCCTGTTGCTGGTTGCGCTGGGGCGGATCTTCCACGTGGGCTGGCTGCGCGACGCCGATCCCATTGCAGCCCTGTTCGTAGCCTGCGTCATCATGTACGTGAGCTCGCGCCTGGCGCGCAAGACCGTGGACGCGCTGCTGGATGCCGCCCCCACCGGGATACGCGCCCGAATCATTGATGAAATTTCCAAGCTGGAGGGCGTGCTGGAACTGGACCGGGTGCGTATTCGCCGGGCAGGGAACCACTACTTCGCCGATGTTTCCGTGGGCTTAGGGAGAAATCTCACCTTTCAGCGCTCGGAGCAGATGGCGCATTCTGTGACGGCGGCGGTGCACCGAGTTTTGCCCGATGCCGATGTGATGGTGCATTCCATTCCCCAGGCACGCCGCGGGGAGAACATCTTCGACCGCATTCGCGCGGTAGCCATGCGCAATAATCTGAACGTCCATGACGTGAGCGTTCAGGACCTGGGTGGGCGCCTGCATGTGGAACAGCATCTGGAACTTGATGAACAGCTCAGCCTGTTGCAGGCGCACGACCGCGTCAGCACGCTCGAGTCGGAGATTCGCGATGACATCCCGGAGATTTCCTCGATTCTGACGCACATTGAGAGCGAACCCTCCACCATCGAAGCTGGAGACGAGATAGGGGAAAACCGCGAGCTGGAGCGGAGATTAAAGCGAAATGTGAGGGATTTCAAGGAAGTGCTTGATTTGCATGACGTTCAGATTAAGCGCGTGCGGGGGCGCCTGTACCTTTCTTGTCACGTGACTATGTCCGACGACCTGCCGCTGTCGCGCGTACATGATGTCATCACCGAACTGGAGATCCGCTTCAAACAGGCTGCGCCGCAACTGTTTCGGGTATTGATTCATCCCGAACCGCAGACCGACAACACAAGATAATTTACGAATGAAGAATTAAGAATGAGGAATGGAAAGCAGGGTTGGAGCGGGCAGGCTTCATTTTTCCGATTTGGCGCAGGGAAGGCGAAAAGCTGATCTCGATTCGCTTATGGCAGGGGCGATT
>Ga0075426_10001539_pt1 | contig 16435 bp, 18 predicted proteins | sample SoiMethybrSBSTD5_FD_75304 | JGI IMG/M metagenome (GOLD analysis project Ga0075426, IMG submission 75304) | Bulk soil microbial communities from a Populus tree surrounding site in Tennessee, USA - Soil MetaG P. TD hybrid SBSTD5 | ecosystem: Environmental > Terrestrial > Soil > Tree plantation... | reverse complement strand
TCAAGGAAGGCGGTATTCTGCTCTCTGTTCACTGCGACAGTTCGGACTGGGTGAAGCGCGCCAAGGATCTTTTGAAACAAACCGGCGCGGAGGATATCTCGTCGGCCGGTGAAGCTGCGGCGGATTATGAGAAGACTGACAGACCCGTACGGCGGGCTGGCGTTTAGACGTTTGCATATCGTTTTTGCGATGGCGAGCCGGCTTTCGAGCCGGCCGCCTCGTTAGCGGATATCAGTAACTGAAACTAAAGGAGAGCGTATGTCATTTCTGGCTTGGGTGGTTCTCGGTCTGATTGCCGGGTTCATCGGAAGTAAGATCGTAAATAAGACCGGTGAAGGTTTTTTTCTCGACATCGTGTTGGGTATTGTCGGCGCCGTTGTGGGAGGCTGGTTGTTCCACTTTTTTGGCGCCGCTGGAGTAACCGGTCTCAACCTCTACAGTCTCTTTGTAGCGGTTCTTGGTTCAGTGGTTTTTTTAGTTGTCTATCACGCTCTTTTTCGACGGACAGCGGCCTAGGGTCTAAGGGCAGCCGGTTCCGAAACGTGCACGCCGATCCTTGAGCCGCGACGCAATTGAGGTGCCGCGCTATTAACCATAACAGGTTAAGATCATTTACTTTTCCACGAAAGTATGCGATATTTGGCGTGCTGCTTAATCTTATTGAGTTAAGCAGGAAGGGCTGCGGCGAAAATGGACGTTGCTCTGGTGATCAGCCGGCGCTTGAAACAATTGGGACTGGACCAGAAGGACTTGGCGGCCGCCGCGCAAGTGACGGAGTCCTACATTTCACAGTTGTTGGCGCGGAAAAAGGCCCCGCCTGCACCTGACCGAACCGATATCTACGACAAGATCGGAAAATTCCTCAAGCTTCGGAGCGGTGAACTTGCGAAGCTGGCGGACGTTCAGCGCGAAGAAGCGCTGAGGAAAAAGGTGGCCGAACCGCCGGCACCGTTGTTTCATGAGTTTCGCGAACTGATTCTCCGCAAATGTGCGCCGGCCGAACGCAAGCGGGTACGCGCCATCTTTGAGAAAGCGCCCTTCGGCGAGCTCGAACGCCTGGTCACACAGAAGCTTTTGGATGTGGCCAAGAAAGTCGCCAAAGAAGAACTGGAAAGTGAAAACTGGCTCCGCCTGGTAGCCCGGCTCAGCAAGCTGAGCTATGAGGAAATGCGGGTCATGATTCTCGAGTTTCTGGATACGGATGTCTTCCATGTATCTGTCGAGAACTGCGTCTCGTTTCTCGATCCGCTGATCGAGTCGTGGGATATCGACCTCGAAACCTTTGGCGTGGAAGTCGTACTGAACCGCAGGCTGGCCATCGAGCGAGTCAAGCGATTTGAGTTTGTAGAAAAGAAGCCAGAGCCGGTTGTCCACCGCGAGCCTGGTCTGGAAGAGTTCCTCAAGGATACCTCCCTCAGCGGCGATGCCACCAAGGACGAAATCGAGTTTCTCAAGAGGCTGAAGTTCAACGGACGGCGGCCTGCGCCGCTTTATTATTACCGCGAGCTGCAAAACCTCAGGGACCCGCTTCATTTCCACTAGTTTCCGGACAGAATAGACAGGAGAGTGTTCCATGATTACCGCACCGATCGGCCCTAGCAGGATACTGGCCGGTCGTAAGCGCTCATCTCTTGTGCGTTGGGGCCTGATGGTGTTGGCTTTGGTCGCGGTCATCTTGGGCGGTATGGTCATCCTGCTCGTTCGGAACTGGCCGTTTACGCGGCAGGCCGTTACCGTCGCACTGCAGGATCGGTTCGCCAGAACGGTCGAAATGCGCAGTTTTCGCGGCACCTACTTTCCGCCAGGATGTGTAGTGGAAGGACTCAGCTTCCTGCATCGGAAACACAAGAATCTTCCGCCGCTGATTACCGTTCGAACGCTGATTGTCCAGGCCAGCTACGGCGGCATGTTCAGTTTTCAAAAGCGCGTCGGTTACGTTCAAGTGATCGGGTTGCATGTATTGGTGCCCCCAAAGAGTCCGAACGGCCAAGGGGGCGGCGTGATGCCGTTGACAGATAGCAGCTCGAAAGACTCTCTGGCGATTGGCGAGATAAGAGCAGATGGCGCGGTGCTGGAGTTCATGTCCAGCCGGGGAGACAAAGAACCGTTCAAGCTGGAGGTTCATCAACTCACACTCGACCATGTGGGCGAAAAGGGGCCGATCATCTATCACGCCACGCTGCTAAACACAGAGCCGCCGGGGGAAATCCGCTCAACCGGTCAATTCGGCCCGTGGAATTCGGATGCGCCTGGCAGCACGCCGGTTTCGGGTTCCTACACTTTTGACGACGCGAATCTGGGCGTGTTCGAAGGCATCGGCGGAACGCTCTCGTCTCACGGCAAGTTCAACGGAACGCTCGAGCATATCGAATCCGATGGCGGCGCCGACGTACCGAACTTCCACGTTTCCAGCAGTGCCCATATCGTTGACCTGACCACCGAGTTCCAGGCGGCAGTTGACGCGACGAACGGGGACACTCAATTTCTCAACGTCCGATCGCATTTTCAGCGAACAACGGTGCTATCGAGCGGCGGCGTCACCGGCCAGCCCGGCCAGCCGGGAAAAGCAGTGGCGCTGGAGATGACCGTGAAGGACGGCCGCATCGATGATCTGTTGCGCCTTATTATGGAGGACAAAAATCCCTCGATGACGGGTAGCGTCAGCTTGCATGCGAAGGTAAGAGTGCCGCCGGGGCCGCCGGGATTTCTCAAAAAGCTGAATCTTGAAGGTGACTTCGGCATCGGCAATGAACGCTTTACGAACGCGGAAGTGCAGGTGCCCATCAACAGGCTGAGCGAAAGTGCCCGCGGCGAGAACAAGCAACAGCAAGCAGATGATCCTGAAACCGTGCTCTCCAATATAAAGGGGCACGTCTCCGTCAAGAATGGGATTGCGACGCTGTCTAATGTCTCGTTCAGCGCCCCGGGCACGCTGGCTGAGATTCGTGGCACATACAACCTGCTCGACAAAAGCGTCAACCTACAGGGAGTCTTGCACACGAATGGAAAGTTATCCGACACCACATCCGGCTTCAAAGCACTCGTGCTGAAAGCGGTCGGTCCGTTCCTGAAGAAGAAAACCGTAACGGTCGTGCCATTCACGGTCACTGGCACATCTACCAAGCCATCATTCGCGCTGGATTTCGACGCGAAACGGACGCTCTAACCCAATCTCCTATTCAGCCGGTCGGCGCTGGCCATGAATCAAGGCCAGTGCTGCCGGTTGGGGCAATTGGTAATCCGAATAAGTAAGAATTCTGTTGATGTCGTAACTTTTTACGAAAAGGATCTTGGTGCTCGCTCGCAACTCGATACGCTTCGGCAGCCAGATCCCATCATCGAAGCTGCTCTGTTCCATGGTGATGTGCGAGCCGCGCAGCACGCGCGCCAGGAATAACCCCAGCGAGAACGGCTGCGTCACTTCTCCTTCGATTTTGACCCACCCGAAGTCCTGCTTGTCCACCCAGAGCTTGCCCTGCACCTTGGACATCAGCTTGCCGTACTTGCCGTTCGCGCGATAGCCGGCTCGCGGCGTCGCCCGCAGCACATAGGCGGGCCGGCCGTTGATTGCCTCTTCGCCGATGAGCTGGAAGTCGAAACCTTCGGGTACTTCCCGGATAAACGACCTATTCTCCCGCTGCTCGCGCAGTCGCGCAGCACGTTGCTGCGGAGTCTCGCGTTGTAGGCTGGCGAGCTTCTCGTCCTGCTTCCTTTTTTCCTCGGCTGATGGCGGCCGCCCGTTGCGTTTCACGAGCTGCTCGAACGGGGCTTCGCCTACAAGAATGATGATCGAATCATCGACATCTTGCGACCTGACCCGTCCGTCCGGATCCAGGCGCCGGTCCTCATCCCGTTCTTTGTATATGTAATGATCCCGCGCCTCCCAACTCCGCTGTGTCGCCGCGATGGACCGCAGCATGATCTGGCGGGCGTCCACGACGCTTCCATGATTTTGGGGCTTCCCTGAAGTAGAACTGTTACTTTGGGCAAAGAGCGGGGCTGAAACTGCGAGGATGATGGCAAGCGTTTTCATTCCGAATTGACCTCACTCTTACACGGGAAGTTACTTGCCAGCCGCTTACACAATATTTCTGCGTCCCTGAATGAGCTGGATCACCAGGACCACCACCGCGAGCACCAGCAGGATGTGAACGATGCCACCCATGGTATAGGAAGTGACCATTCCCAGCGCCCACAACACGAACAGAATCACACAAATCGTCCAAAGCATATTCTTGCCTCTTTCGAAAGACCTTATTACTCTTTCCCAAGTAGTACCAGCAAGAGCGGGGCCAAATAGAACTTTTCGGCGCGGAGCGGTTACGGTGTCCGATCCAGGCTCGAGTAATATGCATTGTTCGCACTGAGATGCAATACTTACACCCGCAAGTGCTGAATTTGCGCTCGCTCAGGTTTCGCTTTTGAGATCCGGGTCAGCCGAAGGAAGGGTGAAGTAGAACGTCGAGCCCTTCCCTGGCGTCGATTCGACCCAAATGCGCCCGCCATGCCACTCGATGGCCTTCTTGCAGAACGCGAGTCCCAGTCCGGTCCCGGGGCATTCCTTTCCGTGCAGCCGCTTAAATACGCCGAAGATGCGCTCGCGGAACGCCGGATCTATCCCGGGACCATTGTCTCGGACCGAAAATACCCATTCCGGATTCTCTCGCCTGGCAGAAATGTGGACCCGCGGATGCGCTGTGCCACAGTATTTCACTGCATTTCCGATCAGGTGCTTCAGGACTCTCGTAAGGATCTCGGCGTCTCCCATTACCGCCGGCAATGGATCATGAGTGATGGTTGCGCTCCCTTCTTTTGGCTGCTGGTCCATCGAGAGGAGCAGGACCGCCTCCATATCCGTTCGTGATGGCTGCCGGTTGCCGGTCTCGATACCCGCGTACTCGACAATGTCGGTCAGCAGCGATTGCATTCTGGCAACGCCCTCCTGGACGCGGCCGAGCCATAGATCGGCGTCAGAATCCAGACGGGCGGCATTCATTTCGGCCATGAGTTGACTATTCGCCGCGACGTCGCGGAGAGACTCGCGCAGGTGGTGAGCGGCGATCGAGACGAACTCTTCGAAGTCCGCGTTCGCTCGCTCCAGTTGCTTCTCTACCTGGAGGCGGCGCTCCGTTTCCGCGTTGAGGGCCTGGCGCAAACGATCGATTTCGTCTTCAGGGACGTTCCGGTCGGTGGGATTCATGGCGGTGCATGTGTCGGGGGGAATGGCCCTCACTGGGTTGTGCCGCCATGGCCCGGGATCCGGCTCGCTGCTACGCTCCGGGCGGAAATAGTGAATTTAAACGTAGCCCCTTGGCCGGTTTTCGACTCCACCCAAATTCGTCCGCCGTGGCGCTCGATCACCTTTTTGCATAGCGCAAGTCCAATGCCCGCGCCGGGAATGTCCGGCCCATGCAAACGCTTGAACATGCCGAAAACCCGCTCGGCGTCTTGCGGATCGATACCGATTCCGTTATCCCGCACGGCGAAAAGCCAAGCCTCTCCGTCTCGGTGGGCTGCGATATGGATTCTCGGCGCTTCTTCGTTTCTGTACTTGATCGAGTTCGCGATAAGGTTCTGGAAAACCTGAATAAGCATTACCTGTTCCGCTACCACTGTCGGCAGCGGTTCCGAAGTGACTTTTGCTCCACTCTGTGTGATGACGGCCTGGAGGTTGGCCAGCGTCTGGGCGAGAACGTCGTTGCAGTCGACCGGGCCAAAGCTGTCCTGGCCCTGCTCGGTAGTCTCCCAATAATTAAGCAGGGCTTTGAGCAGGGCTTCTATTCTCAGCGCCCCCTCTACCGAATAGCCGATAAATTTATCCGACTGTTCACCCAGCTTTCCTTCATGCTCCCGCGCCAGCAACTGAGTGAAGTTCACCACCATCCGCACAGGCTCCTGCAGGTCGTGCGTGAGCGCATAGGCAAAATTCTGAAGTTCCGCATTGGTCGCCTTGAGCGCATCCTCGGTTCGTTTGCGGTCGGTCGTGTCCTCAATCGCGAGGAGAATGGTCCGCGCTTGGGCGTTGGCATCGAAGACCTCGCGGGCATTAAGCAGCATCACTTTTCGCCCAACACGCGCAAATTCGTGCACCACTTCAAAGTCGCGGAATGTCGCGTGCGCGGGGAGAATGTTGTCCAGCAGTTCACGCAGCTTCGGGATGTTCCATTGTCCCTCTCCAAGATCGTAGATGAGGCGATCCTCGGTCTCCTTAGGGGTGACCTGGAACGTTTCATAAAACGCCCTGTTGGCGCTTACGACTCTCAGGTTGTGGTTCAGAATCACCAGAGGCTCCCGGACCGTATCCACAATTGCCTCGGCGAAGTCCAGACCGCGCTTGGCGGCATCAATATCAATCAGCATCACGACAGCACCGTCGGTTTTCCCGTTCGGCCCCGCCGACGGCAGTATGCGGAGCGAATACCAATGCCCGTGCGCATCCCGGATATCATGGGGCTTCCGATTGCCGCCCTCCATGGCATCCAGCAGCAGCCGCCGCAGATCCGGAAGCTCAATGTTCGGCTGAAGATCGGTGATCAATCGCCCGGCATCGGATGCGAGCAGATTCAACATGGGTTCGATGGCCCGGGTGAAGCGGCGAATGCGCAGATCCTTCCCCACCATGACCAGCGGGATATTGATGCTTTCGAGAAGATTTGTCAGATCCCGATTGACATGGCTCAATTCCGTGTTACTGGTCTTGAGCTCCTCATTCAGCGTGTTCAATTCTTCATTGGCTGACTCTAATTCTTCCTGGGCGGTTTCCAACTCCTCATTACCGGCTTGCGCTTCTTCGCTCGCGGACTTGAGCTCTTCCAGAGCGCTTTCCTTTTCGTCGATGATCGATTGCAGATACTCCTTGGTGGCCGCAAGCTCCAGCCCCAGCCGGGCAGCCTCTTCGGCGCCATGCCTCGCTGTTTTGCGCTTTCCGTCGGCAGCCTTCGTCGTTCCCGGCTCTGGCCCGGCGGCGGGCGCCGCGTCCTCGAACAGGATGAGGAAATAGCGTTCTTTGGACGGAGATGATTCCCGGAACGGGATCACCTTAATCTTGACTTCGATGAACTGGCCGCTGCTCTCGAGCCGCAAGCCCTCCTCTTTGGCCACGGCGTTACTTTGTCTGGCGGTTTGGACCGCCTTGTTCAGGCCCGCTATCATGCCTTCTCGCACCATCTTCAGGACGTTATGGCTCAACTCTCCCGACGGCAGCTCGAGATAGGGGCCCGTGCGTCCCCGGACCTGAACGATTTGCATGGCATCGTCAATGACGACACCCGCCGGAGCATATTCGGCCAGGGCCAGCCGGTCGGCTTCTGTCTGCACGGCTCGGATGTCCTTAGCCATCCCCTGTTGGAGGTCCACCCGGCGTCCGGCGCGGCGGTCTTCGCCGTGATCGGGAACCGGCGCGCCCGCGGCCGGCAGCGGGCAATAGATCTTGTGTCTCTTGTCTACTTGATGAAATAAATCCGAACGCGTGCCGACGCTTTCCGAGGGACCCAGCACCAGGAACCCCGCCGGCTTGAGGGCGTAATGCAGGATCGAGAGCGCCTTGCGCTGCAATACTGTTCCCAGGTAGATCAGCACGTTGCAGCAACTGACGAGGTCCACCTTGGAAAAAGGCGGATCGTGCACCAGGTCGTGCCTTGCAAAAACGCATACGTCACGGATGCTCTTCGCGATCTGGTAACCGCGTTCCGACCTCGTAAAGAACCGCGCCAGTTGCTTCGGCGAGAGAGGCGCCAGCCCACCTTGCGTGTATATGCCGGCGCGGGCTTTTTCGATTGCTGTTTCGCTGATATCCGTGGCGAAAACCTGAAACGGAATGTTTACTGCCGCCTCGTCCAGGAACTCCACCATGCTCATGGCGATCGAATAAGCTTCCTCGCCCGTGGCGCACCCAGGCACCCAGATCCGGACCGGATCCTCGACCACCCGATTCGCAACCAGCGCGGGAAAAACCCGCTTCCGCAATTCCCGGAAGACCGCGGGTTCCCGAAAGAATGCCGTGACCGTAATAAAAAAGTCCTCGCACAACGCCTTTGCTTCCCCTTGCGTCCGTTCGAGATCCCCAATAATGTAGTCTTCCAGGCTCTCGAATCCGCGGAGGGCCATGCGCCGCCTGATGCGCCGCTTGATGGTGTTGTGCTTATAGTGCGTGAAATCCACTCCAGTGGCGCTCCGCAAGAGCCGGAATACCTTGCCTAAGTCGGCATCCGCCTCGTTTGATGGCTCCATCTCTTGCTCGGGATCGAGCCTGATATAAAAATGGGGCGCCATGGCCACCAGCTGCCTGGCAATCCCTGCGGGCGGCAGTACAAAATCCACCCCCCCGGCGGCGATGGCGCTTCCCGGCATCCCGTCGAACTTCGCGGATCGCTTCTCCTGCGCGAATGTGATACCACCTTCCGCCTTTATGGCCTGGAGGCCCAGGGTCCCGTCCGATCCAGTTCCAGACAGCACGACGCCGAAGGCTTGGCTGCCCCGGTCTCCGGCCAGCGTGCGCAGAAAAGAATCGATTGGCATGTTGCGGCCACTATTCAAGCGGGGCGGCGTATGCAGAACCCCATCGGAAATATCTAAATTGCATTTCGGTGGAATGACGTAAACGTGATTGGCCTCGGCGCGGGTATCACCCTTTAATTCGCTCACGGGCATCTTGCTTGCCCTCGAAAGCAACTGGGTCAGATGACTCTCGTGCTTCGGATCCAAGTGCTGAATCAGCACAAAGGCCATTCCGGTATCAGCCGGCAGATGGGTCAGCAGCTCCGTGAATGCCTCCAGCCCCCCGGCGGAGGCGCCGATGCCCACAATCGGGAATGAATCGCCTTGCCCGTTTTCCTTCGCGGCTCGAATGGTGCTACTCCCGGCTTGGGCGGTGCCCCGGAGTGTTGAGTGCGGCAGGCGCGCGACCTTGCGTGCCAGACGTCTACCGGCAGTCTTTCTTGCCACACAGCACCTATACCTTTCCCGTATCAGCGACCAAGCGCTCCAGACTCGCAGCAAGCGTCGTGCCAGTCCAGCGCTTGAATTGTAACGCAGCCGGCAGGGCCCGGAAGCTGACCAACGCCGCTCCCGGCCGAAGTATAGTTCGAACCTGAGCAATATTGAACAGACACCAAATTAGGCCTGGCCCTATCCTGTAAGCTCCTAGCGGGCAATATGGATATTCAGAAGATTTTGGCGGGCCTTCGCGAACAACGTGACCAGGTTTCCGCCGTAATCGAGGCGCTAGAAAAGATCTCCGACACGCAAACACCCAGAAGAGGGCGGCCTCCCAAGTGGCTGACCCTGAATCGGATCCAGGCGTCGAAGAATGGCGTCAATGGCTCAATGAATGGGTCGCTTCATTTGCCTGCTCCCAAGAAATCAGGCGGCAATTCCACGTTCGCCGCAACTAACCGGGGACCAGGGAACTAAGCACGCGTGCCTAATCCGGCCCAACACAATCCAGCGTGCAGTCACACGATTTTGGTGGTCGACGATGACTGCGCGATTCGGACCCTAGTAAAGACCTTATTGGAAATTGAAGGATATGCCGTGCTCATAGCCGACGATGGCAAGACAGCGATGAAGTTATACGACCAGTCCACGGTCGCGCTGCTGTTAACCGACGTGGTTATGCCGAACATGAATGGGCTGGAATTAGCGGATCAGCTTCTACAACGGGAGCCGGAGCTACGGATCCTCTTCATGTCGGGTACCGGGGACGCTAACCGTGGTTTTGGATGCGTGGCAAAGCCATTTACGGCAGCCGGACTGCTTCGCAGGATCAGTGAAGTGCTGGAATCGCTGCCAGCTGTTCAGATTGCTCGAACAACCGCGGCATAACGTCGGGGACGGGCTAAGCGGTACCGCAGCAGTTCGAATGGACCCCGGCCAGCAGATCCTTGATGAGTTTGCCAATCTCCAGGAACTGATCGAGGCCTGTAGGCTTGTTGACGAATTGCGCCACCCCGAGATCCATCAGCCGGGTCCGGTCCCGCCGGGACTGTGAGGAGCTCCACGCGCATATTAGAGAACCGGCGAGATGCTTGGCATCGCGAATCTCGCGCAAGATGTCTTCGCCGTTATATTTGGCCAGGTTCAAGTCCACCAGGATCAGGTCTGGAATTGGTGCATCCCCATAAGGGCCTTCCCGGCGAATGAAGGCCAGGGCTTGCTCTCCATCGGCGAGCTGCGTCAGTTCAAATAAGAAGTTTTGCTGATGCAGAGCCCGCTCGAGAAGGTAGACATCCGAACTGTTGTCTTCAATTACTAGTATCCGGGCCGCCGTCATGCTCCTACCTGCATTGTCTCATCTCTCCATACCCGCTGCCTCGCGCCGTGGCCTCTCTCAAAGAGACCGCGGCGAGTTGTACGTGCTCCCCTCCTAGGAGAGGCGGTTGGAACGAATCCTGAGGACCACAAAAGCGGCCATGGACAGGATTCCAAGCAAGCCGAGCAGCGGCATGCCGCTGGCGGTATGCGGCAGCGTTTGCTCCGGCTCGACAGCCGCCGCCGGCGCTGCTGCTGCGGTCTGAACAGGTTCAGGGAGTGGCGCCGGCTCAGCCACTGCCAGTTCGCTGGTCTTGCCACCTTCGTCAACAACCACCACGGGCGCTGTCTTCAGATCCTCTTCGGCTCTGGTGTCCACTTCGATTGCCGGCACGGGAGCCTTATCGAAAGTGGCAATCTGCACGGCCGTTTGTTTGTGATAGGCGAATTCCTGTCCGAAGTTGTCGCCCGGGTAGAACCATGCGCGCATGGCTTTAGGCTGTCCTGCCGGAACTTCCCAGTACTGGAATACGGTCTTCCCGGTGGGTTGCAGCCGATAATTCGGAATAGCCAGAATCGTGGTGATCACGTGCTGCTGATCTTTGTCAAAAACGCGAACAATATGCCGGTCTGAGAGTGAGTCCACCAGCACCATGACATATTCGCCCGGCTGAAGCGTTACGGTGTGGTCCGGGGTACAGCAGGACGGCATTTGAATCGTCTCATTCACCGTAAGGATGGTTTTCTTGTCCCATTGGTCTGCCTGAAGGCTTGGCAGCAGGGCAACGCCGATACATCCGGCGAAGGCTGCCAATGCGATATTCGATAGGTATTTCATTTCTTCTTGATCTCCTTGTCTCCGTTAACATAGGCAGATTGGGCACCAAAGCCTGAACCTCCCTGAAAGGCGGCCCTGACTAGTGAACTGACAACGAGTTATGCAATTCTTGCCGTCGAGAATGCAGGAACTGCCGCTGACCCGGTGTCACGAGGCCAGACGGGCAGCCACGGTGGCGATTGCCACCGCAGCCGCAATCATGCCTACATAAAGTAAATACCTCTTGCGCCACTGCCTTCCCTCGGCCTCGGTCTGCGCCTCATTGACTCGCGCCGCCTCGTCCCAGAGTTGTAACTTGCGTTCTGAGGAAAGTTCCATGTTCAATGTAATGCGGATTCCAACTGCTTTAAATACGTCCCAACAATACCAGCGCTATGACCACTAACAGAACGGCGCCCAGCACCCCGGAGGGGCGGTAGCCCCAGTTCCGGCTATGGGGCCACGCCGGAACCACTCCCAACAGTAATACGATCAACAAAACAACCAGCAGCATACTTCCTCTCCTTCAACGCATCTACGAACAATGCCTTAGCGGATTCCGCCAACTCCTATGGCACGTAAGGCTCCATTCGTCACTCTGCGTTGGAGGCATGGCGAACGACGTGCTTATTACTCCCGCGTACCGCGTGACAGTCAGAGGCTGTGTATGACACCTAGAGAACATCCATTCGATCCCAAGGTCTTCCTGGCCAAGGTTGGCAATGGAAGAAGCATGGCGGAATACCATAAGAAACAAGTGGTTTTCGCGCAAAGCGACCCGGCGGACGCGATTTTTTATATTCAAAAAGGCAAGGTCAAGCTCACGGTCGTCTCCGACAACGGCAAAGAAGCGGTCATCGCCATCCTGGGAATCGGTGACTTCCTTGGCGAGGGGTGCCTGGCGGGCCGCTCATTGTACCTGTCAACCGCCACGGCAATGTCAGAGTGCTCGATTGTGCGGCTGCAGAAATCGGGCATGATCCGCCTGCTTCACGACGAACCGGCTTTTTCAGAGCTGTTCGTGTCCTATCTGCTGTCGCGTAACATCCGGATCGAGGAAGACCTGGTAGATCAGCTTTTCAATTCCAGTGAGAAGAGGTTGGCGCGGGTGCTTCTGCTGCTGGCTAATTTCGGGAAGGAAGGCAAACCGGAGCCGGTGATCGCCAGGATCAGCCAGGAGACACTGGCGGAGATGATTGGCACTACTCGCTCGAGAGTCAGCTTCTTCATGAACAAGTTCCGGAAGCTGGGATTCATCGAATATAACGGCGAGGTTAACGGCGGGCTACACGTTCACAGCTCGCTGCTGAACATCGTCCTGCACGATTGACGTGGCGATAGCGGGCCAAGGGGATGGCATGAAGACAGCACCGGCGGGGATGAGCGGATTTCAAGAGACCCTGGAACGAAAAGGGGCCGACTTGGCTCAAGGCCTCCGGAAGCGGGATGACATCGCCATCGAGAAGAGCGCGGATCAAATGGATGAGATTCAATACGCGTCCGAACGATATCTGGCGATACGCAACGTGGACCGGGAGTCTCGCCTGCTGGGGCAGGTAAAGGCCGCAATACGAAGGATCCACGACGGCAGTTTTGGAACCTGCATCGACTGCGAATCGGCAATCAGCCCAAAACGGCTCGCAGCCGTGCCCTGGGCGCCGCGTTGTATCCAGTGCGAGGATGCTGCCGACCGGGATGGGCAGGAGGAAACGGACTTCGTGAACGAAAGTGCCGACAATGCAGCGTGAAGGAACGGTTCCTGCCGTCTATACCACCAGGAACATCGGGTCGTGACGGCAGGCGTACGCCCGGGTGAACTCCGCACCAAGATAAAACACCTGCGCCGAATAGTAGACCCAAACCAGCAGGATTACCAGCGAGCTCGCCGCTCCGTAGGTGTCCGTAAAACCCGCCTTGCCAAGATACAGTCCCAGCAATGATTTTCCCGCAGTGAACAAAAGCGAGGTGAGCACCGCGCCGACCGTCACATCGCCCCATTTCAGCGGCACATGCGGCAGAACTTTAAAAACGAAAGCGAACAGAACCGTGATGACCACAAAAGAAACCACCCAATTGGCGGTCTGAATCAGGGCGCGCGGCGGAACGGCAATCGAGCTCAGGTACTGGCCGGCGGCGGAAGTCCACACGCTCACAATCAGCGATGCCAACAGAAACAAGCCGGCGCCCAGCACAAGCGCGAATGAAAGAAGCCGCCCTTCCACCAGATTCCACATGCTGCGCGCCCGGGTGCAAGTGGTGTCTTCGGGAACCTTCCAGATCGTGTTTAGAGCATCCCTCAGTTCGCTGACCACCGCCGTGGCGCCGAAGAACAGAGTGATCAGCCCCAGCACCGTGGCCGCGATCCCGCTCGAAGGCCGGTGCGCCCCTTGGAGCAAGGTTTGAATTACCTTGGCGCCTTCATATCCCACCAGGCCTTGGATCTCGGAAACCAGGCGGCCCTCCGCGGCCCTGGCGCCGAATGCGGAACTGGAGATAGCGAGGAGAATCACCAGAGTGGGGGCCAGCGACAGTGCGATGTAATAGGCCAGCGCCGCCCCCAGCCGTGGCGCTCTGTCGTTTTGCCAGTTCTGCACCGTAACTCGGATTAGAGATACGATCTCGTGGTAGTGGTTCAGCTTGACGTCTCGTAGCCGATCCGAGCCGCTTCGAAGAGCTGTCGGCGAATCTCGGAGTAACGCGCATGAGCATTGTTTTCGCGAATGCGTTGCTCTGCTATATCTGAGCGAATCTGAATAGATGACGGTTCGGGGAGGCAGTGGCCGAACAACTCGCACATCCTATCGGCCTCGTGCACATAGTGCTTCAGTGTCTCCCAACACTTCGCGTGTAGTTCTGCAAATTGTTTCGGATTCATTTCTTGCTTTCTTTACAGTACGACTCGAACCATCAGGAACGCTGGTTGACGGGTTTCTTTGCGCACGAGTGCGTGATGCGCCGGACGGCCGAGCCGACAAAGAAGCCGATGGCGGTTGCGGCCACTAAAGATCCTGTTGGGTACCGGCGAACGAGCTGCCGGCAGCCGGCAAACATGCTCTTCAAGTCGTGATCCTCGACGTAGGATGCCGAGCCATCCAGCTTATCCGCCGCGCTGGTTGCCAGGCCGTCGATCACATCCCGGCCATTGCGCGCCGTGGAGCGAACCGACGAGGCCGCCGAACGAAGTGCGCCCGCCGTCTCCATGCGCGCCTCATCGAATTTTCTGCCGGCGGACCGGCTTAGGTCTTCCGCTCGTCCCTGCGCCTCAGCCGCTTTTGCGCCGAGCTGCGACGCTGTTTCCGTCAAATCCGTCATAAGTAGTCCTTTCGGTCTAAGACCCGGTAAGAATGTGTTTGTAGGCCTCTTGTGCGGCCTCGTACGCACGCCGTGAGTGCTCCAGCGCCTGGCGCGAATGCTCGTGTCCGGTCTGATGCTCCCCTGCTTCGTAGTGCGCCGCGGCGGCGCGGTGCGCGTGCGCGGCAAGATCGTGGTATTCGGCAGCTTTCTGGTGCGAATCGTTCATGGTTGATGCGTCTCCGGCCATGCGGCAACAGATGACTCGTCTCAACCATACATCAATATCTAAAGTAACGATGTGCAAATTTGAGCAGATTACAAGAAATGTGTCTGTTATAGTTAGGCGCGATACATAATTGCGGCGCCTCCTGTGACGGCTCTGTAGGGGCGACGGCTTCGCTGGATACCCCGCAGGCCACAGATCCCGGTAGCGTCAAGTATGAAATTACCCAGGATTCCGGATAGCGGCCGCGCCAGCGGGGGTGGGGCGATGCACGCTATAGCATTGCGCGATGGCGCGGGCCTGGTATGAGCGCGGTGCGCCGGACTAACGCGCCTTCCAATACAGGAACTATAGTCCTGGTGTTTGCAGTCGTCGCGGCGTTGTATTTTGCACGCGACATCCTGATTCCGCTGGCATTCGCTCTAACCCTGACGTTTTTGCTGACGCCGGCGGTAACGTTCCTCGAAAAGTTACGAATGGGCCGCGTCCTGCCCGTCATTCTGACGGTCCTGGTGTCGATGGCGGCTGCCGGCTGGATTACATGGATTATTGCGGATCAACTGGTTGATGTCGCCAGCCAGCTGCCCACTTACCGCCAAAACATCCACGCCAAGATTGAAGCCCTTCGTAACCGCGGCAACGGGCCGTTAGGCCGGGCCGCCGACAGCGCCAAAGAAATTGGACGGGAGCTCTCGGGGCCGGAGGTAGCCGCGGCTGTCCCGACACCTCCGGGCCAGAGTCAGAAGCAGCGAAACACGCCCAAGCCGCCCGGTTCCCCAGTGCCCGTACAGATCGTCCAGACGCGGACCAGCGGATTGGCCGATCTTCCCGATCTGCTGAAGCCATTTCTTGCGCCTCTGGGTCGGGCGGGCATGGTCCTTATTTTTACGATTTTCATGCTGGTCAAGCGAGAGGATTTAAGGAATCGTCTTCTCCGGTTGGTCGGACTCGGCCGGCTGAACATGATGACGCAAGCGCTCGACGACGCCGCGCAGCGCGTGAGCCGGTATCTGTTCATGCAGTTCCTGGTCAACGCAAGCTTCGGGACGCTGTTTGCGATCGGCCTGTACTTTATTGGAGTGCCCCATCCTCTGTTATGGGGAGCTCTGGCCGGGATCTTGCGTATCGTTCCTTACGTCGGAACACTCTTTGCCGCCGCGCTGCCGATCATACTCTCGATCGCGGTATTCGACGGATGGCTGACGCCGCTGCTTGTGTTCGTGTTGTTTGCCGGCCTCGAACTGATCATCGGCAACTTCGTCGAGCCCTGGTTATACGGCGCGCACACGGGAATCTCTTCGTTGGCGCTATTGGTAACGGCTGTCTTTTGGACCGTCCTGTGGGGACCGGCGGGCCTCATCTTATCGACGCCCCTGACGGTATGCGTGGTTGTGCTAGGCCGTTATTTTCCTCAACTCTCGTTTCTCCACATACTCCTGGGGGATGAGCAGGCGCTCGAAGCGGAAGCGCAGCTTTACCAGCGCTTACTCGCCATGGATCAATCGGAAGCCCGGACCATTGTCGATACTTTTCTAGAGGGAAAGCCCTTGATCGAGTTATACGATTCGGTCCTGATTCCGACTTTAAATCTGGCCGAGCAGGATCGGCACAATGGGACGATTGACGCTGTGCATGAAGAATTTCTCTTTCTAAGCATCAACGAAATGATTGCCGAGTTTTCCGACGAGTACCATCCAGCGCCCGGCTCATTGGCGGAGGCAGACGCCGCTCCGGAACCAGGCCCAACCGAGCATTTCCATGGCAGGATTCTCTGCCTTCCGGCGCACGATCAGGCCGATGAGATAACGGCTGCCATGCTGGCTCAGCTCCTGGAGCAGAAGGGCTACGTGGCT
>Ga0075426_10001538_pt1 | contig 16437 bp, 16 predicted proteins | sample SoiMethybrSBSTD5_FD_75304 | JGI IMG/M metagenome (GOLD analysis project Ga0075426, IMG submission 75304) | Bulk soil microbial communities from a Populus tree surrounding site in Tennessee, USA - Soil MetaG P. TD hybrid SBSTD5 | ecosystem: Environmental > Terrestrial > Soil > Tree plantation... | reverse complement strand
TTCTTCGGCCTCGGGGGCTACTTCTGCGTCTATTTCATGGGCACGCTCGGCTGGGGGCTCGTGCCGGCGGCGCTCGTCGCCGGCGTCGCGGTGAGCGCGGCGGCGCTCGTCTTCGGCTGGGGGATCCTGCGGCTGCGCGGCGTGCACTTCGCGCTCGCGACCATCGGCGTGAACGAGGGGGTGATGGCCTTCGTCACCAATTTCCAGCCCTGGGGCGGCTCGACCGGCATCTACCTCTCGCCCGAGCTCTTCCAGCCGCTCGGCGGGCCGCGCCAGGCGCTCTGGATCATCTATTACCTTCTCGTCGGGATCATGGGCATCTCGCTTTATCTCAGCTACTTCGTGAAGCGCTCGAAGTTCGGGCTGGGGCTTCTCTCCATCGGCCAGAACGAGGACGCTGCCGCGGTGCTCGGGGTGCCGACGCCGCGCTACAAGGCGCTCGCGTACAGCGCCTCGGCTTTTTTGCCCGCCATCGCCGGCGGCCTGTACTTCTTCAAGGGCGCCTTCATCCAACCGGCGGACGCGTTCGACCTCACGCTCTCGACCGAGGCGATCGTCATCACCATGCTCGGCGGCCAGGGCACCATCGTCGGCCCGGCGCTCGGCGCCTACCTTTACGAAGAGCTGCGCGGCTGGCTGCTCACCTCGGAGACCTTCGCCAACTTCCAGCTCGTCGTTGCCGGCGTGCTGCTCCTTCTCATCGTCCAGTTCGCGCCGGACGGCCTGATGGGCTTCTTCTACCGGCGCTGGCCGCGCCTGCGGCGTCTGCTCGAGTGAACGCACTGCTGGAAGTCGACGATCTGGGCAAGCGCTTCGGCGGTCTGCAGGCGGTCGCCGCGCTCAGCTTCACCGTCGGCGAAGGCGAGATCCTCGGTCTCATCGGCCCCAACGGCGCCGGCAAATCCACTGTCTTTAATTTGATTAACGGCGTCTTCACGCCCGACGGGGGCCGCGTCGCCTTCCGCGGCAGCGATATCACTGGCCAGGCGCCTTACCGCGTCGCGCGCCTCGGGCTCGCGCGCACGCACCAGATCGTGCAGCCCTTCGCCGGCATGACGGTGCTCGAGAACTGCACGGTGGGCGCCTGCTTCGGACGCGAGGACCTCTCGCTCGCGCGCGCTCGCGAGGCGGCGCGCGAGGCGGCCGGCCTCGTCGGGCTGGAGAACCGGCTGCAGGCGCCGGCGCTCGAGCTCACCATCGCCGGCAAGAAGCGCCTCGAGCTCGCGCGCGCGCTCGCCGCGCGGCCGGCGCTGCTGATGCTCGACGAGGTGCTCGCCGGTCTCAATCCCACCGAGATCGCGCACATGATCGGCATCCTGCGCGCGATCCGCGGCCGCGGCGTCGCGATCCTCATGATCGAGCACCTGATGCAGGCCATCATGAGCTTGTCCGACCGCATCGTCGTGCTCAATTCCGGGCGCAAGCTGAGCGAGGGGCCGCCGGCGCAGGTTGCGCGCGATCCGGCGGTGATCGATGCCTACCTCGGCGATCCGGGAATGGTGCAGGGCCGCGCGCCGTGAGCGAGCCGCTGCTGCGCGTCGAGGCCCTGGAGGCCGGCTACGGCGAAGTGCAGGTGCTCTGGGGCATCTCGCTCGGCGCAGCGCCCGGCGCGCTCACCACCATCGTCGGCGCGAACGGCGTCGGCAAGACGACGACGCTGCGCGCCATCGCCGGCAGCCTGCGACCGTGGCACGGGCGCGTGCTCTTCAAGGGCGAGGACGTGACGCGCCTCTCGCCGCACGACAAGGCGGCGCGCGGCCTCGTGCTCGTTCCCGAGGGCCGCCAGCTCTTCAACACGATGACCGTGGAAGAAAACCTCGAGATGGGCGCCTACACGCGCCGCGCCGCGCGCGGCTTCACGGCGCGGCTCGAGCACATCTACGCGCTTTTCCCGCGCCTCAAGGAGCGGCGCCACCAGCGCGCCGGTACGTTCTCGGGCGGCGAGCAGCAGATGCTCGCCATCGCGCGCGGCCTCATGTCGGAGCCCGAGCTCCTCATCATCGACGAGCTTTCGCTCGGCCTCGCGCCGCTCATCGTGCACGAGCTTTTCGCCAAGCTGAAGGCGCTGAAAGCTGACGGGCTCACCCTCGTGCTCGTCGAGCAGAACGTGCATCTCGCCTTCTCGCTCAGCGATTACGCCTACGTGATCGCCGAAGGCCGCCTCTTCACCGAAGGACCCCCCGCGCGCCTCGAGTCCCAGCCCGAGATCCGCCGCGCCTACCTCGGGCTCTGATCGGTTTCAGTTGTAGCGCCGGGCGCCTTGACCCGCGCGCGCGGCAACGATACCTTTGCCCACGCAATGGTTGCCGAGGCAATCAAGTCCGAGGCGCCGGTGTACGAGCTGCGCTCGTTCCGCAGCCGCGAGGCGCTCGGCGCGCTCGTCGGCCTCGCGCGCAAGGCGCTCGCGCGCGAGTTCGACCGCGAGCTCGCGCCCCTCGGCCTCAATACCGCGCAGGCGCTCGTCATCGTGCTGCTCGCCGAGGATCGTGCGGGGACGGCGGCGGCCATCGGCCGCGAGCTTTCCCACGATGCCGGCGCCATGACGCGCATGATCGACAAGCTCGAGAGCGGCGGACTCCTGCGGCGCGTGCCGCGCCAGCGCGATCGCCGCGCCACTGATCTCGAAGTCACCAAGGAGGGCCGGCGCCTGTACGGCGAGGTGCGGCGCGTGCAGGTCGCGGTGCTGAACCGCATGCTGCGCGGCTTCTCGCGCGCCGAGGCGCGTACCCTCGAGCGGCTGCTCAAGCGCCTTATCGACAACGCCAACGGCGAGATGCCATGAAAGCGGCCGCGGCGGCCCTCATCGCGCTTTTCGTCGCCGGCTGCGCGAGCTATCGCGGCATCGAGCATCGCAGCGCGCCGGTCGACCCCTCGAATTTGCAGGCGGAAAAAACTCTCGGCGCACAAAGCGATGGCGGCGAATGGCCGCAGCTCGACTGGTGGAAGCGCTTCGGCGATGCGCAGCTCGACGCGCTCGTCGACGAGGCGCTCGCCGGCAGCCCGAACATCCGCCGCGCGCGCGCGCGGCTCGATGCGGCGCTCGCCGCGGCGCAGGTCGCCGGCGCGCCGCTCAAGCCGCAGGTGAGCGCGAGCGGCGACGTGACGCGCCAGCGCTTCTCCGAGCACTACATCTTCCCGCCGCCGATCGGCGGCTCGACCTTCACCACGACGACGCTCGCGCTGAACGCCGCGTACGAGCTCGATCTCTGGGGCAAGAACCGCGCGGCGTACGAGGCGGCGCTCGGGCGCGCGCGCGCCGCCGAGGTCGACGCGTTCGCGACGCGGCTCGTGCTCTCCGCCGGCGTGGCGAGCGCCTACGTGCAGCTCGCGCGCGCCTTCGACGAGCGCGACATCGCGCGCCGTACGCTCGAGGACCGCGGCCACGTCCAGGACCTGACGAACCAGCGCGTGCGCGCCGGTCTCGATTCGCGCCTCGAGCTGAAGCAGGTCGAGACCTCCATCCCGGCGGCGCGCGCCCGCGTCGCGCAGGCGGAAGAAGCCATCGCGCTCGCCCGCAACCAGCTTGCCGCGCTTCTCGGCAAGGGTCCGGACCGCGGCCTCGCGCTCGAGAGGCCGCAGCTCAAGACGATGACCGTCGCGCTGCCCTCGCACCTGTCGGCCGATCTGCTCGGTCGCCGGCCCGACATCGTCGCCACGCGCCTTCGCGCCGAGGCCGCGGCGCGCGACATCGCTTCGACGAAAGCCGAGTTCTATCCCAACGTGAATCTCGCCGCGCTCGTCGGCGTGCAGTCGGTGACGCTCGGCAGCCTCCTTACCCGGGGAAGCGCCGATCCTTCGCTCGGCGCGGCGATCCGGCTGCCGATCTTCGATGCCGGCCGCCTGCGCGGTGCGCTCGCCGCGCGCAACGCCGAATACGATGCCGCCGTCGAGCAGTACAACCAGGCGCTCGCCGACGCGCTGCGCGAGGTGGTGGACCAGCTCACGTCCATGCGCTCGGTGCAGGCGCAGCGCGGCGAGGCGGATGCGGCGCTCGCGTCCGCCGAGGAGGCGTACGACCTCGCGGTGACGCGCTACAAGGCGGGCATCGGCAGCCTGCTGCAGGTCCTGACCGCGGAGACCGCGGTGCTCGAGCAGCGCTCGCTGCGCTCCGAGCTGCAGGCGCGCGAGCTCGCGCTCTCGATCAACCTCGTCCGCGCCCTCGGCGGCGGATTCGACCTGCAGGTGGCAATGAAATGAAGAAGCGGCACATCCTGATCGTCGGCGTGGTCTCCATATTTGTCCTCGCCGGCGTGCTCTACGGCGCCTGGTGGCTGCTGCACGGCCGCTGGCACGAGACCACGGACGACGCCTATGTCGGCGGCAACCTCGTGCAGATCACGCCGCAGGTCGCGGGCACCGTGGTCGCCATCTACGCGGACGATACGGACTACGTGAAGAGCGGCCAGACGCTCGTCGGCCTCGACAAGGCCGACGCGAAGGTGGCGGTCTCGCAGGCCGAGGCGCAGCTCGCGAAGACGGTGCGCGAGGTGCGCAACCTGCGCGCGACCAGCACCGGCGGCGAGGCGAACGTCACCATGCGTCGCGCCGAGCTGCGCAAGGCGGAGCAGGACCTCGCGCGCCGGCGCGCGGTGGAAGCGAGCGGCGCCGTGTCCGGCGAGGAGCTGCAGCACGCGATCGACGCGGTGAACGCGGCGCGCGCGGCGCTGGAGGCCGCGCAGCAGCAGCTCGCGGCGAGCCGTGCGATGGTGGATCGCACCGACGTGCACGACCACCCCGACGTGCGCGCCGCCGCGGCGCGCGTGCGCGAGGCGTATCTCGCGTACTCGCGCACCGAGCTGCCGGCACCGACGGCCGGGATCGTCGCACGCCGCTCGGTGCAGGTCGGGCAGCGCGTCGCACCGGGCAACGTGCTGATGACCGTGGCGCCGCTCGAGGATGTATGGGTCGATGCCAACTTCAAGGAGAACCAGCTCGAGCACCTGCGCCCCGGCCAGCCGGTCACGCTGGTCGCCGATGCCTACGGCTCCTCGGTCGAGTTCCACGGGCGCGTCACCGGCTTTAGCGCCGGCACGGGCGGCGCCTTCGCGCTGCTGCCGCCGCAGAACGCGAGCGGCAACTGGATCAAGGTGGTGCAGCGCGTGCCGGTGCGCATTGCGCTCGAGAGATCCGAGCTCGACGCGCATCCGCTGCAGATCGGCCTGTCGATGAAGGTGGACGTCGATACGCACGAGCGCTCGGCAGAGCGCTTGCAGCGCGTCGCGCGCGACGTGCCGGCCTACGAGACCCGGGCCTTCGTCTCGACCATCGAGCCGCAGGTCGACGAGCGCATCGAGCGCATCATCGCCGACAACAGCACGCTGCCGGCTTCTTTGATGTCGTCGAAGGGAAGTCCTGCGAATGGCCGAACCGCCATCCGCTGATCGCGGCGAGGCGGCGCCGCTCGAGGGCTCCGACCGGCTGCTCGCCACGCTCGCGGTGGGCCTCGCGACGTTCATGAACGTGCTCGACACCTCGATCGCGAACGTCTCCATTCCGGCCATCGCCGGCGACCTCGGCGTCTCGCCCAACCAGGGCACCTGGACCATCACCTCGTTCGCCGTCGCGAACGCCATCTCGGTGCCGCTCACCGGATGGCTCACGCAGCGCTTCGGGCAGGTGCGGCTCTTCCTCGCCACGACCGCGCTCTTCGTTGCCGCCTCGTTCCTCTGCGGCCTCGCCGTCTCCATGCCGATGCTCGTTTTTTTCCGCATCGTGCAGGGCGCGGTCGCGGGACCGATGATCCCGCTCTCGCAGACGCTGCTCCTCTCCACCTATCCGCGCGAGAAGGCCGGTTCGGCGCTCGCCGCCTTCTCGCTCACCATCCTCGTCGCCCCGGTGGTCGGTCCGGTGCTCGGCGGCTGGATCACCGACAACTACTCGTGGCCCTGGATCTTCTTCATCAACGTGCCGGTCGGTCTCGTCGCGCTCGCCATGACCTGGATGCTCTACCGCGATCGCGAAACGCCGCGCGTAAGCACGCCGGTCGACGGCGTCGGGCTCGGGCTGCTCGTCGTCTGGGTCGGCTCGCTGCAGCTCATGCTCGACAAGGGCAAGGACCTCGACTGGTTCGCCTCCCCGCTGATCGTCGCGCTCGCCGTCGTGACGGCGCTCGCGTTCGCCATCTTCCTCGTCTGGGAGCTCACCGAGGAGCACCCGGTCGTCGATCTCTCGCTCTTTCGCAACCGCAATTTCTCGACCGGCACCTTGGCGATTGCGCTTTCCTACGGCGCCTACTTCGGCAGCATCGTGCTGCTGCCGCTGTGGCTGCAGCAGTACATGGGCTACACCGCTACCGACGCCGGCCTCGTCCTCGCGCCGGTCGGCCTGCTCGCCATCGTCCTCACGCCGATCGTCGGCCGGACCTCGGGCGTGCGCATCGACCCGCGGCTCTTCGCGACGACGTCGCTCGTCATCTTCGCCATCGTCGCGTGGATGCGCTCGCGCTTCAACACGGACGTCGGCATCTGGACGCTCGTCGTGCCGACGCTCGTGCAGGGCGCCGCCGTGTCCTGCTTCTTCATTCCGCTCATCGCGGTGGCGCTCGGCGGCTTGCGCCAGGACCAGATCGCCGCGGGCAGCGGCCTCAACAACTTCCTGCGCATCAGCGCCGGCGCCTTCGCCACGTCGATCGCGACCACGCTGTGGGAGAGCCGCGCGGCGCTGCATCACGCGCGCATCGTCGAGCGCATGACGATCTACGACCCGGCGACCAACGCCACCCTGCAGTCCCTCGGCGCGCTCGGCATGCCGCCCGAGCAGCGCTACGCCTTCCTCGAGCGCCTGGTGAACCAGCAGGCGTTCACCCTTTCCGCGCTCGACCTCTTCTATCTTTCCGCAGTGCTGCTCGTGCTCCTCATCCCGCTCATCTGGATCGCGCGGCCCGCGCGCCGCGGCGACGGTGCTGCGGCCGAGGCGGTAGGCCACTGATACCATCGTCGGCATGCGATTGGCCGCCATCGCCGCGTGCATGGTCGTCTCCGGCGCCTGCTCGGCCGCCGATCTCTGGCTCGCGCCCGGCAAGAGCGTCACGATCTTCGACGCTGCCGATGCCTCCGTGCGCCTCGTCATCACCGCGCCGGCCGACGCGCCACTCGATCTCGGGGCGCTGCTCGAGCTCAAGCCCGATGAGAGCGTGCACTCGATAGCGACGCGCTTGCAGCTGCGCGGCTCGAGCGCCATGACGCGCGGCACGGATGGCGGCCTCGCGCTCAGCGGGCCGGCCGGCGCGGCGCACGGCGTGGGGCCGATGCTCGAGAGCGGCGTCCTCGTGCGCGACGCCGGCAAGTGGACCTACCACCGCACTGAACCCGCAGTCGCTGCGCAGACCGCGCATGCCCCGCCCGCGGGTAGTCAGAAGACGCTGATCTCGAAGCCCGGCGCGACGCTCGAGCAGGCGCAGCGCGACATCGCGCAATGCCGCGTTTATGCCGAGCGCAGTGCCGCGCAGTTCCTGCGCTCGCAGGAGAAGTCGAGCGCCTACAACAGCGCCATGCACGCCTGCCTGCGCAGCTTCGGCTATACGTTGCAGATGTCGAGCGCGGTGAGCGCGTACACCTTGGCGGCCTTGATCATGTCGTCGACCGAGAAGCACACGTTGCCGCCGCCGGCTCCCGCTCCGCAGCCATAAGTCAGCGAGGGGATGCCGAGCTCGTTGTAAGGATTGATGTCGCGCCACATGCTGCACTCCGGCGTGCCCGGCGCCTCGCTCGGCTTGCCGATCACCGCCTGGTGCGCCTGCTCCACCGCCTCGCGCAGCGGCTCGATGCCCTGCGCGTTGAAGCCGCGGCGGTAGAGGAAGGGCTTCACTTCCGCCTTGAGGTCGAGCTTCTTCAGGATCGCCTCGATCTCCGCCTGCACGGCGAGCGGCTCGGTGTCCGGGTTGAGCCGCACGTCGAGATAGAGCGAGCAGAGCTCGGGGATGCGGTAGATCTTGGCCGGGATGCCGCCGCGAATGCAGCCGATCACCGCCTTCGGCACCACGGTGCCGCCGCTATAGGTCTTCGTGTAGCGCTTCTCGTAGCCGTCGGCCCATTCCTCGATCGCCTCGACGAGCTTCGCCGTGCGCACGATGGCGTTCGGGCTCTTCAGCGCCGGCAGCGGGCGCGCCACGTACGGCGTATAGCGCGACGGACCGGCATACACAGTGACCTTGAGGAACAGTTTCCCCGCTTCGACCGAGACGATCTTGAAGTTGGTCGCTTCGGCGACGAACGCATAGTGGCTGATGGCGCCGTGCGTGATCGCGTAGCGCGTGCCGATGTCGTTCGCGAGGTAGTCGTGGCCCTGGAACTCATCGACCGGGTCCTGGCAGATCTCGCCGCACACCGCCGCGAGCACGACATCGCCCTTCAGCGGCGCTCCGACCTGCTTCAGCGCCTTGGCGGCGATGAGCCAGCTCGTCATCGGCCCCTTGCAGTTGACGAGCGGGTAGCCGTAGATCTTGCCGTCCTCGAGCCAGGCCTCGTGGTAGATGCGATCGTTCGCGTCGGTGAAGCGCGACGTGTCGTCGCGCGACATGATGGTGTCGAGGTGGCTGTTGAAGGAAAGGCTCTTGCCGCCGCCCGATCCCTTCAGCCGGCCGACGACGTTGAAGCGGTCTTCGAACACGCCGATGCGCTCGGGCGCGAAGCCGTGCCGCGCCATCCAGGCATGGACGTAGTCGCCGGCGGCGCGCTCCTTGCCGCTCGGTGCTTCGATGTTGCCCAGATCGAGCCCGAGCTGCACCAGCTCCTGCTTCATGCCATCGATGGCATCGCTCAGCTTCAGGTTGACCGTCCTGTCGAGCATCGCTCCTCCCTATGCTTTTCTGATGAACGTGAAGCGCTGCCAGCTCTTCGGCGCCGAGCGCAGCTGCGATGCCACATCGCCTTGCGCCGGCTTCACGTATCGTCCGGAGAATGAAAACTTCGCCTCGTCTTCCTCGAACGGATAGGGCGATACCTCATAGACGCCCGGTTTCACCGGCCGCACGCTGATGTTGGCGTCTTCTTCCGCGCTCTTCGGCACGCGCGGGAACGTCGCCGGCTTGCGCGCCTCTTCGTGCTCGCGATTGAAGTAGAGCGCGAGCGTATCGAAGAACTGGAGCTGCCGGTAATTCTGGAAGAGGTGGCCGTCCTCGATCCAGCCGGCCGTCTTCGGATTCTTCACGAGCTCGGCCTTGAGCCGCGCCTGGCGCTTGAGTTCGCCTTCCAGCATGCGCTCGGCGAGATGGCGCTCGGCGGCGGGAATCGTGTCGATCAGCACCTTGTCGGACGTGCCGTAGCGTCCGTTGTAGAGCCCCCAGCTATGCATGCTCGAGATCAGCGCCGCGTAGGGATGGTGCTTTTCGTGGAAGTCCGGCGATGCCGCGCTCGTGCGCGTGATGTCCTCGGCCGGCGTATCGACCAGGTTGTAGGGCAGGCCGGTGCGCGGATCGATCTTCGGCGCGGCATCGAACTCGGCCCAGCCCTTGTCGTGCTGCGAGATCAAGTAAAGCATCACCTCGCGCGGCTCGACGGGCTCGAACTGCGCATTGCCGAACGCGCGCGCGAACTGGCCGGCGAGCGCAGTGTGTTCATCCATGGTGATGGCGAGGTGCGGCGCGCCCGCCGGCGCGGTCTGGATGATCATCGTCGATTCCTCCTCGGAGCGTTAAGCATAGAGCTTTTCGCAGCGCGTGTTGACTAACCGCGGGGCGGCGGGTACTTCTGGCAGCAGAGAGGAGGCCCGCCATGGACCTGCAACTGAAGGGAAAGATCGCGTGCGTCACCGGTGCGAGCGAAGGCATTGGCAAGGGCATCGCGGCGGCGCTCGCGCGCGAAGGCTGCGACGTGGCGATCTGCGCGCGGCGCAAGGAGCCGCTTGAGAAGACCGCGCAGGAGATCCAGCGCGCGAGCGGCCGCAAGGTGCTCGCCATCCCGGCGGATCTGACCAAGGAGGCCGACGCCCGCGGCTTCGTCGAGGGCACGCACCGGCAGCTCGGCCGCATCGACATCTTCGTCAATAACGCGGGCTCGGCGCCCGGCGGCGTGCTCGAGACGCTGAGCGAAGAGGCGTGGCAGCAGGGCTTGCAGCTCAAATTCATGGGCTACGTGCGCTGCCTCAAGTACGTGCTGCCGATCATGAGGAAGCAAGGCGGCGGCCGCGTCGTGAATCTCATCGGCAACGACGGCGTCAAGGAGTCCTACTGGGAGATCGTGCCCGGCGCGTGCAACGCCGCCGGCCAGAACCTGACCAAGGCGCTCGCCAGCCAGTACGGCAAGCACGGCATCAGCTTGTGCGCGGTGAACCCGGGTCCGGTGCGCACCGAGCGCTGGGCGGGGCTCGTAAGAGCGATGTCGCGCGACATGAAGCTCTCGCACGAGGAGGCCGACAAGCTCGCGCCGCGCAGCATTCCGCTCGGGCGCATCGCGGAGGTCGAGGAGTGCGCGAACCTCGTCGCCTACCTCGCGTCGCCGCTCGCCCACTTCGTAAATGGCACGATGATCGAGATCGACGGCGGCCAGCAGAAGCCGCTCATGGATCAGGCGCGCGGCTGACGCCGATCGGCAGCCGCGCATGCCGATCGACGTCCACGCGCATTACGTACCGCTGAAGGTGCTCGAGCGGCTCGAGCGCGAAGGCGGCCGCTACGGCGTAGCCGTCGTCGAGCACGAGCCGACGTGCCAGAAATGCCTGCGCTTCGAGTATGGCCTGCAGGTGCGTCCGTTCTTCGCCAAGCTGGTCGAGCCGGTGGCGAGCCGCATCGAGAGCATGCAGCGCGCCGGCATCGATCGGCAGATCCTTTCCGCGTGGACCGACATCTTCGGCTACGCGCTGCCCGCGCAGAAAGGCGATGCCTGGCATCGTTTGTTGAACGATTTGCTGGCCGAGCTTTGCGCCGCGCATGTAAAGTCATTCTCCTGGCTCGCCTCCGGCCCGCTGCCCGATGCCGCGCTGGCGGCGCGCGAGTTGGCGCGCGCCGTCAAAGCGGGCGCCGTGGGCGGCGTGCTCGCGACGAACGTGGAAGGCACGAACCTGGGTGAGCTACCGCTCGACGAGTACTGGGCGGCCGCGGTCGCCCTCGACGTGCCGGTCTTCCTGCATCCGGCGCAGCCGGCGCCGCTCGCGCGCAGCGCGAAGTTCGCGCTCAACCAGATCGTGCAGTACACGTTCGACACCACGCTCTGCGTCGGCTCGCTCATTTCCTCGGGCGTGTTCGACCGCTTCCCGAAGCTGCGCCTCATCCTTGCGCACGGCGGCGGCGCCCTGCCTTTTCTCATCGGACGCTTCGATCTCATGCACGAGCGCGCCGACAAGGCGCAGGGCATCGTCGCGACCGCCAAGCCCTCGAGCTACCTGCGGCGCATGTGGTACGACACCATCCTGCACGATGCGCAGGCGCTGCGTTATCTCGCCGCCCGCGTGTCGGCCGAGCGCATCGTGCTCGGCAGTGACGATTCGTTTCCGCCTGCGGACCGGGATCCGCTCGCCAGTCTGCGCGCCGCGGGCTTCGATGCCGCCGACGTGCTGAAAATTTCCGAACAAAATCCGCGCCAGCTTTTTCGCCTCTGAAAGGAACCGCCATGCCCTTCGTCGCCTGCAAAGTACCCATGGAGCACGTACAGGACACCGCCGGCATCGAGGCGGCGATGAAGCAATGGGGGTTCGGTGCCGACGACATCCTCGCGGTGGTCGCCAAGACCGAAGGCAACGGCGGCGTGAACGACATCTCGCGCATCCTCGTCGACCGCGTGCTGCGCGACTTCCTGGTCGCCAAAGGCTCGCGCACGCGCGCCCAGGCGCTGCAGGTGCCGATCGTGCTCTCCGGGGGCTGCGATGGCGTCATCTCGCCGCACTTCAACGTCTTCGCGCGCGTGCCCGAGGATGAGGTGGCGCGCGCGACCAAAGACGAGATGCGGCTCACGGTCGGCTTCGCCGTCTCCGAGCGCATCCTGCCCGAGGAGATCGGCCGCCTGCCGATGGTCGAGAAGGTCGCCGCCGGCGTGCGCAAGGCGATGAAGGAGGCGGGCATCAGCGATCCGAAGGACGTGCACTTCGTGCAGACGAAGACGCCGCTCCTCACTGCCGAGCGCATCGCCGACGCGAAGCGCCGGGGCAAGGATGTTTTCAAGACCGAGATGATGGAATCCATGGCCGTCTCGAACGCCACCGCCGCGCTCGGCATCGGCGTCGGCGTCGGCGAATTTCCGCTGCCGCGCGAAGACCAGATCGCGCGCGACCTCAACCTGTACTCATCGGTCGCCTCGTGCTCCTCGGGCGTCGAGCAGGACGAGGCGCAGGTCGTCGTCGTCGGCAACCGCAAGGGCATCGGCGGGCGCTTTCGCATCGGCCATTCGGTGATGAAGGACGTGCTCGACGTGGACGGCATCTACGACGCGATCCGCAAGGCGGGGCTGCCGCTGCCCGAGCGCCCGCGCGCGTCGGATATCGGCGGTGCGCTCGTTAACTGCTTCATTAAGTGCGAGACCGATCCCACCGGCCGCGTGCGCGGCCGGCGCCAGGTCTCGCTCAATGATTCGGACATTCACCACACGCATCACACGAAGGCCGTGGTCGGCGCGGTGGCGGCCGCGGCCATCGGCGATCCGATGGTGTACTGCTCGGTGGCCGCGCTGCAGCAGGGGCCGGCGGGCGGCGGGCCGGTGGCCGCGATCGTCGACATGTCGAAGGTGAAGCCGGCGAAGTAACATCAGTCCAAACCAACGAGGAGGATGGACATGAAGCGAGTCGTAAAAATTGCACTTCTAGCGGCAGCGCTCTTTAGCGCTGCCGCGAGCGCAGAGGAGCTCACGCTCCTCAGCACCGTGCTGCGCGCGGTGAACCTGCCCATGCTCGTCGGCCTGCGGCTGCTCGAGCGCGAGGACGGGATCAAGGTTGCCGTGAAGGACGTGCGCGCGCCGGAATCGGTGATGCTGGCCGTGATCGATGGGCAGGGACAGATGGGCACCGGATTCGCGCCCTTTTATCCCGCGGTGGAGAAGGGCGCGCAGGTGAAGGGCCTGATGGAGCTCTCGCGCGTGGAGTTCGTCGTGATGGCGAAGAAGGACATCGCCACGACGAAGGGGCTGAACGGCGTGCGCCTCGCCTCGCACTCGCCGAAGTCGACGGTGCAGTCGCTCCTCGAGTACTACTTTTCCTCGCACCCCGGCATCAAGCCGGACATCGTCTTCATTCCCGAAGGCTCGCCCGCGCGCGCGAGCGCGCTTCTGCGCGGCGCGGTGGATGCGGCCGCATTCGACCTCACGTCGGCGAAGACGGTGAGCGACAGCGCTCCCGGTAAATTCCATGTGCTGGTCGACTTCACCAACGAGCCGATCTCCTCGAACGTGCTGGTGTTCAACCCCGCCTACGCCAAGGCGCACCCGGACGTCGTGCACAAGGTGCTGCTGAGGATGGTCGAGTCCTACCGGCGCGGCGTGGCCGATCCGCGCTACTGGGTGCGCGAGCGCGGCGACTGGCTGAAGGAGGTCGACGACGCCAAGCTCGAGCCGCAGATGCGCGACATCGCCAAGATCGTCGACGTGAACGGCGGCATCGAGCGCCTGCGCGGCGCCGCGGCGATGAAGAACCTCGAGTTCCAGGTGACCGCCGGAAACCTGAGCGGACCGGTGACCAAGTGGAAGCCCGAGCAGTTCTTCGATACCAAGCCGCTCGAGACCGTGCTGAAGGAACTCAAAAGCAAGTGAAGATCATTGCCCTGCGCGGAACGTCGCTCGTCGCGTTCCTCGCACTGTGGCAATGGGCGGCGTGGGTACCGGTCAGCTTCAACTTTCCCACGCCGTGGGCGACCTTCCTCGCGCTGATGGAGCTCCTGCGCTCCGGTGCGCTGCTCACGGCGACGGCGACGAGCCTGCAGTCGCTCACGCTCGGCTTCATCGCCGCCGTGGTGATCGGCGTGCCGCTCGGGCTCGCCATGGGCGTCGCGCGCGGCTTCGGCCGCGTGGCGCGCGTCTATATCGATCTGCTGATCGCGCTTCCCACCGCGGCCCTCATCCCGCTCGTGATCCTCTCGTTCGGCATCAGCATCGCCTCCTCGGCAGTGATCGTCTTCGTCTTCAGTGCGCCGTTCATCACGATGAACGCCTACGGCGGCGTGCGCGATACGCGCCCGCGGCTCGTCGAGATGGCGCGCACCTTCGGCGCCTCGTGGCTCCAGCTCTTCGGCCGCGTCGTGCTGCCGAGCGCGCTGCCGATGATCCTCGCCGGCATGCGCCTTGGCCTGTCGCGCGCCTTTCTCGGCCTCATCGTCGCCGAGCTCCTGCTCTCGCCCTTCGGCCTGGGCAAGCTCATCATGACTTCGCGCTCGATGTTCGAGCACGACAAGATGTTCGCGACCGTCGTCTGGACGCTCATCCTGTCGGGCGCGGCGCTGGCCGTCCTCGCCCGGGTGGAGGGCCGCATGCTGCGGTGGCGCGCCTGATGGCGGCGCCGGTAGGCATCGCCATCCAGGCGGTCTCCAAGAATTTCGGCTCCGTGCAAGCGCTCGTCGGCATCGACATCGAGGTGAAGGCCGGCGAATTCCTGAGCCTGATCGGCCCGAGCGGCTGCGGCAAGACGACGCTGCTGAAATGCATCGCCGGCCTGCTGTCCGTGGATGCCGGCCGCATCGTCATCGGCAGCCGCAGCGTCAGCGGTCCCGGCGGCCGCGAGGCGAGCCTCGTCTTCCAGGACTTCGCCCTGTTGCCGTGGGCCACCGCGCGCGAGAACGCCGAGTTCGGCTTGCGCCTGCGCGGCGTGCCGGCCGCCGAGCGAGCCGAAGCCGCGCGGCGCGCACTCGCCAAGGTGGGTTTGGCCGGCAGCTTCGAGCAGGCTTATCCGGCGCAGCTCTCCGGCGGCATGCAGCAGCGCGTCGGCCTCGCGCGCGCGCTCGCCGTCAATCCGCAGGTGCTGCTCATGGACGAGCCCTTCGCCTCGATCGACGAGCAGACGCGCCGCATCCTGCAGGACGACCTGCTGCGCATGTGGTCGGAAGAGCGCAAGACCGTCGTCCTCGTCACGCACAGCATGGAAGAAGCGATCTATCTCTCCGACCGCGTCGTCGTGCTGAGCCCGCGTCCCGGCAAGGTACACCGCGTGCTCGATGTCCCGCTGCCGCGGCCGCGCGAAGCGCTCGACGTGCGTGCGAGCGGCGAGTTTGCGCGCCTCGTCGATGAGCTCTGGCAGATCCTGAAGAGGATGCAATGATCGCCACCGGCGTCCAGGAGCCGGCATTCGGCCGCAGCGGCTTCGCGGCGATCGCCGCGCTGCTCGTCGTTTGGGAGATCCTCGGGCGCCTGCAGCTCACGATCTTCGTGCCGAGCGCGACCACGGTGGCCGAAGCATGGTGGCGCCTCGCCGCCGCGGGCACGCTGACGAGCGCGGGAGCGTCGAGCCTGCTGTCGCTCGCCAAGGGTTTCGTCCTCGCCGCAATCCTCGGCGTCGCGCTCGGCCTCGCCATGGGGCGCTTCCGCACCGTGCGCTATCTGCTCGACGGCTGGATCAACGCGATGATGTCGGCACCGCTCTCGGCGCTCGTGCCGGTCCTGATCGCGCTCTTCGGCATCCGCGATACCGTGGTCGCCGCCACCGTGTTCCTCTTCTCGCTCTTCGTCATCATCGTCAACACCATGACCGGCGTGCGCGGCACCGAGCGCTCGCTCGTCGACATGGCGCGCTCCTTCGGGGCGAGCGAGGCGGCGCTTTTCGCGCGCGTCTACCTGCCCTCGGCGCTTCCGGCCGTGATGCTCGGCCTGCGCCTCGGTGCCGTGCAGGCGGTGAAGGGCATGGTGGTGGGCGAGATGCTCATCTCGCTCGTCGGCATGGGCGAGCGCCTCATCTATTACGGCAACACCTTCCTCATCCCCGAGCTCTACGCGGTGATCGTCTCCGTGCTGCTGGTCGCCATCGTCTGCTCGACGCTGGTGCAGATGTGCGAGCGCGCGCTCGTGAGGTGGAAATGAAACCTGCCGACTTCGAATACCACGCGCCGCGCACGGTCGATGAGCTGCTCGCGCTCCTTGCTGCGCATCGCGAGGAGGGCAAGATCCTTGCCGGCGGCCAGAGCCTCGTGCCGGTGATGAACTTCCGCCTGGCGCGGCCGGCGCACGTCCTCGACCTGAATGGCATCGCCGAGCTCGATTTTCTGCGCACCGAAAACGACACGCTGCGCATTGGCGCGCTCACGCGCCATGCCGCCTTTCACCGGCCGGTCGTCACCGGGCCTACTGGAAAATTGTTGGCGGAAGTCGTACAGCACATCGCTCACTACCCCATCCGTCAGCGCGGCACCTTTGCCGGCAGCATCGCGCACGCCGACCCGGCCTCCGAGTGGTGCGTCGTCGTGCGGCTGCTCGAAGCCGAGATTGTCGCGCGCAGCGGCCGCGGCGAGCGGCGCCTCAAGGCGGCCGAATACTTCCATGGCACCTTCGCGACCGCCCTCGGGCCGGACGAGCTCATCACCGAAGTGCGACTGCCGGT
>Ga0075426_10001535_pt1 | contig 16458 bp, 16 predicted proteins | sample SoiMethybrSBSTD5_FD_75304 | JGI IMG/M metagenome (GOLD analysis project Ga0075426, IMG submission 75304) | Bulk soil microbial communities from a Populus tree surrounding site in Tennessee, USA - Soil MetaG P. TD hybrid SBSTD5 | ecosystem: Environmental > Terrestrial > Soil > Tree plantation... | reverse complement strand
TCGGCGACACCGCTCGTGCCGCCGGCGTATCCCGACTTCAGTGATGTGAAGGGCCAGCAGCACGTCAAGCGCGCGCTGGAAGTAGCGGCCGCCGGAGGCCACAGCGTGCTCCTGATCGGGCCGCCGGGCACCGGCAAATCCATGCTCGCCGCGCGCTTTCCCGGCATCCTGCCGCGGCTCTCCGAGCCCGAGTCGCTCGAGGTCGCTGCGGTCCATTCGGTCTCGACGGCCGGCTTCGAAGCCGCACGCTGGGGAGAGCGCCCGTTCCGCGCGCCGCATCACAGCGCCTCGGCGGCCGCAATGGTGGGCGGCGGCAATTCGCCGCGACCCGGCGAAATCTCGCTGGCGCATCATGGCGTGCTGTTTCTCGACGAGCTGCCGGAATTCGACCGCGATGTGCTCGAGGCGCTGCGCGAGCCGATCGAGACGGGCCGCGTGGCGATCTCGCGTGCCGCGCGACAAGTGCAATTCCCCGCCCGCTTTCAGCTGATCGCGGCAATGAACCCGTGCCCTTGCGGGCATTGCGGCGATCGCAGCGGCCGCTGCCGTTGCACGCCCGAGCGCATCGCGCGCTATCGCGGGCGCATCTCGGGCCCGCTCGCCGACCGCATCGATCTCAAGCTGGAGGTTCCTGCGCCGCGCGAAGCAGAACTTACGACCCCAGGGCCCGGCGAATGCTCCGCGCACATCGCGGCCCGCGTGGCGCGTGCCCGCGAGGCGCAGCTTGCCCGGCAAGGCAAGCCCAACGCCCTGCTCGGCACGCGCGACATCGACCGGCATTGCGCAACCGGCCGGGAAGGCGGCGAGTTGCTGCGCCATGCGCTCGCGCGGCTGCTGCTCTCGCCGCGCGCCTATCACCGCGTGCTGCGGGTCTCTCGTTCGATCGCCGATCTGGCCGGCACGACCACGGTAGGCGCGGAGCACGTCGCCGAGGCGATACAGTACCGGCGGCTCGATGCTAGCTTCTAGGTGCGATGGCGACCTATGCGATCGGCGACGTTCAGGGATGTTTCGATGAGCTGCAGCAGCTCCTTCGAGAGCTGCGCTTCGCGGAGCGCGACCGCCTCTGGTTCGTCGGTGACCTGGTAAACCGCGGACCCAGGTCGCTCGAGGTGCTGCGCTTCGTGCGCGCGCTCGGCAGCCGCGCGGTCGTGGTGCTCGGCAACCACGATTTGCATCTCGTGACCCAGCACGAAGGGTTCGAGTGCCCGAGGCCGGACGATAGTTTCCACGATGTACTGGCCGCGCCGGACCGGGCGGAGCTCATCGAGTGGCTGCGCCGGCGCCCGTTGATGCATGCCGCTGACGGCTATGCGATGGTCCACGCTGGCTTGCTGCCGCAATGGAGCATCGGGCGGGCACTGGAGCTCGCACGCGAGGTCGAGCAGGCGCTGGCAGCCCCCGATTACCGCGAGTTCCTCGCCAATATGTACGGCAGCAAGCCGGCGCGCTGGAGCGACACGCTCGGGGGCTGGGACCGCCTGCGTGTCATCGTCAACGCGATGACCCGGATGCGCTTTTGCACTGCCGACGGCAGGATGGACTTTCGCGCGAAAGCCACCAAGCCGCCGCGCGGCTATCGACCCTGGTTTGCGCTGCGGCCGCGCGATGAGCCGCCGGTGATCTGCGGCCACTGGTCAGCGCTCGGTCTGAAGTTGACATCACAGCTCGCAGCGCTCGATAGTGGCTGTGTGTGGGGCGGCAGCCTGACCGCGCTGCAGCTCGAGGATCGCAGCATTCACCAGGTCGCCTGCCGGCGGCGCGCGAGCGGAGGAGACTGATGAGCAACTGCGTGTTCTGCCGGATCGTGACGAAAGAAATTCCGGCTGCCGTGGTCTACGAGGACGAGCGCACCATCGCGTTCATGGACGCGGGCCAGGTTAATCCGGGCCACGTGCTGGTCGCAGCGAAGGCCCACGTGGAGACCCTCTACGAGCTTGACGATGCTCAGGCGGGCGCCCTGCTGCGCACGGCGGCGCGGGTGGCGCGCGCCATCCGCGCGGCTTTTCGGCCGCAGGGGCTATCGGTCTATCAGGCGAACGGCAAAGCGGCGTGGCAGACGGTGTTCCACTACCACATGCACCTGCTGCCGCGCCATGAAGGCGACGGCATGATGCTCAGCTGGCCGGCGAAGAATCCGCCGCGCGAGACGCTCGGCGAATACGCAGCGGCGATCCGCCGCGAGCTCAGTTAGGCGTAACGCGCGTTACGCCGCCGGAGCTCAGCAGCCGCACGCGCTGGCCGGGCGTGAACTGCTGATCGGCTTCCTGCACGATGGCGCGCATCTCGCCGCTGTCCAGGCGTACGGTGATCTCGAGCGCGTTGTGGCTCGTCGCCTTGCTCTCGATCGCGTTGCCCGCGACGCCACCGGCCACGGTGCCGAGCACCGCCGCGACGCTCGAGCCCGCGCCGTGCCCAACCTGGCTGCCGCTGATGCCGCCCACTGCGCCGCCCGCGGCGGCGCCGACGCCCGACTGGCTGCCTTCCAGCGTCACCTTGCGTACCGAGTCGACCGTGGCCATGCGCACCGTTTGCTCGCGGCCCGCCTCGTGCTTGCTGTAGACGTTCGCCGATTCGTGCGTTATGCAGCCGGCAAGCGCCGCTGCCAGCGCGACTGCAAGGATGCTCGTTTTCATCGTTATCCCTTCCATGGGGAGTAGCCAAAGGCACGGCGGAACCGCGCCTCGATCTCGTCGCGCGCAGGCGCGTGGTTCTGCGCGCCGCGCTGCGCGACTTTGATCGCCCCCATCAATGACGCTAGTCTACCTGCGCTCGGCCAGTCCCAGCCGTGCGCTATGCCATACAAGAGCCCCGCGCGATAGGCATCGCCGCATCCGGTGGGATCGACGACCGCTTCAGCCTCGACGCACGGGATGTCATGGCGCTTACCGCCGGCGATGATCACGGAGCCTTTCGCGCCCTGCGTATAGATGAGCGCCTGCACGCCTCGCGCAATTTCCTCGAGCTTGCGGCCGGTCCGCTCCTCGAGCAGCTTGCCCTCGTAGTCGTTGACGGCGACGTAGCGCGCGAGCCGCAGGAAGCCGTCGAGCTCTTGACCTGAGAACATCGGCAGCCCCTGTCCCGGGTCGAACATCGTGTCGATCGCGTGCTCGGCGCACTCGCGCGCGTGCTGCAGCATGCCTTCCTTGCCGTCGGGCGCGATGATCGCGAGGCGCGCGCCGAGCTCGCCGGTGATGTGATTTTCATGCGCGAAGTTCATTGCGCCGGGATGGAAGGCGGTAATCTGGTTGTCGTCGAGATCCGTGGTGATGAAAGCCTGCGCAGTGAACTGCCCGGCAATCTGCCTCAGCAGCGTAGTGCCGATGCCCAGGCGCCGCAGCCGCTCCAGATACGGAGCGCTGTCCTCGCCCACGGTAGCCATCACCAGCGGGGCTTCGCCCAGCAGCTTCAGGTTGTACGCGATATTGCCCGCCGTGCCGCCGAACTCGCGCCGCATCTGCGGCGTCAGAAAGCACACGTTGAGGATGTGCAGCTGATCGGCGAGCAGATGGTTGCGGAAGCGATCCGGGAACACCATGATCGTGTCGTAGGCAATCGAGCCGGTGACGAGCGTGCTCATAGCGGATAGAAAAGGTAGAGCCGATAACCGATGGCGCGCGTGCGGCTCGTATCGAGGTAGACGCGGAGCGCGGCTTCACTGTCCCCGGAGATCCCCTGGCGCATGAGCTCTGCGCTGCGCGGTGCCTCGAGGTAATCGCGCGGCGCGAGCACTCGCCGCAGCACCGGGCGGTCGTGCTCGTCGGTCAGCGTGAGCTCGAGCGCCGGATAGTCCTGCGCGAAGCGCGCGCGGTTGCGGATCGACGCAGTGAGGATAATCAGGCCATCGCGCCGCGTATCGGCCTGTAGCTCCGAGGCATCGATGCTCATCAGCTCGGGATGGCGCGGCAGCGCTACGTCGCAGCCCAGCGGCCGGCAGAGCGCGACCAGCGCCTCGCGCGTCACGGGGTATGACGCGGCCACCTCGGCGCGGAAGCGATAGCCGAACTGCGCCACCAATGCCAGCAGGCTGAGCAGTATCGCAACGGCCCATAGCCACGTCGCGCGCCGCGAGCGCTGCTCCGGCGCCAGGAAGTCCGGGAGCTCCTGCGCGCCCGGGAGCGGCGCGTAAAGCGGCGCCTGTCGGCCAGGGTCAAACAGCCCGAGCTGCGGCGATGGCTCGAGCGCAATCCGATCGTCGCCCTCCTCCACCAGCGCCGCCACGCCGTTGAACACGCCACCGCACTTGCCACAGCGTACCGTTCCGGCATGCGCCGCAAGCTGGGAGCTCTGCACGCGAAAGGCGGTGCCGCAGATCGGGCAGCGCGTCACGAGGCTCATCGCCGCACCCCCGACAGCAATACCCAGTCCTCTTCGCGCGCCGTGATGCGCATGTCGAACAGCACCGCATAGGCGCGCAGCACCTCCTCGGCCTGCGAGGCAAGCAGGCCGCTGAGCGCGAGGCCCGCGCCGCGCTGCGCCTGTCCCGCCAGGCGCGGCGCAAGCTCGATCAACGGCCGCGCAAGAATGTTCGCCACGACCAGATCATAGCGGTCTGGCGCCGCTGCCTCGGGTGCAAAAACACGCAACTCGACGGCGTTGGCGCGCGCGTTGGCGCGCGCAACCTCGAGGGCGATCGGATCGTGGTCCACCGCATCGATACGGCCCGCGCCGAGCTTGGCGGCCGCAATCGCCAGGATTCCGGAACCGCAGCCGTAATCCAGAACTGCTTCGCCGCCGCACACTACGCGATCCAGGTAAGCGAGCACCAGCCGCGTGCTGGCATGGCTTCCCGTGCCGAACGCAAGCCCGGGATCGAGGCGCACCGCGGCGCAATCCGCCGGGGCTTCGTGCCAGCTCGCGCCGATCCACAGCCGGCCAATGCGCAGCGGTGCGAACTGCGCCTGGCTGCGGCGCACCCAATCCTGGTCCTCGATGGCGCGCACCGCGCACTGGCCAGTGGTGCGCGCGCCGCACTGCGCGAGCGCCCTTTCAAGCGCACGCGCGGGGTCCGCATCACCGCTGAAGATAGCGCTCAGCACCGGCTCGGGGTCGTCAAGCGCTTCGATGCTGACGGATTGCGCACCGTGCTCGAGCAGCGCGTCACCCAACGCGTCGGCTGCCTCCGGTGGCACCTGGACCCGCAGCGCGAGCAACGGCATCACTTCTTCTTGGTCTGCTCCTGCGCGAGCTTTTGCTCGAGATAGTGGATCGACACCCCGCCGCGCAGCACACGGGAGTCGCTCAGGAGCTCGCGATGCAGCGCGATATTCGTCTGGATGCCCTCGACCACCATTTCCGACAGCGCAACACGCATGCGCGCGATCGCCTGCTCGCGGCTGGTGCCGTAGGCGATCACCTTGCCGACCATCGAGTCGTAATACGGCGGCACGCTGTAGCCCTGGTAGATGTGCGAATCGACGCGAATTCCGGGCCCGCCGGGCGGATGATAGGAAGTGATCTTTCCCGGCGAAGGCGTGAAGCGGTACGGGTCCTCGGCGTTGATCCGGCACTCGATCGCATGGCCGCGCAGCACGATGTCCTTCTGCCGGAAGCGCAGCTTTTCGCCCGCCGCGACGCGGATCTGCTCCTGCACGAGGTCCACGCCGCTGATCATCTCGGTCACCGGGTGCTCCACCTGAATGCGCGTGTTCATCTCGATGAAGTAGAACTCGCCATCCTCGAACAGGAACTCGAATGTCCCCGCGCCGCGGTAGCCGATCCTGCGGCAGGCATCGACGCAGCGCTCGCCGATGCGATCGCGCAGCTTGGGCGGCAGCTCCGGCGCCGGCGCCTCTTCCATCACCTTTTGATGGCGTCGCTGCAACGAGCAGTCTCGCTCGCCCAGGTGGATGGCGTTCTTGTGCGCGTCGGCGAGCACCTGGATCTCGATATGACGCGGCCGCTCGAGATACTTCTCCAGGTAGATGACCGGATTGGCGAAGGCCGCCTGGGCCTCGCTGCGGGTCAGGTTCACCGCGTTGAGCAGCGCGGCCTCGGTGTGCACGACCCGCATGCCGCGGCCCCCGCCGCCGCCAGCGGCCTTGATGATCACCGGGTAGCCGACCTTGCGCGCGATGCGCACGGTCTCCTTTTGGTCCTCGGGCAGGGCGCCCTCCGACCCCGGCACCGTCGGCACGCCTGCTTTCACCATCGCCTGCTTGGCGCTCACCTTGTCACCCATCAGCCGGATGTTCTCCGGCCGCGGTCCGATAAAGACGAATCCCGAGCGCTCCACCTTCTCGGCAAAGTCGGCGTTCTCCGCCAGGAAGCCATATCCCGGGTGGATGGCCTCGGCGTCGGTGACCTCCGCGGCGCTGATGATCGCCGGGATGTTCAGGTAGCTTGACGCCGCCGGCGGCGGCCCGATGCACACCGACTCGTCGGCCAGCTTTACGTACTTCGCCTCGGTATCGGCTTCCGAGTGCACCACTACCGTGCGGATGCCCATCTCGCGGCAGGCGCGCTGAATGCGAAGCGCGATCTCGCCCCGGTTGGCGATCAGGATCTTTTCGAACACTAGGCTAGGATGAAGAGCGGCTGGCCGTATTCGACCGGCTGGCCATTCTCGACGAGGATCGCCTTCACGGTGCCGGAGGCATCGGCTTCGATCTCGTTCATCAGCTTCATCGCCTCGATGATGCAGATCGTGTCGCCCTCCTTCACCGCCTGCCCTACCTCGACGAACGGCTTCGCATCCGGCGATGGCGAGCGGTAGAAGGTGCCGACCATCGGGGCTTTAACCACATGCCCCTCCTGCGCGGCCTCGGGCTCGCTCGCGGGCGCGGGCGCCGTGCTGGGCGCCGGCCGGGCCTCGACTGCAGGTATCGTGGCGGCGGGTGCCGTCACGACGACGCCCCCCTTCACGATCTTTACCTTCTCCTCGCCCTCGGTGATCTCGAGCTCGGCGATGCCTGATTCCTGCACGAGATCAATCAGCTTCTTCAGCTTGCGAAGGTCCATCAGCGAGCAGTTGCCGGCAGTTACCGCGTTTTAGGAGATATTTCGCCGCAGAAGCCGCGCATTCTAGCCCAGACCCCAAACACGCTCAGGAAGAGGTTCGCCACCTCAGACCAGGCGTGCGCTGCGCCCAGGCATTATTCGTCAGTTAGACGAAGATACCGGCATATTGAGCCGTTTTATCGCTGCTTGTGCGCCTGATCGCCACTTAAGAGAGTACTTACTTCCGACAGATTGGCGCGTTCCAGCACCCGCCCTGCCACTGAGGTTTTCAGCGCCAAGCGCTCGACCCGGGGATCGAACACCGATAGACGCACTGGCACGCTGTCCCAAGTAAGCGTGATTACGCTGACCGGATGCGCCTTGTCGCCCGAATAGCGGCGGGCTTCATGGGTGGCGAACGAAATGGCGCGGTCGAGGAGGAAGATCTCAACCTCCTTCGCGCTATCGGGAAAGAGCTGTACGTCGATCTCGGCATAGGGGCCCGCGGTGCCTTTCAGGACCGCTCCGGTGAGATAGGGGTGGAAGCGCTCGAGCGCACGCATCGCGTCCAGGGCGACACGCCGCAACTGCTCGATCAGGCGGGCATGCTCGTCAGGGTGGTAGAGCGCGCGGTAGGCACGCAGCTCGGCCTCGATTTCGTCGTTGCGGGGTAGCGCCTGCGTGTCGAGCGCGCCGAGCTGGCGCGCGGCCTTGCGCTTGGCGAGCGCGAAATCGTCGACGCCGTCCTCCGCCATGATGCGCGCGGCAGCGGCGGCAATGCGCGTTCGCATGGCAGTCTGGCGATTGCTTTTGCGGGCCATGGCTGCCGTCCAATCATAGGTCATCCACTAAAATCGCGGCTCCCTGCCATGGCCAAACACCTGCACATCCTCGGTATTTGCGGCACTTTTATGGGCGGCATCGCCGCGATCGCCAGCGCCGCCGGGTACCGCGTCACCGGCTGCGACGCAAACGTCTATCCGCCGATGAGCGAGCAGCTCGCCGCGCTTGGCATCGAGCTGATTGAAGGCTTCGGGGAAGATCAGGTTGCGCTGCGCCCCGACCTCTGGGTCATCGGCAACGTGGTGACGCGGGGTAACCCGCTCATGGAGGCGATCCTCGACCGGGGCGAGCGCTACGTCTCGGGTCCCCAGTGGCTGGCAGAGCATGTGCTGGCCGGCCGGCATGTGCTCGCGGTGGCCGGCACACACGGCAAGACCACCGTTTCGGCCATGCTCGCCTGGATCCTGGAGTGCGCCGGCCGTTCTCCGGGGTTCCTGATTGGCGGCATTCCACTCGATTTCCCGGTCTCGGCGCGCCATACCGGCAGCCAGCTTTTCGTCATCGAGGCGGATGAGTACGACACCGCCTTCTTCGACAAGCGCTCAAAGTTCGTACATTACAGCGCTCGCACCGCAATATTGAACAACTTAGAGTTCGATCATGCAGACATCTTCGACGATCTTGCCGCGATCGAGCGCCAATTCCACCATTTCGTGCGAACAGTGCCGCGTAGCGGGTTGCTCATCGTGAATGGTACCGACGAGGCTCTGAAGCGAGTGCTCGTTAAAGGAGCTTGGACGCCGGTCGAGCGCTTCGGCGTGCCGGCCGGGTGGGAGGCGGCGGCAGAACCCGCGGCCGATGGAAGCTTCGAGGTATGCCTGGACGGCGAACCGCAAGGCCGCCTCAAGTGGCGAATGCTTGGCGCATACAACCGCATGAACGCGCTCGCCGCCATCGCCGCCGCGAGGCATGTCGGCGTGCCGCCGGCACAGGCGATGGAGGCGCTGGCGCGCTTTTCGGGTGTGCGGCGCCGGCTGCAACTGCGGGGGCAGTCCGCCGGCGTCACCGTTTACGATGACTTCGCGCATCATCCGACCGCCATCCAGGTCACGCTGCAAGGACTGCGCGAACGAGTAGGGCAGGGCCGGATTCTCGCGGTGCTGGAGCCCCGTTCAAACACCATGAAGCGCGGTGTCATGAAAGATGCGCTTCCCAACAGCCTTGCGCTCGCTGATCGCGTTTACGTCTATAACGCGGGGCTCGGGTGGGACGCCGCCAGCGTCTTCGCGCCGCTTGGCAGCCGCGCGCGATGCCTGGAGGACCTCGATGCGCTGATTCGGGCGGTTGCGGCCGATGCACGGCCGGGCGATAGCGTGCTGATCATGTCGAATGGCGGCTTCGGCGGCATTCAGTCGAAGCTGCTCGAGCGGCTGAAGAACGCCGCGGCAGCTTGATCGTCTACCTGCACGGTTTTAATTCCTCGCCGCAATCGCACAAGGCGCAGCTCCTGCAGCGATATATGGCCGAACGCGGCCTGGGCCAGCAATTCGTCTGTCCGGCGCTGCCGCTTGCGCCGCGCGAGGCGGTGCGGCTGATACAGCGCGTGGTTGGCGAGGAATCGCCTTGCTACGTCGGCTCCTCGCTGGGCGGCTTTTACGCGACTTACCTGGTAGAGACGCAAGGCGGCAAGGCCGTGCTCCTCAATCCGGCGATCGAGCCGCACATCGGACTCAGCGCCTACCTCGGGCCGCAAAGGAACCTCTATACGGGCGAGCCCTACGAGCTCACGCACGCGCACCTCGCGCAATGGCACGAGCTCTACGTCCCGAGCGTTACCGCTGAGCGCTATCTGCTGCTCGTCGAGACGGGCGACGAAGTGCTGGATTACCGGCGCGCCGTAGAACGCTATGCCGGCGCGGCGCAGCTCGTGATCGAGGGCGGCGATCACAGCCTGCGCAGCTTTCCCGAGCACCTGCCGAAAATCCTGCGCTACGCAGGGTATTGACGTGCATCTGCTGTACGAAGAGGAGGGGGAGCTGAAGGTCGGCACCGTGCTCGGTCAGGCGCCGGCCTCCTTCCAGGTTGAGAGTCCCCATGGCCGGCGGAGCAAGGTAAAGGCCGGCAACGTGCTGCTCAATTTCGAGCAGCCGGCGCCCGGCGAGCTGCTGACGCTCGCCGAGCGCTTTGCCGAGACGCTCGACCTGCAGTTCCTCTGGGAATGCTCTAGCGGCCGCGAGGTCGACTTCCGCAGCCTCGCGCGCGATTACGTAGGGCGCGAGCCGAACGCCGTCGAGGCAACCGGCATCCTGGTCAAGCTCCACGGTGCCCCGATGTACTTCTACCGACGCGGCAAGGGGACCTTCCAGGCCGCGCCCGCGGAGACGCTCAAGCTCGCGCTTGCGGGCCTGGAGAAGAAGCAGCGCATCCAGGCGCAGGTTGCGGCCTGGGCGCAGGAGCTCGCGCAGTTCAAATGCCCGCCGCAGATCGCCGCGCTCAAGGAAGAGCTGCTTTACGCCCCGGATCGCAACAAGCCCGAGACGCGAGCTTTCGAGCAAGCTTGCCGCGAGGCCGGGTTGAGCGGCGCGCGCCTGTTCGAGCGCTGCGGCCTCCTTGCGGATACGCACGACTATCACCTGAAGCGCTTCCTTCACGAGTTCTTTCCCCGCGGCGCTGCCTTCGAGCCGCATCCGCTGCCGGCACCGCCGGAGGATCTGCCGTTAGCACCGGGCGCAGCGTTCAGCCTCGATGAGCTTGGCACCACGGAGATCGACGACGCCTTTTCAGTGAGCAGCCTGCCGGGCGGCGAAATGCGCATCGGCGTGCATATCGCGGCGCCCGGGCTCGGCATCGCGCCGGGCTCGCCGCTCGACGCGCTGGCGCGCGAACGGCTGTCGACGGCTTACATGCCAGGGCGCAAATACACCATGCTCCCGGAGGACGTCATCGCGCGCTTCTCGCTCGATCACGGCGCCGCGCAGCCTGCGCTGTCGCTTTACTTTGAGGTCTCGGCGGAGGGACTGCCCAAGGCCGTGCACAGCCGGCTGGAGCGTATCCCGATCGCTGCCAACCTGCGTCACGCGCAGTACGACACGCTTAACGATGCGTTCGAGGAAGGGCGCGCTGCCGGTCTCCCCTACGAAGCCGAGCTGCGAGCGCTTTGGCGCGTGGCGCTCGCGCTGGAAAAGCGACGGGGGCGGCCGAGCGCCGGACTGGCGCCGCTCGACTTCAACTTCTTCATCGAGGGGGAACGCGTGCGCATCGTGCCGCGCAAGCGCGGCGCGCCGCTCGACAAGCTTGTCGCCGAGCTCATGATCCTCGTGAACTCGAGCTGGGGGGAGCTGCTGGCCGAGCGCGACATTGCCGCCATCTACCGCGTGCAGTCGACCGGCAAGGTGCGGCTGTCGGTTCACCCGGAGCCGCACGAGGGCCTGGGCCTGCGCTGCTATGCGTGGATGAGCTCGCCGCTGCGCCGCTATGTGGACCTGGTGAATCAGTGGCAGCTCATCGCCGCGCTGCAAGGACGGCGGCCGCCCTACACGCGCAGCTCCGAAGCGTTGCTCTCGGCGATGCGCGCCTTCGAGCTTACGGCCGCGCGTTACGACGAGCACCAGCGGGCGATGGAGACTTACTGGAGTCTGCGCTGGCTGCTGCAGGAGAGCGTGCGTGACATCGAGGCTGCGGTACTGCGCGAGAATCTGGTCCGGCTGGAGGGCCTGCCGCTCTTCGTGCGCGTGCCCTCATTGCCCGAAACTGCCGCGCCAGGGGCGCGCGTGCGGCTGGCGGTGCGCGAGGTGAATCTCCTCGAACGCACGGTCGATTGCGTCTATCGTGAAACATTGCCCGGTGCCGCGCTTGCGGAAGCGGAGCCAGGCGAAAAAGCCTAAACTATGAAGGGCTTGTCCAACTGAAATAACAAGGCACATGAGATTGTTGTGGATCCCGGCCGGCAACGATCGGGTGCTCGCGATGGCGCTCGGCACCTCGATCGTGCTGCATGCCGTGGTCCTCGGCGTGCATTTCAAATTACCCGAGCCGCCGAGCGCCGAGCCTGGCGAGCAGCGCCTCGAGGTCGTTCTGGTCAACGCCAGGACGCGTGAGCGGCCGGCGCGGGCTGAAGTGCTGGCACAAGCGAACCTTGATCGCGGCGGCACGGTGGACGAGCCGCGTCGCGCACGCTCGCCGTTGCCGGTGACCAATCCGCGAGAGCCCGGGCGGGACCTTGCCGCCGCCGAGCGCCGAGTGCGCGAGCTGGAGGCGCGCCAGCAGGAGTTGCTGGCGCTGGCGCAAGCGCGCGATAGCGTCGCGGCGCAGCCGCCGCCGCACGCGGCGCCGGCAGAGCAGCTCGCGCCGCAACCCAGCGGCCGGGACCTCGCCGACCTGGCGCTGGCCGCGATGCGTTTGCAGGCGCAGATCGACAAGCAGATCGACGACTACCAGAAGCGCCCGCGCAAGAAATTCATCGGTGCCAATGCCACGGAATACCGCTTTGCCCAGTACGAGGAGGACTGGCGCGCCAAAGTCGAGCGGGTAGGGACGCTGAACTACCCGGCGGAGGCGCGCGGCAAGCTCTATGGCAACCTGCGGCTCACGGTCACGATCCGCGCCGACGGCAGCGTCGACTCGATCGAGCTCGACCGTTCCTCCGGACTGAAGGTGCTCGATGCCGCGGCATTCAAGATCGTGCGCATGGCGGGCCCCTATGCCGCTTTTCCGGCCGCCATCCGGCAGGACACGGATCTCCTCGTCATCACGCGCACCTGGTTTTTCGGCCAAGGCGACAAGCTCTGGACCGAGTGAGCGGCGTGCGGTGACCAAGCGTGCGGGGTAGGAGCCGGGGCGTGCTTGGCGCGCTCCTCACCGCATGGAAGGCGTTCAGCTACACGCTGAGCGGGCTGGCCCTCGCGTTCCTGGTCGCGCAGCTCTGGTTCTACGGCCACATCGTGTACTGGAGGCGCTTCCCGCCGGAATCCACCGCCTTCATGCAGCGCAGCCTGGAGGCGCTCCAGGCCAAGGACCCGCGCGCCCACCTGCGGCACCAATGGGTGCCCTATGAGCGCATCTCGCTGCACCTGAAGCGCGCCGTCGTGGCGGCCGAGGATGCTCGCTTCCTCGACCACGAAGGCTTCGACTGGGAGATGATCCAGAAGGCGATCTCGCGCAACGAGGAGCGCGGCCGCATCGTTGCCGGCGCCTCGACCATCAGCCAGCAGCTCGCGAAGAACCTGTTCCTTTCGGGCGAGCGCTCGTGGCTGCGCAAAGGCGAGGAGGCGCTCATCACCTGGATGCTGGAGGACGCGCTGTCGAAGCGCCGCATTTTCGAGCTCTATCTCAACTACGCGGAGTGGGGCGAGGGCGTCTTCGGCGCGGAGGCGGCGGCGCGCTACCACTTCGGCGTGCCGGCGACCGCGCTGACTCCCGAGCAGGCGGCCTGGCTTGCCGTCATCCTGCCGACACCGCGCCGCTACGAGCGCGGCCGCCTGACGCCTTACCTCGCCGGGCGCGTGTCCACCATCCTTGCCCGCATGGGAGACGTGCAGATCCCCTGATACGCTTCGCGCATGGCCGAAGCGCTTGCGCGACTCGAAGTCGACGACCTGCAGCAGAGCCTGCGTGAAATCCAGGCACTGCTCGCCAAGCCCGAGCGCAACGCCGAGCTGCGCGCGCGGCTCGATGCGCTGCACCCGGCCGACATCGCCTACCTGCTCGAGGCACTGCCGCTCGAAGAGCGGCTCGCGGTGTGGAACCTCGTCAAGGCCGATCGCGACGGCGAGATCCTGCTCGAGGTGTCCGAGGCGGTGCGCGAGTCGCTCATCGCCAGCATGGACTCCGCCGAGCTGGTCGCCGCCGCCGAAACGCTCGAGGCCGACGAGCTCGCCGACATTGCCGCCGACCTGCCGCCGGCGGTCATGGAGGACGTGGTCCAGGCGCTTCCCGCCGAGGAGCGCGAGCGGCTGCGCGCCGCGCTGTCGTACCCCGAGGGTTCGGTCGGTTCGCTGATGGATTTCGGCCACGTGGCGGTGCGCGAGGACGTGACCCTCGAGGCGGTGACGCGATTTCTGCGGCGCCTCGATGAGCTGCCCGACCACACCGACCAGCTGTTCGTCGTCGACCGCGTACAGCGCCTGAAGGGGACGCTGCCGCTCGCGCGCCTCATCGTGTCGGATCTGCACCTCGGGGTGCCGGGCGTCATGGTGCGCGCCGGCATGAAGTTCTATGCCCAGGACTCCGCCGAAGACGCGGCCAGCGCCTTCGAGCGCTACGACCTCGTGTCCGCGCCGGTGGTCGACGCCAGCGACACCCTCATCGGCCGGCTGACGGTGAACGCGGTCGTCGACTACATCCGGCGGCGCAATGCCGAATCGCGCCTCGCCGAAGCCGGCCTGCGCGAGGAAGAGGATGTTTTCGCCCCGGTGCTCGAAAGCTTCAAGAACCGCTGGGCCTGGCTGGCGATCAATCTCGTCACTGCGTTCATCGCCTCGCGCGTGATCGGCCTGTTCGAGGGTTCGATCGAGCGCCTGGTTGCGCTGGCGACGCTGATGCCGATCGTCGCCGGGGTCGGCGGCAACTCCGGCAACCAGACCATCACCATGATCGTGCGCGCGCTCGCGCTCGGGCAGATTCAGGGCGGCTACTGGAGAGCGCTCCTCAGGAAGGAGATCGGGCTCGCGCTGCTGAACGGTGTCATCTGGGGCAGCCTGCTCGGCGCCGTCGCCTACGCCCTTTATGGCAACGTGGCGCTCGGCGGCGTCATGGCGCTCGCCATGCTGCTCACGCTGGTGCTTGCGGCCACCATGGGCGTCGCCATTCCCTGGCTGCGCTCGCGCTTCGGCCGCGACCCGGCGGTCGGCTCTTCCGTGCTGATCACCGCCTGCACCGACTCCGGCGGCTTTTTCATTTTTCTCGGCCTGGCGACGCTGCTCCTGGTCTGAACGCGGCGCGCGCCGCCGCCAGCGTCGCGTCGATTTCCGCCGCGCCGTGCGCTGCGGAGACGAACCCCGCTTCGTACGCCGAGGGCGCCAGGTAAATGCCGGCATCGAGCATCGCGTGGAAGAACCGATTGAAGCGCTCGCGGTCGCACTGCATTACCTCGGCATAACTGCGCGGAGCTGTGGCGCGGAAATAGACGCCGAACATGCTGCCGATCGACTGCGCGGAGAACGCAACGTTCGCCTTGTGCGCCTCGGCGGTGAGCCCCTCGACCAGCGTGCGCGTGGTCGCTTCGATGCGCTCGAGCAGCCGCGGCTGCGCGACGAGCTGCAGTGTGGCGAGGCCCGCTGCGACGGCGAGCGGATTGCCCGACAGCGTTCCCGCCTGGTACACCGGGCCGAGCGGCGCGAGCTGTTCCATGATGTCGCGCCGGCCGCCGAGCGCCGCGAGCGGCAGACCGCCGCCGATCACCTTGCCGAGCGTCGTGAGATCCGGACGTATGCCATAGCGCGCCTGCGCGCCGCCGAGCGCGACGCGAAAACCGCTCATCACCTCGTCGAAGATCAGCACTGCGCCATGTTGCGTGCACTGCTCGCGCAGCGCTTCCAGGAAGCCCGGCGCGGGGACGACGAGGTTCATGTTGCCGGCCACCGGCTCGACGATGACGCCGGCAATCTGCGCCCCTTGGCGCTGGAACGCGCTGCGCAGCGCGTCCGCATCGTTGTAGGGGAGGACCAGCGTGTGGGCCGCCGTCTCGGCGGGCACGCCGGCCGAGCTCGGGTGGCCGAACGTCAGTGCGCCGGAGCCCGCCTTCACCAGCAGCGCATCGGCGTGTCCGTGATAGCAGCCTTCGAACTTCACGATCAGGTTGCGGCCGGTGAAGCCGCGCGCGAGGCGGATCGCGGTCATGGTCGCCTCGGTGCCGGAGCAGAGCAGGCGCACTCGCTCGATCGACGGCACGAGCTCGCAGAGGCGCTCCGCAAGCAGCGTCTCCTCGGCGGTGGGCGCGCCATAGGAAAGCGCGCGCGCCGCGGCCGCCTCGACCGCCGCTACGACGCTCGGGTGCGTATGCCCGAGAAGCATCGGCCCCCATGAGCCGACGTAGTCGATGTAGCGCCGGCCCTCCGCGTCCCAGAGATGCGCACCGGCCGCGCGCTGGAAAAAGCGCGGCGTGCCGCCGACGGCTCGAAAAGCACGCACCGGCGAGTTCACGCCGCCGGGAATGACGCGCTGCGCGCGCTGGTAGAGCGTTTCATTGTTCATGCGAACAGCTTGCCATAGGCGCGCGCCCGTGCGCGGACGTCGGGCGCGTCGAACAGGTCGGAGACGACCGCGAGCAGATCCGCACCGGCGGCGATCAGCTGCGGCGCGTTCTCGAGCGTGATGCCGCCGATGGCGGCGAGCGGTACGCCGAGCGCCTTGGCTTCGCCAAACAGGCTGAGCGGTGCGCGCACCGCCTTGGGCTTGGTAGGCGAGGCGAACACGCTGCCGAAAGCGATGTAATCCGCGCCGGCCTGCACCGCAGCGCGCGCGCGCTCGAGCTGGTTGTAGCACGACGCGCCGAGGAGGCGGGCGCCGAGGCGCTCGCGCGCCGCCCGCAGGTCGCCGTCGTCGCTGCCGAGATGCGCGCCGGCGGCGTCGAGCGCCAGCGCGAGCTCCACATCGTCGTTGATGATTACCGGCACGCCATAGTCGTGCGCCATGCGCACGATGGTGGCGGCCTGTGCGTGGTCGCGCGCCTTGCTGCGGTATTGGAGCAGCGCGATGCCGCCTTCGAGCGCAAGGCGCACCTTGCGCTCGAGATCGCCT
>Ga0075426_10001533_pt1 | contig 16477 bp, 19 predicted proteins | sample SoiMethybrSBSTD5_FD_75304 | JGI IMG/M metagenome (GOLD analysis project Ga0075426, IMG submission 75304) | Bulk soil microbial communities from a Populus tree surrounding site in Tennessee, USA - Soil MetaG P. TD hybrid SBSTD5 | ecosystem: Environmental > Terrestrial > Soil > Tree plantation... | reverse complement strand
CTGCTTGCGACACCGCTCGACGAGACGCAGCAACGCCATGTCGAGACGTTGCTTCAGTCTTCGCGCCGCCTGCTAAACGCGCTCAACGACGTGCTGGATTTCTCCCGCGTGGAGACCGGGCGTTTCGAGGCCGATCCCGTAGCGTTCGACCTGCACGCTCTGATCCACGACGTGGCGGCGGAGTTGCAGGCGCGCGCTAACGACAAGGGCTTTACCGGCAGCATCGACATCGGCACAAGCTGCCCACGCCATGTCATTGCTGACGCCACGCGGCTGCGCCAAGTGCTGATGGGGCTGATCGACAATTCGCTCAAATACACCTCGATCGGCTCGGTCCGCCTGCATGCGAGCGCCAAAGAAGAGGACGGACATCGTCGACACCGGCGTCGGTTTGAGCAAGGCCGTAAAGGATCGCTTGTTACAGCCTTGCATCGAGATCAACAGCAATCTCGGCGAGGTCACCGGCCTCGGGCTTCCGATCGCGCGCAAGCTCGCCGAGCTCATGGGCGGCGACATCGGTTGCAAGAGCGTGGTTGGGCAGGGCAGCCTCTATTGTTCACGCTTCCGGCACAGCACCTACCGCCTGAACCAGCGAAGCGGGTATGGGCCGAGGCGCCAGCCGCAAGCGAATCCACGGTGGTAATCCAAGAGGCGCCAGCCGCAAGCGAACCGCAAGCAACAAGCAAAGCGCCGGGTCCCCGACAGCAACCCACCCTCTCGGGCCATGTGCTCGTGGCCGAGGACAACGCTGTCAACCGCGCGCTGATCGGCACCTACCTAAGCGAATTCGGCTCGAGCCACGAGATGGTCAGCATCGGCAGCGCAGCCGCGATGTCCGTTGCCGCCAAGACCTACGACCTCGTGTTGCTCGACACGATGATGCCGGACCTCGACGGCATCGAGACCACGCGCCGCATCCGCGCCATGCATGTGCCTTCAGCCGAGGTGCCGATCGTGGCCCTCGTCGCCCAGACCAAGAAGCACCATTGCGGGACCTATCTTGCGGCCGGCATGGATGCCTGCGTGATGAAGCCGATCAATGCAGCAGAGCTTCATGCGGCGCTCGCTCCGTACCTCACGCGGGCGCAACAGTCTGAGCCCATGCTGAGGCTCATTAAGGGCTAGACCGCAGACCGCTCGGGTTAGAGGTTATCGAGCAGAACGCCCGCGAGCAGGATTAGATAAGCGATCAGCAATAGGCCGAGTGCGTAGGCCGTGAAGAACGGCAGCGGCACGATCATGCCGATGATGACCAGAATGGCGATGACGACCGAGACAAGGAAGGTCTCGCGCCGCGGCGTGCTCAAGCGAAAATTCATGATGCCCCCCATGACTGCGCGCCCTGAATGGACGCGATCCTCAGTCTAACGCCAAAGCGGCGACCCGTCATTCCGCGGTCTAAGTGGTTTGTGGCGGGGACTAATTCCCGGCGCAGCCAGCGGCGTCGCCCACGGCCGCAAGGGGCTTGCCGTTGATGAACACACCTGAAGACCCGGTCACGATAGAGCCGCCGCAGCCGGTCGAAGAGCCTTGAACGGCGGCAGGTTTGCCGTTGATGAACACGTTCGATGAGCCTTCGACTATGGTCGAGCCGCAGCCGGTGGTGTCGCCGGCCCGCGCCGCCTCCTTGCCTACTACCGTGACATTCAAGCTGCCTGAGGTGATGGCGCTGCCGGCCGGACATGGCGCCTGTCCGCCAGGATCGGTTGCGAGCGCCGGACCTGTCACGACCATCAAGACCGCGGCGAGGAAGCAGCGGTTCATAGCCGAACCCTTTCGCGCTCGCGAAGCGGCGGCACAGGAATGCCATGCTCGACTCGCGCGGAGGCCTTCTCGTCGACCAGCTTGACGATGCCGACCATGATGTCGTTGAGCTGAAAATCCCTCGGCGTGTAGATCGCCGAGGCGCCGCACTGCTTGAGCACATTCACGTCCTCGGCAGGGATGATGCCGCCGACCACGACCGGCACGTCGCCCAGCCCCGCCTCGCGCAGACGCTGCACGATCTCGCGCACGAGCGAGACATGAGAGCCTGACAGGATCGACAGCCCGACCACATGCGCCTTGACCTCGCGCGCCTGCTCCACGATTTCGGCAGGCGTGAGTCTGATCCCGTCATAGACGACGTCCATGCCGACATCTGCCGCGCGCACGGCGATCTGCTCTGCTCCGTTCGAATGCCCGTCGAGTCCGGGCTTGCCGACGACGAAGGTGAGAGTGCGTCCGAGCTTGCCTGAAACCTCCTCGACCAGGCGGCGCACATCTTCGAGCCTCGCCTTGTCGATCTGATGCTTGGCGTGGATGCCGGTCGGCGCGCGGTACTCGCCGAACACTTCGCGCAACACCTGGCCCCACTCGCCGGTGGTGACGCCAGCCTTCGCCGCAGCAATTGACGGCGGCATGATGTTGCGCCCTTCCGCGGCGGCCGATTTTAGGTCGATGAGGGCCTGGGTAACTGCCTTGTCGTCGCGGTCGCGCCGCCAGGCCTGGAGCGCGGCAACCTGCTCGATCTCGACAGATTCAGGTACGGTGATGATGCCTTCGATGCCGCCGGCGAGCGGCGACGGCTCGGTCTCGGTATAAGCATTGACGCCGACAAGGACCTGCTCGCCCTTCTCGATGGCTTGGACCCGCGCTGCGTTCGACGCGATCAGCGCCTCCTTCATGTAGTCGATAGCGGCCACTGCGCCGCCCATCGACTGGATCTTGGCAAGCTCGGCGCGCGCCTCTTCCTTGAGCGCCTCGAGCTTGCGGTCGATCTCGACCGATCCGTCGAAGATGTCGCCGTAATCGAGAAGGTCGGTCTCGTAGGCCAAGATTTGCTGCAGCCTGAGCGACCATTGCTGGTCCCATGGCCGCGGCAGCCCAAGGGCCTCGTTCCAGGCCGGAAGCTGCACGGCACGCGCGCGCGCCTTCTTCGACAGCGTCACGGCAAGCATCGACAGCAGGATGCGGTAGACGTTGTTCTCCGGCTGCTGCTCGGTGAGGCCCAGCGAGTTAACCTGCACGCCATAGCGGAATCTGCGGAGCGCGGGATCCTTCACGCCGTAGCGCTTCTCGGCGATCTCGTCCCACAGATCCACGAAGGCGCGCATCTTGCAGACTTCGGTGATGAAGCGCACCCCTGCATTGACGAAAAACGAGATGCTGCCGACGACTTTCGGGAACTGCTCGGGCGCCACCTCGCCGGACTTCTTCACCTCATCGAGAACCGCCTCGGCCGTTGAGAGCGCGAAGGCAAGCTCCTGCCCCGGCGTCGCCCCCGCTTCCTGCAAGTGATAGGAGCAGACATTGGTCGGGTTCCATTTCGGCATCTCGCGATTGGTGTAGACGATGACGTCCTTGATCAGCCGGAGCGAGGGGACGGGGGGAAAGATGTAGGTCCCGCGCGAGAGATACTCCTTGAGGATATCGTTCTGCACCGTGCCGGTGAGCTTTGAATGGTCGGCGCCCTGCTCCTCGGCAAGCGCGACATAGAGCGCGAGTAGCCACGCCGCCGTCGCGTTGATGGTCATCGAGGTGTTCATCTCGGCGAGCGGAATGCCCTCGAACAGGCTCTTCATGTCGCCAAGATGGGAGATCGGCACGCCGACCTTGCCGACTTCGCCGCGAGCAAGCGCATGGTCAGAATCGTAGCCGGTCTGGGTCGGCAGGTCGAAGGCGACCGAAAGCCCGGTCTGACCCTTGGCGAGGTTCTTCCGGTAAAGCTCGTTGGAGGCCTTAGCCGTGGAATGGCCGGCATAGGTGCGGAACAGCCAAGGCTTGTCCCGCTTTGATGACGTTCCGCTCATGGTTTTGGCTCGAAACCTTGTTCTACTCGCATCGAAGCATGTTGCCCGCACTTTTTACAACAATACTCTCATTCGGTTGCCAAAAGGAAAGGGCGACGCGTAAGCGTCGCCCTTCCAATCAATTCCGCAGGCTTGCGGATTGCTAGTAAGCCGACTTGTTCTGCGCGCCCCCCTCCGCGCTTTTCTCAGCGCCTGTGCCGCCAGGTGCGTTACCGGTCGACGGACCCTCATTCAGGCCGGTGGCGCCAGGATCTGTGTGGACTTATTGGTCGCGCCCTCACTGTCGGTGCTTCCCTCCACGCCGGTGCCGCCTTGGTCGCTCGAGTTATCGCCGCCGGCCTGAACGGACCCGGCGCCGCTTGCGGGCGGTGTCGCCTCGCTTAGCCCTTGCTTGTTCGTGGCGCCCTGATTCTCAGTGCTTTCCTCCACACCGGTTCCACCCGGCGCGTTGGCGGCGTTGTCTTTGACGATGGTGATGTCGCTCTTCGCGTCAGGTGCATCGCCGGTCGCGTCAGCGGCGAGCGCTGCGGTGCCAGCCAGTCCGAATGCAAGAGCCGCGGCCGTGCTTAAAAGCGTGAGTTTTGATCTCATTGAGGGTCTCCTTACACAGGATCTTGGGGGAATCCGCGCACGACAGGCTTATCTGTCGCCTGCTAATGGCCGGACTAACCGGGAACGTGTGGGCTGGAACGGGGTTCCGATTGACGACGAAAAGCTGATTTATCCTCTGGGCAGGCTCACGACTTTTTGATAACGCTCTCGGCCGCCCGTGGATTTGGGCAGAGAAGAGGCGCCCGTGGGGCGCTTTTGCGTGTGACAGGCCGCCGTTGCAAATTTGTTGCAGTCGCGAGATGAATAGCGGAGAATTGCCGCAGTGCAAAAACAGACCGAAGAAACGTGGACTGGGGGGACAATCGGATGAATGAGATGTCGCTGGCTGCAGTCTCCGAGGCAACGTCCGCGCCGACCGGCGCCGTCAAGGATCTCTATGAGATCGGCGAAATTCCTCCGCTCGGTCATGTGCCGAAAAACATGTATGCCTGGGCCATCCGCAAAGAGCGCCACGGCCCTCCCGATACGGCCATGCAAATCGAGGTGCTCCCGACGTGGGACCTCGACTCGCACGACGTGCTGGTCTTGGTGATGGCCGCCGGCGTGAATTACAACGGCGTGTGGGCCTCGCTCGGCAAGCCTATCTCGACTCTCGACGGCCACAAGAACCCCTATCACATCGCCGGCTCCGATGCGTCCGGCATTGTCTGGGCGGTCGGCTCCAAGGTGAAACGTTGGAAGGTGGGCGACGAGGTCGTCATCCACTGCAATCAAGACGACGGCGACGATGAGGAATGTAACGGCGGCGATCCTATGTTCTCGCTGTCGCAGCGCATTTGGGGATATGAGACGCCCGACGGCTCGTTCGCGCAATTCTGCCGCGTGCAGGACCGGCAGCTGCTCGAGCGACCGAAACACCTCACCTGGGAAGAGGCAGCCTGCTACACGCTCGTTCTCGCTACCTCTTACCGCATGCTGTTCGGGCACCGGCCGCATACGCTGAAGCCGGGCCACAATGTGCTGGTGTGGGGCGCCTCAGGCGGGCTGGGCTCGATGGCGACGCAGCTTTGCGCCACTTCAGGTGCCAACGCCATCGGCATCGTGTCCGACGAGGAGAAGCGCGACTTCGTCATGTCGCTCGGCGCCAAAGGCGTGATCAACCGCAAGGACTTCAATTGTTGGGGCCAGATGCCGACCGTTGGCACGCCCGAATATGATGCCTGGAACAAGGAAGTGCGCAAGTTCGGCAAGGCGATCTGGGAGATCACCGGCAAGGGCGTAAATGTCGATTCCGTGTTCGAGCATCCGGGCGAATCGACCTTCCCCGTTTCCTGTTTCGTGGTGAAGCGCGGCGGCATGGTCGTGTTCTGCGCCGGCACCACTGGCTACAACCTCACCATGGACGCGCGCTACGTGTGGATGCATCAGAAGCGCATCCAAGGCTCGCATTTCGCCCATCTCCAGCAGGCGAGCCAGGCCAACAAGCTCGTGGTCGAGCGGCGCATCGATCCGTGCATGAGCGAGGTCTTCCCCTGGGAGCAGATCCCGAAAGCGCATATGCGCATGTGGAAGAACGAGCATCGCCCCGGCAACATGGCCGTGCTTGTGAGCGCGCCTTGCACCGGTCTCCGTACCTTCGAGGACGTGATCGAGGCGAGCCGCCAGATGCACGGGAGCTAGCCGCCAGCACCCAGCTTATCCACATCCGTTTGGCTCTTGGCCGCGAACTGCGAAGGCAGTCCTTAAGTTGCCCCTCTTTCGATCGCCTTAGCACCGCGAGCGGGTGATCCCTCGCGGCCGCTGCGTGAGCCGTTTTAGCAAAGGGGGCAAGAGCATGGACAATCACCCTGTAAAAAAGGATCTGGTCGAAGCCATCCTGGAACTGCGCGAAGAGGTCGAGAGGCGTCTTCAGGCCAACAAATATTACGTGGCCATGAACAACTCGACGAACTGCTTGCCGCCATCAGGCCGCTCGAAGTCATCGAGGCGAAAGTCAATCCGACTGAGCGCCCAACGCCCGAGGCCGAGGCTGCTCCTGTCCCGGAGCCGGAAGGCACGTCCGAGAAGGTCTGGACAGGGCTCGTGCAAGAGTCGGTCGTAGAGGGCGAGGCTCTCCGGGCATTCTAGCCGCTGCTCCTCTTGCACAATTCCGATTTGACTTGGCGCTCGGAGCACGCTTCGGTGGGCACGATTCGCAGGAGGAGCATGAATTGACTGCCGCAGAGAGGTTGACGGGGGGCGAGGCATCGAGCTCGCCTGAGCTCATTCCACTGCTTGAGTCCGCCGCCGAAGCCGCGGCTACGCTGCGCGACCGGGCGGTCGAGGCGGTTGCCACCAAGGTCTCGTCCGGCGGCAAGATCGATGGCTCTGCGCTCGAGCGCGAGGAGCGCGCGGCCCATGGCCTCGCCTGGGTCGCGACCTATGTCGAAGCGATCCGGCAAGTGGCGGACTATGCAAGGCGCATGGAGGGCGATGGCCGCTTCGGGGAGATCGAGCGGCTGCTCACCCAGATCGGCGCATGCGAATATCTCGGTCAGCTGTTTGGCGGCGTGATGATGAGCCAGGGCGAGATCGTGCGCATGCATGAGCTCGGGCTGACTAAGGACCAGCATGTGGCGATCCTCACCGAGCCCGTGGTTCAGCTCATCACCGGCACGACGCCCAAGACGCGCGCCCGCGCCGTCGAGTTGATCAAGCACGCGCAAGGCGCGGCTGCGGCAAATTATGGCGACCCAGGTCTTGATGAGACGTTCGAGGACATCCGCAACGAGATGCGCCGCTTCTCGGATGCCGAGGTGGTGCCGAACGCGCAGGAATGGCACCTCAAGGATGAATACATTCCGCTGCCGCTGATCGCCAAGATGAGCGAGCTTGGCGTGTTCTCCCTCACGCTGCCCGAGGAGTATGGCGGGCTCGGGCTCGGCAAGGAGGCGATGTGCGTCGTCTCCGAGGAACTCAGCCGCGGCTATATCGGCGTCGGCTCGCTCGGCACGCGCTCGGAGATCGCCGAGGAGTTGATCCTGAACGCAGGCACCGACGCGCAAAAGCAGGAATGGCTGCCCAAGATCGCGAGCGGCGAGGTGCTGCCGACCGCAGTATTCACTGAGCCGAATACGGGCTCAGACCTCGCTTCACTCACCACCCGCGCCGTGAAGGACGGCGATGTCTACCGCATTACCGGGCAGAAGACCTGGATCACGCATGCGGCCCGCGCCGACCTCATGACCGTGCTTGCCCGCACCGATCCCAAAGAGAAAGGCTATCGCGGGCTTTCCATGTTCCTGGCACCAAAGCCGCGCGGCACCGACGACGATCCCTTCCCGGCCGAGGGCATTTCGGGCGGCGAGATCGAGGTGCTCGGCTATCGCGGCATGAAGGAATTTGACATTTCGTTCGACGGCTTCGCCGTGCCCGCCGCGAACCTGCTCGGCGGGGTTGAGGGCCAGGGCTTCAAGCAGCTCATGCAGACCTTCGAGGCTGCGCGCATCCAGACCGCCGCGCGGGCGATCGGCGTGGCGCAAGCCGCGCTCGACCTTGGCCTACGCTACGGCATGGAGCGAGTGCAGTTCGGCAAGCCGATCATCAATTTCCCGCGCGTGTCCGACAAGCTCGCGATGATGGCGGCGGAGATTCTGCTCGCCCGCCAGCTCACTTATTTCGCTGCACGCGAAAAGGACGCCGGCCGGCGCTGCGATCTCGAAGCTGGCATGGCCAAGCTGCTCGCCGCTCGCGTGGCCTGGGCCGCTGCCGACAATGCGCTGCAAATCCACGGCGGCAATGGCTTTGCGCTGGAATATCCTGTCAGCCGCGTGCTGTGTGATGCGCGCATCCTCTCGATCTTCGAGGGCGCCGCCGAGATCCAGGCCCATGTCATTGCGCGCAGGCTACTGGAGGGCTGAGTTCGTTGTAAGACCGGTGGGGGCCGGCGCTAAGGACTGGAGGAATTCATGCGTGTGATGAAATTGGCTTTAGGCGCGCTTGCAGCGCTCATCGTTGCATGCGGCTCGGCCTATGCGATCGACGTCAACAAGCATATTGATGCGCCTGGACAGGTGCTCGTGGTGTGGGCGCTCGCCTCGGATTTCTGCGGCATCAAGGACTGGCACCCAGCAGTTGCCGACTGCAAGGAAAGCCAAGAAGACGATGCCACCATCCGGGTTCTCAAGTTGAAGAATGGCGGCGAGATCAAGGAGAAGCTCGATGAGACTGACGACACGAGCTACAGCTACGAGATCATCGAGAGTCCTCTGCCAGTGAAGAACTACCACGCCAAGCTGTGGGTCGAGCCCGACGAGCGCGATCCGAGCCGCACCACCATCCATTGGGATGCGACCTTCGACGCGAACGGCGCGACCGACGAAGACGCCAAGAAGACGATTAGCGATATCTTCACCGCGGGTTTGAAGGGCCTGAAGCAGAAGGCCATGCCGCCAGAGGGCCAGGAGTAGCTTCTGGTCAAGCGCTCGATCCTCATCACGGGCTGCTCTTCGGGCATCGGGCTTGCTTCTTCGCGCGAGATGAAGGCGCGCGGCTGGCGCGTATTCGGCACGGCACGAAAAGCGCAAGACATTGCCAGGCTTCGCGACGAGGTCGGCGTCGAGAGTCTTTATCTCGACTATGCCGAGCCTCGGTCCATCGCCGAAGCTGCGGAGCAGGTGCTCAAGGCAACGGACGGCAAGCTCACCGCGCTCTTCAACAACGGCACCTACGGCCAGCCCGGCGCCGTCGAGGATTTGAAGCCGGATGTGCTCCGCGCCCAGTTCGAGGCTGCCGTGTTCGGCTGGCATGACCTGACCGCGCGGATGATCCCCGCGATGCGGGCGAATGGCGGCGGCCGCCTCGTGTTCTGCTCGTCCGTGCTTGGCCTCATCGCCGCGCCGTATCGCGGCGCCTATTGCGCCGCTAAATTCGCCGTCGAGGCTCTTGCCGATGTCCTGCGTCTTGAGTTGAGGGGCACCGGCATCCATGTGGTGCTGATCGAGCCGGGCCCGATCGCCTCCCGCTTCGCCGAGCATGCGCTCGAAGCTTATCGCCGCAACATCGATCTCGAAGGCTCGCCTCATCGCGAGATCTACCGCGCGAGGATCGCGCGGCTGGAGCAAGGCGGCACCCAGACTTTCAAGCTCGGACCCGAAGCTGTCGCTGCCAAGCTCGCCCTCGCCGCCGAGAGCAGGCGGCCCAAATCGCGCTATTACGTCACGATCCCAACCTATGCTGCCGTCCTGTTCCGGCGACTCTTGCCGACCCGGGCCCTCGACGTGGTTATGGCAAGCAACTAAAGTCGCGCGCTAGGCGTTCTCCGCCATGCCCTGGACAAAGGGAATCCCCTGATGGAACACGCCGTACGCCTTGCAGTGCCGTTCGCGCTCGCCGCCGTGGCCCTCGTGCTGTTGATGGGGCTGTGGAACATGCTGCGCGGCGGCAGCCCCAATCTGAGCCAAACCTTGATGCGCTGGCGCGTCATCCTGCAATTCATCGCAATCTGCATCGTCATGGCGGCCATTTATCTTTCCGGCAAGTAGCCCATCTCTGTAACAAGGCTTGACCTCCCGGAACCGCAGATTACTGCTAAGTTAGAAGCACAGAGTGATCCGCGGGGGGCCTTGGATTAAGGCGTTGGTGATGGTTGTCCTCAACAAGATTTATACGCGCACCGGCGACGATGGCACGACCGCGCTCGGCTCAGGCCGCCGCGTGTCGAAATACGACCTCAGGGTAGAGGCATACGGCGCGCTCGACGAGACCAACGCGGCCATCGGGCTTGCGCGCCTCTATACGCGCGGAAAGCACGAGGGCCTCGACGCCATGCTCGCGCGCATTCAGAATGATCTGTTCGATCTCGGCGCCGACCTCTGCTTTCCCGACGAGACCAAGGATGCGCGCGGGCGCCTGCAAGTGACCGACGCGCAAGTCGAGCGGCTGGAAAGGGAGATCGACGAGCTCAACCGAGACCTCGATCCGCTGCGCTCTTTTGTGTTGCCGGGTGGGTCGCCTGCTTCGAGCTTTCTGCATCTTGCCCGCACCACCTCGCGCCGCGCCGAGCGGCTGATGGTGGCGCTTGCGGCGAGGAGAAACGAGCCGGTCGGGGAGCCCGCGCTCCGCTACATCAATCGACTATCGGATTTCCTGTTCGTGGCCGCGCGTTATGCCAACGACAAGGGAAAGTCAGACGTGACGTGGGTGCCGGGCAAGAACCGGTGAGACGGGGACGGTGTATCGGTGTTCATACCCCTCCATGACACCAATCCGCTGAAGCGGATCCGCTATCAATACGTGACGGTGGCGCTGATCGTGCTCAACGTCGCCCTCTACACGATCTTCGAGACCGGCTGGTTCATTCCGCTCGACGAGGAGAACACCGCGGCGTTCGCCGTAATCCCGGCGAAGCTGATGGCGGGAGGGCCGGTCAGCGGCTCGATGTTCGCGACCGGCGCCTTTCTGCTTCCCGAGCGCTTCACGCTCATCACCTACATGTTCATCCACGGGAGCTGGATCCATCTCCTCGGCAACATGCTGTTCCTGTGGGTGTTCGGCGACAATATCGAGGACGCGATGGGGCACGTCCGCTTCATCATGTTCTATCTGATGTGCGGGATCTTCGCCGCGGTGCTGCATTCCTGGATGATGCCGACCTCGGATCTGCCGCTGATTGGCGCAAGCGGCGCCGTTGCCGGCGTGATCTCCGCCTATCTCATTCTGCATCCCAAGGTGAAGGTCTGGATCCTGGCGCTCTGGCGCATCCCCATCAGGATTACGGCGGCCTGGGCGCTCGGTATCTGGATTCTCGCGCAGTTAGTGAGCCTGCTCATCGAGGGCGAGGAAAATGTTGCCTGGTGGGCGCATGTTGGCGGGCTCGCAGCCGGCGCGGTATTGATTCTGTTCATGCGGCGGCGCGGTGTAGTCTTGTTCGACAAGACCCGCGGGGGCGCCTGAAACCCTCCTGAAACCCCTAGAAACCATTGACTTGGGGGGTGTGCGGCAGTACGGTCGCGGCCATTTCGCAGTTGCGAGATAGCTGGACTAGGGGGGCCGCTTACAAGCGTGCGGGGAACTAAAGCCGCATGAAAATTCTCGTTCCCGTGAAACGGGTTGTCGATTTTAACGTGAAAGTCCGCGTCAAGTCGGACGGCTCGGGCGTCGACCTCGCCAACGTGAAAATGTCGATGAATCCGTTCGACGAGATCGCCGTCGAGGAAGCCGTCCGCATCAAGGAGCGGGGCGAGGCGACGGAGATCGTCGCCGTGTCCATTGGCAGCGCCAAATCACAAGACACGCTGCGGACTGCGCTTGCCATGGGCGCAGACCGCGCCATCCTGGTCAAGACCGACGCAACCGTCGAGCCGCTTGCGGTTGCCAAGCTCTTGAAACAAGTGGTTGAGAACGAGAAGCCCGAGCTCGTCATCATGGGCAAGCAGGCGATCGACGACGACTGCAATCAATCCGGCCAGATGCTTGCCGGTCTGCTTGGCTGGGCGCAGGGCACCTTTGCCTCGAAGATCGAGCTGAACGGCGGCAACGTCAAAGTGGTGCGCGAAGTCGATGGCGGACTCGAAACTGTGACCCTCAAGAAGCCCGCCGTGGTCACCACCGATCTCAGGCTGAACGAGCCGCGCTACGCGTCGCTTCCCAACATCATGAAGGCAAAGAAGAAGCCGATCGCCGAGACGACGCCTGAGGCGCTCGGCGTCGATATCGCTCCGCGCCTCAAAGTGGTCTCGGTCGCCGAGCCCAAGACGCGCGAGGCGGGCATCAAGGTCGATAGCGCCGCCGTACTCGTCGAGAAATTGAAGAATGAGGCGGGAGTCCTCTGATGGCAGCGCTTCTGCTCGCCGAGCACGACAACAAGACGCTGGCGCCGGCGACCGCCAAGGTCCTCACCGCAGCGCGGGCTTTCGGCTCAGATGTCGATATTCTCGTTGCGGGCGAGGGTTGCCGAGCCGTCGCCGAACAGGCAGCCGAGCTCGAGGGCGTGCGCAAAGTCCTGCTCACCGAGGCGCCGCATCTTGCGCAGCGTCTGGCCGAGGAGGTGGCGGTAACGGTAGAGCCGCTGATGAAGGACTATTCCGTGCTGCTCGCGCCCGCCACCACCATGGGCAAGAATGTGCTGCCGCGCGTCGCCGCACTGCTCGACGTCGCACAGATCTCCGATATCATCGAGGTGAAGTCGCCCACGACCTTTGTGCGTCCGGTCTATGCCGGCAACGCGCTTGAGACTGTCGAGACCAGCGACAAGATCGTGGTGGGGACGGTCCGCACCACGGCGTTTTCCAGCACGGGCGAGGGCGGTTCGGCGCAAATCGAGACGGTGACGCCGGCCGCATCTGTCGGACTCTCGAGCTTCGTGACCTCGGAGATCAGCGTCAGCGAGCGGCCCGAGCTGACCGCGGCCCGCATCGTCATATCCGGCGGGCGCGGCATGCAGTCCGGCGACAACTTCAAGACCTTGCTCGAGCCCCTGGCCGACCGGCTCGGAGCCGCGGTTGGCGCCTCGCGTGCAGCGGTCGATGCCGGCTACATGCCGAACGACCACCAAGTCGGACAGACCGGAAAGGTCGTGGCGCCGGAACTTTACATCGCGGTTGGCATCTCGGGCGCGATCCAGCATCTGGCCGGCATGAAGGATTCCAAGGTGATCGTCGCCATCAACAAGGATGCCGATGCACCGATTTTCCAGGTCGCGGATTACGGCCTAGTCGGCGATTTGTTCACGGTCCTGCCCGAGCTCGACGCCGAGCTCAAAAAGGCAGGCTATTGAGTACGGGCATGAGGAATGATCATGGACGACATAGTACAAGGCGCGGCGATTCTCGCCGAGCAAGCCTCGCAGCAGGACTCTGAGGCGGCTCCCATTCGCAAGATCGGCATCATAGGCGCAGGCCAGATGGGCAGCGGCATCGCCCATGTCGTGGCGCTCTCCGGCTATGACGTGGCGCTGCACGACATTGCCAAGGATAAGGTCGAGGCGGCGATTGCGGTGATTGACAAAAACCTTACCCGCCAGGTCGCTTCCGGCAAGATCACCGAAGAGGACAAAAAGAAGGCGCTTTCCCGCATCTCCTATGCCAACTCGCTGCAAGAGTTCGCCGACGCCGACCTCGTCATCGAAGCGGCGACCGAGGACGAGACGGTGAAGCGCAAGATCTTCGTTGCACTTTGTCCGTTCCTCAAGCCTGCCGCCATCGTTGGCACCAATACCTCATCGATCTCGATCACCCGGCTTGCCGCCGCGACCGATCGGCCCGAGCGCTTCATCGGCCTTCACTTCATGAACCCTGCGCCGGTGATGGAGCTCGTGGAGATGATCCGCGGCATTGCCACCGAGGACGCCACTTTCGGCCGCACCAAGGAGTTCGTCGAGACACTCGGCAAGACTGTCGCCGTGTCGGAGGATTTCCCCGCCTTCATGGTGAACCGCATCTTGCTGCCGATGATCAATGAGGCGGTCTACACGCTTTACGAAGGTGTCGGCTCGGTCGACGCCATCGACACGGCGATGCGGCTCGGCGCGCACCATCCCATGGGGCCACTCCAGCTCGCCGACTTCATCGGCCTCGATACCTGCCTGTCGATCATGCAAGTGCTCTATGAGGGGCTTGCCGATTCCAAATACCGCCCCTGTCCGCTGCTGGTGAAATATGTCGAAGCCGGCTGGCTTGGCCGCAAGACCAAACGCGGCTTCTACGACTACCGCGGCGAGAAGCCGATGCCGACCCGCTAATCGCCCGATTGCTGGTGTTCCCCAATTCCGGCGGCGGCGCGGTCAAGCGGCTTTTCGCGGCCTAAAATGAATGGCCGCCATTGTCTGGATAAATCCAGAGGCACTTTCTATGTCGGCGGCGAGCCGCTCCCAATTCAGAGCAAACTCGGTGAAATGTTCGCGCCACGCTTCATCGGGGGAATTCCCCGCAAGCAAACGGCACATCTCTGCATAGATGCGGCACTGCTTGGGATTGCCCGGCATCCTGTCCTCCAAGGCACCCCTCGTCGCTCAAATGAGCGGGACCTTGCGGGAGTTCCGAGTCTTGCGGGAAATGGTGACCCCGGCAGGATTTGAACCTGCGACCCTCAGATTAGGAATCTGATGCTCTATCCAACTGAGCTACGGGGTCTTTAGTGGCGCGCTGGACGCGCGAGTGCCGTTGGCCCTGTATAGGCTGCTACTCTGGGCGCGGCCAGACTCATTGTGGGGATGGCCGGGCGTTACACCGGCAGCTATCTCGGCGGTGCTTGTGAGTTCGGCCTGGCGCGGCAAGGCCAACATGATGACGATGGAATGGCACATGGCCATGGCCTTCGAGCCGTCGCTGCTCGGCCGCTACAGGGCGCTTTCCTTGTTACTCTTCGCGTTGGCGCCCATCCTGGCCGCCGCGCCAAGCGCTTATTCCGCTGAGGCACCCGCACGAATTGCATGTTGTCGGATCCCGAAAAGGCAACCGTCGCCGAGGTGCTCGATGGCGAAACGTTGAAGCTCAGCGACGGCAGGATCGTGAGGCTGATCGCGGCCAAGGCTCCGGCGCCGCCGCTTGGCTGGCGCGGTGACGATCCCTGGCCTCTCGTCGAAGAATCAAAGCTGGCACTCGACAAGTTCGCGTCAAACAAACAGGTCGAACTGAAATTTGGCGGGCGCCGCAGTGATCGCTACGATCACCTGCTGGCCCAGGTGTTTGTCGTGGGCAATGACAAGCCCATCTGGCTGCAAGAGGAACTTGTCTCAGAGGGTCTTGCCCACGTCTATTCCCTCTCCGACAACCGCGCCTGCATCGGCGCGCTTCTCGCACGCGAGAGAGAAGCGAGGGCCAAGCATCTCGGCGTATGGGGCTCATCGGCCTACCGCATCGAGAGCGCCGACAATGTTGAGCGGCTCGGCCGCCTCACGCAAAGCTTTCAACTTGTCGAGGGCAAGGTCGCCAAGGTGGGAGAGGGTGGCGGTCGCATCTACCTCAATTTCGCCGATGATTGGCGGAGCGACTTCACCATCAGCATCGAGCGAAAAGACGTCCAGGCATTTGCCGCCTCTGGCATCGACCTCAAAGGGCTTGCCGGCAAGCACGTGCGCGTGCGCGGCTGGATCGAGTGGCGCAACGGGCCGATGGTTGCCGCGACCCATCCCGAGCAGCTTGAGTTGCTGCCGGCCGCAACTCCCGCACTGTAGCGTGAAAACGCTCACACACTCTTGTCATGGCCCGGCTTGGCCGGGCGATCCAGTAGCCCCTGCCTTTACTGGATTCCCGCTTTCGCGAGAATGACAGTGGAGCCGGCCGAGCTGCTAAGCGGCGCGGGTGCGGGCTTCGTTGTCCGCGGCCATCTTGGCGTGGCGCGCCGTCTTGGCCAGCACGTCGTCGATCTTGGCGACGGCGCTCGCCTCGTCCATCTTCTCGACGGCGGCAATCTCGCGGGCCATACGGTCGAGCGCAGCTTCGTAAAGCTGGCGTTCCGAGTAGGACTGCTCGGGCTGCGCCTCGGACCGATAGAGATCGCGGACCACCTCGGCGATCGATACGAGATCGCCCGAGTTGATCTTCGCCTCGTATTCCTGCGCGCGGCGGGACCACATGGTGCGCTTTACGCGCGCCTTGCCCTTGAGCGTGCCGAGCGCCTTCTTCACCACCTTGTCCTCTGACAGCTTGCGCATGCCGACGGTGGTAAGCTTCGAGGTCGGTACTCTGAGCGTCATCTTGTCTTTCTCGAAATTGATGACGAACAGCTCGAGCTTCGCGCCGGCAATCTCCTGCTCTTCGATGCTCGTGATGCGGCCAACGCCGTGAGCTGGGTACACGATATACTCGTTGGTACGAAATCCGTGTCTTTGCTGTGGTTTCTTCTTTTCAGCCATTACTCTCGTCTCACTGTGTTAATATGCTTCGTCTGCGTCAATGTCGGTAACTTAAGCATGCCCGCGGCGGCTTGGTTCCGTGGCTCTCGGGCGCCTCTCGGGTACAGGGCACGAGGTTAGCCATCGATCAGAGGGCCTGATCGCGCCACCTCCCCTGAGTCAGAAAAAAAAGCGCGCCCGAACAGGGACGCCTCTCGTGGAGCTTAATGCGCCGACAGTCTGCGCCATTTCATCAGGAAGATAACACGGTCTTAGCAAATCTGGAAGCTGTCGAATCCGGCAGGACTGCCTTTTGGGCGCC
>Ga0075426_10001532_pt1 | contig 16480 bp, 15 predicted proteins | sample SoiMethybrSBSTD5_FD_75304 | JGI IMG/M metagenome (GOLD analysis project Ga0075426, IMG submission 75304) | Bulk soil microbial communities from a Populus tree surrounding site in Tennessee, USA - Soil MetaG P. TD hybrid SBSTD5 | ecosystem: Environmental > Terrestrial > Soil > Tree plantation... | reverse complement strand
AATACATCGCGATCTGCGACGGCATCGGGGGCGACTGGTTCCTGCTGGCGGGCGACGTGCGGTCCGACGATCCCGCCGACGTGCGGCCGCCCGCGGATTTCATCCCCGACATCGCGCGGCACACGAGTCAGGGCGGGACGGTGTGGGTGTTCGCGCTCGGTGGAGAACGGTGAAACGGAAACAGTGTCATTGGATCTCGCTTTTCTTCGCGCTCACTGCGTGCAATCGGGGAGCAGCGCCGTCGATTCCACCTACTGTGGTTTCAGCGGCGCATGTTCAGGCGGGTGGCGTGGCCCCGGCAGCAGGGAGTCTCAAGAACCCGTTTACCGGAAACCGCGCATCGGCCGACGAAGGCGCCAAAGTTTTCACGTCGATGAACTGCGACGGCTGCCACGGCGGGGGCGCCACAGGATGGGTGGCACCGAGTCTCGTGGACGGTCGCTGGCGCTACGGCGGATCGGACGGGGAGATCTATCTCTCCATCTATTATGGGCGTCCGCGCGGTATGCCTGCGTACGGCGGGATCCTCTCCGGGGACCCGATCTGGAAGATCGTTACCTACCTGCGCGCGCAGCCCGTGCCGGCTGACGTGCCCACGGAGTCGTGGCAGGCGCGCCCCTAATCTCGGGCCGCGACGCATTCACAGCCCGGCGCATCCTCCATTACATGACCTCCCGATCCCTTGGTTTGTTGATGACGATCGCCGCCGCGGCGCCCCTCGCGGCACAGGGCACCACCGACTCCAGCTTCGCCGCCATGCAACATCGTGGGGCGATGGTCATGGGTGTCGACCAGTACACGAGCCAACACAAATTCGATCTGCTCCCTGACGGGGGGAGGATTTCGTTGGTGCGCGACGCAACGGACAGCGCCGGGGTGCGCACGATTCGCGCGCACATGCACGACATTGCCCGATCGTTCGCGGCGGGGGATTTCGCGCACGCCTTCGCCGTTCATGAGCATGAGCTGCCCGGCACCGACGTGATGCGGCAGCGGCGCGCCACGATTCAATACAGCGTCGACACACTCCCCGGTGGCGGCGCGGTGCGCATCACCAGCAAGGACTCGCTCGCCGTGCGGGCGATCCATCAGTTCCTCTCGGCGCAACGGATGGAACACCAGCACTGACGGCGTTTCCGGCGCGCCGTGCCGGCCGTGACCCTGCGGGCTACATTGGGTGCGGCCGCACGACATGGCCACCTTCTCCGAGCAGCTGCGCGATCAAGTGGATCCACGCTTCCCGCTCACACATGAGCCGGGGAGCGCTGGCACGGGCACGGTCTAGACCCCTTCAGTCATGTCCTCGATCCGGGAGCGACTTGCGATGGCGCTCGGCGATCGATACCAGATCGAGCGAGAGATTCGGGGCGGCGGTATGGCTGTCGTGTTCCTTGCCCGGGATCCGCGGCCAGAGGTCAAGCGGCGGGTCGCGATCAAGGTGCTCGATACACAGTTCAGCTCCGCCCACGCGGTCGAGCGGTTTCTCCGCGAGGTCGGCGTCGTGGCCAACTTCGTTCACCCCAACATCGTCCCGCTGCTCGAGTACCACAAAACCGAGGATCTGCTGTACTACGTTATGCCGTATTACGACGGGGGCAGCCTGCGCGACAGGCTGCAGCGCGAGCCGCAACTCCCGATCGAAGAGGCAGTCCGGATGTCATGCGACGTCCTCGCGGTGCTGGAGTACGCCCATGGTCAGGGCGTCGTACATCGCGACATCAAGCCCGACAACATCTTGTTCTCCGGCGACCGGCCAATGGTTACGGACTTCGGGATCGCGCGCGCACTCACCATAGCGGGCGACCCATTGACCGAGGAACATGCGCTGATCGGTACCCTCGCCTATATGAGCCCTGAACAATGCCAGGGCGGGACTCTCGACGGTCGCTCAGACATCTACAGTGTCGGGTGTGTTCTCTACGAGTTGCTCACCGGTTCGGTCCCGTTTGACGGATTCTCGCCGCAGGCCATCATCGCCCGCCACCTGGCCGATCCGGTGCGTCCGATCCGCACGGTGCGCCCAGCCGTGCCAGTGGGCGTGGAACGGGCCGTCCTGAAAGCCCTGGCCAAGGTCCCGGCGGACCGCCACGCATCGGCCCGGGAGTTCGCCGACGCCCTGCACACGCGAGTCTCGCTGCCTGAAGGCGTCCCGCCGGCGTCCGTCGCGGTGCTGCCGTTTGACAATCTCAGCGCGGAGCCGGGAACCGATTATTTCAGCGACGGCATCACCGGGGAAATCATCAACACGCTGAGTCACGTGGCTGGACTGCACGTCGCGGCTCCGACTTCCTCGTTCGCTTTCCGCGGGCACGTCGTGAACCTCGAGGACGTCGGGGAAAAGCTCGGCGTGGCGACCGTCGTGCGTGGCAGCGTACAACGCGCTGGTCCGCATCTTCGGGTCACGGTTCAGCTGAACAATGTCGCGGACGGGTTCCTGATGTGGTCGGAGCGGTATGATCGAGAGGTGCGGGAAGCGACCGACGTGTTCGCGCTGCAAGACGGAATCGCCGCCGAGGTCGCGGGGCGTCTCGTGTCATCGTTCGGCAGCATCACGGGCGACTTTCCGGCCACGCCACCGACCAAGAACCTGGACGCGTACAACCGGTACTTGCAGGGACGGTACTACTGGGCGCAACGCGGGCTGGGACTGAAAAAGGCGCTCGAGTTCTTCGGGCAGGCGCTCGCCCTCGACCCGGACTACGCATCGGCGCACGCGGGACTCGCCGACACCTGCGTGCTGCTCGCCGAGTACGGCGCGCTGCCTCCGACGAGCATCCTTCCCAAAGCGCGGGCCGCCATCGAGCGCGCGCTCGCAATGTCTCCCGATCTCGCGGAAGCCCACTGCGCCGCTGGAGAGCTGGCGCTGGTGTTCGATTGGGACTGGGCGCGTGCGCAACGCGAGCTGCGCCGCGCCATCGAGCTCAGCCCACGCTATGCCGCCGCCCACTACCGGCTGGCGCTGTACCAGAGTCTCGTGGCCGGGCAGTTCGACGAGGCGATCCCACGCGCGCGCCAGGCCGTCGAGCTCGATCCCCTCGCGCCGCTGCCGCTCGCGCAGCTCGGTGTGGTGCTGATGGCGGCGGAACGTTACGAAGAGGCGATCGCCGCTTCGTTACGTGCGACGGAGCTCGGGTCCGCGATGCTCGTCCCCTTTCTCAACCTCGGCATCTTGTACAATCACCTCGGCCGCACCGACGAGGCGATCGAGTGTCTGGAAACTGCGGCGGCCGCGTCGGGCCGGCAGCCGGCGACGCTCACGGCGCTGGCCGCTTGCTACCGCTCGGTCGGGCACGTGACGGAGGTGCAAGCGATCTACGAAGAGTTGTCGGCGCGCGCCCGCAGCGGGTACATGCAGAAATCCACGCTGGCCGTTGCGGCCGCGGTCGCGGGTCGGCTCGACGAAGCGTTCGAGCTGCTGGCGCGCGCCTGCGACGACCGCGACAGCATTCTGATTTATTCAAAGCGGCACCTCGGGTTCCGCTTCCTCCAGGATGATCCGCGCATGGCCGCGATCCACCGGCGCATCGGCTTCGCCGACTGACTGCAGTCGCTCAACTCAACAGCGGATTCCGCAGGCCATAGCGCTGCAGGATCCCGGCGGCGATGCGTTCGGCGTTGGCCAGGATCGTCAAGCTCGTGTTGACTGCGAGCGAGGACGGAATCGCCGCGCCATCCGAAACGTACAAGCCTGGGTGATCGAAGACCTCCCCGCTCGCGTCCGTCACCCCGCGCTCGGGTGCGTCGGCCATGCGGCACGAACCGACATGGTGCGCCGTGGTGAAGTACGGATGGGGCCGCTCCCGGCCGCTGCCGTCGATGAAATTCAAGCTCACGATGCGGCAGCCGTTGCGCAGCAGGATGTCGTGCAGCAGCGTCTCCGTGGTCTCGTAGTAGCGCCGCAGTGAGGAGCCGAGATCGAGGCTCGCCGACAGACGCCCGTCGTCGCTCAGCGCGATCGACGCGGCGGGCGGAGTGAGGCCGAGGCTGTAGATCGCGATCACGCGGCGGCGATAGATCTTCATGAGGTCCACGTTCGCCTGCCCCCAGTACGCCGGCTCGCGCGGGTCGCCGGCGAGGCGGAGGTGCATCGTCCCGGCGACGCTGATGGGCATCGCGCGCGCCGACGAGATCGTGACGCCGTGCGACTCCAGAAACTGGTAGCTGATCATGCCGCAGTGCGAGCGCCCGGTGAACATGTCGCCGTCCGGGGTCCCTTCGGGGAGCACGCCCGCCGCCTTGACGCTGCCGTTGAGCGCGATGTGGCGGCCGACGTGATTGGAGAGCAGTGCGAGGTAGGGACGCGACGCCAGCAGCACCCGCGCGGTGCCGATCGTGCCACCGCCCAGGACCACGATCTTGGCCCGGTACCGCGCGGTGGTGCCGTCGCTCCTGCGCGCGAGGACGTCGTAGCGATCCTCCACGTGATGCAGGTGGCGATGCCGCTCGCTGCTGCGCGGATCCCCGAGGGGATGAATGGAGAGCGCCTCGACGCCGCATTCCACTTGCGCTCCCGCCGACACCGCCTGCGGCAGGTAGTTCAGATGCAGCGACTGCTTGTTGCCGTAGATGCAGCCGGTGACGCAAAAGCCGCTGCCGATACAGTGCTGCACCGCGTAACGGGCGCGGTCACAGCTGTATCCCAGATTCTTCATCAGCATCGAGAACACGAGGCCGGACTTGGGCACTTCGTGTTCCCCGATCTGCTCCACCTTCAGCATGCGCTCGGCGATCTCGTAGTAGGGCTCGAGGGCCGCCCGGTCGACGCCGGACGGCCAGAGGAGGTGTCCGCCCTCGTCGCGCTGCTGGAACACGAGCGACGGTGCACGCAGCGACACCATCTCGTAGAACCCGGAGCCGCCTCCCAGTCCCTCGGCGAAGGTGAAATTGACGTGATCGCCCGACAGTCCCTTGATGTAGCGCAGGATGTACCTGGGATCCTGGGTCTGGCGGAAATCCTTGAACGGGTTGATGTGCGGTCCCTTCTCGAGCATGAGCACGCGCAGCCCCGCTTGCGCCAGACGGAGTGCGGGCGCGACGGCTCCGAATCCGGTGCCGATCACGAGGACCTCGGTGTGGATGACGCTCATGCCAGCCTCCTCACGCGCAGTTCCCGTCCGCCGTCAGCGGCCAGGACAGAAACCGCTCGGGGTCGGGGTAGGTGACGGCCGCCAGCCCGCGGAACTGGTAGGCGCCCTCGAACTCGATCAATGCACAGCCGTGCGTGTCGTCGTAAATGCCGCCGTAGTAGCTAGCCTGCGTCACGAGAATCGCCCCCGTGTACAGGCGCCCGGTCGTGGCGTCCGCGGCGAGCCCCTCCTGGACCACTGCCAGTCGCTCCGCCTGGCTGAGGCGCTCGAACGACTCGCCGGTCCGGGCAGCGGCGCGCTGGCACAAGTCGGAGACGAAAAACCCGCGGTACGGCGCGAAGCGCAGGTCCGGGTCGCGGAAGGCGCGCAACAGGTTCGGGTCGCGCGCGTCGGCCTCGGGAATCACGGTGAGGACGAACGCGCGCAGCACACGATCCGACGCCTCTGCCGCGTCAAAGGCGGACGAATAGTCGTGCAGCACGATGCGCAGCGGGGTGCAGGCCGATGCCAGTCCGGCCGTCAGGACGCCCAGGCGACGCAATGCCTCGCGGCGGGCGATCGAGGTCTCAGCGGGTGCGGCCATGACGGACTGCTCGCGAAGGTGACGAGTCCAGTCTAGGGAAGGGGTGTTAAGCGCTGGTCAAACGTCTGCTCTAGCCGCTCCGGACGGGGCCCCGTAGCATGGGAGCACGTGCTCGACGTCCGTCTGCTTGGCCCGCCCAGCATCCGGGTCGATGGAGTGGATGCCCCGCGCCTGCTCATGCGGCGCAAGAACCTCACGCTCTTCCTCTACCTCGCCTGCGCCGGCCGGCACGGCCGCAGCCAGGATCAGCTGATTGGCGTCATGTGGCCCGACAAGTCTCAGTCGCGGGCACGGCGCTCGGTCACGGTCGCCCTCAGCACGCTGCGCAGTTGTTTGGGCCCCAACACAGTGATTACCGAGGGCGGGCAGTCCTGGATCGACCCCGCGGTACTCCACCTCGACATCGACCAGCTTGATGCCTTGATGCGAGCGGGCGAATGGCGCGAAGCCAACGCCCTCCTCGCAACCGATGCCGGTTTTCTCGAAGGGTTCGGGAGCGACGTCTCGGCCTACGAGGATTGGCTCGGGACCGAGCGGCGCATCTGGAACCGCCGCCTCGTGGATGTGCGCCTGCACGTCGCCGAGGAAGAGTTGAGCGCCGGGAATGCGCGAGCGGCGATTCAGGCGGCGCAGCAGGGGCGACGCATCGATCGACTGTCGGAGCCGGCCGTCGTGGTGCTGATGCGAGCGCTGGTGCTCAATGGGGATCGCAGCGGCGCCCTGGGCGAGTATGCAGCCTTCGTCACGCGGCTGCGCGAGGATCTGGGCACCGAGCCCAGCGCCCCGTGCGTCGCTCTGGCGGAACGCATCCGGCGTGAGCGTGAAATCCCGGCGGCGCAAACCTCTGCTCCGGACGTGGCGCGACGTCGGGCACCGCTCGTGCATCGCAGGGACCAGCTGAACGAGATCTTGCAGGTGTGGCAACGCGCCCGCGGCACCCCGAGCGCCGCGCTGGCGATGCTCGTCGGGGATCCCGGGACCGGGAAAACCCGGCTGAGTGATGAGCTCGCGGCGCGCATGCGACTCGATGGCGCGGTGACCGTGGTGATCCGGGCGGTCGAGAGCGACGTCGCCACGCCGTGGAGTGGCCTGCTCGGCCTGGCCCGGGGTGGATTGCTGGAGGCAGCGGGACTGGCCGCTGCGCCTCCTCCCGCGATCGCCTGGTTCGCCGGTCGAATCGAGGAATGGGCCGATCGTTTTCCGGCACTCCAGAAGGTCCCCCCCGAGCCCGAAGCCGCCCGTGCGTTCGTCGAGGTGTTGCGCGCGGTCGTGCGCGAACATCCGCTCGTGCTCGTGGTCGACGACGCGGTGATGGTGGATCGCGATTCGCTGCTCGCGATCGAAGCCGCGCTGCGAGACCTGGCCAAGGCGCCCTTGTTCGTTTTCCTGATGATCGCCGCCCAATCGACGCGTCCGGAGATCGAGCAGCTCCGCGCCCGGGTGGGACGGGACCTCGACGGTATCGTCTCGCGGCTCGGTCCCCTGGACCTGCCGGCCATCGTGGAGCTGGCCACATGGGCGATCCCCTCCTACAGCGCAGGCGAGATCGACCGCTTGGCGCGCCGCGTGCTGAAGGATTCGGCGGGCTTGCCTCTGCTCGTCGTCGAGCTGCTCAGTGCCGTGGCGGATGGCCTCGACCTGCAGCGCATCGACGGGGCCTGGCCGTCGCCGCTGCGCACGCTCGACGACTCCATGCCGGGTGACCTTCCGGAGGCGGTGACCGGAGCGATCCGGGTCGAGTTTCGTCGTCTCTCGAAGACGGCACAGCTCGTGTTAACCGCGATCGCTGTCCTCGAGGATCGTGTGACGGCCGAGCGCCTCGCTCGTGCAGCGGGGCTCGACCTCACGGCGGTGAGCGCCGCGCTCGACGAGCTGGAGTGGGCACGCTGGCTCACGACGGAAGGGCGGGGCTACTCCTTCGCCGCGGCCGTCGTGCGGCGCGTGATCGATCGCGACTTCGTGCTGCGGGGGCAGCGCCAGCGGTTCCTCGATCAGGCTGGTCCTCCTCCGTCGGGCGTTTGACCGACACCACGCGTAGCATGCCGCGCCAGATGCAGGCGATCGGGCGCGACGTCGTGGTCTTCTCCGTCCCTCCCCGTCAGGCTCCCACCACCCGCCCGAGCACCGGAACCCGCCTCGCCACCGTCATCACGCCGAGCGACACGAAGAGCAGTCCCGCAGCGAGCGCCGGGATCCCCACGAACGGCGGCAGCGACGCGCCGCTGATGCGGACGCCGAGCACGCCGCTCCCCAAGAGGTCGAGCAGCAACGGATGGAGCAAATAGATGCCGTAGCTCGAGGCCGCGAGCGCACGCACCAGTGCCAACGTGACCGGGTGTCGGGCCACCCACGCCGCGGGCTGCGGCTGCGTCAGCAGCACGAAGGCGACCAGGGCCATGACGATCACGTTGGGTCGGTCGTAGCTGTACAGGATGACGTTGAGGTGCTCATCGCCCGTCAGCCGCGCGGTCGTGACGATCGTCCACACCGCAGCGAGCAGGAACAGCAGCACCAGCTCCCATGCCGTGCGCCTGCTGAGAGGCGTTGTCGCGAGCCACGTCCCGGCGAGCAAGTAGCCGACGTAGGTGCTCACCACGAGCACCGGGACGCCGATCGACGGACCGCCCCACCACGACCAGAGCGGGAGTACCGCAGTCCCCACGACCCAGAGGCCGAGGGTGTACCAGCGCAGGGTGGGCGCGGCCTGCGCGGCGAGCGGTCGTAACAAAGGAATGGCGAGGTAGAGTCCCAGCAGCACGTAGACGTACCAGAGGTGGTAGAACACGGGTCCCGCAAGCAGCTCGCGCCAGAAGCGCGCCCAGCCGATCGCATGGTGATCGCGAACGGCGATCCACACCCATGCGACAATCGACCAGGTCACGAGCGGCAGCGCGACGCGGTCGAGCCGCCGCCAAAAGAAGCGCCCGAGGGGCTCCGCGATCCGTTCGGGAGCGAGCAGCAGCCAGCCGGTGAGCGCGACGAAGAGCGGCACGCCGGCCCGCGCCAGGCTGTCGTAGATATTCCCAGCCCAGAAGGCTGTCAGGCCCGCCGCGGGACCCGGATTCGCGACGGCGCCGGCGGTGTGGAGCACCACGACCAGCGCGATCGCCACGGCGCGCACGACATCGGGGGCGACGGCGCGTGGTGCGGCGGCGGGGGAAGAGGGCGGCACGGGCCACAATATAGGGCTCAACGCCGCCTCGCCGGCGTACGTAAATTCTCTGTCGTCGGTCCCTGATGTTCTTTCCGGAGGGTTCATGCGCTGGTCTCACATAATCGCCGCCTGCCTGTTCTTCATCCCGGTGCTCGCTGCCGCGCAGAGCGGGGGGTCGTTGCCGCTGAAGCTCCCGGCGCGGCCGACCACAGCGGCGATCACCGCCGCCGACCTGATGACGCGGCTCTACATCTACGCCGACGACTCGATGCAGGGGCGCGAGACAGGGACGATCGGCGACGTCAAAGCCACCGACTACATCGCGGCCGAGGCACGGCGCCTGGGACTGAAGCCGGCGGGAGACAGCGGCACCTACTTTCAGACGCTCCCGCTGAAGACGCGGACGTTCGACTCGACGTCGTCCTTCACCGTGAACGGCACGAAGCTCGCTCCCTACACCGACTATCTCTCGCTCAGCCGGGCGTCGGTGTCGCTCGGCTCGTTGCCGATCGTGTATGGCGGCGTGCTGGGAGATTCGGCGCACCTGATCGCCACCGGCGAGGCGCAGGGGAAACTCGTCGTGCTGCGCACCGTGGGTGGGGCGAACTCGCTGCGCACACTGCGGCGTGGGCCCGGGATCCCCGGTGCCGCGGCGGTGGCGCTGGTCGCGCTCGACGGCGTCCCTGCGTTCTTCCTGTCGACGCTGCGCCGCCCGCAGACCTTCCTCGATGACAACACGACGCCGACCCCGCCTCAGACGCCCACTCTGCTGGTCTCGAGCGCGGCCGCGGCGAAGATGTTCTCGGCGCCGCTCGATTCGCTGGCGGTTGGGACGGCGGGAGGAACGGCAGCGATCGACGTGCGCTACGACATCGCCGCGGCGCCGTTCGCCGCCCGCAACGTGGTGGGAATCGTGCCGGGGAGTGATCCCACGCTGAAGGGGGAGTATGTCGCGATCGGCGCGCACAACGATCACATCGGGTTGACGTCCCGCGCCCTCGATCACGACTCGATCCGTATCTGGAATCACGTGGTGCGGCCGGAGGGGGCGGACGATGCCGCGAAGCAGGCGACGCCGGCGCAGCAGGCGCAGGTCGACTCGCTGCTCGCGGCGTACCGCGCGGCGCACGCGGGGAGTACGCGCATCGATTCGATCTCGAACGGCGCCGACGACGACGGGTCCGGCACGGTCACGGTGCTCGAAATCGCCGAGCGCATCGCGTCGCTGCCCAGGAAACCGCGCCGCTCCATCCTCTTCGTGTGGCACACCGGAGAAGAGAAGGGTCTACTCGGCTCGCGCTACTTCACCGATCACCCCACCGTGCCGCGTGATTCGATCGTGGCGCAGCTCAACATGGACATGGTGGGTCGCGGCAATGCGGGGGACGAGACCGGCCGTACCAAAGACGGCACGCCGCTGCATGGGTCGGCCGGCTATCTCCAGCTCGTCGGCTCGCGCCGGCTCTCGACGGAGCTGGGAGATCTGATCGAGCAGGTCAACACAGCCGACCACTACGACCTGACGTTCGACTATGCGATGGACGCCGACGGCCACCCGTCGAACATCTATTGCCGCAGCGATCATTACGAGTACGCGCGCTACGGCATCCCCATCACTTTTTTCACCACGGGACTGCATTCCGACTATCATCAGGTGACGGACGAGCCGGAGTACATCGACTACTCGCACATGGCCAAAGTGGGGAATTTCGTGGAGGATGTCGCCGTCCACGTCGCGAACCTCGACCACCGCGTGGTGGTCGATCACCCCAAGCCGGACCCGACCGGCCTCTGTCGTCAGTAGGCGAGCCAGGCCTTTCGCAGCGCGAGCTGGCGCTCAGTCGCGCCCGGGAGCGGCTCGACGGGAAGTGTTCCCCCGAACCGGATTCGCGTGTATTTTCTGTCCCCCCTATGCGAGCGCTCGCAGTGCTATGCGCCATGGCGCTGGCCACCACCGTGTCCTGTAACGGCGGTGCGCCGTTCGACACCGGTCTCGAGGGCCAGATGATGCGGAGCCCGACGAGCCCGGTGTGTGCGCCCACGCTCGGCTGTACGGCGCCGCTCGCCGCGGACTTCTCGGTGTGGCACACGGGACTGCTCGTGGCGCGCTTCCGGTCCGATACGGCGGGCGCGTTCTTCGTACGGCTACCGGCCGGCATCTACGGCGTCGTTCCCGATTCCTCGGCGCCGGTGGTCCCCGGGCAGATGAAAACGGTGACGGTGAAGTCGGAGGCGCTGACCTCTGTCGTCCTGGATTTCGATACTGGGATCCGCTGACTTCAAGGATCATTTCTCCGGCGTCGCGCCCGCGTACGCCGCTCATCGGCCGACCTATCCCCCCGCAGTCGTCGACTATCTCGCCGACCAATTGACGCGTCGCGAGGTGGCCTGGGATGCGGGGTGCGGGTCGGGCCAGCTCTCGACGCTCTTGCCGGCCCGCTTCGCCCGCGTGATCGCGACCGACCCGAGCGCCGATCAGATCGCGCAGGCGCGCGCGCATCCCGGCGTCGAGTACCGACAAGCCAGTGCCGAAGCGAGCGGGCTCGAGGCTGGATCGGTGGACCTCGCCGTCGCCGCGCAGGCGGCGCACTGGTTCGATCTGCCGCGCTACTACGCCGAAGTGCGGCGCGTCGTCCGGCCCGGTGGTCTCGTGGCCCTATTGGCGTACGGCGTGGTGCACGTCGATCGGGACCTGTTCGCGATCGTGGACCGGTTCTACTGGCAAACACTGGCAAGGTTCTGGCCGCAGGAGCGCAAGATCGTCGAGGAGGGATATCGCTCGCTCCCGTTTCCCTTTCCGGAGCTCCACGCCCCGGCGTTCGCGATGACGGCGACGTGGTCGCTGGCTCAACTGCTCGGATACGTGCGCACCTGGTCGGCGGTGCAGGCGATCGAGCGGGAGCGTGGCGGCGATGCGTATGCCGGCTTCGCGCGCGCCCTCACTGGCGTCTGGGGCGATCTGGCCCAGCAACGCGTTGTGCGCTGGGATTTGGCGGTCCGGGCCGGCCGTGTCTGAGCGGTGTATATTGTTCAGCCATGAATGACCATTCTCGAGAGTCGGGCGGTCTCGTCTTCACGCTGATCGGCACCGCGCAGGCGGTGCAGGACCGGCTCGAGGGTGTGCTGGTACCGTTCGACCTGTCGCTCGCGAAACTCCAGATTCTGCACTACCTGGCAGACTCCCCCGGGCCGGTCTCGTTGAGTGAGCTCGCCACGCATCAGAAGTGCGTCCGATCGAACATCACCCAGATCGTGGATCGTCTGGAGAAGGATCGCCTGGTAAAGCGGCGCGCGGACCCGACGGACCGGCGCGGCGTGCAGGCGATGCTCACCGCCGCGGGGCGGCGGGCGTATCACGCCGGGTGGCACGCATTGATCGCGGAGCAGCGCGCGATCGTGCAGGAGCTCGGCGCCGGCCCGGCTGATAACCTCAAGGGTGCTTTGGAGTTACTCCGCTAGGATCGCGCGGGAACATTTTGGCCACTTAGTTCATTCATGAATCGTACATCACTGATTCATCACGATTCATGGAGGCAGGATATGGGTACCAAGTGGCTCACGCGCGTCGTCGCAACGCTGGCGTTGGCTCTCGCCCCAGCCGTGCTCGGCGCCCAGGTTGCACGCCCGACCTACGATCGCGTCACGGTAGCGGGCTCGTTTGGCGGTCTCTCTGGTGCTGCGCACCTCGATCCTTCCAGCGCCGCCGATTGGCGGCTCGGCTGGTCGACCGGTGTCGATGGCACGGTCTGGCTGCATCGCTTTGTCGGGCTGCGGGCTTCCGGCCGTTTCGCCCAGGACAGCATTCGCGGCGCGACGGTCAGCGGCCGCGGCAAGTTCAACAAGTTCACCTATGACGGCGATCTCGTGCTCCGCTATCCCACGCAGGCGGGTGCGGGGACGCTGGTCCCCTACCTGCTCGGTGGCGCGGGCGCAATCAGCGTGCACCAGCTCGGCTCCGACAGCACGTGGAGCAAGTTCGCCGGGAATTTCGGCGCCGGCGTCGAGTACCGCTTTGGCAGAATCGGGGTGCGCGCCGAGGGACGCGACTACGTCTACACCTTCGATCGCTACGGATTCAACAAGACGCAGCACGATATCGCCTGGGAGGGCGGTGTCACGGTGTCGTTCTAACAAGGTCGTGAGGGTGGTGGAGGTGGTGAACGCGCCTCCACTGCCCTCAACCGGAATGGCTACGGATTCCATGAAGGAGATGAACATCATGACGAGCGTAACGCACCCAACCACACGGCACACGGCCTCGCCACGGACCGTGCGGTTCGTCACCTGGAGTATCCAGGCAGCGATCGCACTGGGACTTGCCCTGGCGGCCTCGCTCGCCGCGGGTGGTCTGGGGGTCATGCTCATCGCCGCCTCGGTCGGCATTCTGATCGCGAGCGGTGTGGGCCTTGGCGTTCGAGTGTCGGACGACGACTCTCGGACCGAAAGGGATAAATAGCATGGACCAGGTGACCAGTTTTGCCGAGCTCGCACTGCGGATCGCGGTGGGAACGGTGTTCCTCGTACACGGCTTGCAGAAGAAGATGTTCTGGAAGGCCCAGCCCTCCGCTCAGCTGCCGCTCGGGATGATCAAGGTGCTGCGTTTTCTGTCCATCGTCGAACCGCTGGGCGGCGTGGCCATGTTGGCCGGCTTCCTCACCCGGCCAGCGGCGATCGGGCTGTCGATCATCATGCTCGGCGCGATCAATCTCAAGGCACGGCAGATGAAGAACGGGTTCACCGGCGACGGCGGGTGGGAGCTCGACTTCATGATTCTCGCGGCCAACGTCGCGTTGCTCCTGGTGGGCGGAGGGGCGTGGTCGCTGGATCGGGTGCTAGGAATCTGACGAAAGTTATGGAGGATGGTGGAGGTTGTGGAGGTTACCTCCACCATCCTCCACTCTCCTCCCCCAACCTCCACCGCTCAGTTGTTCACCACATCAATCTCCACATTCGACGGATTCTTCACCGTGCGCAGAATCGAGTGCGTCCGCGCCCGGTAATCGCCCGGCTGCGCCAGGAAGATGTTCGGCACGAAGGTCTGCGGATTGCGATCGTAGAGCGGGAACCAGGTGCTTTGCAGCTGCACCATGATGCGGTGGCCCTTCTTGAAGGTGTACGCCTGCTGGTGTAGATCCACCGCATACGCGAGCGGAACGTTGGGAGTGATCGCCTTGGGGTGCTCCCAGCTCTCGCGATAGCGGCCCCGCATGATTTCCCCCGTCACCATCAGCTCGTAGCCGCCCATCGTGGGGCGTTCGGGCATCGTATCGGGGTAGACGTCGATCAGCTTGACCACCCAGTCGGCGTCGCTGCCCGTGGTCGCCGCAAAGAGGTGCGCCCGCACGTTCCCCGCCAGCGTGACGTCGTTTTCCAGGGGACCGGTCTGCCAGGTGAGCACGTCGGGGCGGCCATCGACGAAGCGCTGATCCTCGGTCTCCCAGCGCCGCCAGCGCGAGGTCGCTGAGTAGGTGCGCTCCACGGGCCGAGGCCGGTATGGCACGGGATGCGCGGGATCCGAAACGAACTGATCGCTTCCCGTGGCCGCGGTGGGAGGATCGAACGAGAGACCGCCGCCCGCCTGGAAATAGAGATGCTTGTGCGCGACGCCGCTCGGCGGCCAGTGATCGAAGCTGCGCCACTGGTTCGTCCCGGCATCGAATACCGTCGCTTCCGCGAACTTCCCGTCCCCCTCTCCCTTCAACCAGTAGGCGAACCAGCGCGACTGCAGCGCCCGATAGTCGTCGCCGGTCGGGCGTCCGAAGCGCGCGTTGCCAAGCGCGACGCCAGAGTCTCCGAACCACTGGCCGTGATACCACGGTCCCATGACGAGATGGTTGAGGCGTGCCGAGTCGGTCTGTTCGAGGGAGGCGTAGCTCGCCAGCGGGCCGTATTCGTCTTCCTGATCCCACCACCCGCCGACGGTCATCGTGGGCACGGTGGTGTGGGTGAAGTAGCGCGGCAGCGAGCGCGCCTGCCAGGCCGAGTCGTATGCCGGGTGAGCGACGAAGCGGCGCCAGGTGGGCCAGCGATCCGCCCCCACCGCCCGCGCGAGCGCGCCCAGTGTGGGGAACGAGCGATACCATTCGTAGGTGTCGTACCGCGCCGGCGACGGTGTGACCGAGAGATCGCTCGACGCCTCCATCTCCCAGGAGTATTCGAGGCCGTACGTCAGGCGAAACGCACCCTGATGGAAGAAGTCGTCACCCATCCAGGTGTCGCCCATCGGCGCCTGCGGGGCGATCGCCTTGAGCGCCGGGTGCGCGCCGATCCCGGCCACCGACGTGAGCCACCCGGGATACGAAATCCCGAACACGCCGACCTTGCCGTTGTTGTGGGGGACGTTTTTCACCAGCCAGTCGATCGTGTCGTAGGTGTCGGTGCTCTCGTCGGTGCCTTTGGGCCCCGAATGCGGCGGCCGGTTCATGTCGAACGTGCCTTCCGACCCGAAGCGGCCGCGGATGTCCTGCACCACGAGGATGTAGCCCTCGAGCCCCAGCCGGCTTGCGCTGCCGGCCAGGAACGACGCGTAGTCCTTCGCGCCATAGGGCGTCCGGTCCATCAGGATGGGCAGCGGCGTGGTCGCGTTCCGGGGTATCGCGATCGCGGTGAAGAGGTGAATCCCGTCGCGGACCGCGATCAGCGTGTCGGCGCGGGTGTAGGCCGAATCCGCCGGCATCTGCTGGGCGGCGAGTGCGAAGAGGAGCAATGTTTTCATGGCCCGGAAGATTCCGCCCCCGGCCGGGTGCAGCAAGTGCTCGTCAAGATGCGGACGCCGAGTGGGGGCCCCTGGACACGAGGACGCGGGGGCCCCACAAGCTGGACAGTGTCTCTCGCGGCCGGCACTAGATCCAGAACGACGGTCGGTTCGAGAGCCCCCGCGTCCACGGTCCGGGGCCCCCTCTCGGCGTCCGTGTCGTAACTAACGCGGGGTTGTTGCTAGCGTGGCCACGTCGTGCTTGCCGCTCGGCAGGCGCGGCAGCGACTCCAGCACCTCGATGTGCGTGGGTTGCATGTAACGCGGCAGCTCGGTCGCGGCGTACTTGCGAAGGCGGGCGAGCGAGCCGCCGGCAGCGAGCACGACGTACGCGACGATGCGCTGGCCCCACTGCGCGTCGGGCATCCCTACGACGGCCACGTCCGCCACCTGTCCCGACGCATGCAGCACGTCCGCAATCTCGTCGGGTCCGATGCGGTAGCCCAGCGTCTTGATGATGCGATCGCGCCGTCCCACGAAGTACAACAGCCCCGCGGCGTCGCGGCGCACGAGGTCCCCCGTGTACACGACGCGCTCGGAAGACTCCGTCTCGGGGTCAGCCAGGGGATTGGGGCGGAACACCTGGGCCGTCAGCGCGGGATCGCGCCAGTATCCCAGGGCGACAGTGGGTCCGCACTGAACCAGCTCACCGACCTCGTCGGTCAGCGCAGGAATGCCGTCGTCCCGCAGCACGAGCACTGTGGTGCCGGGGATCGGCCTCCCGATCGATTCGGGGTGGCGATCCACCTGGTCCGGGTCGAGGTAGGTGGTGCGCAGCGCCTCGGTCAGCCCGTACATCAGAAACAGACGCGCCTGGGGCTGGGCACGCCGCAGCCGCCGCACCACGGTGACGGGGAGGTGGCCACCGGCGTTGGTCATGATCCGCAACGCCGGCAGCACCG
>Ga0075426_10001531_pt1 | contig 16485 bp, 14 predicted proteins | sample SoiMethybrSBSTD5_FD_75304 | JGI IMG/M metagenome (GOLD analysis project Ga0075426, IMG submission 75304) | Bulk soil microbial communities from a Populus tree surrounding site in Tennessee, USA - Soil MetaG P. TD hybrid SBSTD5 | ecosystem: Environmental > Terrestrial > Soil > Tree plantation... | reverse complement strand
CTAGACATAGAAGAACTCGCTGAAGAATCCTCATCCGCAAATAGGAGTCGGCGATTGTGAACTGCACCTATTAGATACCGTCAACTATCAGAACAGGATGCCTGGGATGACAAGGTGGCGTGCGGAGACGCAGGGCCATGCGTCTCTGCAGAGTAGATCATTGCACAACATCAGTGGGCTTTGCGATTGCGAGATTCCTGTTCCTCTTCGCCGCGGAACAACAGCGGAACGCTGAGTTGCAATACGCGCTCGCGACGCTCTTCTGTGTCCTGCGCTGCGAGACGCGCCTTGAGCAGATCAGAAATCGATACGATTCCCACCACTTTGCCGGCATCGTCTCGCCGTACAACTGGGAGTTTTGTAAAACCACTGCTCGCCATACGCTGCACGATTCGGGTAAGGCGCTCGTCATCGTATGCAACCACAGGTTTGCTGATCACTAGCGATGCGAGGTCGGGCCCCTTTTTTCCAGCGGCAAACTGCTCCAGGTTCCAACGCGGAATCACACCGAGCATGTTTCCATCTGCGTCCTCAACCGGGAAGAGCCGCTGGATTCCAGCTTTCTCGTCGATCACCAACGCATCGCGGATCTGATCGGGGGTGGCCTGGCTCGAGAGTTTTGCGATGTTGGTGCGCATCACTTCTTCTACCGCGAGACTTTCCATCGGATCGACGATGTATTCACGTGAGAGATGGTAACCACGTCGACTCAATTTCTCAGTAAGAATCGAACGGGGCAACGTTAGGACCACAAGGCCGTAAGAGACCAACGCGGAAATTAGCAGAGGCAGAAGAACGCCAGGATCGTGCGTTAGCTCAAATGCGAATACGACTGCGGTAAGCGGAGCCCCGAGCGCTCCAGCGAGCACGGCGGCCATGCTGACGAGCGGCCATAATCCAATCCCGTAGTTTGGCAGGAAACGCGACTCAAGACCGCCGAGCGCTCCGCCCATGATGAGCAAAGGAGCAAGCACGCCGCCGGATGTTCCAGAGCCGAGCGAGACCGACCAGATAATCCCTTTCACAAAGAAAATTCCAAGCAGCAACTTGAAGGGGAGATCATGGTCGAGCATGGAGGCGATCACGTCATATCCGACGCCGAGTGTCTGGGGGAAAAAGATGCCGCCGATGCCCACGACAATCGCGCCAATCGCCGGCCACCACATCCAGTGCAAGGGAAGATGACTGAATCCATCCTCGACCAAATAGATTGCGGAACTCAACAACGCCGCGAGGATGCCTGCAAGCAGCCCAACCAGCATGCAGGAGGCGAGACCTGCGGCGTTCATCGAGATGTGATGTTCTGGAATGGGAAACAGCGGTCCCAGACCGAGCAAGTAATGTCGGGCTGCTGCTGCTGTGGCGCTGGCCATAGCCACGGGAATCAGGCTGCGCGGCTTCCATTCGAACAGCAACAACTCGACTGCAAGCAGCACGGCGGAGACTGGAGCTGCGAAGGTCGCGGACATGCCCGCTGCGGCACCGGCGACGAGAAGAGTTTTCCGTTCTGCGCTGGTCAAGCGGAAGAACTGCGCGATCAATGAGCCGACCGCGCCGCCGGTCATGATGATTGGACCTTCTGCGCCGAACGGTCCTCCGGAGCCGATGGCGATTGCGGCCGAGACCGGCTTCAGGACGGCAACGCGCGGTTCCACTCTGGCACCCTTCAGCAGAATTGCTTCAATTGCCTCAGGAATTCCGTGGCCGCGGATGCGCTCCGAACCGTAGCGGGCCATAACGCCGACTATGAGTCCGCCAATTACGGGCACGGCAATTACCCATAGCCCAAGCGTGTTGAGCGCCGGCGACTTGTAGACCCAGCTCCAATGATGAAAGAAGAAGAGGTTGTTGAAAAGGTAAATGAGTTTCAGCAGAATCAGCGCCAGGTACGCTCCTGCCACGCCGATAACGATGCAGAGCAACGACAGCGGAACCACTCGTAAATCGGTCGTGAAGTCAGCTAAACGTGGAGCGTCAGGGGCCTGTGAGTGCGTTGTCATATTCTGGATGCAGCGGGAGACGCGGAGCGCGCGCTAGGAAACAGACAGAGGCGCTGCTTAATGTTCAAGTGTAGCGCATCGCGATGCGACGGAGCAGGAACGTAGCCTGGGAGAATCCAGAATGAAATGGTTACGAAGCTACGCCCCTGCCTGAAATGGCCCGGCAATTGAGTTAGCGATGACGTTTGTTAGAGCTTGATGTTCCTCTAACCGTGAAGGTCATCGCAGTCTCGGCTGGGATCACAGCTTCCTCTTTTCCGGTGGCAGCCGCCACTCCGGTGCCTGCAGCTCCGCCTGCAGCAGTGCCGATCAACGCACCCTTGCCTCCACCGGCGATTCCGCCGATCAAAGCTCCGGCTGCCGCTCCTCCACCGATTTTGGCGACGTTGCTTTTCTTATGGCTCTTCCCATGAAATGTATGCGAACCCGTCGTCACAGCCTGACCGTTCACTTCCGTGAGACGTACCGAAATGACACCCGGAGCGTGCAGTCGGCCGCTGGACTTCGCTGAAGTCACTCGGCACCTGGCCGGATCGCCGGTTCTGGCGAGCGTCTTGCCATTCGCGACAACGTCGCGTGCAACGGAACATCTGAACGAGTGTCCCGCCTTCGCTGTTCCTGATGAAAGCGATGACCCGGTGCGCACCGTAACGTGCGTACCCGATGGAATGGTTGCCGCGCTGAGCGACAACGAGATGACGAGGAACGCAGCGAAATTTAAGGCTATCTTGCCTTTCATAATCCCTCCTGAACGTATTGGGTTGTGACGAATGGCGGCGTGCAGCCCAGTCCCAATTGTGGAACAGATCGCAAAAACCTTCGCAGCGGGTAATCTAAAAGTAAATGCCGCGAACAAAAGAGCGCGTTCTGCCACAGACATTTTATGCGCGCGATCCTCGCCTGGTCGCGCGAGAACTCTTGGGTAAGGTGCTCGTTCGTACATTGTCCAGTCGTGCGGGAGCGCAGCGGCTTTCGGGAAGAATCGTTGAAGTCGAGGTCTACCTGGGCGAAGGAGATCTGGCGGCTCACTCTGCGGCGGGAAAAACTGCGCGCAATGAAGTTCTATTTGGCCCGCCGGGTCATGCGTACGTGTACTTCATCTACGGTGTGCATTACTGCCTGAATTTTTCCTGCTTGCCGGAAGGGCAAGCAGGCTGCGTGCTCCTGCGGGCGATCGAGCCGCTCGAAGGAATTGAGACGATGGCGAAAGCTCGAGGGATCTCGCACGAACGATTGCACTCGGCTTCCGGCGTAAAACTCCTCGCTAGCGGTCCTGGAAGAGTTTGCGAGGCGCTGAGCATCACGCGAGAACGACTCAATGGACAGGAACTTTATCGCGGCGACTCTCCCTTGAAAATTGTCGATGACGGTGCTCGACCTGATGAAATTGGTGAAAGCATTCGCATCGGGATTACGAAATCGTTTGAGATGCCTTTGCGCTATTTCTTAGATGGGAATGCTTTTGTTTCGGGAAGACGAAATCATTGATCACAGGACAAACGGCACCAGATAAGCGCATGAAAGTCGCGCTAAACGAACCTTCATCTTCGAGCTGTGGACTCAGTCGACAAAGTGGACTTACTGGACTTTGTGGACCTCTAAGCACTGGAACAGGCCTTGTCCCACGGTGTCCACGAAGTCCACTTAGTCCACAGTCCTTTATTTCTGACTGCAGTTATCAACTACGGATTGTAGAAACGCCGATTCTTGCTGTATGGCGCCTCGCCCGGCTCACCGCGACGGAAATGGCCAGAGGGAATCGATTTACCATCGCGCTCGTGCGCGAGCAGTTCGATGAACCATGCTTCGTGCTCAATTTCTTCGTTCAGAATGCGGGCTGCCATGTCGTAGGTGCGTGGATCTTTGCCGAACGTCATGTCGCAGATTGCGCTCCAGCTTCGGATGGCGCAGCGCTCGGATTCGAGCAGTAGCGTGAGAATGTTTACAACTGTTGGCGGGTTGGGAAGTTTGGCGGCTTCGCATCCTGCTTGATCGTGGAATGTCGGCAGATCGTTCGGCAGTTCGCCGCCGAGTTCATAAATGCGTGGGACGATCAGTTCCCAATGCGCGCGGTCTTCGAGACGCGCGTCTTCGCAAATCTCCTTGTAATCCTCGTGGCCTGCAAGATGCATGCGCAGGATGGTGTAGTAGTAATAGGTGCTCGCAAACTCCGCGCCTGCGTTGGCGATGAGCATCTTGATGAGTTTTTCGACATCGACTCCGCGCGCGCGAATCACTTCCACGCCTACGCGACTGCTGAGGTCGCCGTGCTTGACGACTCCGCCCTTTGCCATAGATTTGTCCTCCAGGCAAGAAGACTAAAAGCCGGTACGATGATAGGTCTAATATATCGTTGCTATGTTTTTCATAGGCAAAACGGATTGGTAAGGATCGAATGGAAGTTCATCAGCTCCGCTATTTTTGTGCAGTTGCCGAATCGGGAAACTTTACTCGCGCCGCCGAGGCGACGCGCATCTCTCAACCGTCACTTTCGCAGCAGATTCATAAGCTTGAAGATGAGCTTGGGGCAAAGTTGTTCGATCGTTTGCCACGCTCCGCGCGTCTAACCCAATTCGGGAAGGCTTTTCTGCCCAAGGCGCAGGCGATCCTGCGCCAGATCGGGGAAGCGCGCACTGAGATTCGCGAGATGGCGAGCGCGGAGAGCGGAGAAGTAGTGCTCGGTGCTATCCCTACGATCGCTCCCTACCTGCTTCCCCGGATGTTGAGCAGCTTCGCGCGCCAGCATCCCAGCGTTTCGGTCAGCGTGGTTGAGGAGATTACTCCCACGCTGCTGGAGAGGCTTCACGACGGATCGCTTGATCTCGCATTGCTCGCTTTGCCCATTCAAAGTGAAGAATTGATTACCACCGAACTGATGCAGGAGCCGCTGTTCGCGGTTCTGCCGGAACGTCATCCTTTGGCGAAACGCCGGACGGTGATGCTCGATCAAATTCGCAATGAGCCTTTTCTTCTCCTGAAGGAAGGGCACTGCTTTCGGGAGAATGCGCTGCAAGCCTGCCGGCAATCGCAGGTGAATCCCAATGTGGTATTCGAGAGCGGACAGTTTGCGACGATTCTGGCGATGGTCTCGGCAGGTATGGGCGTGTCAGTTGTTCCGGAGATGGCGGTTAGGGAAACCACTGGATGTAACTTTGTGCTGATTGCCGATAAATCCATTCGCCGTACGATCGGAGTCGCGCGATTGAAATATCGATATCCGACGCGCGCTCAGCGAGCTGTATTGGAGCATCTGCAAAAGGCTTCGCAAGGGAACATGGGTCAGCGGTCTGCTTAGTGACTTTCAGCGTGGCTCGCAGACAGAGTTCATTCCCAGTCCATGGATCTGGTCACAGCTTTTTTCCAGCGTGTGTACAGCCGGTCGCGTTGAGCTGATTCCATTTTGGGATTCCAGCGGCGGTCCACTTTCCACGTAGCTTTCAATTCATCGAGCGATTGGAAGAAGCCCGTTGCCAATCCAGCGGCAAACGCAGCACCGAGAGCCGTAGTCTCTTTCACGTGAGGCGAGACGACTTCCCGATTCAGGATGTCGGATTGGAACTGCATCAGCAGATCGTTGGCTACCATGCCCCCATCGACACGCACAATGCCGACCGGCTTGCCGCAATCCTGCTCCATGGCTTCCAGCACTTCGCGGGTTTGGTACGCGGTAGCTTCGAGCGCGGCCCGCGCAATGTGTCCTTTGTTCGCATAGCGAGTTAGACCGGCGATGACTCCTCGCGCATTGGCTTGCCAGTACGGCGCATATAGACCCGAGAATGCTGGCACGAAGTACACACCACCGTTGTCGCTAACGGTTCGCGCCAGCGTTTCCACTTCGGAACTGGTCTTGATAAGCCCTAAATTGTCACGCAGCCACTGCACCAAAGCGCCGGTAATGGCAACACTGCCTTCGAGTGCATAGTGTGCCGGCTCTTTGCCGAGTTTGTAGGCGACGGTGGTGAGAAGCCCGTGTTTCGAAGTTACTCTCTGTGTGCCAGTGTTCAGCAATAGAAAGCAGCCAGTGCCGTAAGTATTTTTCGCCTCTCCCGGCGTGAAGCACGTTTGTCCTACGAGCGCTGCCTGCTGGTCGCCGAGAATGCCGGCTAGAGGAACGCCATCCAGTGTTTTGTGGCAGACCGTTCCGTATGTTTCCGAACTCGAGCAGACGCGAGGCAGTATCGGTTTGGGAATGCCAAAGGTTCGCAGCAGGTCACCGTTCCAAGAGCAGCTTTCGAGATCGAAGAGCTGAGTCCGGCTGGCATTCGTGACGTCGGTGATATGCTGCCCACCACCTTTGCCGCCAGTCAGCCTCCAGGCGAGAAAACTATCGATCGTTCCAAAGAGGATGTCACCTGCTTTCGCTCTTTCGCGGAGTCCTGGGACGTTCTCGAGAAGCCATACCAGCTTCAGGCTGCTGAAGTATGTCGAAATCGGCAGCCCGGTCTTGCGGCGGATGGAGTCTTCGTTGGAAGAGAATCGCTTCAGCAACGACTCAGTGCGAGTGTCTTGCCAGACAAGCGCGTTCGCAACCGGTGCGCCTGTTTTCCGATCCCACACAACAGTTGTTTCGCGCTGGTTGGTGATGCCGACCGCAGCGAAATCCTTCGGCCGCAGTGCGCGTTCCGCAACCGCTTCATCGATTACTTGCAATGTGCGCCGCCAGATTTCTTCAGCATCGTGCTCCACCCATCCGGCTCGGGGATAGATCTGCTCGTGCTCACGTTGCGCCGAGCATACGATTCGACCTGAGCGATCGAAGACGATGAATCGCGTGCTGGTAGTTCCCTGGTCGATGGCGCCTATGTAGCTGGACATAGTGCTAGAGCATACACAAAGGAAACTTCTGACTGGGCGGCAGTTGACAAGCAGCTACGAAGCGCCTGCTGTTGAGGGACCATAGGCTCTTCCCGCAACTCCGCATTATTCCAGCGATCTGGCAAACCCGTGGCTGTTAACTCTTCTCTAACTGCCGAAGTGGACGAGTTTCACATGTGGATACGTGTGCAACTCGCAAAACATTCACGAATCCCGGCTTGAACCACCGGGCAGGAGGAAGAGGAACAGCTCATGAACAAGTTTCTTTACACATGCTCAGCATTGCTGCTGTCGGCCGGCTTAGCCGTGGCCCAGACATCCAGCACAACCACAGATCCCAACAGTCAGAACAATCAGACGCCGAGCGCGACTGCTCCCGCGAGCAGCTCGAGCCAGTCGTCCACAGCTCCGGCTTCGAGCAGCAGCTCTGACATGAATCAGACTGCAGCTCCGGCGAGCTCCAGCCAGTCCACCGCGCCAGCCGATAACACGGCCCCAAGCGCGACCAACGGCCAGACCTCGACGACCCCGGGCGTAACCGACCAGACCTCAAGCCAGGCAAACCCGACCGCGGCTCCGTCCAGCACCACTGACCAGAACGCAGCAACTGCGCCGGGCACAGCCAGCTCCAGCTCGACGACGGCTGCTCCTAGCTCGAACTCGAACGCGACCTCTGGTGACATCAACAACCAGAGCTCGACGGCTCCAGCTTCTAGCTCGGCGTCGTCGTCTAACGCGACCAGCGATCAGAACGCCCAGAGCGGTGCGGCTGCAACGACTCCGGCTCCAGCTACCGATCAGAATGCGCAGAGCGCAACCAGCAGCAGCACGGGAAGCAACGCTGCTGATCAGGGTGCGGCCAGCGCAGATCAGAACGCCGCGAACGCGAACAATGCGAATGCTGCCAATCAGGGACAAGGCAAGGCGAATGGCCTGCCGCAAACGGCTTCCATTCTGCCGCTGCTCAGCCTGCTTGGCCTCGGCTCATTCTTCACCGGCCTGATCGCCCGCTTCCGCAAGTAAGCTGACGAGCAGTACAAACCAAGCGCCCGGGACGCGAGTTCCGGGCGTTGTCGTTTGTCGCGTGATCGGGCCATCGGACACGGAGACATTTGAACCAAAAACAAAACCCGACGCGGATTCCGCGGATGGGACGCGGATTAACGCTGAAGTGTTAGGTCAAAGAAATGTGGTACTTTTCAGCGCTCCAAATCTCGGTGATGAGTTTTCTCGCATTTTGCGTTCGCAATGCTTCCTCTCGACGCTGAGGGCAAGTCATAACGAATCTGCCCTGATCCCTCCCGCGTGATCCGCGTCCCCCTCCGCGGAATCGGCGTCGTGTTTTGCATTTGACCTCTGCCGATCACGGCATGGACCGATCACCCGATATACTTTTCAGGTGTCATTTGAAGAAAGCACATATCAGCTTCGTCGCGACAAGCTGAAGCAGATTGAGGCTCTCGGACAGGAGAGCTATCCACATAAATTCGCTTTTACTCATACGATTCCAGCGATTCTCGAAAAGTTTTCAGAAGCGAGTGGCGAGGAACTCGAACGCGATCGCGTAAATGTGCGCGTTGCGGGGCGACTGATGTCAATCCGCGGCCAAGGCAAGGCGGGATTTGCTCATTTACAACAACTGGGCAAACGTCTGCAGATTTACGTAAAGCTCGACTTCGTTGGCGAAAAAGGCTTTCAGCTTTATAAGCTGCTCGACCTCGGCGACTTTATCGGCGTGAGCGGCTATCTGTTTCGCACGAAGACTAAAGAGCTCTCAGTCCACGTAGAAGAGATCACATTCCTTGCCAAAGACCTGCTGCCGCTACCCGAGAAGTATCACGGCTTGTCCGATGTCGAGCTGCGCTATCGTCAGCGCTATGTTGATCTGACGATGAATCCGGAAGTTCGCGATGTCTTCGTCGCGCGCAGCAAGGTGGTGAAGGCCATTCGATCCTTTCTCGACGCGCGCGGCTTCACCGAAGTAGAGACGCCGATGATGCAGCCCATCGCGGGCGGCGCTGCAGCGCGTCCGTTCACTACGCACCACAATACGCTCGACATCGATCTCTATCTGCGCATCGCACCTGAGCTGTATTTAAAACGCCTGGTCGTCGGCGGACTCGATCGTGTGTACGAGATCAACCGAAATTTTCGCAACGAGGGAATCTCGACGCAGCACAATCCCGAATTTACGATGCTGGAGTTCTACCAGGCATATGCCGACTACCAGGACCTGATGTCTCTCACCGAAGAGATGCTCGCACTGGTTGCTCGTGAAGTGAACGGAAGCACGGTTGTGAGTTATCAGGGGCGCGAGATCGATTTTGGGAATTGGCAGCGCCTGTCGATGCGCGAAGCAATCATTAAATACTGGCCGGAAAACTCTGCGCCTGCTCCTCAGATGAGTGATTTCGCCGACGCTGCTTCGGTTCGCAAGCTGGTTGATCGTCTGAATGCGACGCACACGCCGCATATGCCCTACGATCCGGCAGAGCCTGCCGGTAAGACGATCGCGAACATGTTCGAAACCGTGGCTGAGGAACATCTTTGGCAGCCGACGATCCTTTACGACTTCCCGGTCGCAATTTCGCCGCTGTCGAAGAACAAAAAAGACGAGCCGGATTGGGTCGAGCGCTTCGAGATTTTCCTTGGCGGCCTGGAACTCGGGAACGCTTTCAGCGAGCTGAATGATCCCGAAGAGCAGCGCCGCCGTTTCGAGCAGCAGCTCTCCGAGCGCGAGCGCGGCGATGAAGAAGCGCATGCGATGGACGAAGACTACATTCGCGCGCTGTCGTATGGGATGCCTCCGGCAGGTGGAGAAGGCATTGGCATTGATCGCCTTACGATGCTGCTCACCGATTCGAAGTCGATCCGCGATGTGATTCTGTTCCCACTGCTGCGTCCCCAGAAGCAGGAAGAGATCGCTGAAGAAGCTACCGGCACGGGCGGATAAACGTGGGCTTCGAACTCGATTCGGAAAAACGTCGCCGGCTCGGCTACAACCTCATCAATCATATCGATCGTTATTTCGAGACGCTGCACACCCGGCCGGTGCAGTTGCCGGAAGAAGAGCGCAGTTTCGAGGAGCTGAACAACGCGCTTCCCGAAATGGGCTCGGATGCAGTTCGAGTGCTCGATGACGTCTGTCGTGAACTGATTAATAGAGGCTTTCACGTTCCCAGCGCGAACTACTTCGGGCTGATGAATCCCACTCCTACGTATATTGGAGTGCTTGCCGAGGCGCTAGTCGCTGCACTTAATCCGCAATTGGCGACGCTGGCTCGCTCGCAACTCGCATCGAAAATCGAGTTGGAGACGGTACGCTGGATCGGTGAACGCGTGGGATGGAATGGCCCATTTAGCGGCACATTTACGAGCGGTGGCAATGAAGCAAACTTTTCCGCGTTGGCACTCGCTCTCGCTTCGAAATTTCCTGACGTGATGACGCATGGTGTCCGCTCTCTGCAAGGCCAACCCGTTGCTTATGCCTCATCAGAAGCTCATCATTCGCTTGATAAATCTGCAGGTCTGCTAGGGCTCGGCCGTCAAGCAGTCCGCCGGATTCCCGTAACGGCACGAATTCAAATTGAACTCGATGAGCTCGAGCGCACGATTCAGGAGGACAAGAGCAGGGGAGAGCTTCCATTCTGCGTCGTTGCCACTGCGGGCACTACGAATTCCGGCGCAATTGACGACTTAGTTGCGGTTGCGAAGATTTGCGGAAAAAACGACATCTGGATGCACGTAGACGGGGCTTACGGTGCTGCAGCTATTTTCAGCAACAGGCATCGCGATCTGGTGCGGGGAATCGAGTTTGCCGATTCTGTCACGGTGGACCCTCATAAGTGGTTGGCTATGCCTTTTGCGGCAGGAGTCATTCTTACATCCCACCCTGAAACTCTGAAATCTGCATTCGCTGTTACGACTCCGTACATGCCGAAAGCGACGGTGCAGCTTCCACCCGACAATTTCGCCGTCAGCACGCAGTGGACGCGCCGCATGAATTCCCTCAAGCTCTGGTTGACGCTACGCATTCACGGACGCGAAGCTTACGAGCAGCACATTGATCGCCAGATACAGCTCGCTCGTTGGTTTGCCGATCAGGTTCGCCGTTCTGCGAGCTTTGAGCTATTTTGCGAACCCATGCTTCCGATTTTTAACCTCCGCCTGAAGAAGGTTTCGGGAGATCAGACCGAGTGGTTGGAGCGGATTGTCGGCGACGTTACGCGTGAGGGCAAACAGTGGATCTCAACCACGCGGGTGAACGGCCAGACTGTGATCCGAGTGATGATCATCAGCTATCTCACGCAGCAGTCACATTTACAGGAACTCCTGAATCGTCTCGATTGGGCCGCGAGACGATAACCTCGCCAGTTAGGGCCTTTTTGCGTCCCGTTTAGGCACTCCTTACGAAAGTGTCAGTCATAATTTCGTTCCATCTGCATCAACACCACAATCCCTTGTGTTCTTAATCGACGAGCGACACATTATCTCGCAAATAACACCAAGGTACATGTACTAATTTCCGGAGAAAACCGGAAGAAACCCGAAGAAACCGGCAACTCTGCCTTGACACACCGGGTACGAACCGAGGTATAACACGGCTACCTTAAGTTTCCCCCCGAGAAAGCAGAGGATTCTTCCTCTAATTTGAGGCCCCGGCCAGAAGCGAATTCCCGCGAATGCTCCGATCAGGCGAGAAGCTGTTGGGAGTCACGGGAGAACCCGCTTGGGCAGATTTTTCGAGGAAAGGGCTAGGCATCTATGGCAGCAGATTCGCGTGAAGTGATGAACATCCGCCAGGCTTCGCAATACCTCGGCGTTAGTCCCGACACGCTCTACAAATACGTTTCTGAGGAACGGATCCCCGCGTTTAAGCTCGGCAACCGCTGGAAATTCAAAAAAACCATCCTCGACCAGTGGATGGAAGAGAAAAGCACGACTGGGGAAACCAAGAGCACCAAGAAGAAGCCCAGGGCGGCGCGTGCTGCCGCAGGGGCTTGATAGCGAGGCGTAGCAAATGTTCGGATTCGGATCGCAAAAATCAATTGTCGGCCTGGACATCGGCTCCAGCAGCATCAAGGCTGTCGAGCTGAAGAAGGTCAAAGGCGAGGTCCACGTTTCCCATATTGGGCTTGAGAGGTTGGGATCGGATATCGTCGTGGACTCGATGATCGTCGACTCCGGCAGCGTGTCGAGCGCCATCTCGAAGCTGTTCAACGAGCGCAAGTTCAGCTCGAAGCTGGTCGCGACTGCGGTCAGCGGTCACTCGGTCATCGTCAAGAAGATCGCTATGCAGACAGTTCCGGAAGAGGAAGTTCCGGATATTCTGCAGACCGAAGCGGCGCAATACATCCCATTCGATATGAACGACGTGAATATCGACTACCAGGTCCTTTCCGACAATCCGGACGAGCCGCAGATGGATGTGCTCCTCGCCGCAGTGAAGAAAGACAAAATTCTGAACTATACGAACGTGCTCTCGCTCGCGGGCAAGGTTCCCGAGGTCGTCGATATCGACGCTTTCGCGCTGCAGAACTGTTACGAGTACAACTACGAGCCATCTCCCACTTCGACTGTTGCCTTATTGAATCTGGGCGCGAGCGTGATGAACATCAACATCGTCAAGGGCAGCACGCCGCTATTTACCCGCGACGTCAGCGTTGGCGGAAATCAGTACACAGACGCCCTGCAGAAGGAACTCGATCTCAGCTTCGACGATGCCGAAGGTTTCAAGCTGGGCGAGAAGGTCGCCAAAGTCAGCGACGATGCCAAGCTACCGGTCCTGCAGCAGGTGACCGAGATCATCGTCCTGGAAATCCAGAAAACCTTCGACTTTTTCCGCGCGACAGCCGCCGGGCAGCACATCGAGAAAATTTACCTGGCAGGCGGTTCGTCCATCGTTCCCGGACTCACTGAAGCCCTGCGACAGGAGTTCTCGATGCCGGTAGAGATTCTGAATCCGTTCCAACGAATTCAGCGCAACGGAAGCAGTTCCAATGTGGAACTCATTGAAAGAAATGCAGGCCAACTGGCGGTAGCGGTCGGCCTCGCCCTCAGGAGTTTTGAGACGCTATGATTCGCATCAATCTTCTCGGCAAACCGAAATCGAAAAGCAAACGATCGGCTGCATCCACTGGACTCGAATTCGAAGCGACAGGGTCGCCGAATTCCGTCAACGCACTTGCAGCCATCATCGTTCTGGCCGTCACTGGAGCAGCAATCTGGTGGTACCAGGGGCAGCTAACGTCTGAAGCGGCGCGGATCAAAGCGCAGATGAATCGAGCGCAGCAGGAAGCGCAAAAGCTCGCAGAGACAAAGGTTCGTTTCCAACAGCGCCAAGCGGTGAGGGACGAATATGAAGGTCGCGTGAAAGTGATCGATTCGTTGCGCGCAGCCCAAACCGGCCCGGTTGATTTGATGACTATGGTCAGCGCGACTGTGAACAAAACCGATGAGGTTTGGCTCAACTCGATGAGCGATGCCGGGGACAAGGTAGATGTGTCTGGGGTTGCGCTCAGCACGACTGGCGTAGCTAATCTGATGACGAACCTGATGAAGACTGGTTATTTCAAGTCCGTCGAAATCAAAGAAACGTATCAGGATGAGCAACAGACGAAAATCCAGGCCTTCAACTTCAGCCTGATCTGCGAAAAGCAATCAGCGAGCGCGGGAAAGAAATCGTAGCTGCAGGGAGCATTCAATGGCGAAATTCAACGAACTTCCATTCATTGCGCGACTCGGAGTATTGATCGCGGCGGGCGCGGCGATCTTCGCTGCCGCTTGGTACGGTTTTATCCCGAACATGACGGGTTTGGCAGCAATGCGCGCGGCGAATGACGCGGCCATGGAAAAAGTTAAGGCACAGGAAGCAGACAACGCCCGGCTGAAACCGTATGAGGGACAGCTTAAGCAGCTCGAAGTGCAAATCGAGTCTCTGCAGCGGCAGATGGAACGACAGAAGGAGATCGTTCCCGAGGAGAAGAGCGCCGATCAGTTCATCCGCGATCTGCAGAATGACGCTCAGGAGACCGGTGTTGAGATTCGCAGTTACCTATCAAAACCCGAGAATGCCAAGCAGTATTACACCGAAGTTCCATTCGACATCGAAGTGGACGGCCCGTACTTCGCGATGCTGAACTTCTTCGAAAAAGTGGGCACGATGGAGCGCATCGTGAACATCGATGGTTTAAGGATGTCCGGCATCGGGAGCAAGGCGCAATCTGTGGTCAAGCGCAAGTACCAGTATGCGCCCGGAGAGACGGTCGTAGTCTCCTGCACTGCCAAAACATTCTTCAGCCATGGGTCGACTGCGAAGCCGGCGACCACGGCTCCCGGTCAACCGGTGAAACAGGCGAGTTAAGGAAACGATTATGCGAGTACCCAGTTACATTCTGAGCATGGCGTTGCTGGCTGGATTGGCGGTGGCGCAGAATGCCCCGGCCTCTCAGACGGTTAGCAGCAGCTCCCAGCAACCCGCGAAGCCGGCGAAAACAACAGCTAAAGTCGTAGGGAAGAATCCATTCGTTCCAAAGACGAAGGCTACATCTGCGACTGCAGAGAAGACGAAAAAACCGACGGCCAAACCGGTTCAGATCCAAAGTGGGAACCAGCACAAGGCTTCTCCGTCACAAACGGCCACCAAGCCCAAGAACAGTTCTGCGGTTCAGGCCAAGGCAGTTCAGGCCAAAGCAGAGCCGAAAGGTGTAACACCGGCTGTATCCAAGGCACACCAGCTCAAGAAAGAAGCGGCAAAGCAGGAACCAAAACAGGAACCAAGGAAGTCGGAACCAAAAGCGGCGCCGGCACAAGCCAAGGCAGAAGCAAAACCTGCGGAACCGGAGAAGAAACCTGCGCCTCCAGCTCCTGCTGTTGTGCAAAACGAGCCGGCGAAGCTGCCGAGCCCGGGCAAGCGCGATCCGTTCTTAAATCCATTGGTCGCAGCAGGGGCTCGCAACCCTTCCAATTGCACTACAGGCAAGCGTTGCCTCGTGGTCGATCAGATTGTGCTAAAGGGCGTCGTGCAAATGAAGAACGGGAATCTTGCCCTGGTTGAAAATGCCGGCAAGCGCCCCTACGTGCTCCATGAAAACGATTCTTTGTTCAACGGCAGCGTCGTGAAGATCACGGGAGACAGCCTGATTATTCGCGAAGACAGCAATGACATTCTGGGAAGGCCGGTAAGCAGAGAGGTTGTCAAGAAAGTTACCGCCCCCTCAGTTTAGTGAGCGGGCAGGCATCAAGTATGTAAGAGTGCTCTCATGTCCCCGTGTGGACGATAGAGCCGAATCCAGGTAGTACACAGTAGGCGAATGCGCGAGCACATCGTGTGCACGCGTGCTTTCAAAGCAGTTGCAGTAGTAAGTCGTTCCATTTCGGGCCGGGTTCACGGGTTAGCAGTAGCTGCATTGACATCATTGCCGATGTGAGTGCAGTGGGCAAATTCCAAAAGCGGCAGTAGGATGTCCGCCCTCGGCAGTTGAATGGCGGAGCCTTCGTGCCGCGCGCGTCCAGGAAAACGCTGGGCCGTGAGGAGAAACGAGATGAGGCTGAAGCAACTTCTATGTGGTGGGCTGGCGTTGCCCCTTTTTACAACGCTTGCTCTCGCCGACTCGCAGTTGACCAACATAAGCGTGCAGAACGATCGCGGCGCTGCTGTGGTCACGATCCATGCGAACGGCACTTTCACGCACAACGAGTACAGACCCGCAGACAACTTGCTCCTGGTGGATTTCCCGGGAGCGAAGGTGGGTGCTCTGGACTCGAATCCTCATCCGGTGACCATTCCCGGAATCAGCTCCTATCAAGTTCATTCGTACAAAGCCGCCAACGGTAGTGACGTGGCCCGAGTAGAGTTCGCGCTCGCTCCGCACGCAAACATCCGCTTTTCAGAGCAAGCCAATGCTTTGATTCTCCGTGTGAGTTCAGAAGGTGAGAAGACGACGAATGTTGGAGCTGCTGATAGCAATCAGCCGGCAGCTTCACTGGCCTCCGCTCCGCAGTCACTTGCAGCACGGGCAGAGGCGGTACAGCCCCGCGGCGAATCCCAGCGCGTACAAGTACGAGGTCTCTCCGTCGTGCGTGGTCATGATGGAACCGATGTCGAAATACGCGCCACGGGTCCGCTCAATCCCAAGGTCCTGACACTGAAGTCGCCGGACCGGCTCGTGATTGATTTACCGAACGCCGTGCCGGAAACACGCACACACAATATCCCCGTGCATGCGGCTGATCTCAACATGGTTCGCATGTCGCAGTTCCAGGCAAATCCGCCAACCACGCGAGTAGTGCTCGATCTCAAATCCCCCCAGGGATTCGCGCTCGCGAAAATGAACAATAAGCTCATCGTGAGCCTCCATCCCCTTGCGGCCGCCGAAGCGGTTGCAAGCACGGCAAGCCCGGGAGTCTCTAAGCCAGCCTCAGCTTCAAACATAACCAAGCTGGTGGCCAATGTTGCTCCCCAACACGCAGCGCAGGATTACGTCGTCGTGGATCCTGAATATCACCGCGTAGCCCATCCCACCGATGATGACGCTGCCACGCCGGCAGAAAAGGCGAGCGCGGCGGCGAAGATTCTCGGCGCAGCGCCTCCTGTGGAGATTCCGCTCAGCAGCAAAACGTCGGCGGAGATGAAGCCGGAGTTGATGAAAGCGGCGATGATGCAGGCTGC
>Ga0075426_10001528_pt1 | contig 16493 bp, 11 predicted proteins | sample SoiMethybrSBSTD5_FD_75304 | JGI IMG/M metagenome (GOLD analysis project Ga0075426, IMG submission 75304) | Bulk soil microbial communities from a Populus tree surrounding site in Tennessee, USA - Soil MetaG P. TD hybrid SBSTD5 | ecosystem: Environmental > Terrestrial > Soil > Tree plantation... | reverse complement strand
GGAATCGGCGCCTCCGAGTTGCGGCCGAAGAGCGCCTGCAGCAGGTCGGCTTGTTCGGTCTTGGTGGGAAGGCCGGTTGAGGGACCGCCGCGTTGGATGTCACAAATAACCAGCGGTATCTCGACAGCGACGGCGAGGCCCAGCGCTTCCGTCTTGAGAGCCATTCCAGGGCCAGACGTTGTGGTGATGGCCAGAGCCCCTGCGTAAGCCGCGCCGATCGCCGACGTGATCGCAGCGATTTCGTCTTCCGCCTGAAAGGTCATTACGCCAAAGTCTTTGTATTGCGAGAGCTCATGCAGAATGTCCGAAGCAGGAGTAATCGGATAGCTGCCCTGAAAAAGCCTCAACCCGGATTTCTGTGCCGCGGTAACAAATCCCAGTGCGAGCGCCTGATTGCCGCTCATGCTCCGATAGAGTCCCGGGGTAAGCTGCGCCGGCGGAATCTCATAACTGATCTGAAATGCTTCCGTGGCCTCGCAGTACGAATAGCCGCCCTTCAGCGCGAGCTTGTTTGCTTCCACAAGCAGCGGCTTGTTCTTGAACTTGTCTTCAATCCACCGGACCGTCGGGTCCATCGAGCGGTTGTAAAGCCAGTAGCACATGCCCAACGCGAAGAAGTTCTTGCAGCGATCCATGGACTTGGCATCGAGTCCCAGATGCTCGAGCGAACGCCGCGTCAGCCGTTCGAGTTCGACCGAAAACAGCCTGTACTTGTCGAGAGAATGGTCCTCCAGGGGATTCGAGGTCATCTGCGCTTTGCGCAGGTCGCCCTCTTTGAAACTGTCGCTGTTGACAATCAGAATCCCGTTGGCCTTGAGGTCAGCAATGTTCACCTTTAGTGCGGCTGGGTTCATGGCGATCAGCACATCGATGGCGTCGCCTGGCGTGTAAACTTCATTCGAGGAAAAATGCAGCTGGAAACCGCTTACGCCCGGAATCGTGCCGGCAGGGGCGCGAATTTCGGCCGGGTAATCCGGAAAGGTGGCAATATCATTGCCGTAAAGCGCGGCGGTATTCGTGAACTGGCTGCCGGTGATCTGCATGCCGTCACCGGAATCTCCCGCGAAGCGGATGACCGCCTGATCCAGAACTTCGCGCTTGTTTTTTACTGGTGGAACCTCTGCAAGCGTAGACATTCTTGTCCGAACCTCCGCACTTCGATGAACTCCCTTGTCCCCCGGGAGTGTGGCTCTTTAACAAGGATGAGGCGGTGCGGTAAAAGGATGGTTTCTAAGGCAGCCCGCCAGGAGCCGACACCCAAAGGATATCACACCGGCCCACGTGCGGCGGAGAGAGTGCACGCCGCAATCGGATGTCCCTTATCCAGAAAGAGTTGCAGGTATACCAGGCCGAATCATTGACAGGCCAGATACTTTCGAGACCAAGGGACGAAACGAATGGAGACGGCCTTTGCTGCGGGAACCCCAGCCGGGTCCTCAACTGCCCGTCGGGGCCATGAGCGCTTTGGCTTCTTCCAGGCCGCTCTGTAAATCTGCCGTAGTCTTGATAGTGAGTAGCTCAGCGCCGATTCCGACCAAGGTATCAGCGATCCCTAACGAAATGCCGGCAAGGATGACGTGCGCCCCCAGGAGACGGACCGCGTCTACAGTACGCAGCAAACCATCGGCAGTTTCCGGATCAATCTTCGGGACTCCCGTCAAATCAATTACCACGGCCTTGGCACGTTGCGTGCGGATGTCATTTAGCAGTTGGTTACGCAATTGCATCGCGCGCCGTGCGTCCACCAGGCCGATCAGGGGCACAACGAGCAGCCCTTCCTGCGCCTGCAGGACCGGCGTAGATAATTCCTCGACGGCCGCTTCCAATCTGCGGCTCTCCGTAATATCCATAATCGTCGCAAAGAGGCAAGGATTGCCGGCGAACTCGATTAAGTCAGCAGAGAGTTGCACTGTCCGTACCTGGCTCGACTTGGTCCGCAATGTGGTCTCCACTTCCCGGACTGGGTGCCCAGCGGATAATTCGGAGACGATGCGCGTACGCACGTCCGGTTCCACCCAAATCCCCAGATCGATTGGCCTTTGACCGATTAATTCTTTGGCGCTGTAGCCTGTCAACCTGCAAAAGGATTCGTTCACCTCAAGATAGCGCCCGTCTTCCAACGTGCTGAGCATAATCGGATAGGGGTTGACACGAAACAGCTTCTCGAACGTGGAGCCCATGGCCCACTTGCGCTCCGTCAAATCGCGCGTGACTTTTCCAAAGCCGCACAGCCGTCCCTGCTCATCTTTAATCGCAGTGATGATCACGTTGGCCCAAAAACGCGTGCCGTCCCTCCGCACACGCCAGCCTTCCGCTTCGAACCGGCCCTCGGCAGACGCGATGCGCAACTCGTTCGCCGGCTTTCCTTGTTCCATTTCCTCGGGAGTGTAAAAAATCGAGAAGTGCCGGCCACGGACTTCCTCGGCCTTGTACCCTTTAATGAGTTCAGCCCCCTGATTCCACGTCGCAACATTCCCTTCGACATCGAGCATGAAAATTGCGTAATCCTTTACGTTCTCCACCAGCAATTGGAGCTGATCTTCGATTCTCCACGAACGTTGAGTTCCTTGATCCACGGTATCCGTAACCTCGGTCGCAGAATGGAAAAAAATTTTGACAACGGCGGCCGATCGATTGGCCTCCGGGCAATTCCCAGGGGAAACTCTCAATCGAGAGCCAGAAAATGAGTTCGAGCAGCGATGATGCGTGACTGGGGATAATTACAAGAGATAAGCGGCTCCGTATTCTATTAGACCCTTGCCGGCGCCCTTGCGCGAACTGACGATCCTGGCAGGCGTGTAGATATTCGGGGCTCTCGAAGTGTAGGGCACTGCCATTTCCACTTGCGATCCTTCGGGATAATTGCTGGCGCTAAAGAAGCTGAGGCCCCCGCGCGCCAAATTCCTAACCAGCACAACCTCGTTTCCAAGAGTGGGGTGCCGAATACACCCAACCGCTTCTACTTGAACACGCTCGTGAGAACGTTGATTCTGCGTTCCAGGGGCTAAGAGGTGGCGTGACACCGGGTGAAGACCATCTTGTTCATCGTGAGTCTCGGGCTTTGCGGAAGTTTGGTTGTACGGCCGCGTCCAGGTAGTCCATCCACCACAATCCTGGCAAATGCGGGAGATACAGTGATGGTGGAGGAAAAGATCAGTTTCAAATTCGCTGAGATAGGATACCGCCAAGCGGCCACACGCGATACATCGGAGCAAGGCCCGGAGCACAGCCGTCTCCGCGTCAGCCACCGAGGGAAAGGAAATGTCCCACAGATTTACTTCGGGATCGAGCAAAACCAGCCCGAACAGATTCCCTCCCGAACCACCTGGAATGCGGCCTACGACGCGGGCCATCGCTTCCTTGCCAACTCCAACTCGCTGGATCTTTACGGCCTGGCCAACGGAAAGCTCTCCCTCCACCATGACCGCGACGCCGTGGCGGCTAATGTCTACTGTCTGGCCTTCCTCCAGAAAATCAGCGCCTTGTTTTCCGGCGCCAGAGAGGCGAACCGGTAGGTTCAGAAAAACACGTTCGCTAAGACGTTGATTCTTGTCCAGGCCAGGAAAAAGAGCGTGACCCTTTGCAACAGCGCCCGCGCCGGATTCATTGCCGAGATGGTTCGCCATGTGGCACCACCGCTGATGAAAGAACTCCACACGCTTCATAGTCTCCGCGAGACTTGAGCCCCTTCCAAGGCCGCGGAGCATAGCAACTCGGGCTGGACTTCCGACTACAGTTTCTTCAGCTCTTATGCAAATGACAATCAGGTGAAAGAAGGATTTAGGAGAGGGTAATTCCACTTATACGGTGAGCAGAGTAGTCCTATCGACGAAGGCAAATTTTGAGCTTGACGTTCGCTTTCCCTTCGCCTAAAGTGCCTGTGGAAAACATTTGCAATCGGAGGGGCGCACATGGCTCTGACAAAACGACAAAAAGAAGTTCTCGATTACCTCGTGGCGTTTGAGACCAAGCATGGCTACGCGCCAAGCTTTGAAGAAATCGGCAAGGGCCTGAAGCTCACTTCCCTGGCCACCGTGCACAAGCACATCACTACGCTGGAGAAAAAGGGCTTCATTCGCCGAGGTTACAATCAGAGCCGCTCTATTGAAATTGTTCAATTGCCGAAGTCGGTAAAGGAACAGGTCATTGACCGCAAGATGCAGGAACTTCCGCTGGTAGGAAGGATCGCTGCGGGGCGTCCGCTGGAAGCCGTGGAGGAACGCGAAACGATTTCGCTGGGCGATTTCGCGCGTGGCGGCAATTCCTTTGTTCTCCAGGTCAAAGGCACTTCCATGATCGAGGATCACATCATGGATGGGGACTTTGTCGTTTGTGAGCAAACCCAGGTCGCTAATGCCGGTGATATCGTTGTGGCGCTAATCAGCGGGGAAGAAGCGACTCTCAAGCGGTTCTATCGCGAAGGTCCCGGCAAAATTCGACTGCAGCCGGCAAATTCGGAAATGTCTCCCATTATGGTGCCGGCGAACGAAGTCAAGATTCAGGGACGCGTAATCGGCGTCCTTCGCAAATACTAGTTCTACTCATCTGAATACCTACGCTGCGGGCTATGCCCATCCGCCCGTGGGAATCGGGTAACCTTCGCTGGCGCTCCCCCTAACCTATCCGCTGGTAAATTGTTTGTGTCAGAATCCTGTTGCGTGCATCAGAAGAGTGTTACCGGTTATTCTCATGGAGCCCTTTCGGGCAACGTGGCAGGGAAAAGCAAGCTGCACCAAGATTCGCCGAGAGATCCTAAACCTTTGAGGTCGCAAACTTGTCTTCGAACCGCCAGAGCATTTTGATCGTTGACCCCGACGCGGCCTCGCGCCAGGTTCTTGAGGACCTTGTGCGTTCGGCTGGCTACGACGTGGCGGTATCTTCCTCCCAGGTCGAAGGGTTCAAGTTTGTTCAAGAGGCCAGCATCGACCTCTTGATCCTCTCCGCCGACCTTGCCGACATCCAATGCTGCGATGCGCTCGCCGAAGTTAAAGGCAATGCCGCCACTGCCGGGACACGCGTGATCCTCCTCACGAAAGGAGGCGGAGCGGAACGGGCTCGTGGACTCGATCTCGGCGCGGACGAAGTGCTCACCTCGCCGTGGGACGGGGCGGAATTGCTCGCGCGTGTTCGCGTTCAGTTGCGCGATAAACACGCCTTCGACGAGTTACGAGAGAAAATGCGTATCGCCGACGAAAGCCGGGAGGTGGCGCAGACGGCTTTTCAGGCCCTCGCCGTCACGGAGAAGATGACCCGCGATGCGTTTTCGCTCGAGCGGGCCTTGAAGATTGGCGTTTCCGCCCTATTTGCCATTGCCCTGGTGATCGCCGGAATTTTCGTTCTTTTCTCCAGACGCGCCAACAAGGAAGCGAGCCGCGCCTATGCTGTGATCGCCCAAATGGAGCGCGGCGCTCACCGCCAGGAGCAATTGATGGCGGATGCCCGCAGCGCGCGCGCCGATCTGAAGCAATCGGATGTTCTCGAGCAAAAGCAGCAGCTTAAGCAACATTCAGATGAGCTACGCCAGAAAATTTCGGATGCCGAACCTGGTGAAGTGTCTGCCCTTCGCAAGGAACTCGAGGAAACCACTTCCCGCCTGAAACGCGTGGAGACCGAGTCGCAATCCGCAGAAGAAGTGATTCGTGCCTACGCTCCAAGCGTGTGCCTCATCCACGTGTCGGTGGCCTTCGTCGACCGGGCTTCCGGCCGTCCCCTGCGTTACGGTGGAATCAATCCGGACGGCGAGCCGCTTCACGACAGTGACGGCAACCCCGTGTATACATTGGAAGGGCGCGCGCCGGAAGTTCGCGCTGATTTCTTCGGCACCGGATTCATGGCCGGAGAAGGCCGCATTCTCACCAATCACCATGTGGCGCAACCCTGGTGGAAAAATGACGAACTCACCGCCGTCACCAGCCAGGGACTTAATCCCACTATTGCCGACCTGACCGCCTATTTTCCCGATACGACTGCCGGCGTTCCCGTCAGCGTTTCCGAAATTTCCGAGGTAGCGGACCTTGCAGTGCTGAGAGGCGACTTGTCCGGCTTGAAGAAACCCGTCCTGAAAATGGACGCGCGCAAGGAAGCGGCGGTCAGCGGCCAGCCACTGCTTTCCCTCGGCTATGCCACAGGTATCAGCGCCATTCTTGCGCGCGCCGGAGAGGACGTCGTGGATGAAATCGCCAAGAGCACCGGTGGCAAGCCGAAAGAGGTTGTCAACGAGCTTCTTCGGCGCAAACTCATCCGCCCCCTTGTCACTCAGGGCCATATCGGCGACGTTCTTCCGGACAAAATTGTCTACGATGCGCAGACCACTTCCGGCGGCTCCGGCGGGCCGCTCATCAATCGCGACGGAGAAGTGATTGGCGTGACGTTTGCCGTGGTCAAAGGTTTTGGCGGCTCAAATTTTGGCGTTCCCATTCGCTTCGCTCAGCCTCTCCTCAAGCCATGAGGGATCGTTTTGTTTTATTCTTTAACCGTGGAGCGGAGACGACATCAACCTTTGCTAACTCACAACATGAAGCGGTTGCCCAATCCTATTCGTTTGACTCTCGCTTTCCTGATTGCCCTCCTACTGGCCTTGCCCGCTCCCGTTTACGCCTACGCTGTTCTGTCTCATGAGGCCATCGTGGACGCGGCTTGGGAAACGCACATCAAGCCTCTCCTCTTGAAAGAATTCCCTCAGGCAAGCGAGGAAGATCTGAGCAGGGCGCAAGCTTACGCTTACGGCGGCGCTATCATTCAAGACATGGGCTATTACCCATACGGCAGCCCGTTTTTCAGCGACCTCACGCATTACATCCGCGGCGGAGATTTCATCCAGGCTCTGTTGCGCGATGCGAAGGACCTCAAAGGGTACGCTTTCGCCGTTGGTGCGCTCGCGCATTACGCCGCGGACAACGACGGTCACCGCCTCGGCACTAACCGGGCAGTTCCGATCCTATATCCAGGCCTTCGCAAGAAATTCGGCGACAGCGTCGCGTTTGAGGACAACCGGCTGGCGCACGTGAAAACCGAATTTGGTTTTGACGTTCTCGAAATTGCGCGGGAACGCTATGCTCCCGACAGCTATCACGACTTCATCGGTTTCGAAGTTTCTCGCCCGGTTCTCGAGCAAGCCTTTCGGGAAACCTACGGTCTCGAGTTGAAAGATGTGCTCGTGAGCGAAGAGAAGGTTCTCAACTCCTACCGCCGCGACGTCAGCAAGCTGATTCCGAAAGCCACTCGCATCGCCTGGCACCTCAAGAAAGACGAAATCAAGGACGATATCCCCGATGCTACGAAGAAAAAGTTTCTCTTCAACCTGTCCCGCGCTAATTACGAGCGCGAATGGGGCAAGGATTATCGCAAGCCCAGTCCGGGCGAGCGTTTTCTCGCTTTTCTCTACAAGCTGATTCCTAAGTTCGGACCTCTCAAGATCCTGCAATTCCGGACGCCTACCCCGCAGACCGAGCAGATGTTTGAAGCCAGTTTCAATGCCACGCTTGATCGCTATCGAGAGCTGTTGACGGAAGTTCGCGAAGGCCGGCTGAACCTGCCCAACAATAATTTCGACACCGGCGAGAAAACTGGCCCCGGGAAATACCGTTTGAACGATGAAGCCCATGCGGAGCTGCTGGATAAGCTGGCGGAGAGCAAGTTCGCGGGTGCCGGTTCGGAAGTCAAGGCGGAGCTTCTGCGCTTTTTTGCAGAACCAAATGCTCCGTACGCGACGAAACGCAACGCCAAAGCTTGGACAAGAGTCCAAACGCAGTTACAACAGTTGAAATCAGCACAGGTCACGGCCACTCCTACCAATTCTGCTCAACAGGTGACGCGCGACGTTCCAGTCAATCCGTAGGTCAGGACTGCGGGTGCGGCTTTCTCGCCCGACGCACAAAAATAATTGATTCTCTAAATCGAAAAAACTGCAACTAAGTCGCGTCGTCTGCATGAAACAATGTAGAATTTCGCGCGACACCTTGATCGCCTCTGAGATGAAGAAGACCAAACCCATTCGAAAACTCCTCGCCGCCAATCGCAGTGAAATCGCCATCCGCATCTTCCGCGCGGCCAACGAACTGGGCTTGCGCACCGTAGCCATCTATTCGCAGGAAGACCGGCTTTCGCTGCATCGCTTTAAGGCCGATGAAGCCTATCAGGTTGGCGCGGGCAAAGGCCCCGTGGAAGCCTACCTGGACATCGCGGGAATCGTCGCGCTGGCGAAAGAAAAGGGCGTCGACGCCATCCATCCCGGTTACGGTTTTCTTTCCGAGAATCCTGCGTTCGCCAGCGCCTGTGAAAAGGCCGGCATCACTTTTGTTGGCCCTGCCCCCAAGCTTCTTGAGCTGCTTGGAGACAAGACAGCCGCTCGAAGGCTCGCTACATTGGCAGGCGTTCCCGTCCTTCCCGGAACCGAAAATCCCATCAAGTCAGGAGCGGAAGCGCAAAAAGTTGCCCGGGAGATCGGCTATCCCGTCATCGTGAAAGCGGCGATGGGCGGCGGCGGCCGCGGCATGCGTGTAGTCCATGACGCCGCGCAGCTCGATGCTCTCCTCGAAGAAGCCCAGGGTGAAGCGCGCTCCGCCTTTGGCGACGCATCCGTTTTCCTGGAAAAGTATTTGCCCCGCGCGCGCCACTTGGAAGTCCAAATCCTTGCGGACCATCACGGCAACTTGCTGCATCTTTATGAGCGCGATTGCTCAGTCCAGCGGCGCCACCAAAAGGTCGTCGAGGTCGCTCCCGCAGCGAATCTCTCGGCGAGTATTCGGGCTGAACTCTGCGAAGCCGCCGTGCAACTCGCACGCAAGGCCAGTTATCGCAATGCCGGAACCGTTGAATTTCTCTACGACGTCAATTCCCAGAAATGGTATTTCATCGAGGCCAATCCGCGCATTCAAGTCGAACATACCGTCACCGAAATGGTGACGGGCATCGACCTTGTGCGCTCGCAGATTCTTGTCGCCCAAGGCCACCAGCTGCACGAGCCGCCCATGTCCCTGCCAAATCAGGAGAATATTCCGCTCAATGGCGCGGCTCTCCAGTGTCGCGTGACGACAGAAGATCCGGAGAACAACTTCGCCCCCGACTACGGAAAACTTTCAACCTACCGTTCCCCGGCGGGCTTTGGCATTCGCCTCGATGGCGGCACTGCTTATGCCGGAGCGACGCTCGCCGCGTATTACGATTCGCTGCTTGTCAAAGTGACAGCGTGGGGTGCGAACCTTCCTGAAGCTTGCCAGCGAATGGACCGCGCGCTCCGCGAATTCCGCATCCGCGGGGTGAAAACGAATATTCCCTTTGTCGAAAACGTTGTCAATCACCCGGAGTTCCGCGCCGGCGAAGTCACCACGTCCTTCCTCGACGAGTCGCCTGAACTTTTCCGCTTTCCCAGCCGCGGCGATCGCGCCACCAAACTGCTTTCCTATCTCGGCGATGTCATCCTCAACGGCAATCCCGAAGTGAAGGGCAAGCAAGTCCCGAAAGAAATCGAGGCCGCGGTAATTCCGGGGTCACCCACGGGCAAAGCCCCCGTCGGCACACGCCAACTCCTGCAAAAGTTTGGGCCGGCAAAATTTGCCGCCTGGGCGAGAAAAGAAAAGCGCCTGCTCATCACCGACACAACTTTCCGTGATGCTCATCAGTCCCTGATGGCTACGCGCGTTCGCACCTTTGATCTCCTTGCCACCGCCGGCGCCGTCGCGCATCGCCTGCCGAATCTTTTCAGCCTGGAGATGTGGGGCGGAGCGACGTTTGACGCTTCGATGCGCTTCCTGCACGAAGATCCCTGGCAACGCTTGCGCAACCTGCGCGAGCGCATTCCGAACATCTGTTTCCAGATGCTTCTTCGCGGCGCCAACGCCGTCGGCTACACTTCCTATCCCGACAATCTCATCACGGAATTCGTTCGCGAAGCACATTCCCAGGGCATCGACATCTTTCGCATCTTTGATTCGCTCAATTCCATCGAGAACATGCGCGTCTCGATCGACGCCGCGCTCGAAGCCGGCGCCGTTTGCGAAGGCGCCATTTGCTACACCGGCGACATTCTCGACAAAAGCCGCCCGAAATACTCGCTCAAGTATTACGTCGCGATGGCCAAGCAACTGGAAAAACTGGGCACGCACTTCCTGGCCATAAAAGATATGGCGGGACTCTGCAAACCTTATGCGGCATTCGAATTGGTGAAGTCCCTGCGCGACGAAGTCGGCGTTCCGATCCACTTTCACACGCATGATACCAGCGGCATCAACTCGGCCGCCGTGCTCAAAGCCGCCGATGCCGGAGTGGATGTCGCCGACGCCGCCATTGCTTCCATGAGCGGTGGTACCAGTCAACCAAATCTCAATTCCATCGTCGCCTCGCTTCGTCACACGCCGCGCGACACGCAGCTCGACCTCGACACACTCAACGAGTGCTCCGACTATTGGGAAACGGTTCGCACGTATTATCTTCCGTTTGATTCCGGCCCCAAGGCCGGTTCCGCGCGCCTGTACCAGCATGAAATTCCCGGCGGCCAGTTCACCAACTTGCGCGAACAGGCCGGCGCCATGGGCCTCGGCCATCGTTGGCGCGAAGTCGAAAAAATGTACGCCGAGGTCAACCAGCTTTTCGGCGACATCGTTAAAGTCACGCCGTCCAGCAAAGTCGTCGGCGACATGACTCTTTTTCTGATGGCCAAGGAAATGCAGCCGTCTGACGTTCTTAAGCTCGACGAAAAACACGACGTTTCATTTCCAAATTCCGTTGTCGAAATGTTTTCCGGAGTCCTCGGCGTACCTCCCGGCGGTTGGCCGAAGAAATTGCAAAAAATAATCCTGCGCGGCCAGGCTCCTCTTCGTGGACGCCCAAGTGCAAGGCTGGAGGCAGTGAAATGGGATGAAGAGCACCAATCCCTAGAGAAAAAGCTCAGTCACCCCGTCAGCCGCGACGCCCTGCTGGGCTATCTCCTCTATCCCGACGTTTTCACCAAGTACGACAAATTTCGCCAGACTTATTCGGACGTCAGCGTTTTGCCCACCCCCGCATTTTTCTACGGCTTGAAGTCCGGCGAAGAGATCACCGTCGAAATCGAATCCGGAAAATCCCTCATCATCAAGTTTCTGACCATCAGCGAGCCGCATCCTGATGGCACCCGCACGCTCTTTTTTGAATTGAACGGCCAGCCTCGCGAAGTGAACATCCGCGATCGCGCGCTCCGCGTTGTCGAGCGCGCTCATCCCAAGGCTGATCCTGCCGATCCTGGCCAGGTGGCCGCGCCAACCGCCGGCGTCATCAGCGGCATTGCCGTCCAGGCCAATCACGGGGTGGAACGTGGCGCAAAACTTCTCACCCTCGAAGCCATGAAAATGCAGTCCAATATCTATGCGCCCATTTCCGGCCGCATTATGAAAATCCTTGTCACCTCCGGGCAGCATGTCGAAGCGAAAGATCTTCTCGTGATGATCGCGCCGTGAGTTCCGGTCAGCTCCGCAAACACGAAAAATTCCGCTCGCGCTTTCTCCGCAACCAGCGCGACCTCATTGTCTACACCCCGCCCGGATACGAGGATCAGCCCGCGCGCCGTTTCCCCGTTCTCTATCTTCAGGACGGCCAGAATCTTTTCGATGGCGCCACTTCCTTTATCCCCGGGCAGGATTGGCACGTTGGGCAGACCGCGGATCATTGCATTCAATTCGGGTCAGTCGCTCCTCTCATCATCGTGGGCATGTACAATACCAAAGCGCGCATTCGCGAATACACTCCCACGCACGTTCCCAAACTCGGTGGCGGCCGCGCCGACCGCTACGCAAAGTTTCTCATCGAGGAAGTGAAGCCTTTCATCGACCGCGAATACCGCACCCTCTCCGGCTCGCAGCATACCGGCATCGGCGGTTCCTCGCTGGGCGGTCTCGTTTCCCTTTATGTAGGTCTCAAGCATTCGCGCATTTTTGGAAAAATCGCCGCGCTCTCGCCGTCCGTTTGGTGGAGCCAGCATGTGATCCACCGTTTCGCGAAAGCGGCAGTCGTCGAGCCCCGCCCGTGCATCTGGCTGGACATCGGCACGCGCGAAGGCCCGCGCATCGTGCAGGAAGTCGAAAGATTCCGTGACGTGCTCCTCGAAAAAGGTTGGAAGCTCGGTTACGACTTACACTTCGAGCGCGTCGAAGGCGCGGAGCACAACGAAGCCGCCTGGGCGCAGCGCGTCGGGCCGTTTTTGCGATTTTTATATCCCGCACGCGAGGCCGCTGTATAATCCGCGCTCGATTCCATCAGTTTCCTGGGGGCATCGCATGTCGGAAGGCCGGCCTCTCACCATTCTCTGCGTCAGTTCCTACGAAAAGGGCCAGGAATTTATCCGCACCTGCAAATCGCTCGGCTGCCGCGTTTTTCTCCTGACTGTCGAAAAACTTAGCAACGCCGGTTGGCCGTTCGAATGCATCGATGAAGTCTTCACCATGCCCGAAGAGCTTCCCCTGCAGGGCCTGATTTATGCCGTCAGTTATGCCGCCAGGTCGCGCGACATCGATCGCATTGTCGCGCTCGATGAATTTGACATGGAAAATGTTTCCGCCCTCCGCGAGCATCTCCGCATTCCCGGCATGGGCCTCACCACCGTCCGCTACTTTCGAGACAAGCTGGCCATGCGCGCCCGCGCCCGCGAAGCCGGCATCCTCGTCCCCGAATTCGTCCACGTCCTCAATTACGACAAGCTTCGCGAATTCATGTCCCGCGTTCCCAACCCCTGGCTGCTCAAGCCTCGTTCGCAAGCCTCCGGCATCGGCATGAAGAAGATTCATTACCCCGACCAGCTATGGCACTGGCTCGACCAGCTCGGCGATCAGCAATCTTTTTATTTGCTGGAGCAATTCGTTCCCGGCTCGGTCTATCACGTGGACAGCGTCGTTTCCGAGCGCAGCGTCGTCTTCGCCGAAGCCCATGCCTACGGCACGCCGCCGCTCGACACTTCCCATCAAGGCGGCGTTTTCACCACGCGCACTCTTCCGCGCGAAGCCGAGGAAACCAAATCGCTCCTCGAAATCAATCGCAATTTGCTGGAAGGCCTCGGCCTCATGCGCGGAGTCACGCATGCCGAATTCCTCCGCTCCCACGCCGACGGCAAGTTTTATTTCATTGAAGTTGCCGCCCGCGTCGGCGGCGCCTACATCTCCGATGTCATCGAGACCGCCTCCGGCATCAACCTCTGGCGCGAGTGGGCCCGCCTGGAAGTCGCGGCAGGGAATCAGCCTTACCAGCTTCCGTCACGACGCCGCGACTACGCGGCAGTCATTCTTTCTCTCGCCCGTCAGGAACATCCCGATACTTCCGCCTACACCGATCCGGAAATCGCCACCCCCATCACTAAGTATCACCATGTCGGTTTCATCCTGAAGTCCAAAAGCCCGGAACGCATCCAGCACTTGCTCGATTCCTACGCCACACGCTTCCAAACCGATTTCGTCGCCACCCAGCCGGTGCCCGACAAACCAACTTCTTAGCTTGATGTCTTGTTCCACGGAGTTTATTGTTTTCTCGTTACTGAATGGATTTATACTCGAAACTGAGCGACCAAGAATGCCGAAGAAAAAACCAAAGACACTTCAAGACTTTCCCCACTTTATCGTTTCTGCCGTGCGGCGCGGTAGGACCTCAACTGATGGTCGTACGAGATTTGAACTCGACGGGACCTTTGACCGCACCATTGAAGACATTGATCCGCACTGGTTCTGGCTACTATTCGGTGAGAGTGACTGTCTCTGCGCCACCTTGCAGTCACTGGACAAGAAGAGCCGCGCATCCGTTCTGACTTGTGACTTAAAAGATGAGCCCAAAGTTGTCGGGGAGACGCTCGCTTATCTCAGCCCTCGCTGGCAGGCATATCACGTCTGGATGGCTCTTGACCCCGCATGGGGCTGGGTGAAAAAAACATTTCAGGGCGCTGACGCAGTCGCAGAAGACTACGACGCTGGAGAGATATTAGTTGTCGATGGCCGCGACGTAAGAGTCTGGACGAAGCTGGAACTCGTCGGTGGAAGAGAGGGTGCGAGTCGCCACTATCCGGCCAGCGACCAAAGTTTGCCGCCCAACTCCCAGCAGCGGCCAGTTCCCGGGGGGTGGGGTCACGAGCACTGTGACTTGTGCAAGACTCACATAGAAACAGGAGAACTAGGGTATAGGGACCTTAGGGGACGCTGGACGTGTGGGAAATGCTATGAGCGATACGTTATGCAGCGTGACCTCGCCTTCGTCGATGAGCTCTGACCTCCGCTTTACATTCCCCTCCATTTCCTTCACTATTCTCCCGGGTCGTCCACCAGCCGCGGCACGCCCTGTCCCAAAGTCTAGTAACTCTCTGGAACAGCAGCTTCACACTTTGTTTGCCGCGCACTCTTCGGGGGAATACAGTTTGCAGTACCCCGTGCGGAATTCTGCGTTGGGGTGGTGCTGTCTCATTTGGAGGTTCGATGTGGGGCAATAAGAAACCGGATGCAGCGCAAGCAGGGCAACCGGATCAAAGAAATTTACAAACGAATCAGTCGTCGAAGCCTGCTTCGCCGGCTTGGGAGGATAAACCCGCGATGAGTACAGATGCGATGCGTCCATTGGGTGCAACCGCGGACCGCGCCACGGCGCGGCTCGGGGCCAGCCTGCAAGTGAAAGGTGAGATCTCCGGCAACGAAGATCTGTTGATCGATGGATCGGTCGAAGGACTGATCACTCTCGATGAGCGGAAACTGACTGTCGGCCCCTCAGCTAAAGTAACCGCTGATATCATTGCCCGCGAGGTGGTGGTGTACGGCAACGTGAAGGGCAACCTTCGCGCGAAGGATCGAATTGAAATCAAGAAGGATGGTTCGGTCAACGGCGACCTGACCACTTCCCGAATCATGATCGAAGACGGCGCCTACTTCAAAGGTTCCATCGAGATCGACAAGAACCCCGAAAAGGAATCCGGTTCGAACGCGTTTGCTCGCTCCTCTTCGCACGCGGCCGCGCCGGCAGCCAAGACCATTTAGCTTTTTTTCTCCCCCACTCTGTTTCAACCACGGCGTCCCGGTATCCCCGGGGCGCCGTTCTATTTCTTAGCCGCCTCCTCACTTTGGAGTGCGGCTCGCCGCCGCTTTCCTCCCTCCGCCGTGGAGGAATCGCGCCTCACCTTCTAAATACAGACGGATTAGCCACTCGTTTGAGTCCCCCATCAATTATTTCTTAACTTGCGCTTACAGCGGTGAGAGTATCGTTGCCTCGGGCATCCTCTCAGCGCTCCCGGCCGGTCTCATTGATGTCCCGCTATGGACCATCAGCCGCGCGCGGAATGTACGCGGGGTCATCTCTTGGGACGGTTACGCCACGGCGTCCCGGCAACGGTTCTCCTCTCGCTCGCCTGGATTTGCGCGGGTTGCGGTGCCGCATCTTCAACTCTTACGCCTCCTCCACCGGTGGCAGATTTCACTCTCGCTCTGTCGTCGAATTCCATTTCCATAGCCCAGGGTGCCACCAGTCCCTCCGTCAATGTCTCCGTGAACGCCGAATGGCTTTACCGGTGCAGTCCAGGTAACGCTCAGCACGCTCCCTTCCGGCGTCACTTCAAATCCCGTGAGTCCCTTCAATGTTGCTGCGGGCTCGAGCACGCCCGTTGTCTTCGGCGCCTCCGCAAATGCAACTACGGGGAACTTTACAATTTCGATGCAGGGCACAAGCGGCGCGCTTTCTCACTCGGCCAGTCTCGCTGTCGCCATACAGAGCGCCGTGAATCCCGCGCTTCCGCGCACCGCTTTTGCCCGGACCGACTCGGTTTCCGCCTCCCAAGATCCTTTTCGCGAACCGCACCATCTCCACATCGCCTACGATCCCGCCAACAAACATCTTTTCGTAGCCAATCGCGCTGTCTGCTTTGTCCTGTCTGCTGCTGTCCTGTCCGCCTCTCTTCTCCGCATCCCCTCTAACCTTTTCGTCGTATCCTCATCCAACTTGAAGAAGATAAAATAGCCATATTCGCCGCCAGGTAACTTGCCTTGCGCGGCCCGTTGGAGAGGATTCGAATGGAAACGCGAAAACTCGGAAATTCCGATATCAAAATTACGCGCGTCGGTTTCGGCGCCTGGGCTCTCGGTGGAGGCGGCTGGGAATTTGCTTGGGGCCCGCAGGACGACGCCGATTCCATCGCCGCGATTCACCGTGCGCTGGAGCTCGGCGTCAACTGGATCGACACCGCCGCCGTATACGGCCTGGGCCACTCCGAAGAAATTGTCGCTCGTGCTTTGAAGGAGTGGCGCGGCCCGCGTCCCTACGTTTTTACGAAATGCGTTTTGCGATGGAACGAGAAAGGAAAAATCTGGAAGGAATTCAGTGCCGTTTCCATCCGCCGCGAATGCGAGGACAGTCTCCGCCGCCTCCAAGTCGACACCATCGATCTTTACCAAATGCACTGGCCGCCCGACGAAAGCAAACCCGGAATCGAGGAAGCCTGGCAAACTCTGGCCACGCTGAAGGCCGAAGGAAAAGTGCGCTGGATCGGCGTCTCCAACTTCAACGTC
>Ga0075426_10001526_pt1 | contig 16499 bp, 15 predicted proteins | sample SoiMethybrSBSTD5_FD_75304 | JGI IMG/M metagenome (GOLD analysis project Ga0075426, IMG submission 75304) | Bulk soil microbial communities from a Populus tree surrounding site in Tennessee, USA - Soil MetaG P. TD hybrid SBSTD5 | ecosystem: Environmental > Terrestrial > Soil > Tree plantation... | reverse complement strand
AAGCACGTCGTATCGCCGGGCACCGTCGCCACGCACTGGTTGTTGCCCGTGCTCGTCGAGTCCGAACCGCTCGTGCCGGTCCCGATGCAGAAGGTCGCGCCGGCGACGTTCGCGCTCGGCGTATTGCCGATGATCGTCACCGCCTGACCTTGCGAGGTCGTCACGCCGACTGTGGTCGGGGTGAGCGTGGATGCGCTGGCCGCTTGCAGCGTGCCGCCGGGGGTGACCTGCGCGAGCGCGCACGAGCCGCCGTCCTTGGCGCCCGCGCCGCGCTTGAGGAGCGTGGTCGGCGCGATCGCGAAGACGTGGATGCGCTTGCCGACATCGGCCGCGCGGAATTTCACGAGGGCGTCGATGTTGACGATCGCCGTGGTCGCATCGCCCGACGCCGTCGCGAGAAACGGCGGAATGCGATCCGGAGGAACGATCTTCGAGACGGACGGCGCGAGATCGAGATACCAGTTGTTCGTCGAGATATCGCCCGAGCCGTTCTCGCGAATCACCATCGCGGGGCGCGTTCGGATCGTGAACGTGCCGTCGCCGAGCTGCCCGTAGTAGTTCGCTCCCCAAGCGACGACCGAGCCGTCGGCGAGGATGATGTCCATGTGCCGGTTGCCCGCGGCGCCGTTCGCGAGCGTGCCGAGGTTCAGGACCTGGGTCGGCGTCGCGCGATCGGCCCTCGTGCCATCGCCCAGCTGGCCGAACTTGTTCGCTCCCCACGTCCACACCGAGCCGTCGGGCAATCCAGCGATCGTGTACGCGCCGGGATCGATGTCGTTGCCCGCGGCGAGCGCACCCACGACCGGGCCGAATCCGGGCACGGGGGCGGGCGTCGAACGGCTCGTGAACGTGCCGTCGCCGAGCTCGCCGAAGGTGTTATCTCCCCACGCCCAGAGCACGCGGTCGTTTTTCCAGCCGACAGCGTGACGCATTCCGCCCGAGATCTCGCGGAAGCCTGCGAGGGCGGGGACGGCCGCTGGTGTCTTGACGCAGGGGACCACGCTGGCGTCGGTATCGATGCACGTATCGCTCGCCGCGACCGCGAGCTGCCCATAACGATCATCGCCCCATGCGAGCCACGTCCCATCCGTCGATCGCATCGCGAACGCGAACGTCTTGCCCGCGCGGATTTCCTGGATGTTCGACAGGCCCACGATCTGGGCGGGACCGGTTGCGTTCGGGGTGCTCGTAGCGCCGGCACCGAGATTGCCATTTCCCCAGAACCAGACGGTGCCGTCGCTCTTGAGCGCGAGCGTGAAAGTGCCTCCTGCGGCGATCTTGGCCACGTTGTCGATGCCGGGGACTTGTGCCGGCACGGAGCTGAACAGCGTGCCGCCCGGCGTGGCCAGCTGCCCAAAGTTATTCGAGCCCCACGCCCAGACGGTGCCGTCGCGCTTCAAGGCCACGCTGTGCGTTTGGTACAAGCGCCCCGTGCCTCCCGCCGAAATCTGGATCACGTTGCTCAAGCCCGGAATCACCGTCGGTACCGGTCTCGACAATACCGTCGGGCTGCCGATCTGCCCGTCGGAGTTGCTCCCCCATGCGTATGTGCTGCCGTCGGCGAGCGAGGCGGCGCTCGCCTGGCCGGCGGCGGCGATGCCGGCCGCGCCGCTGAGACCCGGTACCGGTGCCGGTGGATTGAAGACGGGCGAGCTCGTGGAGTAACCAAGCTGCGACGCGGAGTTGCTGCCCATGGACCACACGGATCCATCGTTACGGCGCACGAGCAAGTGCACGACGCCCACGCTGACTTCCACGCCACCCGTGAGTCCCGTGATCTGCCTGGGGACGAATCCACCGGTCGTGCTGTTGTAGGGCGCACCCCAGACCCACAGCGTCCCATCCGTCGCGATGGCAGCGCTTCCGTGTACGCCGGGTGAAGTGCCGCTTGAACCTCCTGCGCTGATCGAGATCGCATGGAGTCCGGTCACCTGCACCGGTGTGCTGCGGTTCACCTGCGTGCCGTCGCCAAGCTGCGCCGCGTTGTTGAAGCCGAATGCCCACACCGTGGTGTCATTGCGGATGACGAGCGTGTGGTAATCGCCGGCGTCGACGCTGGAGTTCGTATTCCCCAGGCTCGCGACCTGCACCGGCGAGTGGCGCTCGGTCGTCGTGCCGTCGCCGAGCTCGCCGAACTGATTGTTGCCCCAGGTCCACAACGTGCCGTCGCGCTTGATCGCGGCTGCGTGGAAATATCCGACGGCGATGGAAGCGGCATTCGTGAAGCCCGGCACTTGTACCGGTGAGCGGCGCTGCGTCGTCGTGCCGTCGCCGAGCTCGCCGAACGTGTTGTTTCCCCAGACCCAGATGTTGCCGTCGCTCGTGAGCGCCATGCTGTGGTCGCCACCCGCGGCGACGGCGGTGATGTTCGACGGCAGGCCGCGTACCCGAATCGGCGTCGGGCTGTCCGCGGTCGAGCCGTCGCCGAGCTGGCCGTTGCGATTCGATCCCCATGCCCAGACACTGCCGTCGGATTGCAGCGAAACGAAATGCGAATCTCCGGCCGCCAGCGAATTCGCCGCGGCGCGCGTGGAGACGCCGTTCACTCGCGAGGGAGTGGTTTGAATGACGGTGCGGCCGAGGCCGAGCTGCCCGTAGCGATCGCTGCCCCACGCGAGCACGGTGCCGTCCTCGCGGAGCGCGAGCGTATGGTTGTCCCCGGCGCTGATCTGCGTCGCAGGCAGACCCTGGCCGCCGGCCGTCATCGCGGCCGCGCCAACCACGGCGGCCATGGCGTGCACGATCGCGCGCCGAATCCGTTCTTGCATGTCTCCCCGGTTCAAAACACCTGCCTCGTGATGCTCTTCGTTCCGCTCACTCCGTTCACCGTGTACGTGAGCGTCGCGTTGTTGGCGTCCGTGAAGGTTACGCTCACCGTCCCCGCGGTGAATGCCTGGACCTGGCTCGAGGTGAAGGTCGGACCGAACGCCGGTCCCGTCGTCCGCAACACCGATCCGGCGCAAGTCGTGCCCGCCAAAGTGCACGTCGCGACGTACCACATCGGGTTGCCGCTTCCGTCGTACACGTACCAGGCGAGGAAGATCGTGCTCGATTGCTGGGTGATCGCCATCCCCCAGCCCGATTCGGTCGGGCCGCCCCACCAGATGTCGGTGTAGTTCACGCCCGGCGTCGCGCCGCTCGCCAGGGGCTGGCGCGTGATCGGCACGGTGCGCGTCTGGCCCGACACGCCGCTATACGTCATCGAGGCGCTATCGGCGTTGCTGAAATTCACCTGCAGGCTTCCGTTCTGCACCGCGCTCGCAAGCTGCGGATTGAAGATCGTGCCAAAGAACGTCGGCCCGCTCACCTCGTAGATCGGCCCGTTGCAGGTTCCGCTGGTGCCCGTCGTCCCACTGGGCATGTTGCAGGTGGAGACGTACCACTTGGGATTGCCGTTCGCGTTGTACGTGTACCACGCCGCGAAGACGATGCTATTGCGCTGCGTGAAGTGGATTCCCCATCCCGATTCATTCGGGTTCCACCACAAGCCGCTCAAGGCTCCGGGTGTGTTCGCGAGCGTGGCGGGACACTGCGTGACGCCCGGAACGCTCACGGCGCTGCGGTTGGTGCCGTTGGTCACCATCGAGGTCGAGCTCGCTCCATAACCGACGAAGAAGGTCGCGCCCGCGGCATTCGGCGTCTGCGTGCCGCTGATGATGGTGACCGCCTGTCCCTGCGACGTGAGGACCCCGCTCGTCACGGGCGTGAGCGTCGATGCGCTCGCCGCGGTGAGCTGGCCGTTCGGCGCGACCTGCGCGAGCACACAGGCGGCTGGATCGTCCTTCGCCGCGTGCGCGTTCTTGACGATCGCCGCCGGCGCCAGCGCGAACACGAAGACGCTCGCGACGGTGCCGACGTCCTGGCTGCGGAAGCGGACATCCGCGGCGAGCTGCGTGGCCTCGCCCGACACGACGAGCTGGAACACCGGGGTGCGGTCGGCGGGAATCGTGGACGCCACGCCCGGATCGAGATCGAGGAACCAGTCGTTGCCCGCGATCGTGCCGGCGCCGTTCTCGCGCAGCACGACGACGGCCTTGTTGCGCTCGACGAGCGTGCCGTCGCCGAGCTGGCCGTCGTTGTTGCGTCCCCAGGCGAAGACGCTGCCGTCGCTGCGCAGCGCGAAGGCGTGCGCGCCGCCCGCGGAGATCTTCGTCACGCCGTCGAGACCAACGACTCGCGCGGGCGCTGAGCGATCGGAGTCGGTGCCGTCCCCGAGCTCGGAGTAGTAATTCGCTCCCCACGCCCAGACGGTGCCATCGCGGCGCAGCGCGAGGCTGAACGAGTCGCCGGCGGCGATCTCGACGACATCGTCGATCCCGCCCACGCGCACCGGCGTCGCGCGATCGACGAGCGTTCCGTCGCCGAGCTGGCCGCTGCCATTGCGTCCCCAGGCCCACACGCTGCCGTCGGACTTGAGGGCGAGCGTGTGGCTGTCGCCGGCGGCGATCTTCGTGGCGCCGGAGATGCCGACCACGACAGTGGGGCGATAGCGGTCGGTCGTCGTGCCGTCGCCGAGCTGGCCGCCGGCGTTGCCGCCGACCGTGACGATTCTCCCCTCGCCGATCAGGAACACGGAATGCGAACCGCCCGCGGCGATCGCGGAGACGTGCGTCACGTCCATCACCTGTGCGATCGTCGCGCGCGAGTTGTTGGTGCCGTCGCCGAGCTCGCCGGTGAAGTTGTCGCCCCAGCCCCATACCGTGCCGTCGGGCTTGAGCGCGAGCGAGTGCAGCCCGCCGGCGGAGATCGCGATCACGCCATTCAATCCGGCGATCGGCGACGGGGTCGAGCGTGCGGCCGAGTCGTAGCCGAGCTGCCCCGCGTTGTTGAGCCCCCACGACAGCAGCGTGCCGTCGTCTTTGAGCGCGAGCGTGTGCGCGCCGCCGGCGGAGATCTGCGTCACGCCGGGGATGGCCGCGAGCGGCGCGGGCGTGGAGCGGAACGTGTACACCGCGTCTCCCAGCTGCCCGTACGAATCGTCGCCCCAGGTGTAGACGTTGCCGTTCGCGCTCACCGCGGCGGTGAACGCGGCGCCGACGGATGCGGCGAGGAGGTTGCCCGGACCCGGCACGAGGATCGGTGCGGTGCGCTGCGTGCGCGAGCCGTCGCCGAGCTGCCCGTCGTCGTCGTGGCCCCACGCGTAGTAGCTGCCGTCGCGGCGCACGGCGATCGTGAAGAGGAATCCCACGGAAACCTGGACGACGTCGGTCAATCCCGCGAGTGGCTTCGGCACGGGGCTGTCGTTGTACGTATCGTCGCCGAGCTGGCCGTACGCGCTCGAGCCCCAAACCCAGACCGTGCCGTCGTTCTTCACGGCGACGTTGTGCGCGGTGCCCGCGCAGAACACGGCGACTCCCGTGAGACCGAGCACTTGCACCGGCAACAGGCGATCGACCGTGGTGCCGTCGCCGATCGCGCCGCCCTCGTTCGATCCCCACGCCCACAGCGTGCCGTCGGTCTTGCGCGCGAGCGCGTGGCGGCCGCCGGCGGAGATCCCGTCGACGCCGGAGATTCCCATCACGAGTCCGGGCGCCACGCTTCCGATGTAGCGCTCGGTGCGCGTGCCGTTGCCGAGCTGGCCGTCATCGTTCGAGCCCCACCCCACCACCGTGCCATCGGACTTGAGCGCGAGGACGTACTCGTCGCCCGCGGAGACCGCGGTGACGTTGCTGACGGCGGTGATCATGCCGGGAACCGTGCGGCCGCTGCTGTCGTCGCCGAGCTGGCCGCGGAAGTTCTGGCCCCACGTCCAGACGCGGCCATCGCCGGTGAGCGCCACGGAGAACCCGTTTCCCGCCGCGATGCCGATCACGCCGGAGAGAGCGGCGATGCGCGCCGGAGTGGAGCGGCTCGCGGTCGTGCCGTCGCCGAGCTGGCCCCAGCCGTTGTCGCCCCAGGTCCACACGGTGCCGTCGGACTTGAGCGCGACGGCGTGCGCGTAGCCGGTCGCGATCTTCGTGATGCCGGACAACCCGTTGACCAGCAACGGCGTGGTCGATCCGAGCGTGCGGCCGAGGCCGAGCTGCCCGGCGGAATCGTCGCCCCATGTGAGCAGGGTTCCATCGGCCTTCAGCGCAGCGCTGTGGCTGCCGCCTCCACTCACCATCGGCGCCGCCGCGAAAAGCGCGCACGGCAGCGCCGCGGCGAGGAGCGCGATTCCAAGCGCGACGCGTGCGGCTCCAGGCATCCCGTCATTGTGCCTGTGCGACACCAGCCCAACAACGCGTCGCCTGCCGAAAACGCAGCCGGGACGCAACGGAAAATTCCGCAGGCGCTGGTCAGCGCAACCGTTCGAGCACGGTCTTCATGCGCGCGAAGTGCGTCCCCTCCCAGTACACCCGCTCGCAGCCCGGGCAGCGCTTGAAGCGCTCGTAGAGCCCGCGGACCATTTCAGGCAGGCGATCGAGCACGGCCTCGCGCGCGACGTCCTCGAGCACGACATTGCACTCGCGGCAGCGCGTGAAGGGCGCGATGAGCCGCTCGAGCTGTAGCGCCCGCACGACTTCGGCGAGCTGCGCTTCGCACTCGGTCGCGCGCACGAAGTAGCCGCGCTCGACCTCGCCGCGCCTGAGCAGCCCCTTGTCGCGCGTGAGGATGGTCCGCTTCTGCACCGCCGCGATGCGAATGATCTCGTCGTCGTCCCAGTGATTGGTCCAGAGCGCGTCGAAGCCCGCCATGCGCAAGTGCCGTGCGAGCTTTCCCAGGTTCGCGTCGACGATGAAACGAGGCTCGCGCAGCGGCAGCGGGCGCAACCGCACCACGGGCGAAATGTCGAGCCGCTCGAACACGGGATAGACGGCGACGCGTTCGCCGCCGCGCAGCACGTGCGTGAAGCCGACCGAGACGCCGTCCACCACGATGAGGTCGACCTCGGTGTGCGGCACGCCGACCGCCTCGATGGCGTCTTTTACCGAGCGCGCGCGATCGATCTCGACGGGAAAGGAAATCTTGCGCCGCTCCTCTGGAAGAAAGTCGTTCAGCTCCTCGTAGAAGCGGAATTGCGCGTGGCTGCGCTCGGTCATCGCGAGACTATATGCCGCGCGTAACGCCTACATCGGAATCGGATCGCGCAGCCTTTCGGGCGGCGTTCCCGGCGCGCAACACTGGATGCATCGACTCTCCATCGACATGGGGGCAAGAAATGTACGCGCGTTTTCTATCGACGCTGCCATCCGCGCAGCAAGGCAAGGCCGGCTACATCCTGTTGTGGCTGCTGGGAGTGCCGATCCCGATCCTGTTTCTTATTTTCCTGTTGCGCGGCTGCACCTGATCGCACGCGGTAGGACTCATCCGACGCGGTAATCAGCCGCGTCGGACATACTCGCTTCAGCCCCTCCGACCATGATGGCCGCTGTCGGAGTGCGCCCCTTCGCGCGCCCGCAAGGACAGTCACGGAGGGACCATGAAGCGAGCCATCGTGGTTGCGCTTGGAGTGGCGGTGATCGCGTCGAGCGCGGCCGGCTTCGGAATCGGTGCGGCGAGCCGCCCGTCTGCGCCGCTCATGCAGTGCGCGCAGGCGGGCGATTCGGATGTGTGCAGGCTGCGCGTCGCGGCTGCCGCGCGAACCGAGCTGCGCGCGCGCGTCGAAGCGCGCTACGAGGCCGACCGTGCGAAATGCGCGGCGCTGCGCGGCGCGCAGAACGATGCGTGCCTCATCGCGGCCCATGCCGCTCGCGGACGGGCGCTGCTGGAAGCAGCCGGTCCGTACGAGCGGCGCGGCTGAGGGAATCGAGCAGACCGATCGCGCAGGTGAAGACCAGCACGGCGCCCGCCTGATGCAGCGCCGCGAGGGGAATCGGCACGCGCAGCAGCAGCGTCGCGATTCCCGCCGTCACCTGGAGAGCCACCACGGCTAGCAATGCTTCGCTCCAGCGGCACGCCGCGAGCGGCGCCGAGCGATCCGCGTGCACGCGCCACCAGGCGATGAGCGCGACGGCCACGATCACCAGCGCGAGCGTGCGGTGCACGAGCTGCACGGTCGCCATGTTGTAGACGAAGTTCTTCCACCACGGGTCGATCTCGAGCACCTCGGGCGGAATCCACGCGCCGTTCATCAGCGGGAACGTGTTGTACGCGAGGCCCGCGCGAATGCCCGCAACGAGCGCGCCCGAGAGCACCATCACGAACACGAGCGCCACGAACCCGCGCACGACCGCCGCGTGCTTCGCCGAACCGGGGACAGACTCCGCGTTCTGCGCCGCGGAAAGCGGAGTCTGTCCCCGGTTTCCGCGGAGCGGAACGCGCAAGAGCTCGAGCGCGATCCAGAGCATGGCCGCGTAGATGAGCAGCGCGAGCCCGAGATGCGCCGCGAGCCGCACCGGGCTCACGCGCGGATCGTCGACGAGGCCGCTCTTCACCATGTACCAGCCGAGCGCGCCCTGCAGCCCGCCGAGCACGAAGATGCCCGCGAGCTTCCACGCGAGCGGCGGCGCAATCGAGCCGCGCCACAGGAAATAGACGAAGGGCAGCAGGAATACCGCGCCGACGAAGCGCCCGAGCAGCCGATGGACGTATTCCCACCAGAAGATCGACTTGAAGCCCTCGAGCGTCATGTCGTGGTTGCTCAGGCGAAACTCCGGCGTGAGCTTGTACCGGCCGAACGTCTCCTCCCATTGCCGTTCGTTCAGCGGCGGAACCGCGCCGACCAGCGGCTGCCACTCGACGATCGAAAGCCCGGAGTGCGTGAGGCGCGTGATGCCGCCCACGACGACCATCGCGAAAACGAGCGCGCAGCAGGCGAGGAGCCACCACGCGACGGCGCGCGGCGGCTCCGGGGAAGTTTGCGAGACCATCGAGGTCGGATTATCTCCGACCTCGAGACTGCGGCGGCTACGCGGCCCTGCGCAGGTCCTTGGCCTTGTCGAGCTGCTCCTCGGCCCAGGTCCAGTTGAGCAGGTTCTCGATCACCGCTTTCACGAATTCCGGGCGGCGGTTCTCGTAGTCGAGGTAGTACGCGTGCTCCCACACGTCGATCGTGAGCAGCGGCGTCGCGCCCATCGTGATCGGCGTGCCGGCATTCGAGGTCGAGATCACCTCGAGCTTGCCGTTGCGGTCCACGAGCCATGCCCAGCCGCTGCCGAAGCATTCGACCGCGGCGTTCGAGAATTCCTCGTTGAATTTCCCGATGCCGCCGAAATCGTCATCGAGCCGCTTCTCGATCGCGCGTGGCGTCTTGCCCGCGCGCGGCTTGAGGCAATTCCAGAAGAAGGTGTGGTTCCACGCCTGCGCGGCATTGTTGAAGATCTTGCGGTTGTCCTCGCCGCCGACGGTCGCGGCGATGATTTTCTCGAGCGGCATGTCCGCGAACTGCGTGCCGGCGACGAGCTCATTCAGCTTTTCGACGTACGTGCGGTGGTGCTTGCCGTAGTGGAGCGAGATGGTGCGCGCGGAAATCGTCGGCGCGAGCGCGCTCTCGTCCCAGGGAAGCGGCGGGAGTTCGAACGGTCCAGCTTTGCCTTTGGCCATGGAAAGTGCCTCCTGTCACCTCAGCCTAGCGCCGCGCGCGCCGGCGGCGAAACCGGACGCGACTGCTTTGCGCGTCGGCCATTTCCGACGCGGGCAGGAAAGGAAATCCTTTCTGTAGGAAGAATCCCACACGGCTATCAGCAAAACTCGCATTGCGCGTTCCTACACGACCGACAGATTGATGTCGTGCACGGTCCCATCATTTCAGATGCGCCGGAGCGTCCGGCGAGTTGTTCCCTTCAACCCAGGTGACGCCATGAATTGGGACCGCCAAAGCCGCGCCTTCGATGAGGAAGTGCGTCTATCAGTGGGTCCAGTGACTGGAATCGCATAAGGAGCGAAATATGAGAATGACAACTCTTTACGCCGCCCTGTCCGGGGCCTTCCTGCTCGGCACGGCGGCGCTTGCCCCGGCTCAGACTTCGACGACCACGCCGAGCACCCCGTCGTCGAGCGCGACCACGACCGCGCCGGCCGGCAGCAGCATCACCAACCCGGTCAAGAACGCGAAGATCGCGGCGAGCGGCGACTATCGCGCCGAGAAGGACCGGATCAAGTCCGAATACAAGGCCGCGAAGGACAAGTGCAAGTCGATGAGCGGCAACGCCAAGGCCGTGTGCGAGAAGGAGGCCAAGGGCAACGAGAGCATCGCCAAGGCCGAGCTCGAGGCCAAGCGCAAGGGCACGCCGCACGCCGAGTACGAGGTCGACGTCGCCAAGGCGAAGGCCGCGTACGAAGTCGCGCAGGAGAAGTGCGACGACATGAAGGGCAAGGAAAAGAGCGCGTGCAAGAAAGAGGCGAAGGCGACCGAGCAGAAAGCCCTCGCCGACGCGAAGGCCAACCGCAAGGACATGGCGTCGAATACGTCGGGCACCGCGTCGACGACTTCGACCACGCCTTCGAGAACGTCGAGCACCACCCCGTCCAACACGTCGAGCACCACGAAGAAGTACTGATCCAACGACCGCTCGCATGAGCGTCGCAACGACGCAGGGGCCGATCTTCGCATCGGCCCCGCGCATCTCTGGCGTCCCCGCGCAGCCGCTTGCGCGCGAACGCCAGCCAATTCCCACCGGCGATTCGGACAAGACCGTGTCGCCGGTTCCGCCGCGCCGACAGATCGGCTTCGGCCGGCGCGCGATCATCGTGACGAATCCGGCCCTTTTCCGCACGCCACGACGCCACGACATGCCGATCGCCGCAGAGAAAGCCGCAGAGAAATCCGTCAAGCGCAGCACGCTCTACGCCGTGCTCGTGGGCGCGCTCGTCGTGAGCGCCGGTGCCGTGGGCCTGAGCGCCGCAGTCGATTCGCCGCGCTCGCTGATGGACCGTAACGAATACCTCCAGTCGAAGAAGGCGATCGAGGCCGATTCCCGCCTCAATCTCTCCAAGTGCCGCGACGTCGAAGGCGCGGCGCGCGAGCTCTGCCGCGCGGAAGCGCGCGCCGACGAGCGCACGCGCAAGGCCGAGCTGGAGGCGAGCTACCGCGGCACCGTGGCCGCGGCTGAAGACGCGCGCCTGGAGCGCGCCAAGGCCCGCTACGACGTGGCGCGCGCCAAATGCACCGACCAGCGCGGCGAAGACAGGCTCGCGTGCCTAAAGGCGGCCCGCGCCGAGAAGGCCAAGGCCCTCGCCGAGGCGAAACACGCCGCTACTTGAAGCTGTAGGTGAAGATGACGCGGTTGTGGCGAACCGACAGGTTCTCCGGCGTGAGCCCGTTGATGCGCGGCATGTATTCGCGTGCGGGGCGCACGACCACGTGTCCGGCGGCGGCGTCGTAGCAGATGTCGCGCCCGGCGCAATCGCTGTGGAGCTTGACGCCTTCGGTCTCGCCGATCACGGGAAGCATCGGCATCGCGCCGTCGGCCGCCGCTTGCGCGGGGGTCGCCGGGATTTCGCGGATGGTGGCGGCGGAAGCGAGCGCCTTGCTCCGAAGCTCGGCACCTCCATCGTTCGCCCGGGCGCCGAACGCCAGGGACGCGAGAATCGCTGCTGCGAAGATGTGGGTGCGACGCATTTTCGACTCCTGGGAGCTACGCCTCCGTCAAATCCCTTTCCGATGGCACCCATTGTGGGGTAATCCGGGCGCCGAATCCATCACCACAGGCACACCCCGGACTCCGCTTTCCGACAGTCGGCCTGTGATGCCGTTCACAGTCCTAGCGCACCCTGCCCCTGCCGCGTTGACGAGCCCGTGAAGAAAGCCCCTTCCGCGCCGACTGCCAGGCTCGAAGGCTTGCGCGAGGCGGCGGCAGGCTGCCGCAATTGCCCGCTTTGGGAAAACGCCACGCAGACCGTCTTCGGCGAGGGCAGCCCGCGCGCCCGCATCATGTTCGTCGGCGAGCAGCCGGGCGACATGGAAGATCGCCAGGGCCACCCATTCGTCGGACCGGCGGGCAGGATCCTCGACCAGGCGATGGACGAGGCCGGGATCGATCGCGCGCGCACGTACGTGACCAACGCGGTAAAGCACTTCAAGTGGGAGCCGCGCGGAAAGCGGCGGCTGCACAAGACGCCCGCGCAGCGCGAGATCGAAGCGTGTTACCAGTGGCTCGAAGGCGAGATGCAGGCGGTGCGTCCGTCGGTGATCGTGGCGCTCGGCGCGACCGCGGCGAAGGTGCTGCTCGGTCCGCGCTTCCGCATCACGCAGAGCCGTGGCCAAGTCCAGAGCCGCGAGGGCCTTGCCGACGTGATCGCGACCTTCCACCCGTCGTATCTGCTGCGGCTGAAGGGCCGCCCCGGCGAGGAAGAGGCCTGGAAAGCCTTCGTCGACGACCTGCGCACGGCCGCCAAGTATGCCCGCCCCGGCAGGGCGTAGGCCGGGGTGCAGGACAAGTCCGATAGGTGATTCAGAGCGGTCATTGCGGGAGCCTTCTTCGGTTCCGACAGAAGTGTCGCGGACTCCGGGCCATCATGTCTCGCAAAGGAGACATGCAATGCGCATGAACAGCTACGCCGACGCCCGTGCCCTTTCCCGCCAGTTCTTCCCGACGTGGTCGCGCCGCGCGCGCGCCCGCTGGGTGCTCGCCAAGATGAAGGCGCAGAACCCGAAGGTGCCGATCTCGTCGTGCTGGGCGCACGACACGAAGGCGTACTGGTTCCAGCGCACCGCCCGCGCCTAGCGCTCCCCGGGTTTTTCGGCCGGCCCCGTCCCTCGACCACGCGCGCCCTCCTCCGTTATTCTGTAACGGAGGGAGGGAGCTATGCGCGCACTCATGATGGACATGCCGCTGCTGGTCACGGACCTGATCCGGCACGCCGACCGTCACCATGGCGACACGGAAATCGTCACGCGGCGCGTCGAGGGCGACTTCATCCACCGCTATACCTACCGCGATGCGCATGCCCGCGCGCGCGGCCTCGCCAATGCGCTCGAGCGCCTCGGCGTGAAGCAAGGCGACCGCGTCGCCTCGCTCGCGTGGAACACCTATCGCCACTTCGAGCTCTACTACGCGGTCTCCGGCAGCGGCGCCGTGATGCACACGGTCAATCCGCGCCTCTTCCCCGAGCAGCTCGCCTGGATCGTCAACGACGCCGGCGACTCGGCGCTCTTCTTCGACCTCACGTTCCTGCCGCTCGCGCAGAAGCTCAAGGCCGCGTGCCCCACGCTGCGCACGCTCGTCGTCATGACCGACCGCGCGCACATGCCGAAGGACGCCGCGGGAATGCTCTGCTACGAGGAGCTTGTGGAAGCGGAGCCTGACGATTTCGACTGGCCCGCGCTGGACGAAAACACCGCGTGCGGCCTTTGCTACACGTCGGGCACCACCGGCAATCCCAAGGGCGCGCTCTACTCGCATCGCTCGAATGTGCTGCACGCCTATGCGAGCTGCCTGCCGGACGCCATGTCGCTTTCATCGCGCGACTGCGTCCTGCCGGTGGTGCCGATGTTCCACGCGAACGCGTGGGGATTCCCGTTCACCGCGCCCCTGGTCGGCGCGAAGATCGTCATGCCCGGATCCGCGCTCGACGGCAAGTCGTTGTGCGAGCTCTTCGACACCGAGCGCGTCACTTTTTCCGCGGGCGTGCCGACGGTCTGGGCGGGGATGCTCCAGTACGTGAAAGAAAGCGGGCAGCGGCCGGCCACGCTCAAGCGGATGATCGTCGGCGGCGCCGCGGTGCCGCCCGCGATGATGCGGGCCTTCGAAGACCTGGGGATCGAGCTTTGCCACGCGTGGGGCATGACGGAGATGTCGCCGCTCGGCTGCGTGTCGAAGCTCAAGGAAAAGCACGTGAAGCTTCCGGTCGAGGCGCAACGCGCCATCCGCGAGAAGCAGGGCCATGTTCCGTTCGGCGTCGACTGGAAGATCGTGGGCGGCGACGGCGAGGAGCTGCCCTGGGACGGCGAAGCGTTCGGCGACCTGCACGTGCGCGGTCCCTGGGTCGTGAGCTCCTACTACAACGCCGAAAAAAGCCCTCTCGTCGACGGCTGGTTTCCGACCGGCGACGTCGCGACGATCGATCCCGACGGATATCTGCGCATCACCGACCGCAGCAAGGACGTCGTGAAATCGGGCGGCGAATGGATCAGCTCCATCGCCCTCGAGAACATCGCCGTCGCGCATCCGGCGATCTTCGAGGCGGCGGTGATCGCATGCCGCCATCCCAAGTGGGACGAGCGGCCGCTGTTGATCGCGGTGAAGAAGCCGGGAGCGAACGTGACGCGCGAGGAGCTGCTCGGCTTCTACGAGGGCAAGGTGGCGAAATGGTGGATTCCCGACGACGTCGTGTTCGTCGCGGACCTGCCGCACACCGCCACCGGCAAGCTCCTCAAGACGCAGCTGCGCGAGCGCTACCGCGACCATCCGTTGCCGGCGGCCGCGGGCGCGCGCGCGGCGCTGCAGTCCTAGCCTTTCAGGCAGCTCGACATGAAAGCACGGCGCTCGTCGCCGTGCAGCTCCTTCTTGCCCGCCTCCTCGTTGCACGCCCTCATCTTCGACTGCTGCGTGGGCTCGCCGGCCGTGCGCTGGTGATGCTCTTTCGCGATTGCGTCGGCCTTGTGCGTCTTGAGGCATTCCTGCATGAATCTCTGGTGCTCCTCGCCGTGCAGGCCCTTGGACTCGTGGGCGCATTGGGCGAAGCGTTCGTGCTGCGATTCGGGGACGGACGTCTCGTTGGCGCGCGCGGGCAGCGCCCAGAGCGCCAGCGCGAGCCCGGCGATGACGGTGATCGATTTCATGTGCGGCTTTCTCCTCGATGGGTTGGGTGACGCTGCGCCATGAGACCGCGCGGCGCCGTGGCCCGCGAGCCGGAATCCAAAAAGAAAAACGCGGAAATCCCGTACACTCCCGCGCGGAACCGCACACCGGGCGTGCAGGGAGGCATGCGATGGACCGTCGCCGTTTTCTGGAGCTCTCGCTCGTCACCGTGGCCGGCGGCAAGCTCGCCGCGTGCAGCCATGGAGGCGGCGACGAGGCGGCGCTTGCGCCGGTGCTCAGCCAGACCGTCGCCTACGCGTTCGACAACGCGGGCAACCGCTACGAGATGGACTTCGAGGCCTACGTGGTGCGCCGCGTGGATGCAAACGGAAACGCGGTGTGGACGCAGGGCGACGTCGCCAATCCCGATCTCTTCAACTCGCCGACGTCGATGGCGATCGACAACGACGGCACCGTCTTCGTGGCCGACCGCGGCAACGGCGAGATCGAACGGCTGAGCGCCGCGGGCACGCCGTTGGCGACTTTCGCGACCGAGCTCGTCACCGCGGACGACCTCGCGCTCGACCAGGGCACGCTCTACGTGAGCGACGGCTCCCAGCATCACGTGCAGGTCTATTCCACGAGCGGCGCGAGCCTGCGCGTGATCGGCGCCTTCGGCACGAGCGGGGGCGGGCTCAACGGGCCGCGCGGCGTGGGCGTCTCGCCGTCGGGCGAGCTGCACGTCGTCGATTCCGGGAATGCGCGCGTCCAGGTGTTCGGCCTCGACGGCACATTCCGCCGCTCGTACGGAAACGACGACTCCGAGGACAAGCGGCTGCGGCGCCCGCGGGACATCGTGTTCGACTCGAGCGGCCACGCGCTGGTGAGCGATCCGCTCGCGATGCGCCTCGCGCGCTACGGCGGCGACGGCGCGCTGCTGGAGCACGTGCAGCTGCGCGATGCCGCCGGCAACGCGGGCGTGCCGTTGTACCTCGCCATCGGGCCCGGCGACCGGCTGTACGCCACGGTTCTCTTCCAGTGAGCGCCACGTGCTGAGCTACGTCAGCGAGATCAGGCTGTTTGCCGGAGACAAGCCGCCGAAAGACTGGCTGCCCTGCAATGGCGCCGTGCTGCGCATCGCGGACAACGAGATCCTCTTCTCGCGGATCGGCTGGGACTTCGGCCCCTTCGCGCAAACGGCGTTCTCGCTTCCGACGCTCGCCGCTCCCGCCGCCGGCGTGCAGTTCGTCATCTGCGCGAAGGGCATGTATCCGTTCGACAGCATCGCGGACGCCATCTCCGAAGTGAAGCTCTTCGCCGGCCGGCTGTTCAACGTTCGCGACAGCGTTCCTTGCCAGGGAGGGCTCCTTCCGATCAACCAGAACACCGCCCTCTTCTCCATCGTGGGAACCCGCTTCGGCGGCGACGGGCGCAGCACGTTCGGGATTCCGAATCTCGCACCGCCCATCGAGTTCAGCCTCGGCTACTTCATGGGCATCGGCGGAATTTTCATCAACGGGATGGGCTGGGGCGACCAGATCGTCTCCGAGATCCGGCTCGCGCCGGCGCTGACCGACATCCGTGCGCCGCGCGACTTCCTGCCGTGCGACGGGCAATCGGTCTCGAGGACCGAGGAACGGGCGCTCTTCTCGACCATCGGCACGAAATTCGGTGCCGACAGCCCCTCGACCTTCCGCCTGCCGAGCGTGCCGCCGCCGCTTCCGGGGCTGAGCTACTGGATCGCACGCAGGGGCGTATTTCCGTCCTGACGCGAAGGTTGTATCGCCGGGCGAAAACTCGGATTCGTCCTAGCGCCGGCAGGGCATTGTCCTACTCGGTAAACCGGAAATAATCCTCACCCGATTGGGCGGATTGCCAATATCTGCCGATCGGGGC
>Ga0075426_10001521_pt1 | contig 16521 bp, 18 predicted proteins | sample SoiMethybrSBSTD5_FD_75304 | JGI IMG/M metagenome (GOLD analysis project Ga0075426, IMG submission 75304) | Bulk soil microbial communities from a Populus tree surrounding site in Tennessee, USA - Soil MetaG P. TD hybrid SBSTD5 | ecosystem: Environmental > Terrestrial > Soil > Tree plantation... | reverse complement strand
GTCACGCTAACCAGAAACCACAAACAAGAAACCAGGAACCTTGAGGTGATAATGGGTAAGATCACTGGCGTAATGATGTTCATCCTGGCCATCGGGTCGGTGCTGATGTTTGTTGGTCAGAAAATGATATTCGGCTCTGTGCTGTGGTGGTTTCCGCACGGCATCTCTGAACACGCGAAGCCGATTGACGATCAGTTTATGCGAACGCTCGTCGTAGTGGGCATTGCTTTCACTGCCGCTCAATTTGCGCTCGGCTACGCGGTGATGCGTTTCGGAAGAAAAGGCAACGCCCGAGCAGTGTATACGCACGGCAGCAACAAGCTCGAAGCGACCTGGACCATCATCACTGCCGCCGTGTTTGTGAGTCTTGCGATCCTGGGCCAGCGAGTCTGGGCTCAACTGCATCTGACTGCGGCCGCAGACAACGCAACGAAGATCGAAGTAGTGGCGCAGCAGTTTCAGTGGAATTTTCATTACCCCGGCGCCGACGGCGTCTTCGGACACACTGAAGCGAAATACATGGACGATTCATCGCTCAATTTCGTGGGTCTGGATCCTAACGACGCGGCGGGCAAGGATGATGCGCAGTTGACCTCTTTGATCATTCCCGTTGATCGGCAGGTTGAGCTCACGCTCAGATCGAAAGACGTGATTCACAGTTTCTTTGTCCCGGCACTTCGATTCAAACAGGACACCGTTCCGGGAATGGCTATCAAAGTGCACTTCACGGCGACGCAGGTTGGAAAGTATGAAATTCCGTGCGCCGAGCTGTGCGGAAGTTTGCATTACAATATGAAGAGCAACATGGTGGTTATTCCGGCCGACGAATACGACCGGCTCGTTCAAATGTCCGAAGAAAAATTCAAGGAGCAGCTTGGCGAGTTGCTGCAGCGCTACCAGTACGAATAGGGGGTTGAGAGAACGCGCTTCCGGGTGAAGGTCGCGTTCCGAACCGTCCTCACAGGAGACAGAAGATGGCAGACGTGGTTCATCCAGTTCACGGCGAGGTTCATCGGCATCCGGCGCCCACAAACTTTATCCGGAAATACATTTTCAGCACCGACCACAAAGTCATCGGCATTCAATACTGGTGCCTGGCCTTGTTCGCGGTGTTTGTCGGGATGGCACTCTCGCTGCTGATGCGCTTGCAGCTTGGATGGCCGGGCCAGGAGTGGGGCTTTCTTAAAACGCTGTTCCCGAACGCCGCCGAGAACGGGACGATATCAGGCGAATTGTATCTGTCATTGCTGACTATGCACGGGACGATCATGGTTTTCTTCGTGTTGACGACGGCGCCGCAAGGCGGATTCGGAAACTATTTTCTCCCGATACAGATCGGCGCCGACGATATGGCCTTTCCCGTTTTGAACATGCTTTCATTCTGGATTACGTTCGTCGCGTTGGTGGTGTTGCTTTCGGCGTTCTTCGTCACCGATGCCAACATGATAAACGTGATAGGGCCAATCGGAGGCTGGACCGGGTACGCGCCGCTGAGTGCGCTTGGCGAACGCGCGGGTCCGGGACAGGGAACCGGCGTCCTGCTGTGGATCACGAGCATAGCGCTCTTTTGCGTTGCGTCGCTTCTCGGCGCATTGAATTTTATTACCACGATGCTGAACATGCGCGCTCGCGGGTTGTCGCTTATGCGGCTTCCATTGACGTGCTGGGCGTGGTTCACGACGGCGATTCTGGCACTGTTGTCGTTCCCGGTGCTCCTCGCGGCAGGCATCCTTCTTTTGCTCGACCATCTCGCCGGCACGAGCTTCTTCATACCGGGCGGCGAATATGTCAGCGGCCAGTTGGTGAAGGAGCACGCGGGCGGCTCGCCGATTTTGTGGCAGCATCTGTTCTGGTTCTTCGGTCACCCCGAAGTCTATATAGCGATCCTGCCCGGCATGGGTTTGACTTCACATTTGCTTTCGACGTTCTCACGCAAGCCGGTGTTCGGTTATCGCGCGATGGTATATGCGCTGTTTGCGATTGGACTGCTTGGCTTCTTTGTGTGGGGCCATCACATGTTCATCAGCGGCATGAGCCCTTACTCGGCGATCGCGTTCTCGCTCGTAACGCTTACCATCGGCGTTCCTTCGGCGATCAAGACATTCAACTGGCTGGGGACACTCTGGGGCGGTCAGATTCGGTTCACGACACCGATGCTTTTTGCTATTGGCTTCGTATCTCTGTTTGTGTCAGGCGGAATTACAGGCCTGTTCCTCGGTCAGACATCGATAGACATTCCGCTGCACGACACCTACTTCGTAGTCGGGCACTTTCATTTGATTATGGGAGTGGCGGCGATCTTCGGAATGTTCGCCGGAACTTATTTCTGGTTCCCAAAAATGTTCGGCAAGATGATGAATGAAGGCCTGGGCAAGATTCATTTCATCATTACGTTCATCGGCGTCAACGCGATATTCATTCCTTTTCACGTGATGGGAATGGCAGGGGCGCCGCGCCGCTATGCTTCACACGGCAATCTCGAGTACGCAAGATCGGTTATGCCGCTCAGCCGGTTCATTTCTTGGGTAGCGTTTGTGACAATCGCCGGTCAGTTGATCTTTCTCGTGAACCTGATCTGGAGTTGGATAAAAGGACCGAAGGCTTCGGCGAATCCCTGGGAAGCGACATCGCTCGAGTGGACGATCCCGTCTCCTCCACCGCACGACAATTTCGCGGGGATCTTACCCGACGTCCACCGAGGGCCTTATGAATTCAGCGTCCCCGGAGCGTCAACTGACTACTTGATGCAAACCGATCCCGAATCGGCAGAGGAACACGGTCATTAAATGCCGAGCACGTTAACAACAGACATCGGTATAAAGCCTGGAGTCGGCGGCGGCGAGTTCGGTTCGGGCGACGGCGGCAAGTTTGGTTCGGGTCCGTCCGATTCAAAGGACTGGCCGCCCGGTTGGTCGAGCGAAGACGCGGCCGAGCCCGAGAAGTATCGCATCGGGATGTGGGTGGCGCTTGCAAGCATCCTGATGCTGTTCGTCGCCTTGACCAGCGCTTACATCGTGCGCGGAGTTCCGGCCCTTGGCGGCGGTCCGGACGATTGGCTCCCCATCGATATGCCTTCCGTGTTGTGGCTGAACACTGCTGTCTTGCTTGCGAGCAGCGTAACGATCGAGCTCGCGCGCCGGGCGTTGAAGAAAAATGAATACGAGCGATTCAAAAGCTGGATAAGCCTGACGACTCTGCTGGGCCTGGCTTTTTTGGGCGGGCAGTTGATGGCGTGGCGGCAACTCGCCGCGCAGGGAGTCTTCATCAACAGCCATCCGCATAGTTCGTTCTTTTACTTGCTGACCAGCTTGCATGGTTTGCACTTACTCGGCGGAGTCATCGCTCTCGGTTTTGTGACGGTGGCTGCTTTCAGAATGCGAATTGGATTCAAGCGCCGAGCTGCCGTACAGGTCACAGCGATCTACTGGCACTTCATGGATGGGCTTTGGATTTATCTTTTTGGCTTGCTGTTTTTCTTCAGATGAAACACTCACGAGCGGAGGGACATTGATGGCTGACGCTAACGCGGAAACTTTGGCGATAAATGATTGGGGCGGCGGAGTGCATCCGTATCGCATAGGGCACCGCAAGTTGGGAATGTGGCTGTTCATCATGTCGGACTCGCTGACGTTCGGCGCCCTGCTGGTTACTTACAGTTACGCTCGCGTTGCGAGCGTCAGGTGGCCGACTCCGTTTTCGATTTACCCAAGCATTGCCTTTTCAACCGTGATGACTCTGGTGCTGTTGTCAAGCTCGTTGACGATGGTTTTCGCGGTCTCGGCATCGAAGCGCGGCAAGAGGGGATCAGCTCGCAAATGGATTGTCGCGACGATGGCGTTGGGACTGACCTTCGTGGTCTTGCACATGATGGAATGGAGGCACCTGATCGTCGACGAGGGACTTGCGCCCTTTCAACTTCCAGACGAGTGGCTCAAGGGTTGGCCCGGCGCGTCACCGTTGTTCGGCTCGACCTTTTTCGGAATCACCGGGTTGCACATGTTTCACGTTTTGACAGGAGTCATTTATCTCGGCGTGATTGCTGCGCGCATCAAGAAGCTGAACGACGACGTGGAGATAGCCGGGCTCTACTGGCACTTCGTCGACCTGGTGTGGATGTTTGTTTTTCCGCTGATCTATCTGTTGTCGGTCGACTACAACCACGTGCTCGGAAAATAATTGCGAGGGGTTAGATGGTGGATACGAAGCAGAGAGAAGTAACGACCTTGAATATGATTCTTCTGGCGCTGGCCGTATTATCGCTGGCGGTGGCGGTGTGGGACGTCTTCTCTGACACCTTCAGAGCCGGAACTGACGATTTGTTCTTGGTGTTGGTCTGCCTGATGTTGGCGTTGCTGTTTGCGATCAGTCCTTTGATGTGGGCTCGAGCGAACGGATGGTTGAAGAACCCGTTCGCCGAGGAGGCCTTTGCTGAGGGAGGCGCAGAAATGGAAGTCACTCACGAAGAGCACGGCGGCAGCGATCGGCAAAACATAATGGTCTGGGGCGTTCTGATCGGGCTTACCGCGGTCGAAGTCTTCTTGGCTTATATCCAGATTCCTTTGACCTTGATGGTGATAATCCTCATGGGAGCGTCGATCATCAAGGCCGCTCTGATCATCGCTTATTTCATGCACTTGAAGTTTGAGCGCTTGAGCTTGATTTTGACGATCGTGCCGACGCTTGTCGTGCTGCTCTGTTTGTTTGCTATACTCTTTCCCGACAGCTTCCGCTTGCATAACCTGAGACCGGCTGAAGCCGCACAACAAGCGGAACCTGAAAGGTGACAAGCAGCGACTCTGACTTTATGAGGTTCTTTCGGACAGTCCTGATCTTTGCCGCCGTAGTGGTGGTTCTGTTTGCGGCCGCCGGCACAACGCTCGCTCAATGCGCGATGTGCAAGGCCGCAATCGAGAGCTCGACCAACGCTGCCGCAGTTAGTAAAGGTTTGAATCTCGCGGCGCTGGTTCTTCTCATTCCGCCCGTTTCGATTTTCGCGGGGATGTTCGGCGTGTTTTATCGATATAGAAACGTCCAGGGCCGCAGAAATCATTCACGAGACGAGTGATGCATTGCTGAAGCCCGGCGCGGTCGAAGCGAACGAATCTTCAAAGGTAGGGGCGCCCGCCGAGGCGCCCCTCGCATTTTGTGACCATTAATGTCGATTAGTTATTTGCCAACGATCAACGCGATCTTGAACGCCATCAGCGGGATTCTAATCGTCATCGGCTTCATGCTGATTCGCCGCGGCCGCGTCGCCGCCCATCACACCTGCATGATTGGAGCAGTCATCAGCTCTTCATTGTTTTTGATTTCTTATCTTCTCTACCACGTTGTGTTCAAAGCGGGAGTGACTCGGTTCGCCGGAACGGGTTGGGTGAGAACTTTGTACTTAATAATTCTCATATCGCATACGATTCTTGCGATCATCATCGTGCCGTTCGTGATCGTTACCCTCACGCGCGCGTTGCGCGGAGAGTTTCTAAGACATCGCGCAATAGCGCGTTGGACTTTCCCGATGTGGCTCTATGTTTCCGTAACCGGCGTAACTGTCTACCTGATGCTTTATCACATCTTTCCGTCCCGCCCATAGTTCGGCGGCAATTGCTCGAAAAGTTTTCAAAGTAGGGATGACTGACCAATGTATGAAAGGGAAAGAACGGACTGTCGGCTATTCTTATTGGCAGGCTGGTTAACGCGCGAACGTGCTGCTCGACGAAACAATTGCGGGTTCAATTACATTACGATGCGTTTTGTTCTTCTACGTTCGATTCGCGGATAGTCTGAGTTGCGATCATCTGTATCCATCATCGCGCTGATCAACAGCTTTCGCAGCCGCAACTCGTACAAAGCCTCTTCGATCTCATTTGGAAAGTCTGGTTCACTCTTTGCGGGGTTGTCGCTTTGCTGCTGAGCCATTTCGTTTGATAAAGCTCTGATCAACATGTTCACCATCTGAAGCTGCTGTTGTTCGTCGATTCGATGTAGCATAGCCGCTCGCCTTTCGGGTCGTGAGGAATTTTGATTCAAGGATTGCTCTTAGAAACCGAAGAGGATGACGTAGCCCCCTTTACCTCATCCTCTTCAGCCTCGATTGTCTGTCTGTCGCTCTCTCAGTTTTGCGTCAGCCGACGAAGCCCCCGTTTCCTCGACTGCTGCTAACTTCAAGCTGCATCCAATGTCTCGGCAACGAACGTGCCACCGGTCTGGATCATCACCGCAGCCAACTAATTGTTGTATTTCAAGACTCGCCGAATTCTCGTCACCTGCACAGGTAGCAAAACATGTCAGAGCAAAATGACAGAACCTGTAAACCGGACCGAAAATGATTGAAGCGATCACCCAAACAGGAAGCCGCGTGGCGAAAACAGAAACCTCAACAATCGAAGAGGGCGAGATAGGCTTGCTTGATCGTGCTGCATTGCGTCGTTAGACTTTGGTTTTCATGAATGGTCGTTCAACTGAGATTGCCGTTATCGGAGCGGGCCCCGCGGGCGCGCATCTGGCATCGCGCCTCGCTGCGGAAGGTCGCGACGTAGTTCTGTTCGATCCAAGGGGCGCGTGGGAGAAACCGTGCGGCGGCGGAGTGCCAACGCGTGCAATCCGGGAATTCGCTTTTATTCTGGAAGACTCGAGCTATCCCAGAAAACTGGTTCGTCGCATTACCTTGATCTCGCCGCTCGACCGCAGAGTCACGCTCGAACTCGATGAGCCATTCGCTGTTTTTTCGCGTGAGGTTCTGAATCGACTTGTCCTTGATCGTGCAATAGATTCCGGCGCGGAATTCGTCCGCGAAGACGTCGTAGACTTTTCGCGAGAATGCGAAGATTGGGTGCTGTCAACGAGCGGAGGAAAGAAATTTCGTGCGAAGTTTCTGGTTGGCGCCGATGGAGCTGCCAGTCCAACTCGTCGCCGCCTAGTTGGAATTTTTCCGAAGCAGGATCTCGCGCTCGCCTTCGGATACAACATCACTGTTGATGATTTACAAACGGCCTATCAATCAGGCGGAGCCGCCGCTTCGCAACGTGAACCTATTGCGGACGAAGTAGTGGTTCGCTTTCCAAGAGAGTTCACCGGTTATCTCTGGGCTTTTCCTCGACCGGGCGTCATGAATTTTGGCGTAGCGTCGAAACTCGGTGAGCGAACATCGAACGAGCTCCGCGAGCTTCTGATGGAATTCGTTCGCGGCTATTACGGCGGACGGATGCCCGGCTCTGAACGAATGAACTTTTTCGGAGCGAAGATTCCCACTCTTGATCTGGCGAGTTGGAAAGATTTGAAAACGACCGGCGAGAGCTGGGCTTTAATCGGTGATGCTGCCGGATTCGCTGATCCGATCACCGGTGAAGGTATTTACTATGCGTTCAAGTCTGCGGACTTGCTCGCGGATTCGTTGACCCATCCGACTGTGAATCGAAATGGTCGTAGCGATTCCAGTGCGCACACCGGCTCAGCAGAATATGAGCGAGCAACGGCTTCTTACGACGCGGCATGGCTTGAGGCGTTCGGGCGTGATCTCGAGCACGCTTCCTTCAGGCTTCCGCACTTTTATCACGGGCAGTTCTTCGGGCGCATCTTCACAGACGCGATGATTCTCCTCGCGCGTCATCATCGTGGCGTGCGAACAATACTCAGTCGAGCTCTGGTAGGCGAACAGAGCTACGTCACATTAAAACGTGATCTGGTGCGCCGCGCCTGGCGAGTGTTTTAGACGTTAGCATTTGAATCCTCAGCGAAGTGCTTTGTTGTTATACGCACGCAGTCGCTAACTTCTCAACTCAAGAGTCGAACTGTTACACTCGCTTTTTGATAAGATTTGTTGGACTCCGAAAGGAGATGCGCCGCAATTCATGCCGAAAAGTCGCTCGCCTCTTGTCATCATCTTCATCACCATCTTCATAGACCTCGTTGGATTCGGCATTGTGATACCGGTGCTCCCTCTCTATGCCGAACGTTACGGCGCTTCAGAGACGACTATTGGGATCTTGCTGGCCATTTATTCGGCGATGCAATTTATCTTCGCGCCGATTCTCGGGAAAATATCCGATCGCGTCGGCCGCAGACCGGTCTTACTCGTGAGCCTCATCGGGACCTCGATAGGGTTCTTGATAATGGGCCTCGCGCCGAACATGCCGGCCGGGTTCGTAATCCTCGGGCTAGCGCCGACTTTGGTTTGGTTGTTTCTAGCTCGAATCGTCGATGGAATCAGCGGCGGCAATATATCGACTGCCCAGGCTTACATTGCCGATATCACTCCACCTGAGCATCGGTCGCGAGGAATGGGCTTGATAGGCGCAGCGTTCGGCCTGGGTTTCGTTTTCGGTCCGATGATTGGCGGAACACTCAGTCGCGTTTCTTCGGCAGCTCCGTTTTTTCTTGCAGCGGCGATGGCTGCTGCCAACGCGACCGCGCTGTATTTTCTTTTGCCGGAGAGCCTGTCTCATGAGCATAGAGCCGACGCTCGACGGGGCGGTGTGCTTCAAGTCCTAGAAGAGTCCGGGAGCTGGCAACTCGGCGCGGTGATGGCCACTTATTTTGTTGCGACTGTTTCGTTCGCGATGATGACTGCGACTTTCTCGTTGTTCGCGGCGCATCGATTTGGTTTCGACGCCTGGCACACAGGATTCTTATTTGGCTACGTTGGAGTCATCGGCGCTGTTATTCAGGGCGGCTTGCTCGGGCGTTTGGTCAAGCTTGCCGGCGACAAGCCGCTCGCCGTCACCGGCACGGCAATCTTCGCCGCAAGTGTTTTTTGTTTTCCGCTTAGTCACACAGTCACGGCGCTTGTGATCGCCAGCACGGGATTCGCAATCGGCAACAGCCTTATGACACCCACCTTGAACGGGTTGGCTTCAAAGAGCGTGAGCGCTTCGTTGCAAGGCCGCGTTCTGGGAGTTATGGCTTCAACTGCGAGCCTCGCCCGAATCATCGGCCCCGTGCTTGGGGGGTGGCTGCTCGGACGCGATTTGATCGATTCGTCGCATTACGGGCGCACGCCGTATTGGACGAGTTCCGCAATCATGTTGATCGCGCTCGGATTCGCATTGACGGTCAAGTCGAAGGCAGATGCGAAGAACGAGGAGCCTGTCAGCATAAGCGGATAACGCAGAACCACTCATCAAAGAGTGCGTGCGCGACATCGATTAATTTGAGCGACTAACTAGAGTCTTGCCGGCAGGACTGCTTAGGAGGGCGAACAACAATGTACTTCCTGAACGTATGGCTACACATCCTTGCCGCTGCGGTGTGGGTCGGCGGGCTGATTTACACGGCGTCAGTGGCGGTGCCGTTTGCGCTGACACATTCAGAAAAAGAGCGACAGCGAATCCTGCGTGGGCTCGGGCGCAGGTTTCGCTGGATCGCTTGGAGCTCGGTTGCTGTATTGATTATTACCGGCGTCGGAAATCTGGTTCTGCGATTAACGCCGATCAAGTTCTCACAAATCATCAACGGCGATGTGTTCGACCCGAACAAGGTCGAGCGGCTTATCGCAATCTGGCTTCCATGGAAACTGATGCTGGTCGTGGTGATGATCGCACTGATGGCATTTCACGACATCACCAGTATTAGAGCAGCGAAGCGATATGAAGGCTCTCCCGACAGCGCGCCTGGTAATCGCATTGGATCGCGAGCGGCTGCGCTCGCGACCCTGATTGCGATTCTTGTACTGTACGTATCAGTGCGTCTGGTGCGGGGCTGACGGTTTTCTACCGTTCAGCAGTCAACCTAACTCTTGTTAAGTGCGGAGACGCGAGCAGCGAGGCGGCCGGCATCGTGACAGGTCAGGCAGGTGATGCTGGCGCTCGCCGCAACTGTTGGATTGGCCTTCCAGCGTTTAGCCATTCGCTCGTAAGGCGTGTCGGCAAGCACCGCAATTATCTTGTCCAGCGACTGATTCATCTCTTCCGTGTGACCCGTGCGCTGTGCCGATTGAGCGAGCCCCGCTAAAAGTTCACCGCGAAGATGCACCGGAAGCATGTCGAGACCTCCAGCCTGAAACTTCCACAGAGCTTTGTAAGAGTCGAACGCTTGTGACCACGCGGCAGCTCTGTACTCATTCGGAAGGCGGTCGGCAAGAACGACATAGCTGCCGCCGGTAACAGCGATGACTCCACCGTCCATCGGGCCGAGTTTGCTCGCTTCGGCGAATAGCTCGAGCGTCTTTCGATAATACTGTTGGAACTCAGCATGGTGGTTGCTCTCGTTGGCCAGCACCGCGCGATAAAGACTCGCGAGCCCCTTCCATGCCAAGAGCACAGGCTTCTCGCCGGAACGCTTTTCGAGCAGCAAGTCGATATTCTTTTCTCCGCGCGCGAATCGTTCCATGTCGCCGGCCAGGAACCCCGAGAAGATGTCTTCCCGCAGCAGCGTATTGACGGAGAGCCTTGAATCCGAAAGCGACGGGCCCGGCGACTGCGCGGCTGCTGCTGTTACGAGCACAACCAAAACGAAAGTCCTTTTAATAACGTTCACAGGTTGCTCCTCTTGAAGCTCTCGAATTGGCGAAGAGTCTAACAGCAAGCTCAACCGGCTTCAAAGGCCCTGTCGTACTCGATCGCGATGGGAGTGTTGGTGTCGACGTTCTGCTCCCGTTGTCAGAACGATGTTCCGTTGCAAAGTGTTCCTGAGATCTTCTCGACTCTCGGAAAGTTCATGCCAGTGTCACCTCCTGCGACTGCGTCGTTCGATGAGCATGTTGAACGCGAAGGTCTTGTGGCGAATTTCATTTTTCAAGTAGACGGCTTGCTCCTCACTTGCGCAACTCTCGAGACGCTTCTTCAACGCTTCAATCTCTCTAAGCAATTCTACTTCTTCTGGGACGAAGTCATTGCTCTTTAAGATCGAGTACGCCAGACGGAGATCTTCGGGCGTATCGAAGTAGGCTTTGAGATCGATCGGCTTGCCTTTGCCCGGCAAATTATCGAACTCGCCCGCCTCCATCGCTCTTCTCACTTGTTCTTCGACGAATTTTTCTATCGACATTGCCGACTATGAGGATTCTATTTTAGGGTCTCTACTCCGGATTGGCATTCGACGATCCAATGAGAGTCATGACTCACTCTGGTTCGTTTTGCAATAGAGTTCTCAGTTTTTTCGGAGCTATCAACCGCCACGCTTCTCGAATGTGAAACTCGAGCTCTTGATCGGTGACTTTGTCGAGTTCTATGCCAATCCAGCCGGCTCCGCCAACGTAAGGTGGCTTGTAGTACTTGTCGGGCTCACTATCAATGAGCATTGCCTGAATGCCCGGTGGAGCTGGAACTACAACGGCGACGTGGCCGTCGTTGTGATGGTTGAATGAGCACATGGCGAAGACCTTCTTGCAAAAGAATGTCGATTCGCCGTGCGAAAGTTTTTCTGTGGTCTCGGGCAGCGAGCTACAGATTCGGCGGAGTCGCTTGAGGTGTTTCTCGCTCATAAGGTCGGTTGTAATCGGTTGGGATCGCCCAACCCAGTAGAAAGGTCTACGTTTAAGATTCATGATCGCTAGAATGCGACGCCTTCGGGTCTTATGGTGTACAAGACTGCAAAAGGAAATCGGCGAACGAGCCGACGACGCACATCTCCAAGAAGGATCGCTCCCGCTTGAGGGTGTTTGACCAGAGACTCGATACAGCGGTCAACCTCGGTTAGGAAGCTTGCGCCAAGTCCAGGCTCTTCGAGTTCGTAATAAGCTGCGGCCTCATTCAATTCAAGCTCAGCAAGGCGATGATATGAGACTTCATCTTCCATTCATTTGAGCTTCGCAAACGCGTCACGCATAACATCATTGGCAGGTCGTCCGACTGACGGATCTGCATCCCACTCTTGGTCGCGGCGAACGGCTTCCTCGGCCCAGAGCTTTGCGTTCTCTTCATCGGACAACTGTTCGAGGCTTTCAAGAAGCCTCTCGGCGAGACGCGCGCGTTGCGCGGCGGCTAACTTGAGAGCCGCTGATTCGATTTCATCGATGCTCATAACGAGATAATACTCGAAGCCGGAGGAACGTGCTATGGTGCGTTTAGAGATTCGAACAGATGGTACCGAACACGGGAGGAGCAATAAGTTGCTAGAGTTCACAGGTTCTTTCGAATTGCTAAGATTACTGCCGCGATTATTGAAACGAGGATCAGGATGATGACCGTTGTGACGATGAGGACTCCAATGCGAGCGGCGCAGCCTCCCAGAATGTCTTCGCCTGTCCGATAATTCGGCTTTGGCTGCCCCACATCGAGAAGCCCCAAGAACACTAACACGCCTACGATCAAACTAACTAACAACAGTGTCCCCACGATGCTACGCTTAAGCGTAAAAGGCGCTCCTAGGACCATGCGAGAGTATTCCTGTCGTCTCAGGCAGCGCGACACAGATCTCCCAAACTCGTTGCAGATGTCTTCCGCTCATAACGGACTTTCCTTGTTTCGCCATCGATCTTCAAAAGGGGACCTAACTCTCACCGCGGAGAACGCGGCTCAATCGTTGTCTGCCTTCGGCGAGTTCACCATCTTATGCTTCGAAGTCAAACACTGTTAGGAGCTCTTTGAAAGAGCCGATTCGATGGTTGGGAATGACTTTTCGCTTCGAGTAGACCACTTTCTCTTTTTCGATATCGCTATCCGTCCAGTGAGAAACCGTCGTCAGGAGATCATAAGCTTTACTGTCGCGCGTATCACCATATTCCGCATGTACATCGATTACGCCGGCCTTCTGTGCCATCAATACGTCGGTCCTCAAGCCATCGCCGACGTAGACTGTACGGCTACCAGCAGTAGAGAAATCCTCCATGATCAAATGAAGGATTTTAGGGTCTGGCTTACGGTGGCTTGGCGAGGCATCCCGAGACTCGGTTTTCGAGAGATGAGTTACGGGTCCGCCGAAGGCGCGCATCTCTTCTGCGCTGATGTCCTCAGGAAGTCCGTGGTCGGGAAACGAATACACAGCGGTCAGCACCCCGTCGAGGCCCAGGCGATGGATGGCACGCAGGGCATAGTAGCGCAGCGACTCGGTGTAACCCACTATCGCACAACCATTGCTGCGGATAGCACTCAACGTCTCCGCGACTGAAGGATATAGGAAATAGTGTTTGTCGCGAACGGCAAGATACCTCCTAATTGCCTTTCGGTAGGATACCGTTGACGCGCTCGAAGATCTCAGCTCCCGTATCAGGAACCTGTACTCTGAAGTTCCGTTCTTTTGGTGTATTCGTCTAACTTCGGTCAGCAGCGCATCACGGCTTAAGCCAGTCAATGTCTCCAACTCGTGTATCAGAACCTGAAAGGAGAGGTACCACATCCCAAGCCAGTCAAATAGCGTGTTGTCGAGGTCGCTTATGAGCAGCGAGACTGACGGACGGTGACGTACGACTATCACGCAAACCACCTTCAACAGCTAAAAGAGACCCGCTGGTAGTCGGTGAATCCGGGGCCGACTGGGCTTTGAACGCGAGTTCTAATCGTGATTTCGGAGCTCTTCCCGAGGTCAACGATGTTGTAGCAGTTTCTTCCAACGATATTAAGATGACTACGATCGACGCCAATGCTACCGCCCCCAACCACCGCTAAGGTTCCATCCAGCCGATCGTCGGCTGTCGACTGGCCGTCCTCTTGCTGTCTGAACGGATTGACGAAGCCCTCTATGATCCTGCGAATTTCGGATATGTAGGGCTGGTGCTGATGGCCATGAAAAACTACGCGAACGCGGGCGGTGATGAGGCTGCGAATGACGGCTTCGGCATCCAGAGTCATACTTACTCGCTTCGTTTCGGCATCTATCCCCTCAATATAATTGACTGGAAGCAACTGATGATGCATTAGCGCCAGACGCAACTGGGGCGCCTCGCTATTGAGATCCCGCAAGAGCCGCAATGCCACTGCAAGCTGCTCGCTTCCGACAAATCCAAGACCGGCATTCTGGCGGGATTCTAAACGGCAACTGTTTAAAGCAAGGACGCGGACAATTCGATTCGCAATTTTATATTGATGGATGCGCAAGAAGGTGTCGTGAGGCGCGGTGCCATAAAGTTGGCGACTGAACGTGGAATAGTTTAGTTCGGCGTTCGGATCGACGTCCCCCTGCCCATCACGCCACTCAATATCGTGATTCCCGGGAACGACAACCACTTGAGATACGTGTATACCAAAAGCATTCGTTAGCACGCCAATCAACTCCTGGGTGTTTGCAAATTCGTGTGCGTCCGCGCGCCAAGTCAGGTCACCGGTAATCAGGACGAGGGCGATGTCGCCATACGAAATATTAATTGCTTCCAGATCTGCCAGCAGTGCCTCTGCCATCGTCTCTTTGGCAACGCGCGGTATTATCGGCGAACCAAGCTCGTTGCGATATGCGTGGTAGTTGCCGAAATGCAGATCCGATAGATGTAGAGCATAAATACCCTTGGCCGGCCACACTCCACGACTCAGACTGCGCACAACGGGAACACGCTCAGTCAGGTCCACGTCTGTCGTCTGCTTGATAAACCATAAGCTCACGTTACTATCAAGAAAATTCACGTCGCTGACCACTTGGCCAATGTCTGCTCTGTACATCGCGGTGATGGTCTTGTTAAACGCGTAGCGGTTGCTCGTTGAAAAGATGTGCTCGTCGAGTACTCGTTTCGAGACTTCACTAATTGGACCGATCTTAAACCAAGCCGGCAGTAATTTGGACCTGTAGTAATCGGGACACAGGTCAGGGTCTGGAACCGGCGATTCGGGACCGCCCGGTTTATAGTGGATATCTCGTAGTTCAGCACGAAAAAGGGCATCGTTTGCGGAGTTGATCAAATAAACTATTTCAGGGTGCGCTCTTACCTCTGTCGCCATTAGACTCAGGGCAGGATCAGGCATTAGCTCAGGCGGCTTCTTCCACCAGCCCCAAAAAACGGAGCCCCTCTGTTCCGCGATCGCATTGTGAGCGACGATTGTATCAACACCGGCGGTCAAATCTCTGTACCTCAACAGCAAGGCATCACTCATTGGATCCTCCCAGCACGATGGACTCCAATAGTCGCTTTGAGGATTCGTCGATGTCAACCCGGTCAATATGTTTACGAGTCAGGGTACCAGCGAGTTGAGTTTTGCGGAGTTCACCGAGGATTGATGCAAGTCTCGGAGGGTTCGAACAAATAAGACCATGGCCGCGTGAGGTGAGAAGGTTAACGTCTCTTAGCGCTGGGTCTCTCCTGCTCGGAGACGGAAGCACAGGCGACCCTTCAACTGGACATCTCAGAAACGCAACTGAAGGAGTATCGGGGCTACTTGGAGAGAGAAACGTGCGTAGCAAACCAATGTCAATCTCGGTCCACGCAACCCTCCTCTGACGGAGTGGAGCTCGCAACGTATTACCAGCTGGCGTGCTCTGCATCTGACAAATCACAAGGTCCGACACCTTCCATGAGCCGATCTCTCGAATGTCCCACGCTGCTAGCTGATATCTTTCGAATGATGGGACATCGTATTCCAGGTATTCCGATATCACTGTCGGAGACTCCGCCCACGTTGCGAGCTGTCGCATGATTGCCGATCGTTCCGTGGGTGCGTCGGGGCGCGTCAATTCCGGAAAGAGAGAGAAGCAAAATACGCCACTAGGAGCAAGCGTGCTCGCCCGACGCAGCCAGAGCTCGTAGTCTTCTGGATACCAAGGTGGATCAAAAATAACACAGTCAAATTGTCCGCGGAAAGCCTCCGGAATTTCAGTGAAAGCATCGTATTCGATCACATCGTCGCTAGGGGTTGACAAATCCCTGAGGGCCGCTACAACTAGAGCGTCCAGATCAAGCAGGGCCCGTCGATCACCAATCTTTGCTGTCGCAAACCACTCGAAGAGTCGAGGCGTGCCGAGGAAAGCGATCCTGCGCTGCGACCAATCCCAAAGCTGCGCGAGTCGCTTGCAGGTTTCATCCGTGAAGTACCAGGACGCTAAGACCGGGTTACCTTCAAGTTTTGCCAGCCTTGACTCGTTCGTGCTCCGTCTAAGCTCGGAGGAAAGCTCGAAGACTGGGGCTGGTCGAATTACGATTTCGGACCTCAACCCATCCAACAAATCTTTCACAACCGCGGGATATGCTCCCTGGCAGCCGCGAACGACCTCCGCAAGAGAGCGACTGCCCTCCAATAGCGACCGTCTGATTCGGTCCCGGACCTTCCCTTGATAGGCGACGTTCTCTGATTGCACTGCCGGCCGCTCCCAATCGTTCAAATAGAAATGAAGTCTATCAGCTTACGAATCTTTTCAACATCGCCGACATGGCTCAGATAGACATTTTTCGGCCAAGGCATTTTACGTGATCCCTATACTAGGAAAGGACCGGAAGCGCGGTTGCCGTTTTGATCGTGCGCGCAGGGGTATAGCCCTCTGGTAGGTCGCCGTTGTCCGCTCGAAGATACTGAAGATAGTGCGGCTTCAACCCGGCGATCAGCTCTTTGCGGCTCTTAACCTTGATCGGCTTGCCGGTGTAGATTTTTCCTAGCTTGCCCATCATCTTCTCGGGCATTGCGCTCGAGAACATTAACAAGGGCCACTTGAAGTTCGGGCCGTTCAGCTTTC
>Ga0075426_10001518_pt1 | contig 16540 bp, 10 predicted proteins | sample SoiMethybrSBSTD5_FD_75304 | JGI IMG/M metagenome (GOLD analysis project Ga0075426, IMG submission 75304) | Bulk soil microbial communities from a Populus tree surrounding site in Tennessee, USA - Soil MetaG P. TD hybrid SBSTD5 | ecosystem: Environmental > Terrestrial > Soil > Tree plantation... | reverse complement strand
TTGCGAAGATTTGCATCCAGCGCGGAAAGCGGCTCATCCAGCAAAAGAAGCTGTGGGCGATTCACCAGTGCTCGCGCAAGCGCGATACGTTGCTGCTGTCCTCCACTCAATTGAGAAGGCCGTGATTCCGCAAAGCCCTGCATTTTGACCATGGAAAGCGCTTCTGCCACGCGGTCGCTGGTTTCACTGGCGGACGTGCCCCTCACGCGGAGCCCATAAGCGACATTGTCACGCGCATTGAGATGCGGAAACAGCGCGTAGTTCTGAAATACGGTATTTACGGTGCGCTTGTAAGGCGGCAGAATGTCCAAGCGTTCCCCGCCCATCCAGATTTCTCCCGAAGAAGGCTGTTCAAATCCAGCAATCAAGCGAAGAAGTGTCGTTTTGCCCGATCCGCTCTCGCCGAGAAGAGTAAGGAATTCTCCGGAGGCAATGTTCAAAGAAATATTTTTCAGAACTTCCGTGGTGCCAAAACGCTTGCCTACATTCCGCACTTCGAGGAGCGCTGCACCTTCTGCCATGTTTTGCTCCGGCGGATTGGCGGGAGATGCGCTCACTGCGCGGCCTTTACCTCATTCCAAATCTCATTGTATTTGGCGCGCCGCGGAACGTCCTGCCAAAAGTAGATTCGCTGCATGTAAGCATCAGGATTGTCGAGATGCAGGCTCTTGATTTCGTTCGCGGTGAGGAACTGCGCTGCGCCGGGATTCGCGGGAGTGTAGTGCGTCCTGTCGGTCACTAGTTTTTGCGTCTTGGCCTCGATCATATATTCGAGAAAAGCGTGAGCCAGCTCCTTGCGGCTGCTGGCGGCAGTGATCATCAAGTGGTCGATCCAACCTGTGGTGTTTTCTTTCGGAATGACTTCTCCAATGGGGAAATTTGCTTTTCGAAGATCATTGGTATTCAGCGGCCACCCCATGGCGAGAACGATTTCATGATTTTGAAACAAGTTTGTGAGTTCCCCTCCAGTCGTCCAAATCTTCCGAATGTTGGGTTTCAGCTCGATCAGTTTTTTTTTCACCGCCGCGAGTTCCTCGTCGGTCAAGTTGTAGAGGTGCGAAGGATCGGGCTTGTCGTAGCCGAGAATTTGCGCCGCCATGTACACCGTCGAGAGATCGTCCCAAACAGAAATCTTCCCTTTGTATTTGGCATCCCAAAAGATGGTCCAGGAGTCTGGTGTCTTGGCAAAAGCGGTTGTGTCATAGAGAAGCGGATTTGGCCCCCACATGAACGGAACTCCGTAGATTTGACCATTGGTTTTGACCAGAGGCAAATCGCGAAGTTTGGAAGAGAGCTGCGCGTAGGAGGGAAGCTTCGAAAGATCGAGCGGCGTGGCCAGCCCCGCGCGCGCGATCGAAGCAGCCACGTCGCTCGAAGGAGAAATCACGTCATAATTCGAAGCGCTGCCCCCGCGCAGCTTGGCAACGAGCTCATCGCTCGAGCCCATAAAAGACGAATGGATTTTGCACTTGTGACTTACCTCAAAATCATGGACGGCGTTGTCGTCCGAGTAGCCTTCCCAAACGAGCAAGCTGAGAGACCCTTCCTTTTTCCCGCATGCAGCGCCCGTCAGCGCAATGACGAGAATCCCCAGAAGCATCGCGCGAGGTTTCATCGCTCCTCCGCCTACTTGGAATCCGCTTGATAGACCAGGCGCCCGCCAACAATGGTAGCGGTCACTTTGGTCGCTCCAATCTTATGCGGATTGATGTCAAAAATGTTCTGCGAAATGATAATCAGGTCGGCGAGCTTGCCCACTTCCAGCGAACCTTCGGTTTTTTCGCGGCGTCCCGCGAACGCGGCGCCCAGCGTGTAGCCATCGACCGCCTGCTCGACCGTCAGGCGTTGTTCCGGAACGAAGCCGTTTGCCGGCGTGCCCTCTGCCGTTTGCCGCGTCACCGCGGTTTGGATACCTTCCCATGGACTGAGCGTCACCACCGGCCAATCGCTCCCGAACGCCAGATGGCCGCCTCCATTCGCGATACTTTTCCATGCCCAAGCCCGCGAAGCGCGATCGGGGCCGATGTTGCGCGCCCACACGTCGAGCGTATCGGCATTAGGATAAGAATGCAGCGGTTGCATGCTGGCGATAACGCCAAGTTTCCCGAATCGTGGAATGTCGGCTGCATCGGCAGTTTCAATGTGCTCGATGCGCGAGCGGCGATCCTTCAAGTGGTTCTGCTGTGCTGCATTTTCATAAGCATCCAGGGCCATGCGAATGCCGTAGTCGCCGATGGCGTGTGTGAAGAGCTGCAGACCGCGCTTGTCGAGTTCGGCAACCGCTGCGTTGTAATTCGCGGGTTCCCAGAAGGGTTTGCCTTTCAAAGAAGGATCGTCGCTATAAGGTTCAAGCATGGCTGCGGTATGTGATTCGATCACGCCGTCCACCATGAATTTCACGGCGCTCGCGTCAATCCATTCGTCATGAAACTTCTTGCGCGCCGCCTCGATGGCGTCTGTGTCTTGGGGCCGCAGCGAAGGAAGATTCAGAAAATAAGCGATGTACATTCGCAAGCTGAGGTCGCCGCGATGACGCATCTCTTCATAAAGGTCGAGTATCTCAAAGTCACCGCCCGCGCTGTGAACCCGAGTCATGCCATGCTCATTTGCCCATTTCATTCCCGCGCGAAGAGCGAGAAGTTTGGCGGCCCTCGTCGGTTTCGGAATAACTTTTGCGACTAGGTCCTGCGCTGCTTCTTTCAGAGCACCCGTAGCATCGCCGGTTTGCGCATCACGCACGATGATTCCGTTTGGCGGGTTGGGTGTCTCCCGTGTAACGCCTGCCAGCGCCAGCGCTTTCGAATTGGCCCAATACGTGTGCCCGTCGTAACCTTCCAGGAAAACGGGCCGGTTGGGGAAAATCTCGTCAAGGTATTTCTTGTGCGGAAGAGCTTCAGGTCCGAACATGGCGTAATCCCAGCCACGACCCAAAATCCAATCGTCACCTGGATGTTCGGAAGCGTATTCGCCCAATCTCTTCTGGATATCGATAGCGTCCTTCGCGCCTGCTAGATTCACGCGTCCCAAACTCAGAGAGCCATCCAGAAAATGAATGTGGCAGTCGGTAAATCCGGGGAGCACTAGCTTTCCGCCGGCGTTGATTACTTTCGTTCCCATGCCGCGCATTTTCTCGATGGCGGCATCGTCGCCGACGGCCACGATTTTCGCTCCGTGAATTGCAAGAGCTTGCGCCCACGGTTGTTTCGGATTTTCGGAGTAAACGCGCCCGTTGATCACGATGATGTCTGCCGGTTTGGCGATGAGGCCCTGTGCGCTGGCGGCGCTCGCAACGCCGAACAATATTGCAAGGACCGAAAGCATGACTCTGCTGAAACGGATAGTCATCGCAGTGAAAATCCCCTTCCTTGTTGCGTCTTTCAAAACGTAGGCGGCGTGTTGACCCACAACACCCAGGTTTCCTTGCGCCCCGGATTCTTCCAGCGATGCGGACTGGAGCTCTCGAAATAAAGACTGTCGCCAGGTTTCAGCCGGTAGTGCTCGCTCTTATTCAGCCAGATTTCAAAATCCCCACGAAGCACATGCAGAAACTCCTCTCCCTCGTGAGAGTAGGATTCGCCGCTGCCACCGCCGGGCTTCACGCGAAAAAGGTGAGGTTCCATCGCAGTGTTGCCCCACGCAAGCAGTTCCATGCGAACGTCCGGCGTGGTTTCCAGAATTCTTCTTTCGGAAGGCCGTACGAGGCGTTGATTTTCGCCGGCAGTATCGAAGAGCGAAAGAATATTCGTGCGATAGAACTTCGCGATGCGGCGTAGCGTCGCCACGGAAGAACGCATTTGCCCGCGCTCGAGCGCGCTGAGAAAACCGACGGAAACGTCGGTCGCTTTGGCGACTTGCGCGAGAGAAAGGCCGCGCTTCGCGCGCAAGCGGCGAAAACGCTGCCCGGGGGCGAGCGTGCCTTCCGCAGACGCAGACACAACCCCTTGGCGTTTGAGGACGTGAACGATGGCCGGCGGATTCAGCCTGCGGGCTCGCCGCAGAAAGATAGCGCGCTGCAGCAGCCGCACGTCGGATTCTCCATAGAGTCGGTAACGGCTCTGCGTGCGTTGGGGAGTCACCAGCCCGAGGGCTTCCCACGCGCGCAGCGCAGAAGAAGAAATTCCTACACGGCGAGCCACTTCGCTGATGCGCAGCAGCCGCGTTCCATGGCGCGCCGCTAATCCTTCCGATAAATTCTTTCTGCTTGACACCGCAACCAACTTTCTCTAAGTTTGCTGGATTATAGTAAGGTTTCAGGGGCACAGCAACCACGAAGATGCGCTTCTCTCCAAGCGTCTTCGCGGGTAAGGGGTGAGTTCATGAAAGCTAGGGGATTCTTCTTGGGATTTCCCTCGTTGTGTGGTCGCAGCATTCCATTAGCACTTTCTCTGATTCTCGCACTTTGTTTGACCGCGCCGTTTGCGTACGCGCAGAGCACCGGCGGCCGCATTCGCGGCACGGTGACGGATCCCAGCGGCGGCGCAGTGGTCGGCGCCACGGTCACTCTCCTCAATGAAGCGACCCACGCCACACGCGAGGCGCAAACCGGCGCCAATGGCGAATACATCTTTCTCGAAGTCCCCGTGGGAACGTATGAGGTCGACGCGGCCAGCCAGGGTTTCAAGAAATATGCTCGCAAGGGAATCCCTTTGGACCTCAACGAAGTTATTACCGTGGACATCGCGCTTCAGGTCGGTGGCTCCACGGACGTTGTCGAAGTCACCGGAGCGCCGCCGGTGGTGGACACCACTTCCACCCAGCTTGGCTCTATCGTCAATGAGCGCTCCTCCACGCAGTTGCCTCTCAACCAGCGCGACGTCTATCAATTGCTTCAATTGCAGCCCGGAGTTCAGTCGCAGCTCGGAAACGACCTCTTTTATGGTTCGGACAAGGCGGGCGTGGTCACCGTGAACGGCGGCCGGGGGCGCTCCAACAACTATTCTGTGAACGGTGGTGACGGCAATGATCTTTTTGCTAACCTGCCTGCCATTGAGCCCTCTCCGGACAGCATTGAGGAGTTCAGAGTAATTGCCAACGCCTTTGACGCCGAATACGGTCGCAATTCAGGGGCTGTAGTCAACGTGGTCACCAAATCAGGCACGAATGATTTGCATGGGAGCCTCTACGAGTTCTTCCGCAACGATGTCTTGAACGCGCACCCTTTCACTTTTTCCGCATCTCCCAAGCCAGCCTTCAAGCAGAACCAGTTTGGCGCAACTCTCGGCGGTCCCATCAAGAAGGACAAGAGCTTTGTCTTCGGTACTTACGAAGGCCGCCGCATTGTGCAGGGGATCGTCTCTCAACCGGTCACTGTCCCTACGGCTACGGACCTTAGTGGGAATTTTTCTGTTGACCCAGCGCAAACATTCTCCGGTTCTTTGGTCGACCCGACGGTTGCCAGCATCCTGCAAAACCGCTGCGGAAGCGGCAGTGGCAATCCCGCACTCAACGCAAATCAGCAGGTTCTGCTCAACGACGTGATCAATGGAACTGTTCCCTCACAACTAGGTACTCCGGGCAATCCAGCGCCCGGCATTCCCTACAACAATGCCGCCTTTCCCCAATTCAGCCTGTTTCCTACAAACACGATTCCCACGCAGTGTTTTGACCCCGTGGCCCTTTCTCTCCTCCAATACGTCCCGGGCTCTGGTGGGAGCAACAATCAACTCGTGAGCGTTCCCAAGAGGACCGACCGCGGTGATCAATTTACGATCAGGTTCGATCACATCTTCAACAATAACCAGAAAACTTCGATCTACTACTATTTCGACGACGACAACACTCTCGATCCGTTCGCAAAATTCCAGGCGGAGGGAGCCCCTCTCGGGAACTTTCCGGGCATATACGCCACCCGCACCCAGCAAATCAATGCGAGTCATACATCAACCATTGGTGCGACTTCCGTGAACGAATTCCGGTTCAACTTTCTCCGCGAGGGCCAGCTCAAATTTGATACGCCTCTAAAGACAAATGCCATCCAGGATTCCTGCGGGAGCGGTGCAGCCAAAGCATTCTGTTTTACCGGCCAGGCTGACACGCCCCTCGTGGATTCTAGTGGTAACTGCCTGTCAACGGGCCAGCCGCCCACAAACACTTCTCCGCCCTGTCCAGCCAATCCGGACTTTGGCCTTCACAGCGGTCTGGGGCCAACTAAGGAAGGCGTTCCATTCATCCAGTTAAACGGCGGCTTTTCCATCGGCAACAACGCAGGCGGACAACTGCCGCAGGTGGGCAACACTTTTCAATTTAGCGATAATTACAGCAAGATCATCGGAAATCACAGTCTCAAATTCGGCGGAGACTTTCGCTATCAGAAGTTTGACCAACTGCTCTACTTTGACGTGAACGGCTGGATTGTCTTTAACAGCGACCCCGGCATCTGCCCTCCTCCCGCGGATCCCAACCAGCCCGCAAATTGCTCGGCGATTGGCAGCGATGACTTGGGATCCGGCAGCATCTATCCGGATTACTTGCTCGGATTGGCGAACAGTCTCACCCAGGGCTCTGCTCAGCATGAATTGGTTCGCAGCAAGTCCGTTTACTTGTTTGCTCAGGACAGTTGGAAGCTCAAACCCAACGTGACCCTGAACTACGGCTTGCGTTGGGAAGTCAATTCGCCGTTGTCGGATATCGGCCGCAAGGTCCAGACTTTTAGGCCAGGGCAGCGTTCGACCGTCTATCCATGTAAGCTCGACCCGAGCAACCCGCTCTTTGATTCCACCCAAGCCGATGGAGGATGCGACGAAGCTGGAGTCACTCCGGTCGGCCTCGTTTTTCCGGGAGACAAGGGTGTTCCCAATGGTCTGACCAGCACCTACTACAAATCCTTTGCACCTCGGCTGGGCTTGAACTGGAGCCCTGGCGCACGCGACGGTTGGCTCGCGAAGCTAACCGGCGGACCCGGTAAAATGAGCGTCAGCACCGGGTATGGGATTTTCTACAACCCCATCGAGCAGTTGGTCCTCGAACAATTCAGCGCCGAGCCCCCCTTCGGCGGCAGCAATTTCATTGGAAATCCGTTTTTGCAGACGCCTTTTGTGGATGAGACCGGTGCTGTCTTTTCCAACCCTTTTACTGGAATCTTGAACCCGCCGCGAGGAACAGCGCTGGATTGGTCCAATTTTCTGGGAAGCGTCTACTTTGGCCAGTTTCCTGGGCATATGCGCAGCCAGTATTCGGAACAATATAATCTGACCATCAAGCGTGAGCTGCCCGGTAACACGCTTTTCCAAATCGGATACGTAGGCTCTCAAGGACATCGTTTGCTTGCGACTTATGAGGTGAATCCCGGCAATCCGTATACCTGTTTGGATCTGGCTTCCCTGGGGCAAGGTTGCGGTCCCTTTGGGGAAGACTCCAATTATCAATTTATGCTTAACCCGGGCGAGAGTATTCGCCTGCCCTACAAACCTGGCGGACCGAACGGACAAAACATTCCCTGCCCGATTGTCGCGAACCCCGACCCATCCTGCGTTGCCAGCGTTCCGGCGGGGGGCACCGCAATGCAGGTCACCATCGCTGGAACTCGTCTCTACTCGTCGCCGCTCTGCAACCCCATTTCGCCAACAGGTCAAGGTTGTCCGGTTGCCGCGGGAGCTCCCGTGTTTTCGGGCATCTTCAGTGAAGACACGATCGCCCACTCGAACTACAATTCGCTGCAAGCCCTTTTTGAGAAACGTTTTTCGCATGGCTTGCAATTCCAGGCTTCCTACACTTTCAGCAAATCCCTGGACAACGCCTCGAGCTTTGAGAGTGCCCTCAATCCCTTGAATTTCAACGCTACCTACGGCCTCTCGAACTACGACGCGCGCCACCGCTTCGTCTTCAACTATGTTTGGGACTTGCCCGTTCCAAAGATGGACGGCTTCAAAGGAAAGTTGCTCAATGGTTGGGAAGCGTCGGGAATCCTTTCGTTCCAAAGCGGGTTTCCGGTTCGCATCACTTCCCAGGACGACGTCGAGCTATTGGATACAACATTCGACTTCGAAGAGCCTGGCCAGCCGAACTTTGCTCCGGGGGCTACCTTCAAAACAGTTAACCCGCGGAATACGGTTTGTGCTGCGGGCACGGGTCCGCTGGCGCAAAATCTGGATCCCAGCGCTCCGGCATGCCAGCCGGTTTCTGGATTTGCTTTCGATCCCAACATCTTCACAAATTCCACGGTTCCACTCGGAACGATAGGCAACGCGCCACGTTCCATCTGCTGTGGGCCGGGGAGCAACAACTGGGACATGAGCTTTTCCAAGCAGACGCCGCTCGGAGAAAAATTGAATATGGAGTTTCGCGCCGACATTTTCAATGTGTGGAACCACGCCCAGTTCTATACCGTGGACGGCAACATTTCGAACATCGGCGCCACTTTTGGCCAGGTTTTGCACGTTCGCGATCCGCGGCTGTTCCAGTTCGCGTTGAAATTCCATTTTTAGACGGAGGATGGAATTTCTAGGAGTAGAGGCGCGGCTCGTAGGGCCCGCGCCTTCACTCGCATGAGATAATAAGCTTCGCGACCTCAAACTGACCGCAGGGAACAGACCTGCATTCCACGGAGCATCATGCACGACGCACTACAAAAGGAACTGGCCACGTACGAGAAGCGCACGCCCAAATCTGCCGCCGCGCACAAACGCGCCCTCGAGCGAATTCCACTCGGCGTTGCCAGCAATTATCGCCACTACGAGCCTTACCCGATTTTTGTCAAGGACGGCAAGGCTAGCCGCATTCACGACCTCGACGGCAACGAATACATTGACCACAACCTATGCTTCGGCGCGCTGATGGCCGGGCACTGCCATCCTGCCGTGGTCAAAGCCGTCGAAAACGAACTCCACCGCGGAACTACCTTTGGCATGCCCCATGATCAGGAATGGGAGCTCGCCGAAGAAATTTGCAAGCGCTATCCCGTGGAAATGGTGCGCTTCGGTTCGAGCGGCACGGAGGTTACCATGCACGCCTGCCGCATCGCACGCGCTGCCAAGGGACGCGACAAAATCCTGAAATTCGAGGGCTGCTATCACGGCTTGCACGACACCGCGCTCGTCAGCGTCAAGCCCAAGGCCGAAGATTACGGCGATCCCGATGCGCCCAGCAGTGTTCCCGGCGGCGCCGGCATCCCCAAAGCTTCGGTCGCCAATGTGGTCGTTGCCGCCTTTAACAATCTTGCTAGCGTCGAACGCCGCTTCAAGGAAAACCCTGGCCAAATTGCTGCCATCATTCTCGAGCCCATTATGATGAACGTCGGCCTCTGCCTGCCGGAGCCCGGTTTTCTCCAGGGCCTGCGCGACCTTGGCAACAAAAATGGCGCGCTGCTTATTTTCGACGAAGTAAAGACTGGCGCCAAACTCGCTTGGGGCGGCGCCAGCGAATTTTTCGGCGTGAAGCCCGATATCATCTGCCTGGCCAAGTCCATCGGCGGTGGTTTGCCGCTCGGCGCGTTTGGTGCCAGCCGCGCCGTCATGGACCTCATCTCGCAGCACAAAGTTTTTCACGGCGGCACCTACAACACCAATCGTGTGGCTATGGCCGCGGGCCTCGCTACGTTCCGCGAAGTCCTTTCCCGCGAAGCCTACGGCCACGTCGGCAATCTCAGCAAAAAACTCACTGAAGGCTATCGCGCCATCGTCAAGAAATCCGGTTTGCGCGCCTACGTCGCCAGCGCCGGCGTCAACGGCGCACTGATGCTGTATCCCCAGGAGATTCGCAACTACCGCGACTGGACCAAGATTGACGTCGATCTCTGGCGTCACTACTGGTTCGCCATGGTCAACCGCGGCGTCCTCGCGCAACCGTATTGGTGGGACGAGCAGTGGACCATCTCCGTTCAACACACGGAGGCCGACATCGACAAGCATCTAAGCGTCTTCGAAGAAGTCGCACCCGCACTCGCGAAAGCCCAGCACGAGCGCGGTGCCACTTTCGCAGGCGCCGCTGGGCACTAATCCGCCGCGGCAAACGGCGCGGCCGGGAGAAAACCGCATTTGGCGAACGAGGTAATCACAACGGCCCTTCCGGTAGTGGAATCGCGCGAAGCGCCCCATCTGAAGCGCGTCCTCGGCCGTTGGGACCTCGTTCTGCTCTTCGTCGTCGCTGTCTTCAACCTGAACGTAGTTCCCTCCATCGCCGCTAACGGTGGCGTCACCGTCTGGCTTTGGGTGATTTCTCTGCTTCTCTTTTTCTGGCCTCAGGGTATCGCCGTCATTGAGCTTGCACATCGCTATCCCGGCGAAGGCGGCGTTTATCTTTGGGCCAAGGAAATCTTCGGCGACTTCCACGGCTTTCTGTCCGGTTGGTGCTACTGGACCAACAACATGATGTATGTGCCCACTATCATGCTGTACTTCGTCGGCGTTTCCATCTTCGTTCTCGGTCCCGCGCACTCTGGGCTCGCAGACAGCAAATCCTTCGCCCTTGCAGCTTCGCTCGCGCTCCTCGTTATCCTAGTCGCGCTGAACGTTGTTGGTCTTGGCGTGGGCAAGTGGATCAACAATATCGGCGGCCTCGGCACGCTTTTCGCGGGCGGCCTGCTAATTACCCTCGGTGTCATTGTCGGTCTACGCTTCGGAACTTCCGTTACTGCCGCGGATTTCCGCATTCCTGCGAACCCGCGCTTTGTCCTGAACTCTTTCGGTGTGATTTGTTTTGGCCTCGTCGGCCTGGAACTCGCTTCCGTCATGGGCGATGAAATTGAAAATCCACGCAAGACCCTCCCAGGAGCCGTTGCTTGGGGCGGCATTCTTTCCGGCGCGCTCTACATCGGCACGACGCTGACGTTGCTCGTCGCCGTCAGCAAAGACCAAATCAGCGTCCTTCAAGGGATCGTCCAGGCGGTCAGCCACATGTCCGCGCGCGTGGGCATTGGTTGGATCATCGCCCCTTTTGCTCTCATGCTCAGCCTTTCCATCGCGGGAATCGGCTCCGCCTGGCTCGGCGGCTCCGCCCGCATTCCGTTTGTCGCCGGCCTCGATTCCTACATGCCGGATTGGCTGGGCAAAATACATCCAAAATACTCGACGCCTTATGCCGCGCTGATCGTGCACGCCACAGTTTCGTTCATCTTGGTCGTCATCAATTTCTCTTTCGCCGGGGCTGGCGTGCAGGAAACGTTTCAGAAGCTTTTGTCGCTTGCCGTCGTACTTCAGTTGATTCCTTTTCTTTACATGTTCGGCGCATTGCTGCGCATCGCCTGGCAGAAATCCTTTGCTCGAGGTCGCTACGGAAAAGGCACCTTAGTCGCAGCTGGTTTGAGCGGCCTTCTGACCACCATTCTGGGAATCGCCCTAGCTTTTTTCCCCGCGCAGCAAATCACGTCTGTTCTTTCTTACGAGGTTTGGATGTTTGGAGGCACTTTGGCCTTCATTGGCCTAGCCGCATTCTTCTTTTTCATTTATGGCAGGCGCAAAGCCGCGCGCAAGCTTGCTTCCGCGGTTTCCGCGCTATGAAATGAGTTTGGGAGGAAGTTATGTCGAGCATTGCAAAGACCAGCGTTCGCGCTTACCAAAACTACGTCAACGGCCAATGGGTCAGCAGCGCCTCCGGCGAAACGTTCCCTGTCTATGATCCCTCCACCGAAGAAGTCATCGCACAAGTCGCTTCCTCGAACGCCACCGACGTCGACAAGGCCGTCAAGGCCGCTCGCGCCGCGTTTGATTCCGGCCCTTGGCCCGCCACCACAGCCCAGGATCGCGGCCGTATTCTCTTCAAGCTCGCTGAAAAAATCCGCCAGAATGCGCCGCAACTCGCCGAACTGGAATGCCGCAACACCGGCAAGCCCATCGTCGAAGCCGAATACGACATCGCCGATGTTGCGACTTGTTTCGAGTACTACGGCGGCCTGGCCAACAAGGTCACCGGCAGCGTGAATCCTGTTCCCGCTAACGCTCTCAGCTTCACCATGCGCGAGCCTGTCGGCGTCGCCGGCCAAATTATTCCGTGGAACTACCCGCTGCTCATGGCCGCCTGGAAACTGGCTCCCGCGGTCGCCGCTGGCTGCACCTGCGTGCTCAAGCCCGCCGAGCAAACGCCACTCACCGCCCTGGAATTTGCCAACTATTTCGAAGACACCGGCCTTCCCCCCGGTGTGGTCAATATCGTCAACGGTTTTGGCGAATCCGCAGGCGCCGCCATTGTCGCGCATCCAAACGTGGACAAAATCGCTTTCACCGGCAGCGCCGCGGTCGGCAAAATCATCGTCAAGAGCGCCGCAGACACTCTTAAGCGCGTCACTCTCGAACTGGGCGGCAAATCGCCCAACATTTTCTTCCCCGATGCCGATTGGGAAGCGGCAGTCGACGGCGCGCTCTTTGGCGTGTTTATCAATCAAGGCGAAGTTTGCTCCGCAGGCAGCCGCATCCTGGTAGAAAAAAAGATTTATCCAAAATTTGTCGAGGCGATGACCGAAAAAGCTAAGCGCATCAAGCTCGGCGCCCCGCTCGAACGCGACACCAAGATGGGCCCGCTTGTCAGCAAAGAGCAATACGACCGCGTCAACTCCTACCTCGACATCGGCAAGAAAGAAGCAAAAGTTGCCATAGGCGGGGGCCGGCCGAAGCAATTCGGCAAAGGCTATTATGTCGAGCCCACGATTTTCTACGACGTCGAAAACTCCGCGCGAATCGCCCGCGAGGAAATTTTCGGCCCTGTCGCTTCCGTCATTCCATTCGACAGCGAGTCTGAAGCCATTCGCATTGCCAACGACACGCCTTACGGCCTCGCGGCCGCCGTTTGGACCCGCGACATTTACAAAGCCTTCCGCGTCGTAAAATCGCTTCGCGCTGGCATCATTTGGGTCAATCACATGCAGCCGACTTACGTCGAAGCGCCCTGGGGCGGCTACAAACAATCCGGCTTCGGCCGCGAACTCGGTCCCTGGGGCCTTGAAGAATATCTCGAAACCAAACAGGTCTTCGTCAATCTCGACGAAGCCCCCATCGCCTGGTACTAGAAATGAAAAGCTCCAAGGAGACACCGATCTCTCCGCAAACGATGGCGAGGCTCTGGCCCAATCGCGAGCACGAATCCAGTTGGCTCAAAAGTTGGGCGTGTTGGCTTGGATTTCATCGTTGGCAGGAAATGAAATTTGGAGATTCGCCTTCGGCTCAGGTCGCGCAATTCTGCCGTTGGTGCTCCAAGATAAAGACTCCGTAGGTCCGCCTTCTGAGGCGGACCGTTTGTTCCACTAGAGAGGAACCAATGAAAACCATTCAAATCCGCACCGAAATCCCCGGCCCGAAATCCCGCGCCCTCATGGCTCGCCGCGAAGCCGCCATCCCGCGCGGCCCTTCCAACGCCACGCCCATCTTCGCCGCGTGCGCCGAAGGCGCCATCATCGAAGACGTCGACGGCAATCGCTATCTCGATTTTGCCGGCGGCATTGGCTGCCTCAACGCGGGCCATCGCTCGCCTCGGGTCCTCTCCGCGATCCGCGAGCAGCTGGAAAAATATTTACATCTCTGTTTCGCCGTCACTCCTTACGAAGGCTACGTCGCTGTCGCCGAAAAATTAAACGCGCTCGCTCCCGGCAATTTCCCGAAAAAAACCATTCTCGTCAACTCCGGCGCCGAGGCCATCGAGAATTCCATCAAAATCGCGCGCGCTTATACGAAGCGTCCCGCCGTCATCTGCTTCCAAGACGCCTTCCACGGCCGCACGCTTCTCACCATGTCGCTTACCAGCAAAACGCACCCCTACAAAGCAGGCTTCCAGCCCTTCGCCAGCGACATCTATCGCATCCCCTACGCCTATCCCTATCGCGGCGAAAAAGGCGCCACCGCGGAAACGTTCGCCCATCATCTCGAAGACGCCTTCAAGCGTTCCGTCGCTCCTGAATCCGTCGCCGCAGTCATCGCCGAACCCGTTCTCGGCGAAGGCGGCTTCGTCGTTCCGCCGCGCGATTATTTCAAGCTGCTTCAAAAAATTTGCCGCGGGCACGGCATTCTCTTCATCGCCGACGAAATCCAATCCGGTTTCGCACGCACTGGCAAATGGTTCGCTTCCGAACATTTCGGCATCGAACCCGATCTGATCACCACGGCCAAGTCGCTTGGCGGCGGGATGCCCATCGCCGCCGTCACCGGCCGCGCCGAAATCATGGACGCGCCCGGCCCGGGCTCCCTCGGCGGAACCTACTGCGGCCACCCGCTCTCCTGCGCCGCTGCGCTTGTTGCCATCGAAACGATCGAGAAGGAAGGTCTACTCGCGCGTTCCACCGCGATCGGGGAACGGTTTGAAAAACGCGCCCGCGCCTGGCAAAAGAAATGGGATCTTGTCGGCGATGTGCGCGGTCTAGGCGGCATGTGCGCCATCGAATTAGTGCGCAACGCCGCCACCTGTGAGCCCGCCGACACCGAAACCAAGCAAATCGCGCGCTACTGCTACGAGCACGGCCTCATCACCATTACGGCAGGCACCTTCAATAACGTCATCCGCATCCTCGTTCCGCTTGTCGTCACCGACGAGCAGTTTGACGAAGGCCTCGACGTCATCGAAACCGCCCTCGCCTCCGTCGCCGAGCCCCAGCGTGCTGCCCTCTCTCGCGCCTGACCCGTGCCCTTCTTTTGTATCGCGCGTTGCCCCGGTTCGGTTGGGAAAATAGGCTTTGTTCTAGCTCAAAAGCTTGAGATGACTTCTCCCCCGCCAATCACGTAACATTTCACCGCCTATCCCCGTAATAAGGAACAAGTTCCCGTAAAAGGAACAAAAATAAGGAGAATCCCATGAAGACCTTTGCCGTATCTCTCGTCCTTCTAGGCGCAACTGCTGCCGCCCCAGCCCTCCGCGCCCAAGGCGGAGCCACGCCCCCGCAACAACCGCCCACAGTCTCGTCCGTCCTCAACACGCTTTACGGCGTTGTCGAGCAGCAAGTCGTTTCCGCCGCGGAGGCCATGCCCGAAGATAAGTATGGGTTCGCGCCCACCAATGGCGAGTTCAAGGGCGTGCGCACTTTCGCAGAAGAAGTGAAGCACATCGGCTTCGCCAATCATTTGTTTTTCGGTCCGCTCATGGGTGAGACCATCGACGCGAAGAACATCCAGGCAGAGTCCAACGGTCCTGCCGAGTTGAAGTCCAAAGCCGAAATCGTCCAGTATCTGAAGGACTCCTTCGCGCTCGGCCATAAAGCCATTGCCACCATCACCTCCGAAAACGAAGTCACGCCACTAGCCAAGCCGGCACTCCCGTTCCTCTCCACGCGCCTTGCGATCGCCAATATCGGCACCTTTCATCCGATGGATCACTATGGCCAGATGGTCGAGTACCTGCGCATGAACAACATCGTTCCGCCCGCCAGCCGCCCGCGCCCGCCGCAGCAACAACCGCCGGCCGCGCAACCCAAGTCTCAGCAATAAAATTCTTCTACGCCGTTGTAGAGACCGGGCTCTTAGCCCGGCTCTTCTATTATTTTTCGGTAGGGGCACGGCATGCCGTGCCCTTCTTTCTTTAGGTCGCATTTGTAGGGGCCGCCTTCAGAGGCGGGACGCAGCGAGCCAAACGGTGGGAGTCGAACGGGGCTTGCCGATTATGACCAACACACTTGGTTGGTTGCTCTACAAGCGCAGAGAGTCTCATATCATCTTGTTCGCGGCAAACGGTGGCTGGTCAGTAGGGCCGCTCAACCTAGTTGCCTTAATTCTTTGACAAGATTGACCGCAGCCTCTATCAACATAGCCACGCACAAGATGAGAAGGAGTCCAAACAGGTCGGGATACGCAAACTCATCGAGACTGAAGCGTAGGGATTTCCACAAGTCGGGATTGACTACCGATTGGATCTGAATAAAGTCCACCAAAACCGGAGAGACAAGGCACAGCGCCCAAATGCTTAGAATCCAACGCCTTGCACGGTTCATGCGCGTCGCTAGAGATAAGGATATGCCCAAGATCATAATCAAATTCATGAGCCACGGCACTACGGAGAAAACGACAGTAATGATGAATATTGTCGAGTAATCGTCAATATCAGATGCTGGCCAGGTAACGATCCAACGCAGGACAGCGACCGCAGCGATCACCCATACCAAGACAATAAAGACACTGCGTTTCTGAGTCGTCATCATCGCTATGAAAATGATTTTAGCGCTGGCTGTCCATATAGCGCAATTTCGAGTTCACCTCACACATAGTCGAGCGCGCGTGCCCCAGGTTCGGTTTTGGAACGCAGGTCCTGATGCTTCATCTGTTACTTGGCGGGGGCTGCGGGCAGCGCCTGCAGGCGTTCCTTGTTGATTTTCAGCACGACGCCTGCGTTCCGGTCAGCTACTTCGCTCACTTTATACTCCGCCGATGTGCCCAGCACTTCCGCCACTTCCGGCGGCGTCAATGCATATTTTTCCTCAAGCCATGCCGCCATATTCGCCGTTGCGTCGCGGAACGCGTCATCAATCGAGCCATCTAATCCCACGGCCATGATGTGCGTCGCCGACTCCACTCTTGGCCCCGGCACTCGTTTCCCGGGCATCACGTCTACGGTGAACTCTACGTCCATGGACGTTTCGAGCGCGTTGCCGTTCAATTCGCCGTCGCCTTGGGCCGCGTGGCCGTCACCTACGTAAAGC
>Ga0075426_10001514_pt1 | contig 16548 bp, 16 predicted proteins | sample SoiMethybrSBSTD5_FD_75304 | JGI IMG/M metagenome (GOLD analysis project Ga0075426, IMG submission 75304) | Bulk soil microbial communities from a Populus tree surrounding site in Tennessee, USA - Soil MetaG P. TD hybrid SBSTD5 | ecosystem: Environmental > Terrestrial > Soil > Tree plantation... | reverse complement strand
CGCCCGCTCTCGAGCTCATGGCCGATGTAGCTGCGGCTGAAGACGCTCGTCGTGAAGGCGACGAAGGTCGTCAGCACGATGAAGACGATGTTCAGGTCGTCGACGATCAGGAAGTGCCCCGGCGCCGGTCGCGCGGCGCCGAGCAGCGCGAGCGCCGCGCAGAACGTGGCGCACGACGCCGCCACGTTGAACCAGGCGGTGGTGCGATCGTCGGGCAGCGCAGCGAGCAGTGCCGCCGCCGCCAGCGGCACGCCGAGGATCGCAGCGAGCGCGAGGTCGCTCACGGCTGCTCCCCGCGGTGCTCGTGCAGCAGGTGGATGTCCACCGTCTCGAAGCGCTCGCGGATGCGGAAGAGGAAGATGCCGATCACGATCAGCGCGATCAGGATCGAGAAGGCGACGCTGATCTCGACCACGAGCGGCATGCCCTTCGCGCCGGTGGCGGCGAGGATCAGGCCGTTCTCGATCGACATGAAGCCGATCACCTGGCTCACGGCGTTGCGCCGCGAGATCATCATGAGCAGGCCGAGCAGGATCACCGAGAGGGCGAAAGCGAGGTCTTCGCGCGCGAGCGTGCCGGCCTGGGCGGTGACGGGCAGCATGACCATCACGGAGAGCGCGACGAGGCCGATTCCCGCAAGCATCGTTTGTCCGATGCTCACCACCGGCTCGATGGTGCGGTGGATGCCGAGGCGCCGGATGATGCGATGGAGCGCAAGCGGGATGACGAGCGCCTTGATGCCGAGCGCGATCGCCGCGGTGATGTAGAGATGTGGCGCCTGCTGGATGTAGGCCTGCCAGGCGACGGAGACCGAGACCACGAGCGCATGAACCGCGAACGTGTTGATGAGCCCGGTCAGGCGGTCCTGGTAGAGCAGCATGAAACTCACCAGGACGAGCGCGCCGGCGCAGAGGTGAGCGACGTCGAAGGCGAGCCGGTCCATCAGCCGATCTGCGCCGAGACGAAGCGCAGGAGCGTCGCCAGCAGCCCGAGCATCAGCGCGGCGCCGAGGAAGTCGCTCACGCGGAAGACGCGCATCTTGGCGATGGCGGTCTCAAAGACGCCGAGCGCGAGGCCGGCCGCGGCGAGCTTCACCGCGTATAGCGCGATGCCGGCGAGGTAGGCGGCGACGCCCGCGCCAGCGATGGCGATGCCCCACGGCAAGAACACGCAGGCGATGATCGAGATGTAAAGAACGAGCTTTACTTGCGAGGCGAGCTCGATCAGCGCGAGGTGGCGGCCCGAGTACTCGAGGATCATCGCCTCGTGCACCATGGTGAGCTCGAGGTGCGTGGCGGGGTTGTCGACCGGGATGCGCGCGTTCTCCGCGAGCGCCACCATGATGAGCGCTACGAGCGCCATGGCGAGCGAGACGCGAAGTCCGACTTCCGGCGCCTGCAGCGCGGCGGCGATGAACGAGAGCTGCGTCGACCCGGCGAGGAGCGAGAGCGTGAACACCACCATCAGCATCGCCGGCTCGGCGAGCGAGGCGATCATCATTTCGCGCGAGGAGCCGATGCCGCCAAAGCTCGTGCCGACGTCGAGGCCGGCGAGCGCCAGGACGAAGCGCGCGCTGCCGAGGAGCGCGACGATCGCGATCACGTCGGCCGCATGGCTGAAGATGAGCCCGGTCGCGAACGTAGGGACGAGCGCCGCGGCGACCCAGGTCGCGGCGAAAACGAGGTAGGGCGCGGCGCGGAAGAACCACGAGGCGGACTCGGCGAGCACCACGTCCTTTTTCAGGAGGCGCAGGAGATCGCGGTAGGGCTGCAGGAGCGGCGGGCCTTGCCGGCGCAGGATATGCGCCTTCACCTTGCGCACATATCCGGTGAGGAGCGGCGCGGCGGCGAGCACGAGCAACATCTGCACGAACTGCACGGCGAGCTCTGACGCTATTGCCATACGGCGAGCACCATGAGCAGCGCGACCAGCGCCCCGAAGACGAGCGTCAGGTACGCCCGTATGGTGAGGAACTGCGCGCGGTTGAAAAACCGGGCGAGCGCCGCCACGAAGCGCGCCGGCGGCAGATAGAGCGTTTCCCAGAGGAGGTCGCGCAGATCCACATGCAACTGCGACGGCTGCGCCGCTCCCGGCGGCGCCATGTGCACGCGCTCGCGTGCGCGGAAAAGCACGGAGCCGAACACACGCCTTATTGGTTGCGAGAAGCTGCCCGCGGTGTACTGCGTCATCGGGCTCGCATCCGGGAAGCCGCAATCCCAGGCCGGGGCGCGGCGCAGGCGCTTCGAGGCGAAGCGGTGGATCGCCTCGGCGGCAAGGAAGGCCGAGAGCGCGACGAAGAGAAGGACGAGGAGCCCGTTATAGGAGCTGCGGCTGCGCGCGATCGGCACGATGGTGAGCCAATCGACGCCGCGCTGTGCCGGGAGATGCACACCTACGAGCGCCTGCGCTACCGGCCCGAGCGCATCGATGAAGTAGCCCGGCAGCGCGCCCGCGACGAGGCAGAGTGCCGCGAGGACGAACATGGCGCCAAGAGAGAAGCGGTCCGTCTCTTGCGCACGGCGTGCCACGTCGCTGCGCGGCCGGCCAAGGAAGGTCACGCCGAACGCCTTGACGAAGCAGGCGGCGGCGAGCGCCGCGGAGAGCGCGAGAGCGGCGCCGATCGCCGGCACCAGGAACTTGAGGAGCCACTGTGGAAGCGCGGGGCTGAGCAGGATCGCCTGGAACGTGAGCCACTCGGACACGAAACCGTTGAAAGGCGGCAGCGCCGAGATCGCGGCCGAGCCGACGAGAAAGGCAAAGGCGGTGCGCGGCATGCGGTGGATGAGGCCGCCGAGGCGCTCCATATCGCGCTCGCCGGTCGCGCCGAGCACTGCGCCTGCGCCGAAGAAGAGCAAGCTCTTGAACACCGAGTGGTTGAAGACGTGGAAGAGCGCCGCCGTGAGCGCGAGCGCCGCGGCCGCCTGCATATGGTTCGCGGCGAAGGCCGCCGCGAGCCCCAGGCCGATGAAGATGATGCCGATGTTCTCCACCGTGTGATAAGCGAGCAGGCGCTTCAAGTCGTGCTCCATGAGCGCGTGCAGGACCCCGAGGACGGCGGTCACGCCGCCGATGAACGCCACGATCGCGCCCCACCACCAGAGCGGCGCGCCGACGAGATCGAAGACGAGCCGCACGAAGCCATACACGGCGACCTTGGTCATGACGCCGCTCATGAGCGCCGAGACATGGCTTGGCGCGGCCGGATGCGCGAGCGGCAGCCAGGCGTGCAGCGGCACGATGCCGGCCTTGGACCCGGCGCCGAGCAGCGCGAGCGCGAGAACGGCGGTGCCCATCAGCGCCGAAGGCTCGGCGGCGCGCATCGCGGCGAACTCGTAGCCGCCGGCGGGGCCGGCGAGCAGGCCGAAGGCGAGGATCAGCGCGAGCGTGCCGAAGCTCGCCATGAGCAGATACAGGTAACCCGCGCCGGCGTTGCCGCTGCGTCGATGATGCGCCATGACGAGCGCCCACGAGGCGAGCGACATGAACTCCCAGCTGAAGAGAAACGTGAACGCGTCATCGGCGAGAAGCACGAGATTCATGCCGGCGAGAAACGCGAGGAAAAAAGGCAGCACCCGCGCGGGCGCCTCCTCGTGCGCGCCGTAACCCAAGCCGTAGAGACTTGCCATGGCGCCGCCGAGATTGATCACCACGAGGAAGAAGGCCGAGAGTGCGTCGAGCCGCAAGTGCGCGCCGAGCCATGGCACGCCGATCGGCAGGGTAAGTCTCAAGGCCGGCGCGCCGGCGAGCAGTACGCCGAGCGCGAGGAGGAGCGCGAGCGCCGTGGCGAGGAGCGCGAGCGCGTACACGACGGTGCTGGTGCGCCGCTCTCGCGCGCCGGCGACCGCGAGCACGCCCATGGCGAGCAGGGCTGCGATGCAGCCGAGAAGCAGACGCAAGGCCATGCTAGCGGCGGCTGCGGGGCGTGGCCGGCGCCTTGAGGCGCACGCCGCGCCCGCCCGCTTCGCTCGCCGCGCCTTCGTTGATGAGCTCCACGCCGGCACGCTCGAGCGCGCCGATCAGCTTCATCAGCGACTCGACGGTGCCGCGCACCACGCCGTCGCTCGCCTCCATGCGCTGAATCGTGGGCAGCGAGAGCCGCGCGGCCTTGGCGAGCGCAGCCTGGTCGAGGCCGGCGAGCGCGCGCGCGGCGCGCATCTGACGGGCAGTAATCAATCTAGAAGCCTAGGGTTGTAATTATAAAAGAGTATAGCTTAGTTCTGATGTCTAGCGCATCACCTGCGACAAGCTCTTTCGTAGCGGCGGCACCGCTTCGTTGTCCGCTTCTGCTTGCGCCGATTGTGATCGGCGCGCTGAGGACTCGGCGTCACTTTGCGTGACGAAATTCACGATCCAAAGTGCGCTCTGTGTCGTTTGTAGGGAGCGGCCGGACAATGCCGCTTGCGGCAGCGAGACAGCTCGACAAACGTGTCTCGTTATCTGTATAGACTGTCGCGCGAGAACGCAGCCAATAACGCGCCGCCCGCAACGCGAGCATCGGGAGGACAGAAAGTGCTTGGTCAAGGGATAACAGCGTTTCTATCGACGGCGCCCGCCGAGAAGCGTGAACGTCGGCTCGCGCTCGCGGCCGTCGTCATATCGGCGCTCGTCTTCATCGCCGCGGCGCCATTCGCCAAGCTCCCGCTCACGCCGGTGCCGGCGTTCATCCCGGTCTACGAATCGGCGCTCATCCTGAACGACCTGATCACGTGCGTGCTGCTCTTCAGCGTGTTCGGCATCGTCGGCTCGAGGGCGCTGCTCGTCCTCGCGAGCGGTTATCTCTTCAGCGCGCTGATGGCGGTCAGCCACATGCTCAGCTTCCCGGGCCTGTTTGCACCGAGCGGCCTGATTGGCGCCGGGCCGCAGACCACGGCCTGGCTCTACATGTTCTGGCATGCCGGCTTTCCGATTTGCGTTATCGCCTATGCGTTGTCCAAGCGCAACGAAGAGCGCACGGGATCCGTTCGCGCGCCGCTCGGGCTTGCCATCGGCGCCGTGGTCGGCGCGGCTGTCGCTCTCACCCTCGCGAGCACGACCTACCAGGGAATGCTGCCGGCGATCATGCGCGGCAACGGCTACACGCCGATCATGATCTTCGTCGTTTCTACGGTATGGGCGTGCAGCGTCGCCGCCTTGGTCTTGCTTGCGCTTCGCAAGGCTCGCAGCGTGCTCGACGTGTGGCTGATGGTCGTGATGTGCGCCTGGATTTTCGATATCGCGCTCGCCGCGGTGCTGAATGCCGGGCGGTACGACCTCGGCTTCTACGCCGGCCGAATTTACGGGTTGCTCGCGGCGAGCTTCGTACTCGTGGTCATGCTCCTCGAACACAGCGCGCTGTACGGAAGGCTCGCCAAGGCGCACGAGATGGAGCGCGCGGCCGCCGCGGCGCTGAAGGAAGCGAAAGCCATCGCCGAGGCGGTGGCCGACTTCCTCAAGGACAAGAACGAGTACCTGAAGGCTGAAGTCGAGCGGCGCTCGCGCGACCTGCAGGTGATCCAGGACGTGACGATCATGGCGATGGCCTCGCTCGCGGAGACGCGCGACAACGAGACCGGCAACCACATTCGCCGCACGCAGTATTACCTGCGGGCACTGGCGAAGAAGCTCCAGAGCCATCCGCGCTTCCGCGGCGTGCTGGACGACGAGACGATCGAGATGCTCTACAAGTCCGCGCCGCTGCACGACATCGGCAAGGTCGGCATCCCGGACGCGATCCTGCTCAAGCCCGGCAAGCTCACGCCCGAAGAGTTCGAGATCATGAAGACGCACACGACGCTGGGACGCGACGCCATTGCCGCGGCGGAGAACCTCCTCGACATGCCGAGCAGCTTCCTGCGCCATGCGCGCGAGATCGCCCACTACCACCAGGAAAAGTGGGACGGCAGCGGCTACCCCGAGGGCCTCGCGGGCGACGCCATTCCGGTTTCAGCACGCCTGATGGCGGTGGCCGACGTCTACGACGCGCTTATTTCCCGGCGCGTGTACAAGCCGCCGTTCCCGCACGCGAAGGCGCTCGAGATCATCAGGGAAGGCCGCGGCACGCACTTCGACCCTGACATGGTGGACGCCTTCCTCGCGATCGCCGAAGAATTCCGCGCGATCGCCGAACGTTACGCCGATAGCGAGGATGACGTGTCGGTCAAAGCGCGCGAGAGCTTCGCCTTCCCGAGGCCCTTTTCGGTCAAGAACGCCGCGTGAACCAGCCGCTCGAGCGCGACGCGCTGCGCGCGATCCAGGACATCATCGCGCGCGAGAAAGGCACGCCGCTCGACCGCGAAGGCGTGCGCGAGCTGCAAGCGGTGCTCGCGCGCCTTAGCGAAGGTGGCGCACCGCCTGAAAGGTGTTACTCCGATCGCGAGGCGACGATCCTCTTCGCCGACCTGCGCGGCTTCTCGGCGATCTCGGCCCACTATCCGGTGGAGGTGGTGCTCGGGGAGCTGAACCGCTGCTTCGGCGTCATGGCGGACCTCGTCAAGCGCCACTACGGCACGGTCGACAAATTCATGGGCGACTCGATCATGGCGCTATTCCACGGCGACCCGGGTGTGCCGCGCGATCACGCGCGCCGCGCGGTGCTCTGCGCGGTAGAGATGCAGCTCGCCATGCAAGGGCTGCGCGAGGGCCAGCGCGCCGGCAGGCTGCCCGAGCTCTACCTGGGCATCGGCATCAGCACGGGCAGCGTCATGGCCGGCCTGATCGGGTCCGATGCATATCACGCCTATACCGTGATTGGCGAAGAGGTGAACCTCGCGGCGCGCATCGAGGCGCTGAGCCTGCGCGGCCAGGTGCTGATGAGCGAGGCGACTTATGCGCACGTCAAAGAATTTGCGCATGTCGGCGAACCCATGGAGGTCTACGTCAAGGGCCGCGTCGAGCGCATGCGCGTGCGCGAAGTGCTCGGCATACCGCCGCTTGGCAAGGTCGTGCCGCGCCAGGACGCGCGCAAAAGCCCGCGCGTGGCGGTGTCGATCCCGCTCGAGTACTGGCTACTGGACGGCAAGACCGTCGGCACGCACGCCGGCCAAGGCACGGTGCGCGACATCAGCTACGGCGGCCTGCTCGCCGAGCTTGACACCGGCCTCGCGCAATATGCGGAGCTCAAGCTCGCATTCGATCTGCCCTGCCTCGGCGCTCGCGCGCGCGATGTGTATGCGCGCGCCGTCTCGGTGCGCGAGCAGCAGGGCCGCTTGCTCGTCGGCATGGAGTTCACTTCGCTCTCGGCCGAGGTCGAGGAGCAGATCCGGCTGGCCGTGCAGATGCTGCTGCAGGAAGAACGACGCTCGCCGTAACGCTTGGATGCCCGTTAGTCGGGATTGCCCGTGGTGCCCCCGAGTACCCAATCCACCGCACGCTCCTCTTCTTCGAAAAGCTGCGCTTCGATCTCTCTGCGCGCTGCCGCCCAGCAGCCATACTCGCAGGCGGTCTTTGCCGCTTTGTCCGCGTACACGAGGGCGAGCCGGCGCTGGCTGCCGGACCAGAGCTCGCATATGCGCTCGAGCGCGCCGGGTGCCGCGAGATAGAAGTCCGGCGCGGAGCCGCTGAAGATGCAAACCACGCCGCGGCAGCTCGATTCCCGGCATAGCTTCGCCGCTTCCCCGAGCGAATCGAGCTGCTCTTGCCTGGCCGCAGCGGGCGGCAGTTCCAATTTTACGAACTGCGGATAAACGTCGATGCGACATTTGCCGGCGCTCGAGCGTGCCGGTGCTCTTTCCAGTTCCATGCGAACTAGCGCAGCAAGCATTGCGCCCCGAGCGTGTCGGTCGAACCCCGACCCTATAATTTATCCTTAAGGGAACGCGATTGAACGGCGCGCGGCTGCGCGCTAGCGTGCTCCGGATGAGCGCTGCGCGCTGCCGTGTCTTGATAGCGGACGACAACGTCGATCAGCTCGTCACGCTCAGCATGCTGCTCGAATCGGAAGGGTTCGACGTGGTCGCGCTGGCACACGCCGAGGAGATTGTCGCGACCGCGAAGCAAGTCGAGCCGCACGTGTACCTGCTCGATATCGGCATGCCCCGCTGTAATGGCTACGAGGTGGCGGCGAAGCTGCGAGAGCTTTTCGGATCGGCGCCTTTTCTCATCGCCGTGACGGCGTACGCCACACCCGCCGATCGCGAGCGCGCATATCGCGCGGGCTTCGACAAGCATCTGGCGAAGCCTTTCCTCACGGAGGAGCTCCTTGCTTGTATGCGTGACTACACGCTGAGCCGCGCATTCTGTCGGTCCTTTCCCGACGCGCCATCGTGATAGGGGTACGGCGCTTGCACGCGCCGGGCGCATGGAACTCGGCAACCAGCGCGCGAGCGGCAACGTCGAGGACCGCCGCGGCATGGGCATGGTGGGCGGCGGCCTTGGCGTCGGCGGTATCGTCGTCGCCGTCATCGCCTACTTCCTCGGCTTCGATCCCGGCACGGCGCTGAACGTCGCACAGCAGGTAACCGCGCCTCAGCAACAAAGCGGTCGCGCCGGCACGCCCACGGACCAGATGGGCCAGTTCGTCGCCAAGGTGCTCGGCAGCACCGAGGACGTCTGGACCAACATCTTCGCGCGCTCGGGGTCGCAATACCGTCCGCCGACGCTCGTTCTCTACGACGGCCTCACGCGTACTGCCTGCGGCACCGGGCAGGCGGCGATGGGGCCGTTCTACTGCCCGAACGACGAGAAGCTCTACGTAGACCTTTCGTTCTACCGCGACCTCGAGCGGCGCTTCCATGCGCCTGGCGACTTCGCCGAGGCGTACGTCATCGCCCACGAGGTCGGCCATCACGTGCAGAAGCTCACCGGGACGTTTCGCCGCCTGGAAGCGGCGCGCGGGCGGGCGCAGGGCGCAAGCGGCGTCTCGGTGCGCATGGAGTTGCAAGCCGATTGCTATGCCGGCGTGTGGGGACACTACGCCGGCATGATGAAGGAGCTCGATCCGGGCGATCTCGAAGAAGCGTTGAACGCCGCGAGCGCGATCGGCGACGATCGGCTGCAGCAGCAGACGCAAGGGCGCGTGGTGCCGGAGTCGTTCACGCATGGCAGCTCCGCGCAGCGCACGCGCTGGTTCAAGCGCGGCTTCGATTCCGGCCGGCCGCAGGACTGCGACACGTTCTCCGCCGCTACGCTTTAGCGGTCCCCTGGCGAGCCGCCCAGCGCGTCGCGAGAAAGGCGAACACGGCGATGCCGACGGCAGCGCCGCCGATCGCTACATAGCTCACTTTGGATGTGTCCTCGAGTGCGAGCGTGATCTGGTGGCCGAAGATGAGCAGCGCCACGAGGCCGGGTGTGAGGCTGAGGACGGTGCCAAGCATGTAATGCCGGAGCGGCATGCCAATCGCGCCGGCCATGATTCCCTGCAGCGCGAAGGGCGGCGTCGGCAGCATGTTGGCGGCGAAGATCGCGAGCACACCGTGTTCGCGTAGCAGCGCTGTGAACGACTCGAACTTCGAGCCCGCGAGGCGCCGCACGGTTCCGCTGGGCACGAGCCGCCCGGCGTAATAGCACACGAGCGCCGCCGCCAGAATCCCCGCCATGGCGCACAGCCCGCCCTTCCAGACGCCAAAGGAAACGATGGCAAAGAGCGAGACAAGCGGCCTTGGAAACATTACAAACGCGGCCGGGATGTAGGCCGCGATGACGGCGAAGGGCGCCCACTTCGTGGAGCCGACTACGCGCGCGAACCGCATGATGCGATCCGGCGTCACGAACTGCGCGAGCGGCGTGTAGCGCCACGCGGCGGCGAGCGCCGTCACGCCGAGCACGAGCAGCGCGAGTTTGCCCCAGGCCGGTCGCCGTCGGCGCGGCTTAGTCTCCGCCATGTGTGCCGGTTGGGCTGCAATGGTCGTGCCGACGCGCGCGGAACGGGCATTGCTTCATCTGGGCGCGGTTCCCATTGGCGCAAGGGGGACCGATTGTTTATGGCGAACACCATTCTCTGCATCTTGGCGACGCTTCTGGCAGCCGGCGCTGCCTCGGCCGCCGACCCGGCGCAGCAACCCGTGCCGTGGGCAAATGCGGCCGATGAAAGCGGCCGGCCGGCCAACGCATTGCCGGCAAGTGCGCCGCCGAATGCGTCATCGCGCGGCGCGGCGGTTCCTGGGGCCTCGTCCGCGAGCGCGCCGGAGCCCTCTCGGCCGCCGGTGCATTCCAGGACGACCCGGGCGGCGCGCGCAAACGCCACGCAAAGCGGCAGCGCAGCCGCCGGCGCTTCCCCGTCTCAGTCCGCGGCAGCGGCGAGCGGCGCGTCGAGCGAGACGCGCGAACCGGCCGAACCGACCGCCAATGACTGGAACTGGAACTGGGGCTGGCTCGGCCTTCTCGGCCTTTTCGGTCTGCTCGGCCTGTTGGGTCGTCGGCGTTACGCGCGCGAGCGAGAGGCGTACGAAGCCCGCGCATACGAGACGCCGTCTACCGATTTAACCAGGAGCTAATGATGCACATTCGTATCTGGACCACGGTCGCGACCATGAGCGCGTTCCTATGCGCGGGCCAAGCCCTTGCGCAAGGACTGACGCAGCAGCAGGAGCGTATGAAGTCGTGCAACGCGGACGCGAGCGCCAAAGGGCTGAAAGGCGATGAGCGCCAGAGCTTCATGAGCCAGTGCCTCAAGGGCGACGAAGAAGGAAAGCTGACCGCGCAGCAGGAAAAGATGAAGACCTGCAACGCGAGTGCGAGCGAGAAGCAGCTGAAAGGCGACGAGCGCCGCCAGTTCATGAGCCAGTGCTTGCGCAAGGATGGCGGCGAGGAGCTCACCGCGCAGCAGGAGAAGATGAAGAGCTGCAACCGCGAAGCGAGCGACAAGAAGCTCAAGGGGGATACGCGACGCTCGTTCATGAGCGATTGCTTGCGCGCCGACAAATCCGATCGCACGTCAGCGGCCGGCGGCCGCAAATAGGAGCATCGCCATGTCACCCGCAATCCGAGGCTACATCGACCTCCTGAAGAAGGCGGCGAGCTCGTGGTCGAGCGACTACGCGCCGAGCATGGGAGCGGCGCTTTCCTATTACAGCCTGTTCTCGATCGCGCCGCTCCTCCTCATCGTCATCGGCATCGCCGGCGTGGCGTTCGGACACGACGCGGCGCGCCAGGCGATCCTCGGCCAGATGAGCGGCTTGATGGGCGATGAGACGGCGCAGGCGATCGGCGGCATGCTCGACGCGGCGAGCCGCCCGAAGGCCGGCGTCATATCAACGATCATTGGCCTGGTGGTGCTGATCGGCGGCGCCATGACCGTCTTCGCCGAGCTGCAGAGCGCGATGGACCGCATCTGGCGCGCCCCGGCACGCAACCAGCAAAGCGGCATCTGGCAGTTCTTCCGCCAGCGCCTGCTTTCCTTCGGCATGGTCCTCGGCATCGCCTTCCTCCTCATGGTGTCGCTCGTCCTCAGCGCCGCGCTCGCCGCGCTGGGCCAGTGGTGGGGACCCGCGCTTGGCGCGTTCGCGCATGTGCTCGACATCGTCGTCAGCTTTGGCCTTATTACGGTGATGTTTGCGCTGATTTATCGTTTTATCCCGCGCGTGCATGTCGCGTGGCGCGACGTGTGGTTGGGCGCCGCCGTTACATCGCTGCTTTTCGCCGTCGGCAAGTTCGCGATCGGCCTCTACATCGGCAAAGCGAGCGTCGCCTCGACATTCGGCGCTGCCGGATCGCTGGTCGTCCTCATGGTGTGGGTGTACTACTCGGCACAGATCTTCCTCTTCGGCGCCGAGTTCACCTGGGTCTACGCGCATGCATTGGGCTCGCGCCGCGGCCAGGAGATGCCTGCGCCCGAGACCGCGCAGAGCACTGCGGCGCCCGAGCCGATGGCACGACCCGCGCCTCGCCCGGCCGTGGTGGCAGAGCCCCGGCCCGTCCCGGTGGTCGCCCGCGTCGACCCGTCGGCCGGCCGCCTCAAGCGCGCGCAGCAGGAGCATCCCTACGCGAGCGTCGGCATTGCCTTCGCCGTAGGTGCGGCCTTGGGGATCGTCAAAGAGATGTTCGAGGCGCGCATGCTGTCGCGGCCGCGGCAGTTCTTTGCCGGCAGCGGCATGTTCTCGGCGTTGAAGCGCAAGTGGACCTAGGCTAGCCGCCGCAACGCAACAAGCCGATTTCGACGCTGCGTCGCTCCGGCGCGACGCGCTTTTCGCGGTTTGTGCGGCTTGCTCGCCGATTCCTACTGGAATAGGGTGCCTGCAAAGGAGGTATCAAGACGGGCACCGGCCGCATTGCCGTCTACTACCCCTTCGCCCTCGTCGCACTCAAAGAATTCGTGAAGAGCGACGACTACGAAGAGACGGGCGAGTTATTGCTCGTTTTCGAAGACGACGACGGCGCCCAGGTCACTGTCAAGGTGCGCCCTTCGGTTCTTTCCGAGCTGCTCGAGCGGCTCGCGCGTCCGCCCGACGACGCGCCCTGAGCGCTAGCTCTTCACGCCGCTCGCCGCGAACGCCGCCTCGGCCGCGCGGTGCACATGCCGCGTGGCGAGCATCGCCGCGAGGTCTTCGTCGCCGTCGATCACCGCCGCGAGGATCTTCGAGTGCTCGTCCCAGTCGTGCTCGGCGCGGCGCGCGGTGTTCGCGGCGAAGACGAGATTCGTGCGCTCGCGCAGCGTGCGCATGATGTCGAAGAGGATGCTGTTCCGGCCCGCCTCGGCGAGCTTGTCATGGAACTCGCCGTTCAGGCGCACGAGGTCATCGCCATTCTTCGAGCGCGCGGCGCGGTTGCCTTCCTTCAGCACGCGCTTCAGCTCCTGGATGATCGCCGGGTCATGGTGACGGGCAGCCAGGCGCGCGTTCAAGCCTTCGAGCGTCGCGCGCACCTCCACAAGATCGCGCGCGACGTCGGGCGAGATGTCTGCCACCGATGCACCGCGCCGCGGTTGCACCTCCACCAACCCTTCGCCCGCGAGCGCGCGCAGCGCCTCGCGGATCGGTATGCGGGAGACGCCGAGCTCAGCCGAGAGGCTCTCTTCGATCAGCCGGTCGCCGGGCCGGCGCCGATTCGTGAGAATCGAACGGCGCAGCTCGGCGGCGACGCGCTGGCTGAGCGACAGGTGCTCGCGTCCGAGCGCGCCGCTCGCGCCGTTGCCGTTGCCCTTCTCCTTCATTGCATCATGATGCCAGCCTGGTGCACGACGTGCGCCCAATGCTCGCGCTTCTGCTTCAGCCACTGCGCTGATTGCTTCGGGTCGAGATCGGTAGCCGTGTAATCGGCCAGCCGGTTTTTCTCGCGCACGTCGGCTGCCGCCATCGCGGTCTTCACTTCGCGTGCCAGCGCCTGCACGATGTCTTCGGGCGTGCCGGCCGGTGCGAGCAGCGCATAGGCGAACGACGCATCGAAGCCCGGGTAGCCGGATTCCGCCACCGTCGGCACTTCCGGTGCGAGCTCCGAGCGCTTGAGGCTTGAGACGGCGAGCGCGCGCAGCTTGCCCGACTTCACATGCGGATACACGCCCGTCGTCACGGCGAAGATCGCATCGACTTGGCCGGCGACGACATCAACGATCGACTGGCCGGTGCCCTTGTACGGGATATGGTTCATGTCGACGCCGGAAGTGGCGAGGAAGTACGCGAACGAGAGATGGCTCGGCGAGCCGTTGCCGCCGGAGGCGTAGTTGAGTGGCTTTTGCTTGGCGAGCGCGACGAGCTCCTTCACGTTCTTCGCCGGCACGGCACTATTCACGGCGAGCATCTGGCCGTAGGTCACCGGCACCGAGATGACGGCGAAATCCTTTTCGACGTTGAAGGGCATGGTCTTGTAGATCGCCGGATTTACGGTAAACGTCGTATCGAGCGCAAAGAGCAGCGTATATCCGTCCGCCGGGCTCTTCGCGACGATGTCGGCGCCGATGTTGCCGCCGGCACCCGCCTTGTTCTCGATCACGAACGGCTGCTTGAGCGCCGTGGCGACCTTGTCGCAGATGAGGCGCGCAAAAATGTCGAGCGGCCCCGGCACCGTCGTGACGATGACGCGCACGGGCTTCGCCGGGTATTGCGCGAACGCGCTCGTCGCAAGTGCGAGTAATGCAGCCGCCGCGATGCGATGTAGCAATCTCATTTCACTCCTCCTCGGGTTGCACTTCATTTCTTGATGTCCGGCTCGACCACCACGCTATGCTTGGGCGCGACGAGCTCCTTCAGCGCCTGCAGCGCGGCGAGCGCGCATTTCGTGTCCTGCTCGCCGTTGCCGCCGGAGAGCCCGACGCCGCCCACGACTTCGCCGTTCACGACGATCGGAAAGCCGCCCACGAACGCCGCGAAGCGGCCCTCGAAGCTGAGCTGGATGCCGAAGGCTTCGTTCCCCGGCAATGCCGGCCCGTTGGGCGGCGTGGTGAAGAGATGCGTCGAGCGCTTGTGGCCCGCGGCGGTGAACGCCTTGTTCCAGGCGATTTGCGGGCCTGTGATGCGCGCACCGTCCATGCGCTCGAGCGCGAGCGGATAGCCGCCTTCGTCGCACACGCACACCGTCTGCGCGACGCCCATGTCGGCGGCCTTGCGCTTGGCCGCCTCCACCATGGCGCGTGCGTCGGCGAGCTCCAGCTTGAATGCGCTTTTCATAGTCCCTGGTACACCGTCTTGATCTGCGTATAGAACTCGAGCGCGCCGCGCCCGGCTTCGCGGAAGGTCGAGGTGCTGGAGCGCTTCAAGCCGCCGAACGGCGCGTTCACCAAATTGCCGGTGGTCGTGCGATTGATCTTGACCGTGCCGCTTTGTATGTCGTGCGCGAAGCGATGCATGTAGCGGGGGTTGCGCGTTGCGATGGCGGCCGAGAGGCCATATTCCGTGTCGTTCGCCTTGGCGATCGCGTCCTCGTAGCTCGTCGTTTCGATGATCGCGAGCACCGGCCCGAAGATCTCCTCGCGCGCGATGCGCATCGACTGGTTGACATCCGTGAAGACCGCGGGCGATACGAAGTAGCCCTGGTCGTAGCCCTCGCCGCGCAGCCGCTCGCCGCCATAGAGATGCCGCGCTTCCTGCTTCCCGATGTCGATATAACGCAGCACCGTTTCCATCTGCTTCTTGGTGGCAATCGGCCCCAGGTCGTTCTTCGCGTCCATGCCGCTGCCGATCTTCAACGCCTTCACTTTCGCGACCAGCCTTTCGGTGAACGCCGCCTTGACCGCCGCATGCACCAGCAGCCGGCTCGTCCCGGTGCAGGCCTGCCCGGTGAGCGAGAGGCCGCCCTTGATCGCGAGCTCGACCGCCTTGTCGAGGTCGGCGTCCTCCATGACGAGGAGCGGATTCTTGCCGCCGAGCTCCATTTGCGTGCGCGTGGTGAGCGGCGCCGCGCGATGGATCGCCTCGCCGGCCGCGGTGGAACCGGTGAAGGAGATCGCGCGCACGAGCGGCGTAGCCGTGATCACGGGCCCGACTTCGGCGGCCGCGCCGGTGATGAAGTTGAGCGCGCCCTTCGGCAGCCCGGCCTCGATCAGCGCCTCGGCGAGACGGTAACCGCTGAGCGGGGCGTCGGAGGAGGGCTTGAACACCACCGTGTTGCCGGTGATGAGCGCGGGGGCGATCTTCCGTGCCGGGATCGACACCGGGAAGTTCCAGGGCGTGATGACGCTCACGACGCCGAGCGGCTCGCGCGCGCTGTAGACCACCATCTCCGGGTCGTCCTGCGGGAACGTCTCGCCGCTATAGGACTGGCCTTCGATGGCGTAGAAGCGCAGCGTCTGCGCCGAGCGCAGGAATTCGTCTTTCGCGAGCGCGATCGACTTTCCTTCCTCGCGCGTCAGCTCCTCCGCGAAGCGCGCGCCATTGGCTTCCAGATAGTCGGCCGCGCCGAAGAGCACCTTGGCGCGCTTGGAGATCGGCGTCTTGCGCCACGCGTCGAAGGCGCCGGCGGCCGCGTCGAGCGCCGCGCGCGCATCCGCGGCGCTCGAGTCGGGGAAGCGGCCGACGATGTCGCGCGTATCAGCGGGATTGACGTCGTCAAACGTGCGGCCGGTCGAGCTCGCGCCGCGCTCGCCGCCGATGAGATTGCGGAACTCCGTCATGCCTGGAGCAGCGCCCGCTCGGCCTGCGGCACGTGCGCCGCCGCCATGTCGAGCTCGGCGATGGGCAGGTCCTTCGCTACGTAATCCCAGTAGAGGGCGGTCGTGTAGAGCAGGCGCATCTGCGCGCCGATCTCGCAGATCTTCAGGCAGCGGCGCTGCAGCTCGGGCGTGGTCGCGTGCTCGAGCACGATCTGATAGCCGCGCTCGCCGTGGATCTCGTCCGAGACGATGTGCAGGTCGAAGAACTCGACTTCCTGGTCCGTGAACTTGTACTTCTCGCGCAGCGTCGGTGTCTGCTTGCGATAGATCGAGGGCACCTGTGACTCGAGCCCGACGACGAGGCCCGCCACGGCGACGATTGGGTCCTCGCGCATCGCGGTCGCGTAGCACCAGCTCTGCAGCCCGCGCGTGGTCGCCGACATGTTGTCGGGGTTCATCACGCGCTCGCGCGTCGTGCCGCAGGCTTCGGCGAAGCGGATCAGGAGATCGGTGTGCCGGTCGCCGCCGATCTCTTCCTCGTACATGTTGTGCAGCAGGAAGTCCTTGGCGTCCTGGAACTCGTCCGGCATGCGCGCATAGATGTAGGCGAGGTA
>Ga0075426_10001512_pt1 | contig 16551 bp, 9 predicted proteins | sample SoiMethybrSBSTD5_FD_75304 | JGI IMG/M metagenome (GOLD analysis project Ga0075426, IMG submission 75304) | Bulk soil microbial communities from a Populus tree surrounding site in Tennessee, USA - Soil MetaG P. TD hybrid SBSTD5 | ecosystem: Environmental > Terrestrial > Soil > Tree plantation... | reverse complement strand
GGGCATTTCGTGCGGCGCGGCCACGGTGGCGGCCATTCGCCTGGCGCATTTGCCGGAGTTCAAGGGCAAGACCTTCGTGGTGATCCTGCCGGACGGCGCGGAGCGGTATCTGAGCAGCCCGCTGTTTGAAGGGATGTTCGAGGACTAGGGGGCAGGGGAATCGCCTTTCGGGGAAGGGGCGGACTGTCCCTGGGTTTGGTTCCTCTATTCCGTGGGTGTGGTCTACGGGTCAGTCGTGGCGCAGGATCTCCATGGGATCGATTCCCAGCACTTTCATCGCTGGGACGAAACACGCTGCCATCGCCACTACAGCTAACATCGCGGCGACCGCAGTAAACGTCATCGGGTCGGTCGGACTCAATTGATATAGAATGCCGACAAGTACGCGGGTCAACCCGGCCGCTGCCACGCCTCCAACGACCAACCCCGCCATAGTAAGCCGAGCTCCTTGGCTGAGCAGCAGGAGCATCGTGTCCACCGGCTTGGCGCCGAGCGCAATCCGGATCGCAATCTCTCGTGCTCGACTGATGGCTGCGTAGGACATCACGCCATAGATGCCAGTCAGGGCCAGCACGAGCGCCAGGATAGCGAACAAGCCAACCATTTGGAGTGCGAACCGTTGCGTCGCGACGACTGCTGCCACCACGTCCTCCATGGAGCGAATGTCCTGGATGCTGAGATCGTTACCCATCTGCCGGGCCACTTGGCGCGCTGCCGGGATCAGCGTGGCAGCATCCGCAGTCGCGCGCAACACGACATAGTTGCCGAAGCTGGGGTTCTGCAAAAAGGGCTGATAGAACGTCGCCTCCGTTCGTGTGTCCGTCGGACCATCCTTCACGTCCCCAACCACGCCCACGATCGTCATCGCGGTGTCGACAACGTTTAGGTCGTTAAACAAGTTGATGCGATGCCCCAGGCTGTCTTTCACCGTGGGCCAATACTGTAGTGCGAGAGTCTTATTGATTAATAGAACCTTGGGCGCGTCAAAATGGTCCGATGTCGTGAGCCACCGGCCTGCCAGCAGCGGAACACCGATTGCTTTCAGATAGTCAGGCGAAACAAACACATAATGCGCGTGCATGCTAAGGTTTGCTGGCCTAGGCCGGCCTTCAATGCCGAACAACGCGTTGTCATTGGCGCCAGTCCATGGAAGATTCGACCCCGCTCCGGCCGCGGTCACCCCAGGTATTTGAGCCAGGTTCTCCACGAAGTGTTCGTAAAACGCGGCGTATCTCCTGGCGCCTGTCAGCTTGGGATACGAGAGGGCCGTGCTCATAGTCAGGACGCCCTGCGGACGGAAACCGGGATCTACCCGGCCGATTGCTACAAAACTGCGCAATAACAATCCCGCGCCAATAAGCAACACGAACGAGAGGGCGACTTCCGCGATCACGAATATTCCACGCGGCCGGACCGTCACTTGCCGCACTTGCGTCGACGCCGCCAAAGCCGGCGCTAGTCCGAACAGAAGGCCCGCTAGTAACGATGTGCCCGCCGTCAGCAGGAATACATGCGCATCGAGCCTGATCGATTGGAGACGCGGCAGTTGATCAGGGCCGAGAGCTACCAGCGTACGCACACCCCAATAAGCGAAGAGTAGTCCCAGCGTGCCTCCGATGGTCGCAAGCATGACACTTTCGGTTAGCATCTGGCGCACCAACCTCGCGCGGGTAGCTCCCACAGCAGTGCGGATGGCCATCTCTCGCTCCCGAACCGCAGCGCGTGCCAGCAGGAGGTTGGCTACATTCACGCACGCGATAAGCAACACGAACCCCACTACGCACGCTAGTATCAGTAACACCGGCCGGGCGTGGCCTACCAGATCGTCGCGCAATGGCTTGAGCTGAACGCGCCAATTCTTGTCGTCGGGATATTGAGTCTCCAGGTGATTCGCAATGACGTTCATTGCCGCCCGCGCCTCTTCGATCTTGACTCCCTGTTTGAGCCTGGCGAGGGTATTGCAATAATGAAACGACCGCGCCACGCGCTGCGGATCTCCGAGCATATTGAAAGACAGCCAAACCCCCACCGCTTCGCCGCGCGGTAGTCGATAGCCTCCGCTCACTTGCTCAAATCCCGCCGGCATCACGCCTATGATTCGGAAGAGACTGTCACTGAGCCGAATTGTCTTGCCGATCACCTGCGGATCACGTTGAAGTAGCCGGTTCCATACGTCATAACTGATGATCGCGACGTCCGTCGCGCCGCTCGTCGACTCTTCCTCCTGGGTGAACTCCCGGCCCACCATCGGTTCGATTCCGAATAGTCGAAAGAATCCGTGCGAGACGCGCACGCCGATCAGCCGCTCGGGACGATCGCCGCCATACTGCTGGTCTTGGCGGACGTAAGTAACTATGTCCTGGAAGACGCGATTCTGCTTGCGGTAATCAAGAAAATCCGCCGGCGACATCGGAAACATCTGGAAGTGCTCGACGGCGTTGTTTTCATAAACTCGGACGAGTTGCTCGGCCTCCCGGTAAGGCAACGGTTTTAACAGCACGCCATAAACGACGCTGAAGATTGCGCTGGTCGCACCAATGCCGAGAGCAAGGGCGATGATAGCTGTGGCGGTGAAGCTCCAACTGCGGAACAGCATGCGGACGCCGAACAGAAGGTCTTGCAGCAAAGAGGCCATAAGTTTCTTAGACACCAGCTGGTGAACACGGTTGCGAAAGCGCTTCTATCTTCGCCACTCCGTGGCAACTATAATATTCCAAAGCTCCGACGGAATGCGGGGTGCGCGATTCGCGCGTAACCCCGAAGGCCCAGTCACGGCCCGGTAACATCCTTCCAGGAAGAGGGAACAAATAGCCGGTGGGGGGCGTATGATTGGAACGTGAATATCGCTCAAACCGGCGAAACGGCTCCCCGGAAACCGCTGCGGTTGTGGCCGGGCATAGCAGCCGCGGTGCTGATATTGCTGGGCTGGCTTGTGGTGCCCGTCGTCCTGCCGGAGGCCGTGATCCTCGGAATATTGGCCGCGATGGTAGGCGCGTTGGCCGTCCTGGTGTGGTGGGCGTTCTTCAGCCGGGCGCCGGTGTCCGAACGCTGGGGCGCTATCGTCCTGATGATCGTCGCGTGGTTCGCGACGTCGCGCCTTATCGACAAGTCAATTGCGACGGGGATGATGGGGTTCATGTTCGGCATGTACTCCATCCCGGTCCTGAGCGTCGCCTTCGTCTTGTGGGCCGTGTTCAGCCGGCGCCTATCCGATGGGCTGCGGCGGGCGTCGATGGTCGCGACCATCCTGCTTGCGTGCGGAGTGTTCACGCTGGCGCGGACGAATGGCATGAGCGGCGAGGGACGTTCGGATTTCGCCTGGCGCTGGTCGAAGACTCACGAGGAACGGCTGGTGGCGGAAGCCGGCAAGCTCCCGGCACTCGCGCCGGCTCCGGCGCCGGTGACAATTCCCGCGGCGCCGGTCGTGGCCGAGAAAGCTCCCATAGCCCACAAAGCTAAAGACCAGCCGGTTGCGGTTGCGCCAACGCGCGTGGCGGCGGAGACAGGGCCCGAGTGGCCTGGCTTTCGGGGACCCGGCCGCGACAGCATCATTCCCGGCACACGGATCAAGAGCGACTGGTCCACATCACCGCCGGTTGAGTTGTGGCGGCGGCCGATCGGGCCGGGCTGGTCGTCCTTCGCGGTCCGGGGCGACCTTATTTACACCCAGGAGCAGCGTGGCGACGACGAGTTTGTCACGTGTTATAACGCGACGACCGGCAAGCCGGTGTGGGCACACGGCGACGCAGCCCGGTTCTGGGAATCGAATGCCGGCGCAGGCCCGCGCGCGACACCGACCCTGCACGAAGGCCGCGTGTACACGTTTGGCGCAACGGGAATTGTGAATGCGCTCGACGCCAGTAACGGGGCAGTGTTATGGTCGCGCAACGCTGCTTCCGACACCGGCAAGAAGGTCCCGGGCTGGGGCTTCGCGAGCTCGCCGCTGGTGGTTGGCGACATGGTCATCGTGGCCGCCGCCGGCAAACTCGCGGCTTACGATCTGGCCACCGGTGCTCCGCGCTGGATCGGCCCGGACGGCGGCGACGGCTACAGCTCACCACATCTGGTGACCATCGACGGAGTCCCGCAGATTCTGCTGATGAGCGCGGCCGGCGCCACGAGCGTCGCGCCGGCGGACGGCAAGCTACTTTGGAAACACTCGTGGCCCTCTGATACCCGCATTATGCAGCCAGCGCAGACGGCGGATGGCGACCTTCTCATCACTTCCGGCGACGCGATGGGCGGAGTCGGCATGCGCCGGATCGCGGTTGCCCACGGACCCACAGGTTGGACCACCGAAGAGCGATGGACGTCGGCCGGATTGAAGCCCAGTTTTAACGACTCCGTGGTTCACAAGGGCTATGTGTACGGCTTCAGCGGCAGCATTCTCGCGTGCATCGACGTTAAGGATGGCACGCGCAAGTGGAAGGGTGGACGCTACGGCGCCGGCCAACTGGTGCTGTTGCGCGATCAGGGCTTGCTATTGGTGCTCTCGGAGGAAGGTGAAATCGCGCTGGTTAAAGCCACCCCTGACCAGTTCACGGAAGTTGCGCGCGTCCCGGCGATGGAGGGCAAGACCTGGAACCACCCGGTGCTGGTGGGGGACCGCCTGCTGGTGCGCAACGGAAACGAGATGGTTGCTTTCCGGCTGCCGCTCGCGGGGGGCTGAGGGGAGCCTTCGCGGGTGAGCTCCCACACAAGGAGTGCGTGAGCGCTCGTACAAGAATCATCCCCCGCAATGTCGCGTGGTGTTATGGAATTCCAGAAACGCGCTCAAGACAGCCGCTGGCAGAAAAATTCTGGACAGCGTGAGAATCATAAAAGGGTCATAGCCGCCATGGAGCAAGAATAGAGGTACAGGCCAAAGCCTGAAGCGGCTGCAAACATCGGATGCAAACGCAACCAGCAACAGAGCGCAGAGCGTTGAGAAGAAAGCGACTGCCACAGGCGAAGTCTGCGTTCTAAATTGGCGGACCACAGCAGGTGCGATGAGGCACCCGCACAGAGTGATGATAATTCCAACAATGAGATAGGGCACGAAAAAGAGGGCATCGTAGTACGATTTGTGAAGAAAATATTCGCGCGGTGCCACGGCCACTCCGCCCCAAAAGGGTGGAAAAGCTCCGCAGTACGCACAAACCGACCTTGGCTCGGCCTTTCGAAGGAACCAAACCACAACGCCGAAATACAAGGGCACGGTCAAGCCCGAGTGCAATCTGCGCGACATTGACCTCTCGGAGGGTTAGACACCGGCAGTGTTGTGAAGTCTAACGCTTCTTGGGCGGAGTGCATTTAGGCCGTTGCCCGCCCTTCTTCGTCCTGGAGGGTACAATGTAAAGCGACGATGACAGAGCCCGTAATTGTGATCGACCCGGAAGTCATGAACGGCACGCCCTGTCTTCGGGGGCACGCGAGTTCCATTCAAAACTCTCATCGACTACCTGGAGGGCGGGCATTCTTTGGGTGAATTCCTGCGGCAGTTTCCCGCAGTCACGCGTGAGATGGCAGTTCAGGCGCTCGAGCACCTCTCTTAGGAGTTACTTCACAATCGCGGGAATGGTGGTGAGTGCGCCGGAAGGCGTGGCGCGGAGGCCCAGGACTGTGATCCCGGTGCCTGAGGGAGTATCGAACTCGACGGTGCCGCGCTTACCCGCCGTGTAGGCATAGTTGTTGGTCAGAACGAACGATGTGTGTCCACGGGCGGCGAGATTTATGGTGGCGGTGCCGAGATTGGCGCCCTGGTCGTCACGAATCACGATTGGCACGTTGGCGGCCTGATTGGAAACATTGGCCAAGGCCACGCCGGTGACAAGCCCGACGGTGTTATCGAAATCGAGCACGTAGGCGCTGGCATTGCGGGTCTCGAGCGGAACGACGGCCTCCTGCCCGCTTGGGTTGTAGCGGAAAATGGCGAAGCCGGTGACGCTGCCTACGGTTGCCAGTTGCGCTGATCCGGTAGCCAGGGTCTGTCCCGTGGCCAGGATCACGAGCGTGGCGCCGGCGCCGATTGTCTTGGTGAGCGTGGAGGCGGTGGTGATTGTCCCGGATTGCACCAGCGTCAGCGGTAGAGGCAGCGCATGGCCGTTGTTGTCGAAAAGGCTCAACTGCACCTCGGCCGCGGATGTCCCGGTATTGACGATCGTAAACGTGGTCTGCCAGCCGCCACCGGCCGCTACGTGCGCCATGGAGCCGCCCGCGGTCAAATCGCTGAGTGGAGTGGCGGACCCGGAGATGACCGTATTGGCATCCGTTTGAATCAATTGAACTTCGCCCGCCACCACGGTAAGATTCACATGAATGGAGGTAAACGAAGCAGTGCCGGTGCAGTTTGAGTTTAGCGAATAGGTGCCGGAAATATTTCTACTGCTGGTTGTTCCGCCCTGGCTAACGAGATCGTTTAGGGTCAGACCGCCTGCCCCATCCGCAATGAGTTTGCCGGAATCGATGAATGCCTGGAGATTACTGTTGGCGTCATAATACCAACCAGTTACGGCAAAACCATACCAGCCGCTGAGTGTTTCGGCGGAGCAGTTGGCCTGCTGGCGCTGGGCGCCGCCCGAAATAACGGTACCGGAGTCCGTTTGAACGAGCTGAATCTCCTGTCCGTTACCGGCGACTAGCAGGTTCAGATTGATGGTTTGGCTCAGGTTGTCGGAGAGCGTCGCGGCACCCCGGCAATCCGAATTCAAAGTGTATGTTCCAGTGAAAGTTCGTGACTGTGGTTGGCCGTTCAGGCTAAAGGTGCTGGATCCGGAGAACTTGCCGTTCCCGTCGGGGGTGATGCTGCCGGAATCGGCAAACGGGAGGTATCCGTTACTCGACAACACCCATCCATTGAGGGTATAGCCGTAGGCTCCGGCAAAGCTTGCATTGGTACAAGACTGGTTGCTTCCGAGGCTTCCGACAATCGGCTGGGCCTTGATGGTTGCGGACGCGGCCAGCAGCACAATCAACAACGCGGAATATTTTGCCTTCACGATCAGCCTCCGGATTGGGTTCATGCTGGGCTGATGGGCACACTCCTCCCATAACCGGTTAGCCGGAACCTGAAAGAGAAAGACGCCGGCGCTCCCGCCGTGGTAACAGGGGATCCTTATCGACCGCTGGCAGGGGATGGGCTTGTGTTTCGTATTCTGCTGCGATATTCTCGGCCCGGAAGCGGCGGCGCGAGTTCCGCGGTCTACTGTCCGCTGTCGTTACGGGGGAGAAAAATAAGCGGGCGCATTATTGGGTGATAGGGGTGAGTGCGCCCGCTGTCGTAACGGGGATTTAACGATATGACGACGGGTTGCGGGGTAAGGTTTCTCCCCTTCTAAATTTTTTTTAAATTTTTTTTTGGGCTGCGCGAGAATGTAACAAGTCACGGGCAAAGGTTGTCCCAGACGTCCCAAAAACGCACAGCCTATCCCACTCCACGAGAAGCGCCATAAGCTAAAATCGTTCGCAGCATGAGGATACTGGCGGCGCTGTTGCTCGCATGCTGGTTGCAGGGGCAGGAGCGGCCGGCGCCCCCGGTTCCCATCGAGCCGCGCAGGGACGAATCCGGGAAGCCGCCCACACTGGAAAACAACGGAAAGCCGATGACGGTTCCGTTTCAGTGTACGGACGATGACATGCAGTGGGCGGGCATGAGCTGCACGGAGGACCAGCCTTGTCCAGTGTACATCGAACTCGCCTCGCTCGAGACGGTGGGAAACCGGATCATCGTGGTGGCGAACATTCATAGCGAATCGACGACGCTTTATTCGGTGCTGCTCAAGAGCGAGGATGCGGGCGCGACATGGCAGGAACCATACGAACGGATAAGAGGCGCGGGCCTGGACCACGTCCAGTTCATCGATTTTCAAAATGGCTGGATCAGCGGAGAGACACTGGTTCCGATATCGCGCGACCCGTTTCTGCTGATCACGTCGGATGGCGGCAAGAGCTGGCGGCTGCGTCCGGTGCTGGGTGAAGGCGGAGGAGGAGCGATCCGGCAATTCCATTTCGAATCGGCGACGAGCGGGGAGCTGGTGATCGATCGCATGGCATCGGCAGACTCGTCGCGATACGAGCTGTACGAAACGCCCAACGGAGGCGAGACGTGGATGATCCGGCATACCAGCGACAAGCCGATTAGCATCCGGCGGGCCACGCCGGATGCGGAAGCCGCGGGCTGGAGAATACGGGCTGACGCACGGTCGAAGGCGTACGTGATAGAGAAGCGGCGCGGAGAACGCTGGAGCCCGGCGGCGAGTTTTCTAGTGGAGATCGGAAGCTGCAAACCGGTCCCGCATGTTGCCACACCACCACCACCGCCGGAGGACGAGACTGCGCCGCCGGCGCCCGCGAAAACGCCCAGCCTGAAGCGGCCGGCGCGAAAGCCATGAAAACGAGCGCGGTGGAGCTGGAGCTGTTCCGCAACCTGTTTGTTTCGATTGCAGAAGAAATGGGCGTGGTGCTGCGCAAGACCGCATACTCGGCCAACATCAAAGAGCGCCGCGACTATTCGTGCGCGATTTACGATGCCGCGGGCGAAACCGTGGCGATGGGCGACCACATGCCGGTACACCTGGGCGCGATGCCGCTTTCGGTGCGGCATGCAATCGATGCGTTCCGGCTGAGCGCGGGCGATGTGGTGATGGTGAACGATCCGTTCCGGGGCGGGACGCATTTGCCGGACATCACGGCGGTTTCTGGAGTGTTTCTGAAGCGGCGCTCCCGGCCGGCGTTCTATGTGGCGAATCGCGCGCACCACGCGGACGTGGGCGGCATGAGCCCGGGATCGATGCCGCTGGCCCGCGAGATTTTCCAGGAGGGCATTCGCATACCGCCGGTGCTGGTGGTGCGCGGAGGTGTTCCGGACCGGGACCTCATGCGCCTGATACTGGCGAATGTGCGCACGCCGGAGGAGCGCGAGGGCGATCTGGAAGCGCAGATGATGGCCAACCGGCGCGGCGAAGAGAGACTGCGCGAGATCGTAGACAAATATGGAATCGCGCGCGTCGACCGCAACATGCGCGAGTTACAGGATTACAGCGAACGCATGACGCGCGCGGCGATCGGCAAGCTGCGGGATGGCGTTTATCGCTTCTCGGACTTCCTCGACAGCGACGGCGTGAGCGACCGGCCGGTGAAGATCCAGGTGGCGATCACGATTCGCGGGGATTCGGCGACGGTGGATTTCGCGGGGTCGGATCCGCAGGCCGCGGGGCCGGTGAATGCCAACTACGCGGTGGCGCTTTCGGCGACGATGTATTGCTTCCGGTGCCTGATGTCAGAAGACGTGCCGTACACGGCGGGCCTGCTGCGGCCGATCCGGGTGGTGGCGCCGGAAGGGACGGTGGTGAACGCGGCGGCGCCAGCGGCAATGGCGGCGGGGAATGTGGAAACATCGCAGCGCATCACGGACGTGGTGCTGGGCGCGCTGGCAAAGGCGGCGCCAGACCGGATTCCGGCGGCCAGCTCGGGAACGATGAACAACGTATCCCTAGGGGGTTGGGATGCGCGGCGTGGGCGGCCATTCGCCTATTACGAGACGATTGCGGGCGGCATGGGAGCATCGGCGGCGGGGCCGGGCGAGAGCGCCGTCCACACGCACATGACGAACAGCTGGAATACGCCGGTGGAAGCTTTCGAGCGGCAATATCCGTTGCGCGTAGGGCGCTACGAAGTACGGCGCGGGTCAGGCGGAGCGGGGAAAAATGCGGGCGGCGATGGGATCGTGCGGGAGATCGAATTCCTCACACCGTGCGATGTAACAATTCTCTCCGACCGGCGGGCGCGCGGGCCGTATGGGCTGGCTGGCGGAGAACCGGGCCGGGTGGGGCGGAATGTTTTGCTGCGTGGGCGGAAGCAAGTAAAGATCGCGGCTACGGCGAATTTCATGACGCGGGCGGGGGACGTTTTGAGGATTGAGACGCCGGGAGGCGGGGGGTGGGGAAGCTGGAAGGCAAAAGACAAGCGATGACTGGAGTGTATACCCACCTTAACCGCGGGCCGGCGATCTGAAGAATGAGTGAAGGGCACCGAGCCACTTCCGGGGATTTTCAGATTGGCGGCGGAAAATGCATCATTGAGAGATGGAACGCAGCGCGCGCGGTCTACGGGAGTTTTTCGGCCTCCGGCGCAACCTGGTCCTGCTGCTGATCGCGATTGTGGCGATCGGGGCGGGCGAGGAAACTTGGATGCGGTTTGTGCCGAAGTATCTGGAATCGCTCGGCGCGGCGGCGCTAGTGATCGGATTGTACGACGGGTTGAAGACGCTGCTGGGAGCGGTGTACGCGTACCCGGGGGGCATAGCGGTGGACCGGTGGGGGCACCGCCGGGCGCTGGTGGCGTTTACGGCGCTATCGATCGCGGGTTATGTGCTGGTGCTGCTGATTCCGCGGTGGCCGGCGGTGATCGGCGGGACATTTCTATTTCTGGCGTGGAGCACGCTTTCGCTGCCGGCGATGTTTTCGCTGGTGGCGAAGAACCTATCGGCGGCGAAGCACACCATGGGGATCGGGGTGCAGTCGCTGATCAAGCGCGTGCCGATTGTGATCGGGCCGGTGATTGGAGGCGTGCTCATCGACCGCTATGGCGTGGTGGGCGGAGTGCGCGCGGGGCTTCTCATTTCGATTGGCACGGGGCTCGTCGGGCTTTTGGTGCAGCGGCAAATCCGGGAAGACCCATTTAAATTCGAACCGGCATCGGCGAGCTTTCGCGAGGTGGTGAAGGGCTTCGATCGCCCGCTGTGGCGGCTGCTATTCAGCGACATCCTGGTGAGGTTCTGCGAGCGGATTCCATATGCATGGGTCGTCATTTATGCAATGGATAACGTGGGCGTGAGCGCGACCAAGGTCGGCGTCCTTACGGCCATCGAGATGATTGTAGCGTCGGCCTGCTACATTCCGGTGGCGTACCTTGCAGAGCGATACGGACGGGAGCCGTTTGTGATCGCGACATTCTTCTTCTTCACGGTTTTTCCGTTGACGCTAATAATGGCGCACAGCTTCGCATTGCTGGTGGTGGCGTTCGCAGTCCGTGGTCTCAAGGAGTTCGGCGATTCGCCGCGGAAGGCGCTCATTGTGGGGTACGCGCGGCCGGAGATGCGGGGGCGAACGGTGGGGGCGTACTATCTGATTCGCGATACGTTCGTGAGCTTGGGGTCGCTTTTGGGCGCTTGGCTGTGGAAATTCGGACCGGACGTGAACTTCTGGAGCGCGGCGGCGCTGGGAGCAGCGGGCACCGCGGTCTATTGCGCCACGCTGGTCGGCAAACCGGCGGAAACGCGGTAAAGACGCGCGGCTGCGATATAGATATAACCATGGACATCTCCCGTTTCGCGGTCGCTTTGTTTTTCATATTTGTTACGGGCCGGGCGCACGCACAGCTCACGCTCGAGCAGGCGGTGGAGCAAGCGATGACGAAATACCCGGCGGTGCGGGCGTCACTGCAGCAGGTTTCGGCGGCGGCGGCGGGAATCAACCTGGCGCGCACGAGTTATCTGCCGCGGGCGGATTTCATGGGGCAAGTAAATCGCGCGACACACAACAACTTGTTCGGGATGATGCTCACGCCGTCGATCATCTCGCCGATTTCGGGGCCGGTGTTGCAGACCAATTCACTGGACAGCGTGTGGGGCAGCGCGGTGGGCTTACTGGTTTCGTGGGAGCCGTTTGATTTCGGGCTGAGGCGCGCGAACGTGGGAGTGGCGCAATCCACGCGCGAGGTGGCGCATGCGCAGGTGGCGGTGACGCGGTTGCAGGCGGGCGCGGCGGCGGCCGATGCTTTTCTGACGATTGCGGCAGCGGAACAGGCGGCGATGGCGGCGCGGGCAGGAGTGGAGCGGGCGCGCGTGCTGGACCAATCCGTCGAGGTGCTGGCGAAGAACGAGCTGCGGCCGGGCGCGGATGCGTCACGCACGCGGGCGGAACTGGCGCTGGCCCAGACGCAACTGATCCAGGCGGAGCAAGCGGTTGAGGTGGGGCGCGCAGCGCTGGGGCAGGTGCTGGGCGTGGCCCCGCAGACGATCGCGATCGATGCCGGAGTGTTGCTCAAGGCACCGCCGGAATCGCCTGGAGCCGCGGCGGAAGTTGCCCGGCATCCGCTGGCGGTGGCACAGAACGCGGCGATTGAGGAAGTGAAGGCACGCGAGAAGGCGATTGACCGGTCTTATTTTCCACGGTTCAGCCTGGAAGGTACTGCGTACGCGCGCGGCACGGGCATCGATCCGAGCGGGGCTGCGGGCGGAGGGGCGAACGGGCTCGGGCCCAACTTTCAGAACTGGGGCGTGGGCGTGAACGTGACGTTTCCGGCGTTCGATCTGCCGTCGATCCGGGCGCGCAAAGAGGTGGAGCATTATCACGAACTGGCGGAGGCTGCGAAGTACGATCAGGTTTTGCAGAATCTGACGGGTGAGCTGGAGAAGGCCAAGGCAACGCTGGCGGGCGCGCGCCGCGTGGCGGCGAATACGCCTGTCCAGCTGGAAGCCGCGCGGGCCACGGAGCAGCAGGCCACGGCGCGCTACAAGGCGGGGCTCGCCAACATCGTGGAAGCGGCCGAGGCGCAGCGCATTCTTACTCAGGCGGAAATCGATGACGCGCTGGCGCAGCTGAGCATCTGGCGGGCGCTGCTGGCGGTGGCGGCGGCCGAGGGGGATCTCGAGCCGTATCTGGAGCAAGTGAGGCGCGCGAGGTAATTCGAAAAGGCACAGGCAAGAATGCCTATTCCACTTGAGGACATATGCGGCTCGTACTGACGGCGATGCGCCGGCCCATCACGATGCTGGTGGCCGTGGTGTCGATTGCGTTGTGTTCGATTCTGGCAGTGCGCCAGATGAAGGTCGATATTTTTCCGAAACTCGGCGCGCCGGCTATTTTCGTGGCCCAGCCGTACAGCGGCATGGACCCGGCGCAGATGGAAGGCTATCTCACTTACTATTACGAGTATCATTTCCTCTACATCACGGGCATCGAGCACGTAGAATCGAAAAACATTCAGGGCGTGGCGCTCATGAAGCTGGCGTTCCATGAGGGAACGGACATGAGCCAAGCGATGGCAGAGGTAGTGGGCTACGTGAATCGCGCGCGGGCGTTCATGCCGCCGGGAGCTGTGCCGCCGTTCATCGTGCGCTATGACGCGGGCAGTGTGCCGGTGGCGCAGCTGGTGCTCTCGAGCGCTAACCGCAGTCCCGGCGAGATGCAGACCATCGCGCTCAACGAGGTGCGGCCGATCTTCGCGACGCTGGCGGGCGTTTCGGCGCCGCCGCCGTTCGGGGGCAACCAGCGGACGATCGTGATTCGCGTGAATCCGGAGCGGCTGCGCGCATATCGTATTTCTCCGGAGGAGGCGATCGAGGCGGTGAATCGCGCGAGCACGGTGATGCCATCAGGAAACGTGCGGACGGGAGATCTGATTCGCATCGCGTCCACGAACGCCGCACTGGGCGGAAATATTCAGGAGCTGCTGGATACGCCGATACGCACGGGGTCGGGGCCGACGGTGTATCTGCGCGACATTGGGACGATTCAGGATTCGACCGACATCATCGTGGGCTACGCGCATGTCAACGGGCGGCGCACGGTTTATATTCCTGTAACCAAGCGCGCTGATGCTTCTACGCTGGCGGTGATCGGGCGGGTGCGCGAGGCGCTGCCGCGGATGCGCGCGGTGGCACCGGAGGATGTCAGGATCGATCTGGTATTCGATCAATCGGGCTATGTTGTGAACGCGATCCGGGGCCTGGTGAGCGAGGGACTGCTGGGCGCGCTGCTGACGGGGCTCACGGTAGTACTGTTTCTGCGAGACCGGCAGAGCTCGCTGATCGTGATGACCACGATACCGTTCGCGCTGCTCTCGGCGGTGGTGTGGCTATGGGCGGCAGGACAGACGATCAACATTATGACGCTGGGCGGCCTGGCGCTGGCGGTGGGCGTGCTGGTAGATGAGGCGACAGTGGAGGTGGAGAACATTCACGCGCACCTGGGCGAGGGGATTTCGCAGGCGCGTTCGGTGGTGGATGCATGCCGGAAGACGGCGATTCCGCGATTATTGGCGATGATGTGCGTGCTCTCGGTGTTCGTGCCCTCGTTTTTCATGGTGGGAGTGGGCCGGCAGTTGTTCGTGCCGCTGTCGCTAGCCGTGGGTTTCGCGATGATCTCGTCATACCTGCTGTCGAGCACGCTGGTACCGGTGCTTTCGACGTGGGCCATCCGCAGCCGGCATGGAGATGAGCGGCTGTTCAACAAACTGCGCAGCGCTTATGGATGGTATCTGCACCGGGTACTGCGGCTCCGCTGGCCGCTGGTTGGCGTCTACCTGGCGGGCGCGGCGGTGCTGCTCTGCGTACTCTATCCGCGCGTGGGGGCGGAGATTTTTCCGACGGTCGAGACGCCGCAATTTCAGCTTCGCATGCGCGCACCGGCGGGCACGCGCGTGGAGCGCACCGAGGTGATGGCGCTCAAGGCGATGGACGTGATCAAGAACGATGTGGGGCCGGAGAACGTGGACATCACCACCGATTATGTCGGGGTGCAGCCGTCCAGCTACCCGGTGAACACTATTTTTCTATTCACCAGCGGGCAACACGAGGCCGTATTGCGGGTGGCACTGAAACCGGACACCCCGAAGCGCGGCGGGGCGTTGGAGGAGGAGTTGCGGGTTAAGCTTCACGAGGCGATACCCGATGCACAGTTCTCGTTCGAGGCCGGGGACATCATCACGCAGGTGATGAGCTTCGGCTCGCCCACGCCGATCGAAGTGGATGTGCAGGGGCCGAGCCTGGCGGACAACCGCGCGTTCGCCGACAAGGTTCGAGTGGAACTGGCGAAAATCCCGGCGCTCCGTGACCTGCAATACGCGCAGCCGCTGGATTATCCGAGTCTGAATGTGACGGTGGACCGCGACCGCGCGGGTCAGTTCGGCGTGACCATGGCGGATGTGGCCAAGTCTCTTGTCGCCGCAACTTCGTCGAGCCGCTTCACCGATCCGAACTACTGGCGCGATCCTAAGAGCGGGAATGCGTTTCAGATCCAGGTCGAGATCCCGCAGCATGAGATGGCTTCGCGCGAGGACGTGGGGAATCTGCCGGTAATGAATCACGATGGCGTGGCGCGGGAATTTTCGCGGCCGCTGGTGGATGACGTGGCGGCCATCGATTACGGAACGACCATGGGCGAAGTGGACCGCTACAACATGCAGCGGGTGGTTGGGCTGACAGCGAACGTGCATGGGGAGCCGTTGGGGACGGCGGCGGGCGAGGTTCGGGCGGCCATTGCGCGGGTCGGGACTCCGCCGCGGGGCGTGCTGGTCGACGTGCGCGGGCAGGTACCGCCGTTCGAGGAAACCTTCAGCGGGCTGCGCAACGGGCTGCTGTTGTCGGTGGTGGTGATCTTTCTGCTGCTGGCGGCGAATTTCCAATCGTTCCGGCTGACGCTGGTGGTGGTGTCGGCGGTGCCGGCGGTGATTTGCGGCGTGCTGATCATGCTTTGGATTACCGGCACGACGCTCAACGTACAGTCGTTCATGGGAGCGATCATGGCGATCGGGATTTCAGTGGCCAACGCCATTCTCCTGGTGACGTTCGCGGAGGCGGCGCGGCATGAAGGAATGCCGATATTCGATGCGGCGGTGGAGGGTGGGCGCGGCCGGCTGCGCGCGATTCTGATGACGGCCACGGCGATGATTGCGGGCATGATTCCGATGGCGCTGGCATCCGGCGAGCGTGGCCAGACGGCGCCGCTGGGGCGCGCAGTGATCGGAGGCCTGGCGGCCGCGACCATTGCGACGCTGACTGTGCTGCCGGCTGTTTATGCGATGCTGCAAGGACGGGCGGGCACGGTTTCGGCGTCGCTCGATCCGGATGATCCCGCCAGCAGGAATTATGAACGCGGATGAGATGATGGGCGACGCATGCGTCGCCCCTACGGCACGCAGGGGCCGGACTTGTCCGGTCCGATTCCTGGCTGCCCTCCTGTTGGCTAATGCGCTTGCGGCCCAGACTGTCGATGTGGTGAAGGTGGTCTCGAAGAAGAGCGCGAGCAAAGTGCAGTTGCCCGGCGAGTTCATGGCTTATCAGAGCGTGGCCGTTCGGGCGAAAGTGACAGGATTCGTCGAACAAGTTCGTGTGGATCGCGGATCGGTGGTGAAGGAGGGGGAACTGCTCGCGACGCTTGTGGCGCCGGAGCTTACAGCCCAGCGGATTGAGGGCGAGGCGAAGGTGCTGTCAATGGAATCGCAGCGCGCGGAAGCGGAGGCGAAGGCGGTTTCGGCCGAGAGCACATACGAAAAGCTGAAGGCCGCGTCTCAGACGCCCGGCGTGGTGGCCGGCAACGATCTTGTCATCGCGCAAAAGGCCGCCGACGCCGCGCACGCTCAAGTGCGAGCATTCGAAGAATCGGCTAAAGCGGCGCGATCGACGGTACAAGCTCTCAAGGACATGGAGAGCTACCTGCGCGTGACGGCGCCTTTTCACGGCATCGTGACAGAGCGCAATATTCATCCAGGCGCGCTCGTGGGCCCCGGCGCAAACTCGCCGCCCATGTTCCAGCTCGAACAGAATTCACGGCTACGGCTGGTAGTGGCGGT